>Ga0210410_10000726_pt1 | contig 34035 bp, 55 predicted proteins | sample IncBWC4MmetaG_FD_161058 | JGI IMG/M metagenome (GOLD analysis project Ga0210410, IMG submission 161058) | Forest soil microbial communities from Barre Woods Harvard Forest LTER site, Petersham, Massachusetts, United States - Inc-BW-C-4-M | ecosystem: Environmental > Terrestrial > Soil >...
CGCTCGGTCACAGCTACCGTACCGGAAGAGATCTTCTGCGCACTGGCGGCCGCTATGTCATGCGACTCGTGCGGCGTCCCACTGAGAGTGGCGTACGTAGACCCAGTCGACGCGGATACGACAGTGTCATGCCCTTCCGTGACGGCGGCGGTCCCGGCGATCGACGTATTAAACGCATGAACCTGATCATGAGACTCGAGAATTGCGCCGACGAGAACGCCCGGGGTGAAGCTACCTGCAGCCACTCGGTCGTGACCTTCATGAATCGCACCACTCATGAATACGGCTGGTGCGATCGTAAAGGCTTCCGACGCCCACGCGCCTTGATCGAAACCCTGAATGATTGCGTCTTCGATATCGAAACCGAACAGCGGTGTGAACGGGACACCGCCCGAACCTTGCGCAAAATAATGATTCGTGACACCTACGCCGGCCGCTACCACGTCGAGATAGCCGTTTTTGTAAAGCGACTGCGTGACAGCATTCGGAACTGGCCCGACCAGCAAAAATGCGATCGTCATGTCTTGGTGATCGATGATGTATTCGCTGTAGCCGAGCGGATTCCAGAATTGATTCAGCACTCGCTCGCCGCCAGGTACTGTGCCGTCCCAATGGTTGGCGGCCACGGTGGCGTACAGAAGCAAGCGGTATTCGTCATCGGGTAGCGGATAGAGAACCGTATTGCCGCCGACGATTGGCGCCCACGCGCCCTGATCGAAACCCAGGCCCGCGATGTCGAATGAGAAGAACAATCCCGTGATCGGTACGTTAACAAAGCGCGTCGGGCCGATCCATTGCCCGGTGGTATCGAGCTGCGACCCAATCGCCGTGTCGAGATCGTACAACGCAGGAATTCCGTTCGTAACATTCTGCTGATCGACGAGCGGCTGCAGCAACGCCTTCATCACTGCGACGAAGTCGGGCTGACTGAACGGGGCTTGCGGCAACTGGCTCATGATCAGAACGCAAAAGGTGATGTCGGCGGAGTGAAGTTCGCCGTATATCGAGCGACAGGACTCATTCGAATCTCGTCCAGGAAACAAGGACATGAAATCCCTTGAACCTGATCTCCGAACACTACGCTACCGCCGTCATTTCCAGGACCCGAAGCGGCCCCTCCAGTAGCGGTAGACCATTGTACTCCATCCAAATAGGCCGCATAAACTTCGCTGCCGCTTATCGCTTGGCCGACAAGCGCAAAGTGATGCCACGTATTTAACGAAAGGGCAGGGGACGCACTCGACGTGTAATCCCAATTGCCTATAGTAGAGGGGGTACCGACGTTAATGGTTATCTGTCCGGACGTATTGATAAACGCACCGAACCCTGTGAAATTGAGACTGCTCACGTGCTTGGTATAGATATTGTTGTTCGCAGCAGGATATGCCTGCAAATATACGAACAACTCGACGGTCCAATTTGACGGAAGATTTAGACTTGGTGCATTCCCACAGTTGATTCCATTCGAACCTACGCTTGATATTTGTAATGATGATGGTCCGAATTTCGATTGAGCAGTTGAGAGCGCCGCAGAACCTACGAAGGTTATTGTGTTTCCGTATACATCGGTAGTCGTCGTAGCACCGTTGAGTCCGTCAAGATGAAGCAATAGAACGGATGAGGTTCCAGAGGTGCCAAGCGCATGCACTATGTCAGAGTATTCCGTTACCGCAATATTACCCAACTGTAGCGATCCGCTCACGCGTACGCCATCATGTCCTTCCACAATGTTTGCGCGCGCCAAAATAGGCGCAAGCGGCGGAACCAATAGTCCGCTATTGTGCTCAGGCACAATCAACTTGATGTATTGGTCGACTAGGATCATGATTAGAACGCAAACGGATACGCCGGAGGCGTGAAATTGGACGTGTAACGAGCTACGTTGCTAAACCGGACTTCATCTATGTTCCCATCAAATATTTCCCCGATAGCCGCTATATCCCCGCCTATAGCAATCGGATGTCCGTTAGTGGAGACAGTCCCCGTGAGTGTCCCACTGCCAAAAGAAGTACCTTGAAAGAATGCAATCATTATTCCGGACGAACGAACAAGTGCACAATGCAGCCACTGGCCGGTTGGTACCGTAGGGCCAATTGCGGCAAATTGATATGCGCCAACACTGTTGCTTGCATAAAAATGAATGAGATGGTTTATATCGCATTGAAGCAGAAGCCATGACGCCCCACCCACCGTTCCTGTCTGACCTAAGAACGAAGTGTTGATAGCCATAGAAGTTATCGTGTTGAAATACACGAAACACTCGATCGTGAAATCTCCAGCAAACTCCCATTGAGTTGCGTCAGGCGTAGTGATACGTTGATTAGTAGTGCTAAGAAGAGATGCTGTTCCAAATTTGAAGTTTGCAGTCGATAGTGCCGCACCGTTCACACCAGTCCAAGTGTTTCCATACACGTCCGTGAAAGTGGTTGAGCCATTCGTACCATCAAGATGCAACAACGCCAATCCGTTCGGCCCGGACTGCAACTGCCCAAATACCGTATCTGGAGATTCTTGTACTGCTACTCTTCCAATCGCATTCAAGAAAGAACGAGCACTGACGCGATCATAGCCTTCGACAATCGACGCACGACCAAGTACTGGACCCAACGGTGGCGCCAATAATCCGCTGTTGTGCTCAGGCACAATCAGCTTGATGTACTGATCAACTAATATCATCACGTCACCGTGACGACAACATTGGCAGGCACACAGAATGCCGCAGCATTGAACGCAATTGGAATGTTCACGGTGCCTGTCGGACTCGGAGTCAGACCTACGGTAAGCGCGGTAATGTAATACGTCGCACCCACCCCGGTTGAATCCAACTGCGCGGCAGGATACAGCTGCGAATAGAACACCTCACCGCCGATTGGGAGAGACTCGAGAAATGCCGAAACTGCCGATTGGATTGAACCTACGGTGCTACCCGCAAATCCAGGCAGTGCTTTAATCGTAATGCTCACGTAGATCGGAACTTCGGTCAGGACATCGAAGTGAATCACGATCGGCAGACCTGAGCCCTGATCGATCACTGTGAATGTCTCGGCGCCGTATGTGCCGGTGCCTTCGGACTTCGTCTTCTGAATCGTGTTCGCGATTGTCTGCAGATCCCCACCGGCCACGATAACGTCAATCGAGTGACTCGGCACACCGTTGACATCCGTCGAGCTTGTGTTGTTCTCGTAAACCGTCCACTGCGTTACACCAGGCAGCTGCCCGATTGCCGCAAAGATCGCGGCAAGAGGTGACGTCGCCGGCAGTGCGACAGATTTGGACTGACGCACGCGAAGAGTCGCGTCAGTTTCAACAGGTGCGCCGGGCACTGCAATATGCACCGGGTTGTTCACTGTCGACCATCCGAGTTGCGGATTGAATATGATGTTTACGCTGTTGGTCGTTGCGCTAATGGCTCCGATCTGTTGCGCCGTAGCGGTTTCGTCGATTGCGCCCGCGAGAGGGATCGTAACGCTCACGGGCAAATTCCACAGATTTCCATTCGTGTCTTGCACCACACCGTTGGTGATGGTGGTTCCAGCGGTACCCGTGATAGTTACGACGACGGTACTGTTCGTGGCCACGTCTCGCGTCAGACCGTTAATCCGAACCAAGCTCGACAGATTGGCCCCTTGAGCAAATGACGGACTGAAAGATTGATATGCCGCTACGATGGCGTTGTTTCCGTCACTGATTGCCTTGGCAAATACAGCGAGCATGTTGCCATCCTGGCTGTCCGGAGAGATCACTGCGTCGGACCCGTAGATGCCTTGGAAGCTGGCCTGCAGCGACGCATAAACGTCCGCATACGTCGGAATAGTGATACCGGCGCTCGTGATAGTAGGGCCGAGCGTGGCAAGCGGATAGGGTCCAGCCATGGCAGTTTCCTCAAAGACTGAGCGTGATCGGCGCGGTGCCGTAAATCGTATCGATGGTTGCAGTGATCGTCAGGGCGCGACCATTCAACTGCGACGAATAATCCAGGATCTGATTCACTCCCGGCGTATTCAGGATCGCGCTTTGAATCGCCCCATCGCGGACGCCAGCGGTGCCGAATCCAATCACTTGCTGCAAGTACGGTACCCCGACATTCGTATCGAGAAACCACTGGCCTTGCCATAGGCGCAGACGCGTCAGAACCGCCTGGGCTACGCATTGCGGCGAATTCACCAGGAACTGCGTGTGCCCGCTGAAAATCGTACTGTCGCCGGTTGGAGTGAGCTCGCGGTATCGCATTTTCGTCTCTATGCCACGGGGCCTGAATCGTCGCCGCCAGTTTGAACCAAAGTGTGGAGGTGGGTCTCGTCGATGCGATGGCCATTGGCAACCACTTCGCCCGCAAATGTACTCGTGGCCGCGGTGATCCCTACAGCTGCGGCATCGATAATTGTGTTGCCTACGGACGCGACATTGACCTGACCCGCGGCATTCAGATTGATGTCGCCGCCTGCATTGATATTCACATTGGCAGGCGTGTGAATGTTCACAACGTGGCCGCCGGCAATCTCGATGTACGCCTGGCCATCATCTGAGCGCAATTGTACCGTATTCGTGCTGACGCTTGGCAGGGCATGCGGAAGACTGGAAACGCCCACGCGGACGAATCCATCGGACAGATCGTGCATCCGAAGATCCCCTTGCTGACTCATTTGGCCAGTCGACCACCACCCGTCGATGCAGCGACTGGAAAATGCCACTGTGCATTCATCTCCGGGCTGAATGGGGAATGTCAGGTGATATCCCCCTCCTCCTGGAAACTCCACGGGGCAATCGGCGATCACTGGCATCTGAATGTGTGCGGGCGAGCCTGTCCGAGGATCATTCCACTGGATGATGATCTGGGGCTGAACCTGACACGTTTGTTTCACCGCGTCGTAACTGACGATCTTCGCCGGCAGAAGAGTCCATATGTTCGCCTGACGGCCGCGGATCGCCGCAATCACGGCGCTTCGCAAGTCGTTTACGCGTTCGCGCGGATCCATCCTAACCTCCGGTCAATGGGTTCGTTAGAACCGTCGAGGTGGTTTTGTCGGTGGCCAGGCACGTTAAATTGGCGTACCACTTCTGACCGCGCGTGTCACCTTCGTACTCGATGACATATATACGGTAAACGCCGTCGAACGTCGTCTTTGCAACGTAATCGATGTCCTTGCCTCGGCTGCGAAAACTGACACCTGCCGAACCGCCCTGTGCCAGGTTAATCGAACTACCGATGAAGGTGTTGATCAGATCGGCGTTCAGTTGAATCGTGCCGCCAACTTGTAGCAGCGGGTTAATCAAACACTGAATCTTGAGACCCTCATTTGTCGCTTCCGGAATGCCGACTACGCCTGTCTGTGTCGACATCTGGATCGGAGGCCCCGGCAGATATCGGTTAACCGGAATCAATTGCAGCACGCCTTGCTGGATTGACCACGAGACATTCAAAGTAGATGCCAGCGTATGGATCGTGTCGCGTGCCGCTCCGAACAACACTTTCGAACGAGGATTCGCGATACCTGTTTTCAAAGTGTCAAAGTCATCACGAACGACAACGGATGTCTCGCCATTACTCACATTGCTGATAGCTTTGTTTCCTGCGGCAACTGCAGCCGCTATGACTTGCTGCGGCGTATTGCCTTTCGCCAGAGAAGCGCTCACAAAGCCTTGGTTGTAAAACACGTCAGCGTCGGAACATAGCAAATCAAGATACGTGCGCGTGGCAGTCTCTTTGCCTTTTCGAAATTGTTTGATCGAACCTGCAAAGATCGCAGCGAATGGCCCATTCTGATAGCCGGCCTGCAGAGTCACCGTTGTGAATTCGAGCAGGATTTTATTCATCGTTTCGGGTTTCAAGTTGTATACCCGAATGACGGCCGTGTTGGGGTGATCAATGTCCGCAGCCTCAATGCTGAACACGATGCGGAATTCTGACAAATCAAGTGTTTCACCTGCTGCACTGGTTATTTGCAGCACGCATTTTCTATTGAACAAACCTATCTGATCGGTAGTCATCACGGCACCGTGATGAAGTAAAGATTTCCGTTGTCGCCCAGATTGCTATATGTCGGCACCGCGTCGGTGTCGTAGTCAGTCATGGCTACGAGCGACCCTCCGAAATTCAAGTAACCGTACTGTCCGAGGAGATCACAACCTGTGACCAGCGCGATTCCTGTAACGATGTTATTTCCCGACTGATCGGCAATATCGAGTGTCCAGCTGTTCGCATTGGAATTGAAATTGAGCGTCAGCGTGTATACCGTGCCGCCCAATGAGATACCCAACTGCTGCTGAGAGCTGGTCAAAGGAATACGATAGGGGGTCATGGCGCCACTCCTATCCACACGCCTGCGGCGGTCGCATTGAAGTTGGGTGCGGCCGCAACCGACAAACGACCCGTTAACTGCACCGGATTCGTATCCTGAGGAGATTGTTGAGCGGACTGAGGCGCAGCCACCGGGACAATTTGCGTTAGCGCAATCAGCACTTGACGCATGTGCAACGTCACTCCGAGCATGTTGACTTTTTCTTTGTCGGAGTCGGTGGAGATCCCTTGGATCATCATTTGCGGATACTGACGCTTGCTAGTGACAACCGTATAAAGCACGCGCGCCGTCTGACCCTGAATCAGTTGCGTGTAAATGGCAGCCAACTGCGCAATGTATTCCGCACCGGGAGTGCTGTTTCCAATTCGACCGAGATCGAATAGCTGTTGCCCCGACCAACCAATATGCAAAGTGAGCTCGGCAGGCTTCTTGAACGAATGATCGGTGATGGGCGCACCCTGTTCGATCGGGTGATCCTCGATCTCCATCTCGTCGTGATGAATCTCTTCGAGCGTGACCTGGCCGATGAATTGAGGATTGTTCGCCTGCGACGCCGGCAGCCCATTCTGCAGAATGTTGTCCTGACCAACGAGCGCGCCCGTCGTCCCGACCTCGGGGTAGAGGCCGCGAACGAGTTGCAGACCGGGCACTGGTGCGTTTGTGAGAGGCATGATCAATTCGCAAAAAGACCGACGCCATCGCGGAACAGATCCGCATTTGTGCGTCGCACTTTCGATTGTACAACTTCACCGACGGCACCCGCATCGGAGCCGCTGATGTTGAAATTCTGCGTTACTTGGGGCGCGAAGACCTTCGAACCTTCGCCTCGAACTTGCGCATTGACGTCGCCGAGACGCGTATTGCCCAGAATCTTGTTTGGATACTCGGTAGTCTCTTTCGTCAGCGGGCCATACTTCTTGCCTCCGGCCAGCTGATCGTCTATGCGGCCCGATCCTGCATTGTAGGCTTGTAACGCCAAGCGGTAATTGCCTTTGTATTTGTCCAGCAACTCTTTCAAGAATTTCGCCGCTTCGAAGATGTCACGCATCGGATCCTGTCCCGCTTCGAACCCACGACCACGCGCAGTGGCCGGCATGAATTGAGCCACACCTTTGGCACCCGCAGGACTTTCGGCGGTCGGATTCCACGCGGATTCTTGCTTGAGCATGCGCATGAATATGTTCGGATCTAGCCCGAATTTCATTGCATCCTTTTGCGCTTCGATCTGCAGATCCTGCGTGGATATATTGCTGAACTTAGGTTTCCCCACACCACCGGCAGCCCGTAAACGCGCTTCGTCTTCAGGCTTCAGTTTCATTGTTGGGAATGCATTCTCGAACATATTTTTCCAATCACCTCTCAACATATGATCGAGTACCGAGGATGCTTTCGTGGCAGTATCTACGGCATCATTCATGTAGCTGTTCAACCCGAGCCATTTCGCACCAAGACCAGAGATCTCCTGTCCGATGATGCCGAGCTGTCGATTGAATTCTGCACCTTGCGATGCGGCCGTCTGATAGTTCTGGCCACTCAGTTTCATGATGTCTTGCGACTTCTTGAACTGTTCGTCCAACACTGGCAACTCTTTAACCAGCTGCACGAAGTTGCGCTCATTCATGTGCAACCAGTCTTGGGCCAGCTGGAGGGCCGTGTAGCGCTCGCCGCCCCCTCGGTTGTACATGGCCGCCAACATATGCTCCACGTCCTTAGCAACGAACTCCGTGGGTTGTTTGGTGTTGATGCCCCATCCGCGCAACAGACTCTCGGTGCCCGGTTTACGCAGCATGTCGCCGATCGCCTCAATGGCCTCAGTGGCCACGCCGGCCTGCAGTCCCACGCCTTGGAATGCCGCCTCAGTGGCCTTCAAACCGGCGACTGTTGCGCCTGTACGCTCGCTGATATAGAAAAGACGTGACAGGCCGTCGGCCATGGACTCGACGAACTTTTCCACCGCCAGACCGACACCGATCATGGTGCCACCGAGAGCCATCGCGCCCTTGGTGGTCTCGCTGAGTTGCGAGCGAAACTTCTTGCCACCAGCCTCGTCAATCTTGAAGCCGATGGCAATCAGAAACTCTTTTAGGATTTCGGATTCAGTGGCCATGGGAATTCGTGTATTCGGTTATGCGATAGCGGTTTTCTTCCTCGACATCGAGAGCCTCATTGGCGAGGACGATGTCCTGTAGATCAAGGGTACCATCTTTCAGGTCCCTCAACGTACACATGCCTGCGCGCACCGGCCGGTAGAGAAAATCTTCCCCGCCCGACATGGTTACGAGGTCTACGAGGTTCCCTGCGTCGCTTCCTCGACGTTCGATGGGCCGTCGAGGAGGCCCGACAAGAAAGGGCGAAAATGCTCCATCAGGACCGCCCATACGATCTGCAGCATGGTTGGCAGATCCATCTCACCAAACATCGAGCGTCCATTGACGATCAGCTTCAAAGGCTTCCCGTCGGTCTGCACTTCGACAACGGACAGGCACTTGTGGATGACGTAGTTCATCTGCTCGTCGGGAATCTTGGACATGTCATCCGACATGACCATCATCATCGCGATCTTGCTGACGGGGATGCCGGCCTGCGCCTGTTTCAGCGACATCAGGATCGGGCTGATCAGCGGCATCACTCGACGGAGGACGTGAAACTGGTCCTCACAATTCAACTTGCCAATCAGATAGGTCTTGCCGCCGAAATCAAATTCGGTGGCCATGATTAGACCGCTACTCCGAGCACTTGGGTCGCATCGCCGACCAGGAATGTCCACTCGAACATTTTGCCGGTTTTGTCATATGTGTTGTCGGGAATTTTCTCGAACGCCACCTGGGACGCCGTCACTTCGTCACCAGTGGCGAAGTTCGTGATGGAGATCACATTGCGGCCCCAGAGTGCCCCGGAGGTCCGCTGGACTTCGACCAGGGCCATCAACTGTGCATTGACCGGGGACGTTTTCAGGAGGCGCAGGGTCATGCGCGCGCCGCGAGTGGCCTGCAGAACCTGCATAGCCGTGGCATCCGCACCGATCTGCATGTGGCCGACATTGTCGACCTGGGCCACGGTGATGCCTTCTTCTGCGACGCCGGCCGTCGAGCCGATGCTGATATTCGCCCCCGTGGAGGCGTCCACGAGAGTGGCGTGGACGTCGATGAAGGAATAGGTTGCCATGAACGTTCCTTGTTACTGGTTGACAGTGACTGCGACGTTGACGGTTTGAACCGCCCCCGCCAGCTTGATTGCGACCTGGATCGGCACCGATTTGCGCGCGAGGCGATCGGTCGGATTCTGCACGTTAACGGATGGCGCGAAAATGTAGAAACCGGTCGGCATGAAGTCACCTTGCTTCAGCGTCCCGAAGCCGCCCACGTTCCACACCCCCGGCGCGATGAACCCATTGTTGACGTACTGCACGCAATCCTTCTTGATCACCGCGGTGATTTGATGCGTACCCGGGTCGGTCTGCGGGATCTTCGTCGGCGACAGATAGAGCAGGTTGTAGAGATCGGTCTGCATCTGAATGGCAAAGTTGTCCGAACCGATCAGAACGTCAGCATACAGATTCGACGCGCTCACAAACGACTCGAGAATTGCCGTGTTGTTGTTGTAGGCCGCAAACACATTCGCATTGAACCCTTGCAACGTCGCAAGCTGCGTCGCGTTCAGGTTCTCCGCGGAGATCAGCGGTTCCTGCTTGTACATCAGCGTGATGACCGTGTTGTTGCCGCCGTAGTTCGTGGTCAGGATCCGTGCGAAAGCGCTGGTGATCGCGTACGGGCTGGTGGCCGAGTATTGCGTGTAGGTGCGATTCAGCTTCAGCTGCTTCAGCAAATACGCCACATTGGTCGTGTCCGACGGATTGTTGATGATCGCGCCTTCACTGGTAGTGACGCCGTAGATATGCTTGTTGCCCGAGCCTTCGATGTAACTGGCAACGGCCACATGATCCGTGTCGCTCGTGATCGTCGGCATGGTCAGTGCGTACCACGTTTGACCGAACAGATTGTCGAACAGCGTTGCGGCGCTCACGGCGCTCTCGGCAGCCAGGCCCGGTGCCACATACGCGCCCGAGCTCGCGTCGCTCGACAGACCTTCCATCGGACCCGAGATGTCGGTGCCAGTCGTACCGGCGGTCAGGAATGAAACCGTACTTGCCGAGCCGGTCGTGCCCGAATAGATCTCGAAGCGGGTAAAATTGGCGTTGTACACGCACGTTGCGGTATTGCTGAATGTGGTACGAATTGCGGCCTGAATAACGGCAGCGACACCATTCAGACTCAGCGCGGCCGCGAACGGCGTACCGCTCATCACGACTTGCGTCACCGACCCACCATCGAACGCCACTGCAAATGATGCACTGGTCAGTGCAGTCCAGTAACTGAGCAGCAATTGCGCGGGTTCCAGAACGCCAGCAATCAGCGCGCCATTGGTTGCAGTCTGTGCCCACCGGCCGATCGCGATGCTAGTCGGCTGCGGGGTCTGAGCGAACCACAGATTGGCTGCCAGATACTCGGGCGCGCTCGTGCCGAAGTCAGCGGCGACGGCACCCAAGGTCGTGTAATAACGAATGCGAGTGATCGTGTCGATCACCGCCGAATTGCCAAGCACTAGTTCAACGGACGTATTTTGCGCCTGCGCGGCGGCCGGCGACAGATTGACCGAGACCTGGATCAGGGCGTCAATGGAAAGAGTTGCGGGCATGCTGGACTCCCAATCAAGTGACCGTCGCCATGGCGGACACGGTATCGAAACCTTCACCTATCGACGCGTCCCCATCAGGCCGAGCCAGCAGGATGGTGGTCGTGTACGACTCGTTATTTACGGTCACATTGATGGCGACAAGGTCCTGAATCGCATACCAACGGACAATCTGACGACGTATTCTAACAGGCAAATCCACGCGATAGAGCCAGCGCTCCTTCACAAGGGAGGGTACTGTACGAAGTTCTCCGGTGTCGACCAGGCTCGCATTTTGGGTATTCAAGATGGCCAAATTCTGGGGAATATACAAGCCATCGCGAAGCAACGCCGCATAATAATCGGCGGTACCGTCAGGGCTGTAAAACGACACCAGGATCTCAAGCGTCTCGTGTGTCTGAAACTCGTCATGCTCGGGCATGTTGCCCGACTGAGGCACATGTCGTTGATAGGAGAACTTCGGATTCGAACGCTTTACAACACCAAACGCCGCCCATGGACCTGTTGGCAGATTCGCGACATCCGGGAATTGCCACCGCGGGAAAAACGATGTGCCAGGCAGACCAGTGATACCGACGAAGATGGGCTGAAGGAAGCGGAATAGATCCTGACCTTCGAGAGGTGCGGGCGCATTGTACGGCAGCAGGTAACCGCCGATTGCCGAGGTGTTCATCGCGTCACCGTTGCATCAATACGATCCACACTCGTGGCCACGACGCGCACCCATCCTGGGCCAAAATGGTTCCACGGCAGCACTTGCACGAGCATGAATGTGTCACCGCTCCAAAGTAGCAAATCAGGTTGCCGCTGCGTGGGCGGAATCGTATTCAGCTGTACCGCAGCAGTGTTCAGCAACGCCCTCGTGAAAATCACTATGTTGCGTTGCCCGTACTGTATGTCGTCGCGTCGCTTCAGATCCGCCGGCTTGGCTGGCGTTACCACACCGAGTATGTTGCGCGTGATTGTGTCGTTGGTACTGACCTCTCCGAGATTGCTGACGCTCTGCACGCGCTGGACGACATCGAACCGATCCGTAAACTGCGGATCCAGAAGCATGATGCTCGGATCGAGGAACGGCCCGGCCATGGCTTTACCTGCTGCGTCGAGCGTACAGAATCCCAAGCGCAGTCAGGTCGGTACCGCTGGTTACAGTAACGTTCAGCACAAGATAGACGGTGGTTGGAGTCGACACATTGAACGGTTGCGGTGCAGGTACATCCGACACAGGTGTCGCCAACGCGATGCCGTAGACGTCCGACGCACAGAGATACGCTGCCGGCAATACCCCCGTCGTGGTGCTGATGCCGACAGTCGCTTGCGCAGGCACCGCAGAACCGCCCGTACTGGTCAGAACCATCGAGCCCCACACATCCCAATCACCCGCCGGTAGTGTCAACGAAATCAGGTTGTGAGTGCCAGTGGCAGCGAATGCCACGGGGCTCGCAGTTACGGCCTGAAGCAACTGCCCCACGGTTCCTGTCGCAGCAGCGCTGCCGTCGGTGATTCCGGGAATTTGCCCGATCGGCGAAAACACGGACAATCCTTGTGCGGTTTGAATCCCCGACGGAATGCCGTTGGTCAGCTGTAGCAGGCAAATTTCGCCGGCAATTCCAAGATCGATGTATGCAACGGCCATGTCGTTCTCCTACTGGTTCTTGACCAGATCTGTGCGCTCGCGCTTCTGCTTTTCAGAACGCTCGCCCGGATGCGAACCCGGTGTGAACACCCCCGCACCATTGCGCGGATGTTCTGATTTCTGCAGCGGTTTTCCGGGGCCCGATCCAAACTGTCCGCGACCACCTCGCGGATGTTCCTTTGGATCGAAATCGACTGTCCGCGTGCCGGTACTGTCGTGGATGTGGATTTTGATCATGGCTATCACAGCATCGGGTTACTGGCTTTCGCCTTTTCATGAGCGGCTTGGCGCGCGGCTTCGACAGCTTCGCGCGAGTGTTTCGCAGCATACGCGGCCGCACCAGTGGCAGGAGTGCGCGCAGGGGCGGTTCCGGTTTTGGTCGCGAATTTGCCGCCTTCCCGTTTGTGCTTGTTTTCTTCGAATGCACCGGCATCCGCGACGTGTTGTTCGAACATGCCTGGATGCAAATGCAAATAAATGTGGGTCACGCGCGCCATGATTAGCCTCGGCTTTTGTCTCTGACTATGTATGTTACAGCATTGCGCATCTCTGCCTCGTCGACCAGAGTGTTTGTTCGAGTTACCCCACGAGCGCGCCGATCGGCCAGTGTGCGTTCCGCCAGCGGCGGGGGCGTATTCGAGTTAATCATCTCTTTTATCGAATCGGCTGCCGCCAGTCCTGCGGCATGCATTCCTTGATCGACTGACTGCGCATTACCGGCCATGGCCGCGCGCGCTACGGATGCCATCCGTTTGTTGATTTCTTCTCGGGCCGCCTCGATACCAGGCATCACCGTCGGACGCGCCGGGATATTGGCCTCAGGCGCGCCGTACTCGCTGATGTACAGCCGAGCGGCATTGTTCAGACTTTCACCGTCCTGACGATCAGCCTTGTCGGACGGAATCCCCACGAGCACCTCTTGCTTTACGAGGTCATCCAGAGCCTGCAAAACGACCTGTGAGCGATCCTTCGTCTGGGATGCGCCGTTGCCGCCAATGACTTTGAACGCGTTACCCAGGCGCCCCGCAATCGCGCGCAAGGCCGCTTCATCAAACTGAGGGCCGGCCATGGATCACTCCGAGAAGTCTTCAAACCGAGGACCCGACCAGGCAGGCCCCATCGGGAAGAAGACTCCGCCGAATTGCCCGGCCGGCGCAAATCCCGGACGTGTTTGGATCGGCCCGGATCCAAATTGACGTGCCAGCTTAACGAACATCGTGCCATAGCGCGTATTCGACCACGGGCCATCTTCCGCGTTCGTTCCGAGAGCCGTGTCGTAGGCGATCGTGAGTTCGCCGACCGTCTTGCTGGAGATTGGGCCGACCGTCATCCCCGGGGGCGCACCATTGCCGCCCTCGGCCGTAGAGAGCCCTTGCATCGAGATCTGATGCGCCGTATACAGCTGAGCACCCAAATCGATCGCCGTCTTCCAACGCCTGGTCGACAGGAACGTGTAGGCCCATTGCAGCCACATGTTCACCATCGAGTCAGGATAGACCGTGGCTGCCGTGAACTCCGGAAAGTTGGCGCGAAATTGCGCTACGCTGATTGCCACGATACACCCTATTGCGGCGTGACGATGCCGTTGGAGTTCTCCGGATCGTGCTCGTTGGCACCCCACATCTGGTGCACGCGATTCGCATATTCCAGCGTGTCGCATTTAACCGGCATGTGGCTGCCGTCGTGACCCATACTTGAGCCTTCGCCGTAGCCGAAGTCCATCACCCGCGCGGCCGGGCTGGCGGCACCTGGCGCCTTTGCTTCGAACGGGCACTCGTGATCCTTGTTCGCTTCGCGCTTCGTGTTTTCCGCGATGGCGATGGCTTGTTTCATCGGCATGTCGGGATGCGCATGCTTCTCGATGCTGATGTTTTCGCCGACCGATTTCTCGGTTCCTGTTTTGACCAGAGGCATGATGCTCTCCTTACCTGATGAAACCTGCAGCGCGGAGTTCTACTTCAGTCCAACCCGCGGCCAAGAAATCCTTGATTGATATCCCTTGGGCCTTACTCGTCATGCGGATATCCTGGAATTGACTATGCGGTACGGTGCCACCGGCAGGCCGATTTGGATCGACACTAGGGGACTTATGGGTAGCGGGTAACAGCATTTCATTCTCCTGAAAGTGAAACGGCCTGGGGGTCGCCCAGGCCGTTCCGTTTGCGACCGCGGTGAGGACGGCCGAGTTCGGCTCGCGGAAAGGACTCTCTTACACGCCGTAGCGCGAACCCGCAGTCTCGGGGTACACGACTTCTACGACGCCGAGCCGGCAGAAGTAGGTCGTCATGTGCCAGATACCGCTGTACTGGATCGGCGTACGCTGAAGCGTGGTCATCGGGAAACGAACCCGGTTGTACTGCTTCGTGTAGCAGAACATCACGTCGTTCGAGCTCGTCTTCGTACCCGGGACACCGAAGTTCGGGCTCGACAGACCGGCGTTCAGACCGACCAGCCACTTGCACGGGAAGATCTGCAAACCACCGCCCTTTTGCGCGCGCACGGTGATGTTGTTCTCTTCCAGGTAGCGCAGGATCGACACGTTGCCGGCATTCGATACCTTCTGCGTGCTGATGTAGCCGAAAACGATCGGCGGAAGCAGCAGACGGTTCGGCATCACTGCCCACGCCGAGGCGGTCCAAACGCTGGTGATGAGCTCGTTCACGTCGGCCAGGATTTCATCCGGCTGCTTGCTCACCCACGGGGTTGAACCCGAGGCGCCCGTCGCCACGATCTTGGTGTTCGTAATCAGCGAGGAGTTCAGCAGGCCGGTATCGCCCGTGCCCAAGTCACCGACGTACACTTGCTCGTCGATGTCCATCTGGTGCTTCAGCTGCAGGAATTCGAATTTCTGCTGGTCGACAGGACGGCCCGTCTTCGCAGCGCTTTCGAGTTCCAGGATCGTGAACTTGACTTCCTGTTCCCAGATCCGCAGCGGGTTGGTGATCTTCGCGATGTCCAGCGACTGCGCACCGACCTGATTAGTCTGCTTGCCAGCCCACGACTTGCCACGGCCGACGGTGTTGCCGGTGCCGAGGCCGCCCGGCGAACCGCCGGTTGACAGCGTGAAGGACGAGAGCTCGTCGGCGATCGTCACGTCGGAACGCAGATCGATGTCACGGTGCCAGGTGACCGAAGCCAGCGGCATGTGCAGCGTCTGATCCAGACGTTCGAGCTCGCCCACCATGAACGCGCCGGTCGAGTCGACCGTGCGAATCACTTGCCCCTTGGAGTCACGCACCTTACCGGGTTGCGACAGGGGATACCCATTGGGGCCCAGTTGAAGATTCGTCATGTCCATTGCAGTTTCCTTGGTTGTGCGCTGTCAGGCGTCAGATGGATTAGCCGCCCAGAACAACTTCGGCCACGCCGAATTGGTCCGCCGGTCCGTTGTAGTACGCGTCGTCGACGATCAGCTGCGAGGTGGCTTGGGGATCGACCACCGATTCGAAGCCGCCAACCGGCAGAGTCGTAAAGCCGGTGCTGGCCGAAGTGGCTACACGGACGTACACGGGGGCGCCCAGTTGAACCGCCGCTGCGTAGGTGCCAGTCGGCTCATTGACCGTAACGAGAACCCCGCCGGAAAGCGACAGCACATCAACCACCTGGCCGGCGGTCGGGCCGCCCGCATTGAACGCGGCGGCGCCAAACGTCTCGCCCGAACCGTTGTCTTGGGTCGGAAACGGACGCGTGGTGATACCGGCGATGCGGACCTTTGTGTTGCCTTTGGCGGTGTCATCGGTAGTGTCGACGGCACGGACAGTGTTGGTCGCTCCATGGAACAGCACAGCCTGTCCGAAGTACGTGGCCGGATTCGAGCCCGACGCGTCATTCATGAACGCACGGATCGAGCCGGGATGGATGCGGGTGACTTCACCGGGACTGCCGGCGCCCATGCGATACGGAAAAGCGGCCATGTTGATTCCTTGTCGTGGTCAAAAGTGGTTGTTACTCGGCAGTTTGTTGAGCCCAATGCTCTTCGTTCATCCGCTGCACGTCGGCGATCGAGAGAGGTCCGGTACGACCCGCGCCAGCACCCGTCTTTTCGGAGTCCGAGAAGCTGCGCATATCGGCGTGGTTCGTTTGAGCTTTGTGAATCGCGACGGCCGCCCGGAAAGTGCTGGTCACTTCGCGGCAGCTACAGCCGGCGAAATCGAGATTCCGCGTGACTTGCGACAGAACTTTCTTGCCGTCTTCGCTCGCCGAGAACAGAATCAAGGCGTTCTTGCGCAGATTGCAGAGGGTGTCATAACCTTGGGCTGTCGGCAGCTTCGAGTCGAATGTCGGGATGCTGATAGTCGGGGCCAGGATCGCGGCATCGCGCACCGTGTCGGCGAAAGATTCGACCAACATTTCGGAGTCCCGAGCCTTAATCGCATCGCCCGTGTACTGAGGCGCTTCTTCTTTAAGCTCACCTTCAATCTTGCGATTGGCCTTCTCGTGCGCAGGCTCTTCGCCCGCGGCCGCATCGACTTGCTTACCGGCGGTCTTCGCGGCTTCAGCCATGTTGTCCATGTGCTTTTTCATTTCTTCGAACCCGTCTTCGCACGTCTTCTTGATGTGCTCGATCGAATCCTCCATACCTTTCATCTTCTCGTGAAAGGCCGCGTTGGTTTCGGCATCCGCGAAAAACACTTTGCCACCGAAGGTCGCTGCATGTTCGCCGCCGACCGTGCCGGCGTTGTCTTTGGCTGAGCTCACGCGTTCTTCTCCTGTTTCGGGCAGCCCACCTTCGGGCTTGGTCGTTTCTGGCGCACCCAGATGGACGTGGATGTGCGTCGTCGATTCGTTGTGCTCGGGGTCACCGGTGAGTTTCATGATGCCGTCGCTGTCTTCCATGGCCGCCTTCAGGGCAACCTTGTCGTCGCGCAACACGGCATCTTTGACTCGCTTCATCCAATCGGCAACCACTCGCATAGCACTGTCCTCAATTCGGTGGGTTGTTTCTGCACCACAGGAACAGAGTATATCGGAACAATTCGCGTGCGTGCGCTGGCCCCACAAGTCGGGTCCTTCCGGCTGCATGGCGGAATCTCGCACGGCGCATCGAGTGCCGCATCGACCGGGAATATTGCGCAAGAACGCAACATGATTGATTCGGATCTGTCGTTGTGCAGCGTGACCCGGCCCGTAAATCTCATAGCGCGATTCGTAGCCACAGGAGAGTTCCTGTGTCGGATCCGCTTCTACTGCTGCGATCGCATCGGGGTGTTTGAAGATCAAATCCGCGAGCAGCAGATCATCCTCGATACCAGTGCCGCGCCGGATGTTCTGCATGTGACCACGCGACAGCATTGACCAATTGTCAGGAACAACATCGACGCCCGGATGATTGTCGACAATGTCTTTACCTTCGGCACTAGCCATAGCCTCGGGCGCGAACACCTCTTCGGGATCGCGCTCGATCTTTATGATGCCGTCGGGGCCAGGCTCCAGTCCAACCTCATTGACGCTGTACAGCTGAAATCCGGTGCGCGCGATGGCGCACCCGGAGATCACGAGGAATCCCTCGGGCGTCTTTGAGCGATGCTCGGTGAGTTTGACTGGCGTATAAAACATGACGTGTTACTCGATGTCGTACGTGTCGCCCGATGCGCCGGCAAACAGAACCTGACCAATAGGTCCGTTGTAATTCAACAGGATCGCGCCGGCAACAGTGGCAGTCGGCGTCATCGTAACGAAATGCGCGCCACCATCCATACTCAAACTGATCGCACGACTGGCGTTCGTCGAGTTCAGCTGGATGCTAAACGGAGGCGAGCCTGCGCCCACACCGGTCGCGACCGTGCCGCCAGCGGGGATAGTTCCGGATGAAAACAGAGCGGGAGTGTCCATGATTGTGATCCTTTCAGGTGGAATTGTATCTCAAATATTTTCAGTGACGATGAGGCGAAACCCTCGGGGCTCGATACGACCACCGACGGTGTAGATCGTGTTTAGGATGAAATAAGTGCCAATCGTGGGTGACGAGATCCACGTCGTGGTCACATTGGTTGGGATGTTTGTCGCGGGCGAGCTCGCGACATTCGGTGCTGGAACAGACCACGTGGAGCGTGCGATCTGATCGAGCGGGGACATGCCGGGCACCGCCGGCAAACCTGCAAGAAAATCGGTCCAATCAAGGCTGTAATCGCGAAACTCGCCTGGCGCCACGACGATGTACCAACCTTGTGCATCTTGAATGAAATCGCCCATGACGGTCCTCAGAAGGGTAGCGACACTATACCGGTATCGCGATACTGCGCCGACACGCGAAGGACACCAGATGCCGCGGGAAGTCGAAGTGCGGGCCTTGCGATATACGCCATACCGATTGCACGCACGATGTCATTTGTTTCTTGAATGATCGCAGTGGTCACCGGAAGCTTTGCTTTGGCGATGACCGCGTCTACAAGTTCGCGGATCGCTGCAGTGCCTGATGAAATGACTGTACCGCCCGAATGCGCAATGTCATTATGTTCTTTGATCAGGGCCTGGCCAATCGACGCAACTGTCGCGTGCGACAGCACCGAGTCGATACGTTCGCGAATCGCCGCAGTACCTGTTGCTATAGGTGAGGCTAACGCGCGAAAAATATCATGAGACTCGAGAATTGCGGCAGTTCCTTGATTGGCAATGGAAGTGGCCGAGCCTTGCGCGCGGTCCTGCTGTTCGAGCATGCTCTGCACTGAAAATGGTGCAGATGGCGGAGTGAAGTTCGCGGTGTAAACCGCTTTCCCCATCGTGATGCGCGCTTCGTCGATGAATCCATTCCACGTGCTATTGGGAGAACCATTAGCGGATCCGATCGCTTGACCTGTCATGCCTTTAATAATCGACCCACTGTATGAACCGGTTGGCGTTTGCGCAACACCGTCAAGGTACATGGTAAACGTCGAACCGTATCGCACCCACGCGCCGTGATGCCATGATCCTGTAGATAGAACTGCACTCGGTGTACTTATCGCAACGCTCCAATTGGTAGATCCGTCGGCGCTACCGCATAGCATGAACATGTCACCGTTATTGAAAAAGCAGAGACATCCCGAAAATCCGGAGCCCTGAGATCCAAACACAACGGTTGATCCGCTAAGGCTGTTCGCGTATACCCAGGCCTCGAATGTCCAATCCTGAGTCAGCGGGGCAAAGATGTCGTTGCTCGTGCCGATTAATACGCCGCCGCCCAGGCCCAGGGATGACGGGCCAAATTTTTGCTGAGTGGTGGAAAGTGCGGCACCGCCAACAGCCGACCACGAGCTACCGAAGACATCGGTGAACGTGGTCGAGCCGTTGGTTCCGTCGAAGTGCAGTAGCGCTGTCGACGGGTCGGTGTAGAGGGTAGCGGCCATGCGCCGCTCCTATTACGCGCCGTTGGCAGTGATCGTCATCGACGAAACTGCGACGGTCTGAGGCGAAGTGATGGTCGTCGAGTTCATCGACATGTCGCCGCCGAAGGTGATGGTCGTGGTGTTGGACACCCCGCCCGGCGTGGTGGTGCTCATGGTCACCGTGGTGCCGCCCACCGCAAGTACGGTGGTGTTGGCCGGAACCCCTGTGCCCGAAATCGTCATGCCGGCAACGACGCCCGTGGTCGAAGCGAAGTTCAGAACGTTGCCATCAGCGGCCGTTGCGGAGTTGGTCGTCAGAGTGGTCGTCTGATAGATCGTGCCCTGCGCGATGACCGTGGTACCGGCCGAACTCGTGCAGATCCGCCAATAGCCAGCCGTGCCGCTGTTCCCGGCCGCTGCGCTGGTGATAGCCGACATGGTCAGCACACCGGCAGATGCCGCGCCGGCAATCGGATTGGACATAGGCAGCGACGCGAGCAACGTACCCGTCGCGCCTGTTGCGCAACTGGCCGGCACCGCACCCGAATAAATCAACAGGAAGGCCGTCGTCGACGCCAGCGTGGTGATGTCATTCATGTTGTCGTTCTGATGGGTAACACTGTATTGCACCGACATGGTTCATCCTTCATGCGCAAATTTGCGCTTTTTCCAAATTTCTTTTAACAGAGCCGACTGTTTTGCTCTGACCGCGGGATCTTGATATCGTCGCTTATGAGTATCGGACATTGTCTTCCGAGTCTCCTTCAGATGCGACGTATGTTACCACTCCGACATGCGCTGCCGCAATTCTAGCACGATGTTCGGCAGACTTCGGGATACCCCTTTCTTTTTCGCAAAGCCTGTAAACCTGCGGCCTGACTGGTAAACGAATGATCGCTTTCTGCAGCCTTTTCCGATATAGAAAGGCGTGCCGTCGGGTTTATGATGCGAATACGTATAAAACATCATTCAGGTTCCGGTAGAACCACCTGAGGCCAACAGCGACAATTGGCGTTACACCCGGGATGACTGCGAAATCCTGATCGTTTATCCACGATGGGTGGTTCGTCCCATCGATGGAATGTACCGTCAAGTTCGTTATGATCCTTTCGCACATCCGAATCCTTTGATGTGCGCCAGAAATAGCCAGGTGATCCCACATACAACGCCCTGGATTCAACCAGCGTCGAGGACGCGGTTGAGACAGCAGATCTCGCGAGCATGCGCGCCCGGGCAACCGTGACGTCTTCGGTGCGGAGAATCTCTTCCGCAATCTCCGCGCTGCGCCGGCCGCCGGCATGTGCTTCCATCGCGAGATTGAAGACGCGGCTCGCCGCTTCGAGTGGAATGCTTTTGATTTCGTCGACCTGATCCGCGATCAGCGTTTGCATCGTGTGACCGATTGGCGTCGACTCGATCGCGTGACGCAGGTTCTGCCCGAGCTCTTGCGCCGTCGCATTCCATGCATTCGCATCGCGGCGCGCCACTTCATCGACCATGCGCGCAGCTGTGGCGCGCGCCCACGGGTCGAGCACGTCCGAATATTTCTCCAGCGTGGTCACGAGATCGGTCGGCCGGTGGGCGAGGCCTCGAATGATCGTGCCAACTTGGCGACCGACGGCGACCAGCTGGCGACCGTAACTCTTCTCCGCGTTTCGCACGCGCATGAAGTGCAGGCGCAAATTACGCGCCATTTGCTTGAAGGAAGGTTTCGCGTCAGTGATCATAAAATTGCCCATTAAGCCAGATAATGGGAAATATATGTTACATCAGACGACACGATTCAGGCTCTGCGACAGCGTGGGATCGAGCGATGCTTCGGCCTCGCCAGTCATCATGAGCACGTGCTCCAATTCTGATTTTTGCGACTGCTCGACATTTTCTTCGGCCGCCTGCTGATAAAAATCCTGTACGAGCGAATCCCACGTGCGAGCGCCGTAGGCCGAGGTATACCCCTCGACCTTCGCCATTGCTTCGCGATCAAGCTTTTCCATATGGCTTCCTAAGGTGACCGGTTCCGAGCCAGGTCTTGAACTCGTTCATCGACACGCGATGTACGGACATGATGCGGTCGACGCCCTGCAGATCACTGTAGCTGGACACGTAGGCCGCACACGCGCGTGCCTGCGATGAGAACCCGAGCATGCACTTGTGCTCATCAAAAAATCCGGTGCGCAGATCCTTCTGGTTGATGATGTATACGGTGTCCGCGCCGCGATCGGGCCCGAGGAAGCAATCCATTCCTTCGTCCGGACCTTCGGCCGAACCCGTACCGATCACGTAGCCGTAGTCGGCCGCCATGACAGCTTGCCACGGGTTCGCAGGATCACGCGAGGTGCGCGTCGTGCCGCGCTGATTCTCGATGTGCAACTTCAACCCGTGGAACTCGCACGTCACTGGGCCGCACGCCGCGTCATCGAACGGCCGCGCACCTGGCATTACACCACTCGGCATGACGTCGGGTTTGGGTAGAACGTTCGGAGGGTAGCCGGGCTCGCTGTACGGAATAGCGTGACGCTCTTCAGTGCCACCAGCAGAACCTGTCCATGCAGCGTCGCGGCTCTTCCCCTTTGCAGGAGCCGGTTTCTTACCGCCCGGGGGCGGACCACCTGGCACTGGGGGCTGATCCTCCATGCCCGGCATGACGATCCCCGCGGCAGGAACCGGAACATCGGCGGCCGCTTCGATATCTTCTTCCGTGATGTTTGTCCACACGCCGGTTTCGTGCGACTGCTGTTTGAGCTCCTGCATCGCAGTCTTCGTGGACACGGTGCCTTTTTCTTCGGCAGCCAGAATGGTCTCGGTGATGGTCTTGGCGATCGTGGCCTTTTCGAGCTCGGTCGGTTGCCACAGGGGCTTGAACGCGATGCTCATCTCCTCGTTCCACTTGATCCCGAGGGATTGCGCCATCAGCTGATACACGACCGTCATCGGATACAGCAGATCAGCGATTTGGCGTGCCTTGATCATGTCGTAGTAGTTGCGCATGTCGGACTCACCCGTGGCGTTCATGCCGGCGGGTGATGTGCCGAACAGCTTTGTCTGCGGCATCTGCAGGGCGCCCGACAATTGCTGCCGGAACTCTTGCAGAATCTCGGCCAGCCCCGCGAACGCGGCGTGCTCATGACCTTCGTATTCGTCTTCCAGGTCCATCAAGGTGACACCCTCGATGCCCTGCTGCGAGCGCATAACTTCGAGCAGTGCGCGCACACCTTCCATCGCGACTTCGTTCGAGCCGACGAGCTCTTTCAGGCCCTTCAGCTTGTATGTGCGGATGAACGATTTGTCGATCAGCTGCGCGGCGCCGCTCGATCCGATGTCGAACGCATTGATCCGGTCCTGGATCGTTTCGAGCACGGACAGGCCCCAGAGATTCTCCTGGATCGCCTGCCAGTACGGAAGCTCGTTTCCGACCATGCGGATCACGCGCGAGTGATGAATTTTCATGCGCGGCAGGGCCGGCGCGTCCGCGGTGACGCGGTAAAACATCGGCTTGCCGAATTGCGGGGACGCAAAGTCCGTTACCAGCAATTCCAGGCTCGGGTCGACCATCCACCGGTCGAGCGGGAAGATGCCCTTGAATTGATCCTTGCCGACGGTCTCGATTCGCAGCGGAGTCGAAGGATCCTGGTTGGCGATTATGATGAACCCGAGGCACCCGCCGTACAGGCGCGACCACTTCAGCACCGACCGGACGCTCGTCCACAGATTAAGCTTCGTGGCCTCGGCATCCATCTTACGGATGTCCTTTGGCTTCATAGGCCCATTAAGAATGACCCCTTGACGAGTCATGTCTTCCGGGATCACGTCGATGGCGTTCTTGCAGACGAACTGCCCGCGGTACATCCACTCGACCAGCGTGCGGATCCGGGTCAGCGGGTTGAAACTTGAACTGGAGCTTGAAAGGATGTTCTGCGCGCCGAGCCCGAGCCGGTGCGTGTAGTTGACGAACGAGTCCTGGAATTTGCCGCCGGCCGTCGCTTTCGCCATCGGGGTAACGGCGTCCATGCCGATACTCTCACGAGCCTTGCTGTCGGCGACTCTCGCGGAGCGTGCTACCTGAGTGACACCCACTCGTTTTGGCGCGCCGGCACCGTTACGCTTCCCGCCCCATCCGTTCGCCATCTTGAAACCTCGATTCAAATTGAATCAAGATGGTATCACCGAATCAAGGCATGCAGTGCTGGTCTAGATCTTCGAGGAAGGGTTTCATCAGCCGGGCGAATTTTTCACCATCAAATTCGCCGGAGGAGGTGCATTGTGTGAATGCTCCGAGAAGAATCTGGGCGCCACAGCTGAAGCCTGTTTTGTACCCTGCGCACGCCGCCTGCCGAGTGGCCAGGCTGGCATTTTCACATGCCGTCATGGAGAATTCGGCCAACGACCCCGTGAGCGTGCGAATCATTTCCGTCCCCTATTTCGGACCTTCTTATCGAAGGCTTCAAGAGTTGGCGCCGGTTGCCGATGGATGCTGTCGGTATCGAGCTTGGCCGCCGGCCGGGTCAAAGTTACGGTCAGACGATCGCCGACGCGCGCCATGTCCACAATGATTGTGCTGGCTTCGCCGAGGCCGCCCTGCATACGATACGTGCGGTTGTCCTCGGCGTCAAGCTGGACCGCCGAATCGAGAGACAGCGCCTCGATGCGGACCAGGCTCATGACGGTCACGCAAACTGACTGGTATTCACGGTCTGCGGATTAAACACCGCAGAAGCACCACCAAGGGCCAGCAACACGTTCGCGACCGCGTCGGCCGCATTGTCCGTGTTCAGCGTGACGACGACCTGGGTGATGGTCTGCGCGCCGCTGAGCGCGTTCGTGACGTTGACCGGAATGGTCATGGTATGGGAAGCGACGGGCATGTGATTCTCCTAAGGAATAGGTGGAGTAGCGTGATAACCCACGCCGGTCACCTTACAACTCCGGGCAACCTTTCGTTGGTACGCACGGGCTCTGTCTGCCGGTCTATTCTACGCGATCCTGTGCGTCGGTTGGGGCAGACGTGAGCTTGCGCCCAGAACCGGCCTCTGATCGAATGCTTCGCCGGCATTGGGTGCCACAATGACGGTGGTACCCGGATCGGCCAACACCGGGGGCGCGATCTCGACTGTGCCACCACCCGCCCGCACAACCTCGCCAGTGCGCGGATCGACAGCATGGGGAACGCCAGTCTCGCGTGTCAGGCGACCGGCTTCAACGTCGCCGGCCGGATTAAGCCAGGTGCCGATCTCGACCATTTCACCTTCGCCATTCTGCGCGAAGCGGCCAGTACCCTTGAAATGTTTCCCCGTAGTTGCCGGGATTTGCGTCACTTGCAAATCCTTCGATTGCAGGATTGGATCGCCGGCCAGTGCTGACGCTTTCTTCGTTAGACGCGGCGCGCCGCCACCTGATTCCTTCTTCGAGCGCGGGGCCGTAACGAAATCAAGGGCGGCCTGCAGCTGTTCACGCCACGCTTGGTCATGAGGCGATCCGGGCTCATTGTCATAGATAAATGACTGCAGCGGATCCATCTGACCGTTCTGCGCAAGCGCAGCGTTGCATTCATCCCAGGTCGGCAGAATCACTTCTTTCCTCCTTGTCGAGCGGCATTCGCGGCCACGATGGTCGGAAGTGCCAGATCCAGCATGTTTCGGCGCTGCGCAGCCTTACGATCCTCGACTGCCTTGTGATCGCCAAACAGCAGTTGTTTGATTCGCTTCTGGTTGTCGCGCGCGCCGGGAATGTTACTGTCGGGCCGGGCCATGCGTTCCCAGATCGAACGCTTCGCCGGGTTGTCGACGGGCTCTGGACCTGGATCTGGCAGGTATGGTGCTCGTAGATACGCGATCAGCTCGGGCCTGAAATTGTCGATCGCCATGCGGAGTTCGATCGGAATCTGCGACCGCTGCATGTTCACATAATCGGCGTCCGGAAATGTCGCGGTATCAATCAGTGCACTGATCTCTGGCGGTGCGTCAACCCACGGAAGGGGGTTGTCCTTTGGATTTCCGTTCGCCACATCCTTCGGATCAGGGACCATGCGAGTCACCCACGGTGTGATGACTTTGATCATGCCCATAGCATTCGGATGATCAAGCGTGATCGTGATCCCCATCGCGGCCGCAGTACTAATGATCGTCTCGGCGATCGAAGGCTTGGCTGGCTCAGGGGGCGGCAGATCGTCGATTGTGAGCTCTTGGCCGCCCCCGTCGCGTTCCTCGATGAATTCGATTAGATCGGCGCGACACTTGCGAATCTCTTGCAGCAAATCGGCCGGGACCTTGCGCTTTGGCGTGGCCGTCAGTTTACCGTCAGTCGGGTTGATGCGCAGTTTGACTCCGCGCTTTTCACAGGCTTCTACGATCTCAGCTGGCTTCACGTTCAATCACCGTCCAAATCGCCATCGGTATCGATCACCGGCAGCGGAGGGTATTGGACACCGCGCACGGCGCCGATAATCGATTCACGCGCATTGCTGATCAAAGCCTGCAGTTCGGCCGGCAGCGGCGTCGGAGTGTTGTCGGGTTGGAACGGCATCGTGACCGTCATCGTGGTGAAGTTGTTCGACAGAATGACATCGCCTCCGAGCGCCCGAATCCAGTCGAGCGCATACTGGCCTTTTGTCACTCGCAAACCTGGCGTACCTCCATTGAACATTCCGTCAGGGGCCCCATTGGGCTCGAACACGTTAGGCGGGTACGGCATATCAGGCTCCGTGCAAATCAGGCAGTTGAAACATGAACCGGAATTGCTCAGCATTGTCAGGATCACACTTACCAAGGACCGCTTCTCGCACCATTCGCGGAGTCACTTCGTCATCCATGTCCCATAACGAATGAACGGTTTCGCGCACGCGAGACACGTCTTCTTTGTCTCGGACGTATGTAAACCAACGACCGTCTTCGAACATCTTCCGCAGACCTTCGTCAGCTTCGTCGACCGACCAACCCTGTATTTTCAGAGTCATGAATCGTTCGGCGTCGGATGCATACGATATACATTCACCCGGCTGCAGGGTATGTGCGTGCGAGCCGCAGGACACTAAAACAAACATGCTACCGAGAATCGATGCTGTCCAAAAGGCTCGCGTCAATACGACCATGTCAATCCTTATTCGGCACACCGTGCGATTGGCGCAACGACTCCATCAACCGCTCTTTGCAGTTGCTCTCCACTATATCATGGACCTGTTTCGCCGACAGCGTAAGATTACCGTAAATCCAATTCAGGGTATTGATTGCCTGCTGATCGTCGTCGTCGTCTTTGTAGATGCACGTCAGCCGATGAGCGGGATCGCGACAGATCTCCAGAGTCGCCGCCATCACACCGAGTTGCATCTTGAGGGACGCGTTCTTGACGTCGAACGCTTCCTGCTTCGCGTCCCACGCGAACGCGTGGCATTCGGTTTCGTTCATCGTGTGGGCAACGGCGGCCCCGGCAACAGCATAGATCGCGAGCATGATCGAAAACGACAGGCTTCTCATCACAGGGTCCTTTCAAATGCGGCCACAGCCGCGGGAACGTATGGGCGAATCAGGTCGAGCATGGCTTCGGCGTAGACCCGTATTTCAAACTGCGCATGCTCGTGCAAACGAAGCCTAAGGAAACCGAACAAGTTGTGCAGATCGACGGTCGCGAAGTGCTTGCTGTACGTGTTCAGTGGCAGCACGCCGCGCGCGAGCTCGCGGGGGCAACCGAGCGACAGGAGTTTTCTGTAGCTCCGGAACGATTCCAGACACGCGCATCGGATCTCGTCCTGTATCTCAGCCGCATTCTCATTTACCTCGTCAGTCCGCATCTGCTTGTTGTGCGTCGACTGCGTCGTGATCTGGTCAAGCGCCGGCACGTAGAAGCACTCTTCGAGTTCGCTGTAGCGACCCGACTGCTCGTTGTACTTCCAGGTGCGATGCCGATGCCACTGGCGGAAGTTGAAGATTGGCGCCTTCGCCTCGAAGCAGAAAATAACGTGCTCGAACGGCGACGTGTGCTTGTTTTCCATCAGGTAGGCAATCAGCTTTTCGTCCGACCCATCGTTGCGCGGCGCGGCGTTGTACGACACCCGGGCCGCGCGAACGATCATCTGGTCGTCGCCCATGTGGTCGACCAGGCGCACCATGCCGTGATCCAGCACGGCGCGCCAATTGAGGATAGGCTCGCTCATTTCGTCAGGTACGCCAGGGTCGACTCGATCGCGGCAACGTGCGCCGCGGGTACGAAGATCATCTTGCCGTCGGCCGGCGCCGGGCTCTGGCCAGGTTCGAAACCTGCGGCGTCACGCACCGCGGTCCAAAGACCTGCCGCATCCACGGGGCGGTCAGCATGCCACACTGCCGCATAGTAGAGTGCAGTCACGGCGTCGAGCAATGCCCCGCCGTCGTTATCGTTGGCATATTCGGTCAGCAGTACGGCGGCACGCGCCATGTACGACAGATTCTCCGAGTACAGGCCCTCGCGGTAGAAGCGATCGATCGACATGCGGATCTTCTCGACCAGCTGTTCGACGGGCATTGCCACGATCTCGGGGAATTCTTTTGGTGGTTTGGCGTCAATGGTCGCGACCAACTTGCTCTTCGGTGTCATGCTACCTCCATAGTGCATTGCAGGGGATGTCTGTGATTGCTTGCCGTGCCACGAACTTGGTAGACTCGAGTCTCGGCAATTTGATGAGAATATACACCGGCCACGGCACGCCCTTCAGTATGAACCTTGAGCATGATATCGACCGCTTCGAAAGCAGTTTTGCCGAAAATCTGGATCAACAACTCGACCACGAATTCGCCCGGCGTGATATCGTCATTGATCAGAATCACAGCCCATAGCGGGGGCGGGGCTGGTGGTTGGATTTGATTGGCCAGGATCGGAGTGATTTGGCCCGGCACTGCGAAGGTTTCACTCATTTCATTCCCCACTGAGACGCGTATAGGCGCCCGCACGTTCGAGCTCTTCGATCTCTTCCTCGACTTCTTCGAGCGTCTCGCGATGACCGAGCCCGGTACGTAACGCCACGCTGACGCGAACCAGAATACCCCGCAGTCGGTTGCGATCCTCGGGAGTCATCGCGTCGTGTCCCGAGTGATCAACAGATCCGGGAAGTGACCCCATGGATGCACACTCATACCGAACGCGTAGTTACGGCATTGCTCCATGTCAATGAAATCTTTCGAATGACTAACTTCCAGTCGTCCGTCGTACCAAACCTCCCGGCGACTGCTGGTACAGTTGTCGAACGTACCGGTTGGATGCTTCGGTTTCGTGGCCATCACTCAGTATCCTTCCAGTTGAATTCGCTCGGAGTCACTCGAACGAACATCCATGCAAGCAGGACGCCGAACATGACCAGTAATGATAGGAACACTTGATCGGGAGTCATTCAGTCCTCCACGAATTGCCGGATCTCGGCGTCGAATTGAGTGTCGCGCTCGCGGGCGCCAAGGATGTGTTTGGCCTCTTCGAGCGACTTGAATTTGTCGCGCGTGCGCCGGCCGGCGCGGTCGGGCGGGTTGAGCATGTTGCGGATGTTCCGCTCGACCGCTTCTTCGTACCGCTGCTGTCGGGTCTTAGCCATCACTTCCCCTTGGCGAGCCGACGGACACGGGCGCGTTCTTTCTTCGCCACCTTCAGCAGATCGCTCCAGACGTCCTGCTCGATGCGTATGCGCAACCGCTCGATGAAATTCATCGCATTGACGGCCTGCTCCATGACCATCACCGGGCGGGCGGGTTTGTTGCCGATGTCGAACCGGGCGAGCAGAACGTCGCGCAGGGCGTCGATCTCGCGGACATTCAGGCGGATGTTTCTGATTGCGGTCGCGGTGAGTTTGTTGCGGTCCGGCATGTATTGATACAGATTAGAATCGACCGACTTCATAGGCGTTTGCCTCCATCGAGTGAACAGTCATTATGGCAGTAAATGACGGTCGTGTCAATAAATATCGTCGTCATTCTGATCAGCAATCTGCCGGATCAGATCCAGGATCCAACAGCCGGCCGCCACGAGTGCTGCAGCGCACATTCCTGCAGTAACTGCTTGACAAACCGTCAGATCGTCGATCATCAGAATTTCCTCAAAACGAACATCAGATGATCGTACGCTTCGCGCGGAGTGGATCCTCTACGCGCAACCCATCCTAGCCGGCAATACCATACACCGCACTCGCGCCAAAGACGAGGCTTATGAGCCATTCGAATCACTCCGCGAAAAAATTAAAACTCGGAACGAAGCGACAGGCTGAAAACGCCCCATCCCAATCCTTGGTACTGCGTCTGTACCGAACCAACGTGGACATTCTCCGTGCGCAAGAGACGATAGTTGAAAATCAATTCCGCCACGGGAGTGCGATATCCGATCCCCGCCAGCGGTGACACAAGGGTTTGAGTGTTGTCCACTCGTAGACCCTGATGCGGCTTGACCGTCCCATCGGTCCAATCGGGGATATTCATCGCGAATCCCGAACGCGCGACGCCCACCCCGATCTGCGCGAACGCCGGGCCCCAGTGAGGCTCGTACGCCGCCCAAATCCCATACGGATGCTCTACCCCGTACCAGTGGCTGTACGGAACACGCCCGTCACGACAGGCCGGCTCGTCTGCGCCACATGCGATCGCAGACGATGTCATCCTCCCCAGGCGCTCTGCCGACACGCTCCAGTTTGAGCCGACCAGCGTGACACCATATGCCACACCTTCGTTGCGAAACGAATGAGGCTTCTCGGCTTGGTACCACGTACCATTCGGAGGATTCGTTTCGTAGGAGCCGCCGAGCAGCAGCTGCAGACATGCGGTAAACAGGCAATTCGTCATTGCGTGGACTCCCTAATTGCTTGACGGGCCAGGTCGAGAATCTCGCCCGGAGTTATAGTTGGGCCGCCGAACGGACAGCGCGCGTGGCGTGCCTTGATCCATTCGAGATGCTTCCGGTCGAGTGCAGCGAGAAGCACAACGGCTTGTGCAGGACTGAGTGTCGGAACCCCAACGGTGTTGAACATGTCGTTACCCCCGATTCATACGTGAACCCACAGAATGACTGCGCAGAGTACTGCAACAAGCGCGTAGTCGAACGCCGCACCGTGATGCGCGTATTTGCCGTACGAGAATTCCATGAGGGCGCGCAGAGTGTAGATTGCGCATATGAAGTAAATCAGCCAGTGCATCTTCATCTCCGGTTGCGGATCCAATGCAAGTGATGATGCTGTTCAAGTGATTCGGCGCGGCGCGACCGCCTGCATTGGCCTATGAACGGTGTGCCCGGCAAAGCCAGGTATCCCACCAAAAGTTCGGCACGTCGGACGGGTCACAGGCAATTAGCACCTCGCCGCTTCGACTCGCAACCGGCGGCGCCGCCGGCCCTATCACTTGAACAGCATCATCGAGAGCGAGACTGTAGCACATGATCCGATCTGATGCAAGAAAAAAATAGGCCCCGAAGGGCCTATTAGGCTATCGCCTAACTGCGTCATCTCCACCACCGCCCCCGCCGCCACTCGGCGGAGAGACGTAATGCTGCTGCAGACCATCCCCCAAAATCGGAATGTAGGAGAAGAACGTAGCATTGTCGAGGATGCCGCAATTGAATCCACCGCATCCCGAACCCGTGAACGTCACCAGATACGTTCCCGGCTGCAACACGTTCCCCGTGCTTTGGTTCAGGACCCATTCGTCGCACCGCACCCAGGTATTGCAGGCGTAGGTGGCGTGATTGAATTGTGCCACCGTACCGTCACCCAAAAGCGCCGGTTGACCCGTCGAGATCCATTGCTGCAGCATGCACGGCGATCCGCCACAGAAACCCTGCCCCATCACCGGAACCGTGTTTCCGTTGGCATCAGTCGTAGTCTCCGGCACCGCCTGAACGATCGAGACCAGAGGCGCGCCATTCACGTCTGTTGCCGGCATGTATGTCAGATACGTCGGCGGAGGACATCCGCGCCCTGAACACACGCCTCGCCCTTCCTGACCGTACAACGTCCACGGCATGTTGGTGATGACCCATCCGCCGCCAGCTGCCGTAGCTGCCGCGTCTGACGTGTAATAGCCGGAGAAACTGGCCTGGATAGCACCGGAGAAATCTTCAGTCACCAGAGGGTTGCTAGTGCCGCCAATGCGGAAAGTGGTCTGCGTGTATGTGCCGTTGACCAGTGCCCCTTGAGAGATAGTCTCACGTCCGCTGTTACCCGCGGTGCTGATCTGCGGCGGAAACGGATTGGGGGTAGGACCCGCGCATGGCGCGGCATGCGTACACGTCTGCGCGAGCGCAAACGTCGAAAACAGCAATGCGAAACATCCTGCAATGAATTGCTTCATTTTCCCGCTTCCTTTATTCAACATCCCGAGAACCGCTCGGTACGGTGGTTCGATAGCCTGATCTTACCCGAAATCAAAGTCAACTCATCCGATCGGTTGAGGGTGAAAAAAATCCCCGCATATGCGGGGATTGTCAGTTGGTTGTTACCACGACTGTAACTGAGATCGGTATCGTGGCGTAAATGCGACGGTGTCTCCGTCTTTCTCGCCATCTCCGCCACTTGGGTGAGTACCGCCAGTTAAGCTCGCGGACTAGCCCAAGGACCGAGCTCACGACAACGTGACTGTCACGGACAGCGGAATTGTCGCCGTCACGTTCGGCACCGTAAACGGCAGCGAGACCACCGCGGGGGCGGCCGGGCGGGCCGTTTGCGCGTCAATCCGTTCCGCCGAGATCGTGTAGGTGCCAGGGGCAACGTTGTTGAACGTGACCGACACTTGCGTGCCCGTGCCCGTGGTGTCTTGCCCACTTTGCGTGGACACGATCGCGCCAGTGCTGTCCAGCAGATTGAAGTTGACCGGCCCTACCAGACCCACGTTAACCGGGCTGCCGAGGCTGGCGACTGCGTTTGCATTCATCATGGTGATTCCTTTCGAAGAAGTGAATCGAGAGTATGCCACGCTGCAGTGCAGCGTGGGGACCCTCTGATTCGATTACAGCTTTTTCACTGCTGATTGAGCAGCTGCCACATCGGCCTTGATCTTTTGAGCGATCATCGGATGCTTCGCCTGCACGAACACGCCAACCACGACGGCAGCCGCGTGAGTGCTGATCAGCAATGCGTTGGTAGCCAGAAATGCGTACACGGAACTGAACATGGGATTCTCCCAAAAGAATGAGCCTGCGATGGTACTCCGAATTTGACTGTTGCGCGGATGCCACTTTCGCGTGTCAACTGTCTGGAAGTATCGACCCTGTATCCCGCCAGCAAGTGATATATGGTTACCAGTAGGTCTTTGGCTGATTGGCGGAACAGGACACCATAGTTCTAGACAGTCGACTACACCTCATCCTCGTCAGGTAGATACCCCACGCGAGTGGGTGTCTCTCCGTCGGCGCGCTCGCGCACCAGGCCGTCGGTGAACTTGAATTGCGCCAGGCGTTGCACATTTGCAACAGCCTTCAGCTTCTCCAACGTCTCTTCATCCGGGATGGCCAGAACCGCATAGGCGTCAGCGGTCGCGTCGACCCCGTCGTCGTGGCGGCAGTCTGGGAACGGCCGGAAGTGATCCTTGACAGCGTCGGCGCAGTGTGCCATGACCGCGACCCACCCCACGTTCAGCTGCGAGGCGAGTGGGTCTGCGCGTGTCTGTTTATCCGATCGCGCAGGGCGCTCCACAACCGTGTAACCGTCAAGCAGCTGTGTGATGGTCATGAATTGGTCGGTGCCTGCCTGGCCCGGCTCCACCGGCACCGCTATCTTCACGTCACGTCCGTCGCGATGTGCTGTTGCCTTCATCCGCGCCTTGACCTCGTCCGGACGCGCGCGGAATAGCACGAACTCCTCGATGACGTAGATATGCACCTGGGGGTAGTATGCCAGCAGCACCGATGCGGTGAAGTCGGGCTCGGTCCTACCCGCCTTGAGCTCACGCGCGGCCAGGTCCCATCCGCGGCAGGCTAGGCGAGGACCCGGCGGCCGCACCGTGATCACCGGCATAGCGTCGACCTTGAATGTCGTACCCGACACGTTGTACGGCTGCTGCATGTACTGCGTTGCGAACTCCCACGGTTTCTGCAAGCGATACGCGTGTAGCCACTCCGTGGTGGCGCCGCCCTCCCACCGCGAGTTGTCGTTCTCGTCGAGCGCGGTCAGAGTCAG
>Ga0210410_10000727_pt1 | contig 34015 bp, 31 predicted proteins | sample IncBWC4MmetaG_FD_161058 | JGI IMG/M metagenome (GOLD analysis project Ga0210410, IMG submission 161058) | Forest soil microbial communities from Barre Woods Harvard Forest LTER site, Petersham, Massachusetts, United States - Inc-BW-C-4-M | ecosystem: Environmental > Terrestrial > Soil >...
TTCCGGCGCCTCCACCGGCTGGGTCTATCGAGTCGTACATCGGATGCAGCCGCAAGTAGCGCAAGACTACATCATGCGTGTTGATTTGAAATATATGCGTCTCCGAAGATGTGATACCGACGCCGATGATCTGGATACCGCCTCCGGGCGCGGTCTGCCCGGCAATCGTGATGTAGGGATTGGTTACGATCAACGTCGAGACTAATGAAATCGTTCCTCCGGTACGGAAAACGCAGGTTCGCGGCCCGCTAGCCTGCACGCAGGCCCGTAGCGATCCCGAGCCGCTGTCGTTGAGATTGGTGACTTCATAGACTACACCGCCACGTCCGCCAACGCTCAGTGCGCCTCCACCCTGCGCCCCCGGAAAGGCAGCCACCGGTCCTGAGGGTGTGGATGTGGAGACGCCACTCCCGCTGAGGGCGATCTGCGCGGACGAGTTCGCTGCATTGCTGGTCACCGACAAGCTCCCGCTTACAGAGCCGGTAGCCCTGGGCGCAAAGTTCACGGTGAACGTCGTGCTTTGCCCAGCTCCCAAGCTCAATGGTGTCAGGCCGTTGGTCGTGAAACCCGCGCCCGTCACGGTATCACCCGAAACATTCACGCTCGAGTTGCCTGTGTTGGTCAACGTAACCGTGTGGCTGCTGCTGCTACCAACGTTCACGTTTCCAAAACTCAGGCTGGCGGGACTGGCCGTAAGCTGACTCGTCGCAGTCACACCCGTGCCGCTCAGAGCAACGGTAGTCGGCGACGTTGGGGCATTGGTCGTGATCGTGAGGTTGCCAGTGGCGCTGGTGGTCGTCGTAGGTGCGAAACCCACGGTAAAGGCTGCGGAGGCTCCGGGCGCCACAGTGAGCGGCAGCTGGAGACCGCTGAACTTAAATCCGCTTCCGGAAATTGTGACCTGTGAAACGCTCAGGTTCACGCTCCCCTGATTCCTCAGGGTGATGGTCTGTGTATTAGTGGTGCCCAAGGTAACACCGCCAAAACTTACGCTCGCGGGTACCACCGAAATCGCAGACTGGGTAGGCGGAGGCACCGTACTCGAGCCGGGCGAAAAGGCAACGTCGCGGAAGTAGTTGGTGTGATAGAAGCCCGTTGTAGGAAATCGAGATGGTGCCCCGGACACGCCATTGTTGCCTACCACGCTCGAGAGTTGCTGGTTGACCACCGCGGCAGCTAGACCATTGGTGCTATAAGCGTAATAGGTGTTGCCGGTGTTGACGCTGACGACGTACACCGCATTAGCCGCGATGGCCAGCGGCGAGGCTAGGGCTTGTTGCTGCCACCCCGAGGCTGTCTCCGACGCGAACGTCGCGGAAGCCAGCAACTGCCCTGTAGCGCTCCAGATGTGCCCAATATGTTGACCGGTTTCGCTGTTGGCCTTCCAGAAGCGAATTGCCGTGATGTAACCTGACGCACTACTCTTGAATTCTGTTCCCAGCTCATAATTAGCGGTGGGCCCATCGCTGACATTCTTCACGACGGGAATCTGCGTGGTAAATAGAGTTTGCTGCCCCGCGGCAGGAGTCGTTAGACCGCAAAAAAAGCAGGTGGCCACCAGCATCAACAACACCGAACACACCAATCTCGTCTTGTTCACTATCAATATTCCTTCTTCCGAACCGGGGAGTGCAGGGACCAGAGCGGGAGCGAGCAACGGGGTGAAAAGGTTCCGCCGAAACCGGATCTTTATGGTTGAACTTCTCGGGAAGCGTAGAAGAGAAATTCATCTCTAGCTAGTGGTGGGAAGAACAGATTTGGTGTAATGGGAGAGGCTTCGCCGGTAGCTGGCCCAAGTCCTGCACTGCGTCCGCTAAAACTAGCGATGTGGTACAGGAAGTTTTTGCACCAAAAGGCCAGGTTAATGAGGGCCATACTTACGTAACCGGGTAAGGTTCCCGCGTGGAATTCACCTGAATGGTTAACAGAAAACGAACGTCGCGCCGTTCGCAGTTTATGACAACCGGCTCTGGAAGGATCTGGCACGAGAATCAGGACGGAGAGTTGATCCAGACCGTCCCGGTTCGGAGAACCCGTGGTAGCAACTGGCCCTGCCGAAGAGAATCATTTCCGGGTTGTAGGTCAGCACCCGGCAGGGGTAGCCGCGTTAGGGTTCAACCCATGCGCTCATTTCTCTTTGCTCTGTTGGCGTGGGTCCTGGTAACCGGATGTGCTGGCCTTACGTCTCCCACTTCGGCCCCGGGTGATGCGAAACGGCCTGTAAGTACTGGTCAACTCCGCGCGAGCCCGACAGGCTCTGCAATCAACGCCAACGAACAGTTCACCGCGGCAGCCTTAACCAGGACAGCTACGATTATCGCGACAACCAAGGCGGATGCGAGCAAGCAAGCCTCCGCCGGCGTCGCTGCCTTTCCGGGCGCGCAGGGCGGGGGCGCAGGCTCGGTTGGTGGCCGTGGAGGGGCGGTCTGTGAGGTGACTAATCTAAATGATAGCGGGCCGAACAGTTTTCGCGATTGCGCGACCAGGAGTGGTGCTCGTACGGTAGTGTTCCGCGTGGGCGGCACCATCCAGTTGCTAAGCCAAGTAACAATCACAAACCCATATATCACCATTGCTGGTCAGACTGCACCGGGTGGTGGAATTCTGTTCTCGGGCACGCAAATGCCACCTGCAGCAATGATCTTTGTCGGGACTCACGACGTAACCATCCGCTACATTCGTATCCGCATAGGAGTTGGTCCACTTCACAGTGGGGGTCCGGCTAACGGGGTCGTCGGTATTTCGGTCATGAATTACGATATCTATAACGTAATGATCGACCGCGTCTCAATCAGTTGGTGGGACAACAAGCCGTTCATCATCTACTCCAATTACGGCCCAGGAATTCACAATGTTACCGTGTCCTGGAGCATGACCAATGAAGGGTTGGCTCCCTCGATCAGCAGGCCCGGCTCTCAGTCCGTCTGTGGAGGCTCAGGAGCAACGAACACGAACAAAGTTAACTCCGCGTTTCATGATGACGACTACCATCACAACTTCTTTTCCGATTGTTCTCATAGGGTACTTGAAACCGTTCAGGCCACCATGCACTACGTCAATAACATCCACTACAACTGGAGCTATTTTGCCTCGGGTTTTTACGGGGGGCCGTCAAGTGTGGATGTTATTGGCAATCTGTATAAAGCCGGTCCTTTAACCTCCGGTGCGCAGCCGTATGAGATAAACCTCTATGACGGTGCGGGCACCTATCCCGGCTTCACCGGTACCCCGAGTGCATACATGCTGAGCAACAAGGGACCGAGTCAGCCTAACTCATCTGGCGATCAGTGGGCGATGGCAGCTCAGATTACGAGCTACCAAGGGAACCCGGTAGGCCCCATACCAACCTCATGGCGGCGCGGCAAGCCCATGCCGACCCAGCAGTATCCCATCACGGTCGACGATGTGAACACTCTCGAGAATATCCTGCTTCCGACAGTCGGCGCGTCGCAAAGGCTCGACTGCAACGGCAACTGGGTGTTCAACCGCGACGCCGTCGACGCGAGGCTCATAAGCGAGTACAAAGCGGGCACCGGCATCATACCGACATCAGAGACTCAGGTTGGTGGGTTCCCAACCATTGATCCGGGCACAGCATGCCCTGACTCCGATCACGACGGGATACCTGATGCGTGGGAAATCGCTAATGGCCTTAACCCCAAGGACCCCTCTGACGGACGCAAACTGAACCCCGATGGATACACCAATCTCGAGCATTTCTTGAATGGCACCTCGGTTGGTCATGCCCATGGTTCATCAGAACGACGCGGACGGGTGCACTCCCTGTCGGTGTACAAGCAAAATAGCGCGAGGAGTTCAAAGAGATCTGTAGCCTTCTAGGCCCGGCTTTCTCCAGTGCGATACAGCTGTAAGAGTTTTCGGCTCTATCTAGGTTTCGAACCATAACCCAGTAGCAAAAAGAGCCTCTGCAAGACAGCGCCCCAACTTACGAGCTTCTTCCCAAAGGTCCAAGAAGATGTACGTTCGCGCCACCGTCGCCGGCATATCAGAGAGGCCCCGGGTCGTCCATGTTGTGACGTCAGACCTCGCAATTAAGCTCATGCGAGGTCAGCTCGAGTACCTTCAGCATAACGGCTTTGATGTCATCCTCATCTGCTCACCGGGAAAATGGGTTGACTCATTGGGTCGAGCGGAGGGCGTGCAGATCATCGAACTGCCCATAGCCCGACAGATTGCTCCCTTGCGGGATCTCATGTCCCTGTGGCGCTTGTGCTGCGTCATACGTGCGCTTCGCCCCGCTATCACCAATGTGGGGACTCCCAAGGCGGGGTTGCTGGCGGGCTTTGCAGCATGGGTGAATCGCGTCCCTTGTCGGATTTACACTCTGCGCGGCCTGCGATTTGAGACTATGAACGGCTTGAGGCGGCGTCTTCTGGTCTATACCGAGCGCTTGGCCTGTCAATTTGCCCAGCGCGTCATATGTGTCAGCCCGAGCCTCCGTGAGAAGGCGATTGCGGTCGAACTCACAGTTCGGGAACGAACTATAGTTTTCGGATCAGGCAGCAGCAACGGGGTGGATGCATCGCGTTTCGCGTCTACGCCAGAGAGGATGAAGCGAGCCTCCGAATTGCGACGTGAATTGGGCATCCCTCCACAAGCACCTGTCCTAGGGTTTGTTGGGCGTCTGACCCGCGACAAAGGCATTTCTGAGCTGGTGGAATCTTTTCTGAGACTTGGTCATGAATTCCCAGACCTCCGGTTACTTCTGCTGGGATTCTTCGAGGAAGAAGACCTACTTGATGTCGAGATCAGGAGAAGCCTAAAGGCGCACCCATATGTGATTCTAGCCGGAGAAGTCGCGGATTCCGCCCCTTATTACGCACTGATGGATGTCTTGGTCTTGCCAAGCCGCCGGGAAGGCTTTCCCAATGTTGTTTTGGAAGCGTATGCCGCAGGGAAACCAGTCGTGGCTGCCCGGGCAACCGGCATCGTGGACGCCGTTGTGGATGGAGAGACTGGCCTGCTTTTCCCTGTCGGGGACGTCGCAACTCTTACGAGTGCCTTACGGATGCTTCTCAGCGACAAGGCCTCGGCCCGCAAGTTTGGACGCGCTGGTCAGGAACTGGTCAAACGCGAGTTTCGACAAGAGATCATTTGGGATGCGCTGAGTGAAGAGTATAGACGGCTCCTGCAAATGGGAGGCGCGTCGCAATCCCTGGTGCCTGTGAAGAAAAGAGCAGCACATTTGCTGGGGAAGTCCAGTGAATACACCGGAACAGCCCGGCGCCATGACGTAAACCCAGATTGACAAGATGGGCCAGCCACATCGAAGGTAGGACCTGCTCTTCAGTAACGGACTTGAAATCAAGGTGTGGTACGTGGACCATGCGGGCTCTTTCCGCACTTAAAGTTGATTGTTACGACGCTACTGACGCTGCATGAGTTCGGCGGCTGGCGCAAACCCCGATTTGGACAAGACTGACGATCTCGACCTCTTCAGCTTGATTCAAAAGCAAAGAACAATACTTACCATGTGTCGTTTCCTTGAAGAAAGTAGCTCTCCCGGTGACTCGAGTCGACGCACGCGCTCAGGTTTTGCATGCGGCTGATTCTTCCGACCTGTCGAAGTGGGACCAGCTTCTAAATCTCGCCCCCGTCTCGGATGTGTACTACCGTCCCGGGTACGCCCTCGCTTATGAAGCTGCAGGACACGGCAAAGCGATTGCGGTAATTCTCACCGCCGATCATGGACAGGTGCTCATGCCATTGTTAGTACAGCGCCTATCGAATCTTCCCTTCGCGCAAAGTGAGCCTGGTTTCGATGCCATCACCCCCTACGGTTACGGCGGGCTGCTACCGCTCTCCAAAAAAGAACGCTGGTGCGAATCCGAGGTGCACGAGTTGATTTACTCGATTCGACGGTGGTGTAGAGAGTCTGACGTCCTAAGCTGTCATATTCGACTGCATCCCATGCTAGAACAGGATAAGTGGTTGAATGCTGTTCGATTCCAAGATGAGACAGCTTCGCTCCGCTTCCGCACTCTGACGACCGCTGTCGATTTGTCAAAATGGGATAACGCTGGCCAACGCGTCACAGGAATGAGTGCAACACGGCGGCTGAAACTTAATCGTGCACGGCGTTACCTGCGGGTCTCGTGGAGCGGCTTGGAAATCCCCATGGACGAGGCAATCAAGCTATTCCGCATTGTTTACGAATATCGAATGACGCAGGTGCATGCCAACCCCTTTTATTATTTTCCACCGGAATACTACTCTGCCCTAGCCAAGCGGACGAATCTTGCCGTGGTGTTGGCATGGTTGAACGACCAATTAGTAGGTGGACACCTGTATCTAGCTGATCGACACTTTGCCCACTACCATTTGGGTGGCACGAACGATCTAGGATTCAAAGTCGATGCTTCCACATTGCTCATCAACGCGGGCGCGAGGTGGGCTTGGGAGCATGGCTGTAGGTTCCTTCACCTCGGAGGCGGGAATTCCAATGCGGACAGTTTGTTCGACTTCAAGAGGAGTTTTGGCGGTGACGTGTACCGTTATCACACTGTAGATATGATCGCGGACGAAGCGCGATATCGGCACTTGGTCGAAAGGCGCATGAAATATGGATCGCCCACTCAAGTTCGCCAAGATTTTTTCCCGCAATACCGAGCCTGAGCCAGCGCAACGGACTCGGCTTGGCCCAGACCAAAGGGCGTAATACGTTGAGCTGGTACACGAGGTTTGCTCTGGACGTTGGTACGTCGATCACGCGAGCCTGGTTCTGATTCAGCGAATCTTGCCACAGACGGTGCAGTCATAGTTTCAAGCAAAGAAATGGTTGGTTTTAAGTAGAGGCTACTCCGCCCCACACGGCGTTTACCGGTGCTGGTCTACGGACGTGAGAAGGATGAAGAGCGAAGTTTGTATAGGGAGCAAAGGCGAGGCTCTACGGTGATGTCCGATTCGAGTCCCATAATTAAAAGAATTCTGGATCTAGCAGGCGCCATTCTCGGCTTGGCGGTCTTAGGCCTGCCAATGGCTATCGTCGCCTTGCTGATTCGCCTCCGCATGGGATCGCCAATGCTGTATCAAGTCGTTCGTCCAGGCCTGCACGCCGAGCCATTTCTTTTGCACAAATTCAGGACGATGAAAGACCTCGTAGATGCGACGGGTAAGTCCCTATCCGACAAAGAGCGGATCACGCCGCTCGGCCGGATCCTTCGCAAGACCAGTCTTGACGAGCTGCCGCAGCTGGTCAATGTCTTAAACGGAAGCATGAGCCTTGTCGGTCCTCGCCCGCTGAAGATCCAATACTTGAAGCTCTACACTCCGCAACAGGCTCGTCGTCACGAGGTAAAGCCTGGGATTACAGGCCTGGCCCAGATCAAAGGGCGTAACACGTTGAGCTGGGACGAGAGGTTTGCTCTGGACGTTTGGTACGTCGATCACGCGAACCTGGTTCTGGATCTGCGAATCTTGCTACAGACGGTTGTCAACGTGCTCAGACGCGACAGCGTCAGCCCAGACGGCGATCTCGACGTGCCCTCGTTCACCGGAAGTCTGTCGGACTAATCAGGCTCAACGTGGATTCCTTGGCGTACGCAGTGGTGCCTCTTAGCGACGGATTCTCGATTGACATAAAGTCATGAATGTCATGCTCACATGTGCTGGCCGGCGCAACTATCTGGTTAAATCCTTCCAAGAAGCGCTCAGGGGCCGCGGGCAGGTATTTGCGGCTGACGCCTGCTCGGACGCTCCGGCCTTAAAGCAAGCTGACAAATCCTTCCTCATACCGTCGATAGACCAGGCGGCCTACATCGACACTGTGCTCACCATATGCCAGCAGCACCGTGTCCTTCTGCTGATCTCGTTGAATGATCTCGAACTGCAGGTTCTCGCAAAACACAGCACCCGCTTTCTCGAGGTGGGAACCATTCCGGTCATCTCATCTTCGAAGGTGGTTGATACGTGCTTCGATAAGTGGGAGACCTTCAAGTTTCTGAAGGCTTCCGATCTCGATACGCCTGACACCTACCTATCACTGTCGGACGCCGTCGAATCCCTCGCTCGAAGGGAGATTGCTTTCCCTCTGGTAGTCAAGCCTCGTTGGGGAACTGCGTCTATTGGTATTCAGTACTCGGAGGATGATGAAGAGCTGGACCTGGACTATACGCGGGCAAAGAAACGTCTTCCACGGACAATTTTGGGGGAGGTTAGTGCGACCGATCCCGACAGATGCATCCTGATTCAGAAGCGATTGTGCGGGCAGGAGTATGGACTCGATATCGTGAATGACCTCGAAGGTCATTACGTTTGTACCTTCGTCAAACGGAAGCTCGCGATGCGGGCCGGCGAAACGGATCGCGCGATTACTGTCGAGAGTGACTGGCTCGAAGGCATTGGTGGGGTAATCGGCCGCAAGCTTGGCCACATCGGAGTTCTCGACTGCGATGCAATCGTTATCCAAGACAAGTGTTACGTGCTTGATATGAATCCGCGCTTTGGCGGCGGTTATCCGTTCTCGCATATAGCAGGCGCCAATTTGCCGGCAGCCTTGCTAGCGTGGGCCAATCGGGAACAGCCTAATGCCGATTGGCTCAAGGTTCAACCCAACATCACGGCCTCCAAGTGCGATGGGCTCATTATGGTGGACAACAAACCACGGGCACCGCAACAAGCCATGCACCGATTGGATTCTGTCAAGGATGACAGTGTCGTTCTAACGGATTGAGCTAATGGCGAGTGTATTGCCGGATCGTTGATGTCGAGGAGTCTTTCGATGACAGGTACGACGTGCCAGGTAGTGATCGTTGGCGCCGGCCCGTATGGATTGGCGGCCGCCGCGCACCTAGGGTCAGCAAATGTAGACTTACGCGTATTCGGGAAGGCGATGGAGTCTTGGGAGCGTCACATGCCGGCGGGCATGCTCCTCCGTTCGTATTGGGAGGGTTCCCACATTTCTGATCCCAACGGCGACTTGACCCTCGATCGATATCAACAAGACCAGGGGGTTCAGCTGCCGAGGCCGGTGCGGCGAGACGATTTCATCAACTACGGGCAATGGTTTCAGCGTAAAGCGGTCTCCAGGTTGGACGGCCGCCGCGTCGCACGAATCGAAGCCACCTCAAAATGCTTTCGCGTGATGTTGGAAGACCGTGAAGTGGTCTGGGCGCAGCGTGTTGTCATTGCAACCGGGATCGCTTCATTCGGCTGGCGGCCGAGCCAGTTCAACGCTGTGCCAGCCTCCGTCGCCTCGCACTCTTCAGAGCACCGCGATCTCGGCCGGTTCGCGGGTCAGTGCGTGATCGTGGTGGGCGGAGGGCAGAGTGCGCTCGAGTCGGCGGCGCTCCTGCACGAGTCGGGAGCCGCCGTCGAGGTCATCGTGCGGGCACCTTGTGTCCACTGGCTCCGATACGGCACGCGGCTGCACACCTGGCTGCATAATCAAGCCAATCCCCTCCGACGGATACTATACCCGCCGTCCGACGTAGGTCCACCCGGGCTGAACTGGATCGTCGATACACCAGAATTGTTCCGGCGGCTACCCTTCGCGGTTCACTCCCGCATCGCACGGCGCGCGATCCGCGCGGCTGGCGCAGGCTGGTTACGGCCCCGGATGAATGGAGTAAGAATCACGACTGGCCGCGCCATCGTCTCCGCTAACCTCGTCGATCAGCGGGTCCGGCTCAAGCTCGATGATGGGACGGAACGCTGTGTCGACCACGTCCTCCTGGCCACCGGTTACCGCGTCGACATTTCCCGCTGTGCCCTTCTTGCGCCGGATTTGGTACGGTCGCTGCACCTTGTGAACGGCTACCCTGCTCTCTCGGCGGGATTCGAAGCGTCGTTGCCTGGACTGCACTTTCTTGGGGCGGCCGCTGCCGGAACTTTTGGGCCGCTCATGCGCTTTGTTGCAGGCACCAAGTATGCCGCGAGCGCAGTCACTCGTTGCATCCTCGGACGAGCGGCCAATCCAGCCAAAAGCCAGGTCGCGTCGCATGAGTGGGACGGCTTAGCACAAACCCGCGATGGGTGAACGCGAGCGACGAATTACAGCACGAACACCGTCGGTTAGAACCAAAGCAACGTTGCACTATCTCGCGGAGCCGCCTCCCGCTACTGCCAACTGTGTCCAAAACCGTCAGCAAAATGCTTAAGCGAAATATCTACACGGACGGGGCATACTTAAATAAGAATCCCCTTTGGCATACGGACGAATCGCCGTTCAAGGCCAAGCAAATCCTTCGAATGTTACGGAAAGACCGTCTACGACCGACGACCATATGCGAGGTCGGATGTGGTGCGGGCGAAGTGCTCAGACTGTTGCAGGAGGAAATGGACAACGCGTGCAGTTTTTGGGGCTACGACATCTCGCCGCAGGCCATGGAGATGTGCAAGATCCGGGCAAATGAAAAGCTTCAGTTTAGACTGGCTGACATCAGTCGGGAGGAAGACACGTTCTTCGATCTGATTCTTGTCCTCGATGTCTTCGAGCATGTCGAAGACTACTTCGGCTTTCTGAACGGAATCCGATCGAAGAGTGATTTGAAGATTTTTCACATCCCACTTGATTTGAGTGTGCAGGCTGTGTTCCGCAAACGAGGCCTCCTGAAACGGCGCGAACTGTGGGGACACATCCACTATTTCACTAAAGAGACAGCTCTGGAAACACTGAAAGACGTGGGCTACGAGATCCTCGACAACTTCTACACCCCGCGAGGCATCGAGCTCGCCAGGGAAGTCGTACACAAAATCGCTTTACTGCCTAGAAAGATTTGCTTCAGCATTCATCAGGACCTAACAGTCCGAATTCTGGGGGGATACGGTCTGCTGGTCTTGGCTCGATGAGCAGGGTTTGAGCTCCCTACAGCGACCCGACAGGGTAATTAGTATGTGTCGAGCTTTCTCGATCCGATTTGAAGCCGCGGCGGGGGTTCTTCTCTCAAGCGGGTCGCGTGGAGATGCAAACTATTCGGCGGTCTCCGAGCTTCACCCCCATCTCCCGCGTTTTTACACAACCTGCTAAGTCGGCCCAGGAACGGATAGCATCCCTCGAGCACCTATATAGAAGGAACCCCAAACACGATGTGCCCAATCGCAGGGAGAGCGTAGGAATGGTCAGGAAGTTTACCTGCCGGGCCAGCCCTGCACGCGTCTCCGCGCATCAGGAAGATTGGGACGGAAACTTTACACAAGGGAGTCAGAAATCATGCCAGAACCTCAAGTCCTAAGGCGAAACGGCGCAACGGATCGCATCCTGAATCCCTTCAATGTTGCCTGCAAGCGCGAACTAGTGATCGTCGGCGCGGGCGGATACGGATCCGTGGCCGCCTCAGTCGCCGACGACATCAACGCGCTTGCGTCTAAGCACGATCAGGAGGCTCCGTGGGACGTGGTCGGCTACGCGGACAGCGACGCGACGAAGCGAGGAAGACTTCATGGCGGACGTGCCGTTCTCGGGACCATCGAAGAAGTGGACCGCGATTTCCACGGACGTGACTTATGGTTTTTCTGCGCGATTGGGGATAACGATGCGCGCGCAAAGATCGTCCGGCTCGCAAAGGGACTTGGGTGGAAACCCGCAACATTGGTGCACCCATCGGCAATCCTGGCCCGCAAGGTGGAAATTGGCGCCGGGAGTTACATCGGCCCGGCATCCGTTGTCTCTGTCGATACGAAAATTGGCGCTCACGTCATCATCGATATGCATGTTTCCATCGGTCACGATGCAGTACTGAAGGATTTTTGTGCTGTCTTCCCGGGCGCCCGAATCTCAGGCTGCTGCTGCCTCGGAGAATACGCACTTGTCGGATCCAATGCGACACTATTGCCGGGAACGAAGTTGGGTGAACGCGCCGTTGTGGGAGCGAGTTCGCTAGCACACGGCTCGGTCGAGCCGGATACCACAATTCTCGGCGTTCCTGGACGAGTCGTTCACCGACGTAGAAGTTCATTATCTCGCGAGTAGATTCGACGGAAGGCGCCCCGGCAGCACTGGACCAATCACCTCACGTTACGCGAGATCTGCGATCGAAAAACGGCGGGCCAGCCCGGAATTTCGCGGCAGATCTAAACGCATGATCATGATGGTGAAGCTCAGGACTATCTACGTTTATGGTGCGGGCGGCCACGGGAAAGTGGTTGCCGATGTCCTGCGAGCGGCGAGATGTCCGCCCGCGGGATTTCTCGACGATTCGGCGTTCCGCTGTCGAGCGTCCCCCCTCGGTCTCCCTGTGTTGGATGCCAGGCAGTGGATGAGCAGAATCGAAGCCTGTGGTGAAATTGGCGTGGCATTGGGGATTGGTGACAACCGGGCACGCCAGGAAGTTGCAGACTTTTGTCGGCGCAGTGGGTTCAAGATTGTGACCGCTGTTCATCCAGCCGCCGTGCTTTCTACGGCCGCGACAATTGGCGCCGGAACAGTTGTTATGCCATTGGCCGTGGTGAATGCGGATGCACGCCTCGGCGAAGGCGTCATCATCAACACAGGTGCAGTGATCGAACACGACTGCGTCGTCGGCGACTATGCCCACATCTCCCCGAATGCCGTTCTGGGCGGCAGAGTACACGTCGGGTCTTTTTCCCACCTGGGTTTGGGAGCTGTAGTTCTTCCGGGACTCCACATCGGCTCACGAAGCATCATCGGCGCCGGTGCAGTGGTCGTCCGGGATATTCCGGATGATGTAGTGGCCATGGGCGTGCCCGCGCGCGTCTCGCAGAGAGTGTGCGGCAAGGTGTCCGCAAGCACATGAAGTCGGGGAGCACGAAGTCCAAACTGTGCCCGGTCTCGACCATCGACAATCTGAAGAGGAGCAGTAACCATGACCGTCTATGACGAATCGCCGATCGAAATCTTCTCAACGAGCCCGCAGTCGAAAGATCTCCCGCGCGAAACCTATGTGCAACAGGTCATCGATGTGGCTCGTTGGAGTGAAGAGGCCGGCTGCACCGCCATACTGGTGTACACGGATAATTCTCTCATCGACCCTTGGTTAGTGTCGCAGATCATTCTACAGAACACGGAGCGGCTCTGCCCCTTGATTGCGATTCAACCGGTTTATATGCATCCGTACACGGCGGCTAAGATGATCGCCAGCTTTGGCCACCTTTACAGACGTCGCGTTTACCTGAACATGGTTGCTGGGGGGTTTAAGAATGATCTTCTCGCCCTCAACGACACGACGCCACACGATGAGCGTTACGCCAAGCTGATCGAGTACACCACGATCATTAAGCTGCTTCTCTCAAGCCAGGATCCGGTCTCCTTTGCGGGCAAGTTCTACAAAGTGGAGAAACTCAGAATGTCACCGCCCCTGGCCACAGAATTGTTCCCCGGAATCTTGATCTCCGGTTCTTCCGACGCGGGGCTGGCAGCAGCGAAAGCCCTCGGTGCAGTGGCAGTCCAATATCCCAAGCCTGCGAAGGAATGCGAACACATTGGTTTCTCAGACGGCTTGCAGGCTGGAGTGCGCATCGGGATTATCGCACGAGAGCGCAGCGCAGGCGCCTGGGCTGTTGCTTGCGAGCGATTCCCCGGCGACCGCAAAGGACAGATTGCGCATGAACTCGCCATGAAAGTCTCGGACTCGCACTGGCACACGCAGCTTTCCGAGATGGCAAAAGAAATCCGTTCGACCCAGAGCGTGTACTGGATGTGGCCCTTCGAAAACTATAAGACCTTCTGCCCCTATCTGGTCGGCAGCTATCAGGAAGTCTCGGAGGAGCTCTCTGGTTACCTGCAAATCGGGTATCGCACATTCATTTTGGATATACCACCGAACCGGGAAGAGCTCCGAAACGTCCAGATTGTTTTCCAAATGGCGTCGGAACGCGCACTCCCATGAAGGGCTTGCTCCAAGACTGGGTCAGCCAGCAGGCCCAATGGCGACCTGAGGCAGTCGCCGTTGTCCTGGGGACGGAAAAACTCACCTACGGCCAGTTGGAGATGGCGAGCAATCAGCTTGCGCGCCTGCTAAAAAAGGCCGGTTGCCAGACAGGTGATCGCGTGTGTTTCCTAATGCCCAAGTCACCGGTGGCTATCGTAAGCATGATCGGGATTCTGAAGGCCGGTTGCATCCATGTGCCTCTGGACCCGGCAGGCCCCTCTCTGCGGACGCGCAGGATCTTGGAATCGTGCGAAAACCGCTGGATCCTGGCAGCAGGACAGGTCCTCCCTTTGCTCTGCGAGCTGTTAGATGACCCTTCTCTCCGTACTCGCATCTCCGTAGGATGGCTGCAACACCAGCAACCCTCGACCGCAAATTTTCCGGTGGAGTTGTCCGTGGACGATCTCGCGCTTATGGACCCGACTCCGCTCCCGCAGCAGGCCTCGAGCGCGGATCCGGCGCACATACTCTTCACGTCCGGTTCAACGGGGATGCCCAAAGGGGTCGTCATCACACATTCGAATGTAGTGCATTTTGTCGAATGGGGACTCCGGCATTTTGGGATTGACTCGTGCGACCGACTTTCCGGCCATACGCCGCTCCATTTCGATCTTTCTACCTTTGATGTGTTTGGAACGTTCGCAGCTGGAGCCGAATTGCACATGCTGCCCCACGAGGTAGCATTGTCCCCGCTCATGCTGGCCGAATTCATCCGCAACGAGGAGCTGACGCAATGGTTTTCCGTTCCTTCGGTATTGAACTACATGGCGAAGTTCGACGTGGTGAGATTCCGAGACTTTCCCTGGCTGCGCCGTGTGCTGTGGTGCGGTGAAGTTCTGCCTTTGCCGGTGTTGTACTACTGGATGCGACGTTTGCCTCACGTCCGTTTCACAAATCTGTACGGCCCCACCGAGACTACCATCGCCAGCAGTTTTTACGACGTCCCGGCATGCCCAACAGATGTGAGGGGCTCCATTCCCATCGGCAAAGCCTGCGACGGCGAAGAATTGATAATTCTCAACCAAAATCTCCAGCCCGTATCTTCGGCCGAGACTGGCGATCTCTATATTGGCGGAGTTGGAGTAAGCCCCGGCTACTGGCGTAATCCAGACAAGACAGCGGCCGCCTTCATTCACGACCCTCGCACCGACAATCCGAATGATCGCATCTATCGCACCGGGGATCTAGCCCGGCGCGATGAGAATGGCCTCCTGTATTTCATTGGCCGCAACGACACGCAGGTTAAGAGCCGGGGGTACCGCATCGAATTGGGCGAGATCGAGGCAGCCTTAAGCTCTTTGGCAGGCTTGCAAGAAAGTGCCGTCATTGTGATCGACCGGGGCAGCTTCGAGGGCTGTCTCATTTGCTGTGCCTACGTCCAGCAGCATGGTTCGCACCCCACCCCCAGCAGCCTGCGCAAGGAATTGGGAAAACTGATTCCGAGCTACATGATTCCCGTTCGATGGATGGTCTATTCGGCGTTACCAAAGAATCCCAATGGCAAGATCGATAGGCCTAAGCTCAAGGAGCTCTTTCTTGAAGCAGAAATCCGCGGGTCGGCAAAGAACGGCCCAGCCCGCGTAGCACGTCCTTAGGAAGTAGGCGGGCTCAGATGAACATACTGCTAGTAGGTGAAGAATCGGCCGGCATCCGGGCGCTGAGACTGCTGGCCGAATCGCGGCATAGAGTCGTGGGCGTGCTCGCGTCGCCCGAACCCCGATACGGCGGTCCTGCCACACTTTGGAAGACGGCCCAAGAACTCGGCTATCGCACTCTAGCTGCCGAGAGCGTCAAGAACCCGGCGTTTGCCCGGCAGGTCCACGAAGACCACGTGGACTTGCTCCTCAATGTCCACTCCCTCTATATCATCGACCACGAGGTCCTCCGCGCTCCTAAAATCGGCAGCTTTAACCTTCACCCTGGTCCGCTGCCCCGCTTTGCTGGCTTGAACCCGGTGTGTTGGGCCCTGTATTTCGGAGAGAAAACCCATGGCGTCGCGCTGCACCGGATCACAGCCGAGATCGACGCGGGCCCGATCGTGTACCAGTCCATCTTTCCAATCACGGAAACGGACACAGGGCTTTCTGTATCCCTTCGGTGTATTCAGGAAGAACTACTGATGGTTTCGCGACTCCTGGACGCGCTGGCCGCGGATCCGGTTAAATTGCCCGAGATTCCCCAGGATCTGACACAGCGGCGTTGCCTGGCTCGCGGAGTTCCACATCGCGGTCGGGTGATCTGGTCCCTTCCCGCGCGGCAGGTGGTGAATTTCGTCCGCGCATGCAATTTTTGTCCTTTCTTGTCGCCGTGGGGGCATCCGCGAGCGCGCAGTGGCAAACGCGACTTCGGTATTGTGACAGCGACTCTGACCGGTTGCTCCGCCGGAGCCAGTCCTGGCACCGTCGGAAGTCTCGATGGTAACGGCGTCAGGATTGCTTGCTCGGACGAATGGGTTTCGGTCGGTAAAGTAAACGTGCAGGAGAAAGTTTTAGACGCTGCCAAGGTATTCCGAGTTGGCGATCAACTCGAAAACGGCGCCGAGACCTGAAGATCCGGATCTCGCAGGAAATCGGAACTCGAATTTGCCCTTATTCAAGTCTGCTAGGAAGAAAAAGTGAATGATCCAGAGACAATCGCGAACGAGGTTGCGGAGATCTTCTCCCGGAATCTGCACATCGAAGTGCCTTCTCATGACTTCGACCTCTTCACAGCGGGCATCCTTGACTCTCTTCAGCTGGTCGAGTTGCTCTTTCAATTGGAGGAGCAATTTGGCATTCGAATTTCACTGGGCGAGATTAACCTGGAAAACTTCCGCAGCATCGATTGCATCGCGCTGTTGTTGGTCCGTCAGAACGGCAACGGGGCTCAGGACTAACCGTGTCCACTTAGGGCCGGGTTTTGGGGTCAGGCCAGTCGCTCTTTTCATGCCAAGAGACCATGTCCAAGTAGCGAATATACTCCCACATATTAAGGATAGTCGAAGCTGATCGCCTTTTCGGAAGGAGGAGTGAGTCTCAAGATGGCAAGCGTCATATATTCAGTAACTTACGAGGAAGCGAAGACAACGCTTAACCATACCTCCAAGGAGCCCGAAATAGGCTCCTTGGGATGATTGACGGTGCTTTTCGGCCAAGCACGGGCCCCGCGCGATTTTGCTCCGGACGGTCGCGCCATTGAGCATCCCTCGAAGTAACAGTCTCGCAGAAAACCGTAGCGTGCGAGCCCCGGTGATTTTCGGGTTAATGCGCCTGAAAATCTCTTTGGCCGTTTATATTCTCTGTCGTCATAATCTGAAGTATCTAATGACCGCCGAACAGCGGCAACTTCAGCAGTTCCATGAAATACCGGCCAAGCTGCCGTAGCGAATCGAAAGTCATCGCGATTTGAAGCGTCAAAATGAAAAAGCCTGCATAGAATGCGCCGGGTGATTCCTCCAGCCATCGCATCACCGGCCGGGCCAAAGCAATCCTGAACGACGTAATTTTGGCCAAAGATGCGGTTCCTATCCCAATCAGAGCGCCGGCCAGAATATCCGTCGGATAATGGAAACCCATGTACACGCGCGGCACGCACACGATCACAAGCGCATAGCAGAATGCCGCAATCCCGGCCCGCCGCGACACGAAAAAGATCGAAAGCGCCAGCGCAAAGAACAACGCGGCATGATCGCTCGGGAAAGAACTCCAGTGGATCAACACGTTTTCGCTGGATGTATACGGCATCTGGAAATGCAGCCCGGCTGCATGCATTGGCCGCTCGCGGTAGGGCAGCAGGTCCGCGAGGGTTCGCGACACCATCACCGACAGGAACGCGGTGAAGAGCCCACAACTCAAGAGCTCACGATCCAGGCTCTGGTTTGCACTTAGCCGAAACCAGGCCCACCAAATCAGTGCAGTAATAACGCCACCCTTGATGAGGGTGTTTGTTGCGATCAGCGCGACTGCGGCATCCAACACAAACCAGCGATGTGCGAAACTGTTTACGAACGAAATGACGCTCGTATCGAGAGAATTCAAAATGCACACCGAGGGAGCGCCTTTTCTTGAGAAATCGAGCGTTGGGTCCGGGCCAAACGGCTCAATGTGCTGAATCTCAGCTGCCGCGCCGTTCAGGAACCGCTCCGCAATCGTCTGCGCTTTGGGAAAGTCAGACGCTTTTGACATCAGAATGTAATGTGCAGGTACCTTGCTGGACAGGTTCTGCGGAAAGGGACTGATGCCACCTCCATGATACCCCAGTCACCGATGAAACGGCAGCAGTTGCTAGGTTGCCGCATCCATTTCTCATGTGCAAGTGGCAGAGTGCGCGTTCACAAAATTTGCAAACGTCGAGGATTAAATGTCACTTGTTTTGGTGCTGAGACAATTCACCTCAGACAAGCAGAACATGTGTGGTTAGGGTTCTAGAGGCAGTAGCGATAATCGTCGATTCTCCTTCTCATCGCCAACTGATCAATTGAAAATTTGACCATCGGCCCTGAATAACTCTCCGTTCTTAACGGCCCACTTATCGAACAGCGTCGGGTCATTCTTGAGCATCAGTAACGCGGTGGCAATTTGCTCCGCGCCCGGCATCCCTTGGTTCGGTACGAAAAAGCACGTCCCCTGGTAACGGGATTTGGCGTTTGTCACTCCTCGAATCCGCCTGACATATCTATCGCGCACATGGAATGTGTTTGTACCCACATTCAGGAGATAACCGTCACCTACCTCGGTGGCATTAGTAAGGGCCACGATGCGCAGCAGGTAGCTTTGGGCCTGATTTCTTACACTCGCAGGAGAATTGTTTTCAAAGTAGTTGAGGAAATCCCAGACTGGGCGATTGTGCTGTGGTCGTTGCGGTAAGATGATTTCTCCAAACAACAGCCGCTGCGAGCCAACAAACACAATTAACCACATCAGAATAAGAAACAAACACGAGAGAAGGGTTGCAGCCACCAACCTACACCAAACAATGGACCTGCCACAGCCTCTGGCCCGATTAGCCGCCCGCCACGGGGTGAACCATCAACACTTCGTTCTGCTCACGCGTAACTTTCTCGATGCGTTCACCCGTTGCCATGTCAAAAGGCTGTGCCCCGGTCCTCGCTTCGTATTCCGAAATCAGCTTGTTCACTTCGTCCATGTCAGCGGTTGCCGGATCGTATTCGAGAAGCGTGGTATCACCGCGAGATGAAAATGTAAGAATCTTGGCATTCATATCCAGTCTCCTGTGGAATGGCGCTATCGAGGACGGACTTGCCCGAAGACCTGAAGATGAGGATGAAGAATAGCCTGAGCGAGTTTCGCGAATAAAATTAGTTGCAACCATACCGACTTGTTCGTAGACGTAGGCATTACATCCTGTAGCAGCGCTGTTCAAGATGCTGGCGGTAGAATTGACTGTAGTTTACATTCCTTGTTAGATGCTACTCCCTCTACGGATTCGCACCCTTTTGCTCCGAAGCTATCTCATTTTTCAACCCGAGCGCCAACCCGAGATTCGTTTGGCTACTGCGTATTTTCATGTACTTAGCGGTCCCTAGTAGCCTTGTAAGTTGCTGTAAGTACTTGTTGCTTCCACTCTGTCTCGGCAGAGGTCGCGGGTTCCGCTTGCGAACCTGCATTTGTGAGGCGCTGGACGAAACAGAAAACGGAACTACGGACGGTGCAGTGCCAACAGTCTGCACTGTCGAAGACATCCGTGAGCCCGATGAACATATTTTTCGCCTAAATCCCGCTGCTGAAATTATGTACTGGATACAACTTGGCAGCGATTTTAATGCCCGTATGTGGGCTAAGGAAAGCGAACTTGAGATGACGGAATAGAAGGCCGGATGTGAAGTCCCGCAGTCTCATTTTCCGTCGGAAAGCAAGTGCCGGACTTCCGCATCCGTACGTAGAGGGTTCAGCTCAATCCCGTCGCGCGACTCCAAAGGGCAGCCGGAGGGTACTTATCCAGGTCGGAGGCTATTCGCCATTTTGCGCAGGCAGTTCGCGAAACATAGCTATGCCCGAGAGCTGCGGAATGAACAGCGGGCGCTAACTCCGTCGCGATATCGCACTTATCTACAAATGCGGACGCACCTTGGCGTATCAATTCGTCGGCCCCAAAGGGATTCACACTGATCAAAACGAACGGAATGTCACACCCGTGCGCGGTCAATTGTTTCAGGGCTTCCGATCCAGAGAGAAACGGCATAAAGATGTCCGTTACGATGACGTCGGGATTGAGAGAGAGCGCTAAGTCGACAAGTTGCTCGCCGTCACCGGCAACGCCAACGATTTTGAAGGCGTTACTCAACACCTGAACGATGGCCGAACGTACCGGTTCGTGGTCGTCGGCAATCAAGACTCGTAATTTACGCATAGACTTCTGACCTCGATTAAATTTTCGAGACAAGGTTACTGTGCCGAGCCAAGTGGCGTCGTTGCTCAGGAGCAACGTAAACCGGCCCCTCCCGGCTAGAGTTCCCTAATTGCTCGTGCGCTTCCATGGTTGCCCGTGGGCAACGACGGAACCAGTCGCGGGTGCGACTCTGGTAAGGCGATTCAGCATTTGAAGGAGCCCTATGGACATCGGGTACCGGCTACGTTTGCTCAGAGAGGAGAGAAAACTCTCTCAAGGAGATCTTCAAAAACGGACAGGATTGCTTCGTTGCTACATTTCTCGTGTCGAGAACGGCCACACGGTTCCATCCGTCGAAACGCTGGAAAAGATGGCGCGAGCGATGGAGACGAAGCTTTATCAACTTTTGTATGACGGTCAGGAACCGCCTGCCGCACTGAATGGCAATGGAAAGCGATCTGGCCAATGGGGCAGTGTGGGTAAGGACGCTCGCTTTCTGAAGAAGATATGCCGATTTTTAGCCAAGGCGAGCGCGAATGACAGACAGTTGCTGCTGTCTTTCGCGCAGCAACTAACAAGAGAGCAGAGGCGAACTGCGGCAAGAGATTGAGGGTTACTTGGCAAGACGCGAGCGGGTTCGAGGATGAAAAATTCAGGAAAACGCGAAGAGACGCGGGAAATTAGTTTACTTCTGGGAAACATCGCACCAAGCGCGGGACGATTTTACGGAGTCGATATCGCAGAATTAGAGAATTATGCGGCTCACTCTGGCAATGCTGGTCGTGATTGTTTCTGCGTCGGTGGTTTGCGCGGGGCAAGCTCCACGCGTGACTGTGGCGGAAAGTCATCCGACGGCCCTCGGCGGCTCGATTAACGAATACGCTTCGGCGACGCCCGACATTATTCTCATGCCACAGGGTGAAGGGGCGCGTAAAGGCCGCGTTTGGATTCGCAATATCGGGAAGGGGCTTTTGATTGCGGGGGACATCGAAGGCGGGGCGCCCGATTTTCCGCGCGATCGAGACTCTCTGATTGCGAAGGATCACGTTGAAGTCTGGCTCACTGCGGGAGTTGATCCCGTCCTGCCGCCGATCGGCTGGGGCCATCAGTTCGGCGAAAACACTCTCGCGAACGGCGCTGATTCGTGTGCGGACAATCTGGACGAAACGGGCATTTCGCGGGATTCATCGCCGGAGGGCCTGCGGAAATGCCGCGAGTGGGCCTCGAAACAACAGAAGTACCGGCGCTACTTCCAGCGACTCTTTCTGCGCCAGTGGCTCCTCGCACCTGACTACGCCGTCGAATCCTTCGCTGCGCCCGCTTACGAGGAGATCGCGTCGCGCTTTGCGAGCAAGGCGGAAATCCCCGCATCCCTCAAGCCCCGCGGTACCCCAAAATTCTGGTATTCGCCGTCCGCAAAGGGGTACACGTTTCAGGTTCTGATTCCGTACGAAAGCTTCCCGCCGCTGCCCTCGCTGGAGCTGCGCGATCTGCGCCTGCTGGTGGATGTCTTCAGCGCGGCACCCGCGGGGAAAAAGATGGGTGCTTTCTCGGGCTCTTCTCCGGCGCGTGCTTGGGCCAAGCCCGAGACGTTCAATATATTGCGCATTGACCCGCCGCGTGTTTTCCAAATGACGCCGTGCGACACGCCTCTGAATGGCAGAGATATCTATGGCAACGTGCGAGATGCCTGGTTCATTCCCCAGGAGGAGCAAAAGGGAGAGTACGAATCCGATGGGTTCCTTATCGTCAATGGCGCCGGAGGCTATCGCTACGAGCCAGAGGGTTTGTCGCCGGTCATTCGACCGGTCCATGATTTCTGGATCAGCGTCAGCCCGGGCGAATGGATCTGCGGCTCGCAGCTTACGCACAAGAAGGACAGCCAGAGGACTGCATTTCCGCAGAGAGTAGACGCGGAAGGCCTCGCGACCCACCGCCTTCCTAATAGCGATCTGCTCGTTAAGGTCGGCCCGAGCGCCTCTTATTCCGAATTCGGCTCGGGGCAGTGTGGCGGGTGTCCCTATACGAACCTGACCATTTATCGCCTCACAACCGATAATAAGATCTACGAAGTGCTCAAGCTAGGTAACGTCATCGCGGGCACGGGACCTCCGCAAGATCAAGACTTCACGATCTCCGCCGACTGGTCCCAAGTAACCGAATACGACCAGGAACTGGATGATGAGAAGGGAAACCCCGGTTCGTGGTCGTCTACGACCTATTGCTTGAAGGACTCCCGTTACGAAAAGTGCGGGGAGAAAAGCGATGTCGTGCCTCCTAACCCGCGGATTCTCAAAGAACTCTAGGGTTTTGCTGCTCCCAAAAAGCCTCACAGGGATTTGAGGAAGTCGATTATGGCTTCCTGGTCGGGGCGCTTTAGTTTTTGGAATTGTTGGGTGACGTGGGTGGCTTCGCCGCGGTGGCGCGTTATGGCTTCGAGAAGCGTCAGCGAGGCGCCGTCGTGCATCAATCGCGGGCGCAAGCGGACTCCCCACAGAGGAGCGGTGCGGATTTTGTTGCGGCTGCTCTCAAAATCCTGTTTCGCCATGTAGCCGGACATCTGCTGGAAGACGCGGTGGCCGTAGTGCTCGCGAGTGGCTTGCAGGATTCCGTCGCCGGTGCCGACGTTGTGCATCAGGAAATCTCCGTACGGGTGGAAGGTGATGGAACCGAGCGCGGGCGGGATGGTGAACATGCCGCCATTAATTTTGGTTCCGGCGGAGGCGGTAGTTAGCGTTTCAACGTGGCAGGTAGCGCAGCCGACTTTGTTGAAGAGCGTCTGGCCTTTCTGCGAAGACGCGCTGCCGGCGAGCTGCGCGTCGCGCGAGGGTGCTTTGCTGGCGCGAATGAAGCGAGCGAAGTGATCGATATCGGAGAGACCGTCGGGGCCGGGTGTGTCGTTCGGCTCGGAGACGGTGTTGCAGAGATTGGTGACCTCGGTCGGTTGCAGCCGGTTGGTGATGCCCATTTCATTGAGGTAGGCGTCGCCGGAAAACGATAGCAGACTGGCGTGTTGGTCTTTCCAGCCGAAGCGGCCGACGCCCATTTGTCCGGGCGCTTCTACGATCGGGACGTAGAGGACTTGGCCGCAGATTTTCTGATGCGAGGACTTGCACTGTTGCTTTGCGAGGTCGACGAAAGTTTGATCGGCGATGGCTTCGACGAAGCCGTCTCCCAATACGCTGAGCGAGAGTCGAAGCGTACGGATGGTCTCGGTTTCAGGAACGCGCTCCTGGATTTCCTGGGCGGGAAACGCGGCGCTGGGGCAAATGGCACGGTCGTTGACCAGAGAGCGGCCGGTGATGATCTCGGCGCCGTGCGCGATTGGGATCTCGGGAGTGCGGAAACGCCCGTCCGGTCCGTTATGGCCGACGCGCAATTCCGTAACCTGCGATGCCGCGCCGGAAACCGGGCTCTGATGGCATTCGCGGCAGGACTGCGCGTTGTAGAGCGGGCCAAGGCCGTCACTCAGCAGTTCGAGAGCGTCAAATTTCGCGAGGTCCGCCTGATGCGTTGCGTCATCGACCATGCCGTTGGTTTTGTTGTCAAAGCCTGCAGGTGCGTCTGGGACCTGCGTGGCGAGAGAAACGAAAGCAAACGTCAAAACAGCCGCCGCGATGAAGAGCTTCATGATTTGGCCTCCTCGAGCGGATTGAGGGGTGGGTACTAGGTTGGGAATATCATCTTGTCGGTATATCGCAAAGCGTAAAGAAGGAGGGTGCTGCCCAAATCACTAACAGCTCTACCGTGTGACAGTCGCGCGTCGGTGGGATCTGCGCACTCCTGTCTCACGGACGGAGCGTGGGGAGCTCGCGAAGTGTCATTTCTGAAGGCGACTACCTTACCGAGATCAGCGGCGTAGGGCTTTCGCGGTATTCTTGCGGCTCAAAAGTGCTACCAGTATTCTCTCCATTCGCACGCGGCGATGCGTTGGACGTTTGTCAAGCTTCATGCCGGAGCTTCGCGGCCCAGCAGAAACCTGACTGCGTCGCGAAGCACAAATTTCATCGCCCAAGCGGTAGATACCGAACGGATTTCATGATGGTGCGATGATTTTGAGGATGCGGGGCTCTATGGCAGCAAGGATTAAGACCGGGAAATCCATCACCGAGCCAAATTCAAACTCAACGCTGTTTTTCGATAACGATCTGGTTTCGATCCCGGCTGGCAAGATCCCCGGTGAATTTCGTAACTTGTCGCGCTTCTTGCCAGTCGTTGTTCTTGTTCCGAAATCAGCGGTCCGCGAGAAGAATGTGCGAGACGATCCCCGATCGAGCGAGTCTGTCGCCGTTCTCAAGAGTGGACCGCGTCTTCCCTCAGCTTCGGAGGGGGCGCGCACATCGCACGAAACGACGAGCGCCGCAGACATTTTTGTGTTCGGCGAGGTGACGGTAAGTTTTTCCGCCATGGAAGCGTATCGGAAGGGGCGGTTAGTTGCGCTCACACGCAAGGAGTTTAAAACGCTGACGTATGTGATCCGGAATGCCCGGAGGGTGATCTCCCGGGACGAACTTCTGAATGAAGTCTGGGGATATTACAGTTACCCGCGTACCCGGACGGTAGACAACCACATACTGCGGTTGCGAGTGAAACTGGAGGCGGATCCTGGCCGTCCCAAACACTTCCTGACCGTGCATGGCAGTGGCTACAAGTTCTTGCCATAGATGGGCTCACGTTTTGCGTGGAGAATATCCGGCTCACTTCAACAGGCCGCGCACATGGTGAGTTAACACTTCCTGGGCTTTTTGTGCGGGGATCATACGTTCCAGAATACCGAGGTCGGCGTCGATCGTGATGTCACGGTCGGTGACTTCGACTGTGCCTTTTATGGGCGTGCTGAGCAGGCCCATTTTCGCGGTCAATGCAAACGTCAGGACGGAGCCCTGCCAACTCTTGTGTTCCTGAACTAATCGGACCGGAAGGGTGCCGATCCCCTGGAACAGATCGTTGAAGGAACGATCGACGGTCTGTACAACCTCTTCCTTGGTGCGATTATGCGAAACGGTGATGCGCATGCAGCGTCACTCCGAAGCCCGCTTGTCGAGGGTGAATTCACGTGCGAAAGCCGTTGCGGAAGTCCCGTCTTCGAATTTCACTTTAATCTTTTCATTCTCGACGCCTTGCTCTTTGGCAGCCCTATCGGCCTGCAGGTCCAGTTCGAATATGGTACCCGTGCCGCGCGAACGGTGCTTCGGAGTGTCGCCCACTTTGGGATTCTCGCCACCAGCATACGGCATAAGTAGTCCTTAGTTGTTGCGCATTTGCGAGCAGAATTTACGATGTAAAGGTAAGTACACCGCCGGCGCGCTGGATATACGGCGTACCCGGTATTCTAATCCGCTCGAATCTTACCATCATCGTTATATCCTGCGTGATTCTCGTAGTGCTCCTCACTTTATGTGGGCCCGTGTGCTCTGAAGCCTTCGATGCGTGCCAGGTTCTGCAGCGAGTCGAGTCGGGTCGGCTCCAGCCCCATGGTTGCCCACGGTTATCTGGAAGCTAACGCGAGATGTTGAGACATCAGCGCAGCCACCGCGAGAGCTAGAGATTCGAACATAAACTACTGATACAAGAGGCAGGGTCCCAAAAAATCCCGCGACTACACACCTAGGCAGATTTGGCTTCACTTGTTTTGCCGATGCGGTCGATTTCTTTTTGGATAGTGAACTTGTCCAGGCTGGCCAGCGGCAAGCAAAGGAACAAGCTTATGCGACGGTCAAGCATCATGAAGGCGTCACGAAACGCACGTTCTATTTGCTCCGGCGCTCCTGTGACGGCGGCAGGGTCAGGAACACCCCAGTGCGCAGTCATCGGTTGGCCGGGCCAAACGGGGCAAACTTCCTTGGCAGCGTTGTCGCAGACCGTGAATACGAAATCGAGCTGCGGTGCGCCGGACTTTGCAAACTCATCCCAATTTTTGCTGCGCAGGTTCTCGGTTGGCAGCCGCGCGATTTGCAGCTGCTTGATGGCCTCAGGACGAACTCGTCCGGTCGCCTGGCTTCCCGCGCTAAAGGCCGTGAAGGTGGGCTTCCCTTTTTGGGTCATGATCGCTTCGGCCATGATCGAGCGTGCGGAATTGCCCGTGCATAGAAAAAGAACGTTATAGCGTCCCTGCATAGCTCACTTCCTTTCTCCGGCGACAATTACGTTTTTACTGTTTGCAGGTTGTGCAGCACAAACCCTAATGCCAACCAGATGCCCAATGCAATCCACTCGGCGCCAGAGAAGTGACCGGGAAACAACGGAACCACTTTCATCATGAAAAGAAGGAACGAGACCAGAATGCCGGCACTGGTAATTAGACGCATGCGCGGATTTGGCTCGACTAGCCAGAAGGAAATGCATGCGGCGAGCCAACCGAACGCGGAAGCCATAGAGCCAACTTCCGTGACGGGGACGAGCAGCGCATCGCCGAGAAGGAGGCCGGCAATGGTAGCGGCTGCGATGCCTAGGATGGCAACCGATGGAGTTTGAAATTTTTCGTGGATGCGGCCGAATGGCGCGGGAATCGTCTGGCGGCGGCCATAAGCGAACAGCAAGCGGCTGGATGCGACGAAGTTACCGTTGAAGCATTGGAAGAGGCCGAAGAAGGCCATAACCAGAATCAGGCGAACCGGCCATCGGGCGCCGAGCGCTTGCTCGAAGGCAATGGCCGTGGCGAAACGCTTGCCGAGCAGATTCTGCCAGGGAGCAATGTAGCCGACCGCGAGCACGGTGAGCGCGTAGAAACTTGCGCCGACCAAGAGCGCCAGTGCGATGGCGCGCATATAGCCGCTGCGGCGAAATTCGGGATTGGCTTCTTCGGCGCATTTGGGGGCGGATTCGAATCCGGTGAGAAAGTACGGAACGATTTGCAGCGTGAGCACGATGGACACAAGCGGAGTGGCGCGGAACAGAGGCTGAAAGTTGACGGGAGATCCGTGCCAGACGCTCATGCCGAGCAACAAGAGAAATATGAAAATGACCGTCGAGGCGGTCCAGTTCTGAAATGTGGCGCTGAGGCGAATGCCGCGGTAATTCAGAATGGCGAGAAACACGGTCATCGCCACGCCCAGCAGAAGCCGCGGCAAGAAGACGGGCTGTCCTGCGACGCTATACAGTGCGAGCGAATTGAGTGACGGAAAAATGTACGCGGCGACTTTGCCGATCGCCACGGCCTCCCACGGGCACACGATGAAGTAGGCGAGCAGCATCACCCACCCGGTAACAAAGCTGACGATCGGCGGAAAAACTTGCGCGGTGTAGGCCGCTTCGCTTGCCGCGTCGGGCAAACGCTGCACCCATTGCCCGTACACATAGCCGACCGGCAGAAGTAAGAGTCCGCCCAGCGCGAAACCGAGCGCGGCACCGAGCGGGCCGCCGCGGCCGAGCCAGTCGTCCATCAGTACCAGCCAGCCGACCCCGACCATGGTCCCGAAGGCGAGCGTGAAATAGTCCGTGAGGCGGAGCTTGCGGGCTAGAGTCGGCATACTTGGCGCGGCGCGATTTTACACGGCTTAGACCTGAGTAGAACAGTTTTGACCGCCCATTCATCTGGCGCTAACACGGGCAGCTTAGAACCTTAGCTCGCGGGCGGACTCCCACCGCGCCCGCCGGATGTGTCCTGTCCGGGATGTCTACATCACCCGGTGTGAAGATCGCACGAATCTAAGGAGACCAATCTATGCATCATTGTCTTTCCAAGGCATTGGCCACGCTGACGGCAGCGGCCATCACGTTGCTGCCGGCGAGCCCGGCACTGGGCCACCCCGGCGACAACGGCGACGGGGGCACCCCCGTCAAACATTTGGTCGTGATTTTTCAGGAAAATGTTTCGTTCGATCACTATTTCGGAACCTATCCGAAGGCGCTGAACCCGCCAGCTGAGCCAAGCTTTCAGGCCAAGCGCGGTACTCCTACGGTGAATGGCTTAAGCCTGGCACTTCTCACCAACAATCCGAACTTGAATCCGGCGAACCTCGCGGGCGCGACGAACCCGTTTCGGCTGGATCGCTCGCAGGCTGTTACCAAAGACCAGGGGCATGGCTATTTGGCAGAGCAGGAAGCATTCGACCAGGGACTGATGGATTTGTTCCCTCTGTTTGTCGGAAAAGCCGGGGCGCCGCCAGCCGGAACTGGAGTCATCAGCACAACGGGGCTGAACCTTGGCTATTACGACGGCAATACGGTCACGGCGCTATGGAATTACGCGCAGCATTTCGCTATGAGCGACAATTCCTATAGCACGGGCTTTGGGCCGTCGACGCCCGGTGCGATTAACCTAATTGCGGGTCAGACCAACGGTGCGATTAACGCCGTCACCGCGGCCTTCGCGGTGGTCGATGGAGGAGACGGATCGCTGACGGACGTTAGCGACGCGGATCCAACTGGGGACGTTTGCTCTGGCAGCGCGACCTTCGGTATGAAAGGACAAAACGTCGGCGATCTTCTGAACGCCGCGGGTGTGAGTTGGGGATCGTTTATGGGCGGGTTTGACCTGACGATCCAGAACCCCAATGGCACCACGGGCTGCAAACGGAGTTCGACCGGCCTTCCGGGAACAACAGCCGATTACATTCCGCATCATGCGTGGTTCCAATATTATGCTTCTACCGCGAATCCGAGCCACACACGGCCCGCCTCCATTGCAGAGATTGGACACGCTGGTCCAGCGAACCATAATTATGACGTGAATGACTTCTATGCCGCCGTAAAGGCGGGAAATTTCCCAGCGGTGAATTTTCTCAAGGCGCCGGCGTTTCAGGACGGACATGCCGGCTATTCCGATCCGCTGGATGAGCAGACCTTCCTGGTGAATGTGATCAACTTTTTGCAATCCCGGCCAGAGTGGAGCAGCACGGCGGTCGTGATCATGTACGATGATTCCGACGGTTGGTACGACCATCAAATCGGACCGATCCTCAATCAATCGCATAGCGCGGCGGACGCACTCACCGGTCCTGGACTCTGCGGCAGCGCGGCGGACTCCACTGCACTGCCCGGAGTCGATTCCACGAACGCTCACGCGCTCGGCCGCTGCGGCCTGGGTCCACGGCAGCCACTACTCGTTGTCTCTCCGTGGGCACGGAAAAACTTCGTCGACCATTCCGTGACGGATCAGAGCTCAGTGCTACGATTCATCGAAGACAACTTCCTCGGCGGTCAGCGCATTGGGCAGGGCTCATTTGACGCGATAACGAACTCGATCGCGCAAATGTTTGACTTCAGCCAGGACGAGGCGCAGGGCAAGTTGTTCCTCGATCCGAGTACCGGCGAACCCCTTCATTAGAATCGGCTGTCTCCCGTTTCTGTCGAGAGGAAACAATCTCGGAGGCCCGCTGTAGGTTTCTTTGCGGCGGGCCTTTCGTTTTGTGTGGCGGCCAGACAACCGAATGCTGAAAGTTGCCATCCGTACATTCATCCTCCTTGGTGCAAAGGAGCGATGCTCAAAAGCTGGATCGTTGCGACTATGGTCGTGGTGTCGCTCTTTGGGGCGGCGACACCGCGCGCGCAAGACAAACCCCTTCTAGAAAATCCTCTCCCGGCTGCGGCAGGACTTGCAGCCACGATTGAGCCGGGTCGCGGGCCGATCGTGGACGAAATCGAGTTCACGGGACTGCGGCGAATCTCTCCAAAAACGCTTGCAGTTAAAATCGTATCGCGTCCGGGAGAGCCGCTGGACGCGGCGAAAATCGACAAGGACGTTCGCACACTGGCGCATACGGAATGGTTCGAAACCGTGCGCGCCGAGGTCCAGCCGTCCACAGATCTCACCGCCAATGCGAGAGATACCTCTGAACGTTTGAAGCTGATCTTTTACGTTCCGGAGACACCTTTTCTGACCAAGGTGGAGTACGGCGGATCGAGCTTACTTTCTCAGGCGCAGATCAAGAAGTTGCTTAAAGAGAAGAAACTCGAGCCGAAATTGGGAAGCCCGGAAAATCCGGTTGCGCTCGATGCCGCCTGCAGGGCAATCGAATCCGCGCTGGCGGAGCTGGCTCATCCGCACGGACAGGTGAAAATAGTACGAGAAGAATCGTCGCAAGCGACAGTACAGGTAAAGCTCGAAATCACGGACGGCCCACATATCCCGGTCGGGCGCGTTCTGTTCGAGGGCGATCCGGCAGTATCAGAAAGAAAGTTGAAAGGGCAGATGCGGCGGGTGTCACCCGAATCGTTCTTTGCCGGCGTGCGCGGGAAAAATGCATACAGCCGCGATGCATTCGAAGAAGACCGCGAACGGTTGCTCGCGTATTACCAAAACCATGGCTATCCGGAAGCGCGCGTCGGGACGGCACGGACCTACGAATACGAGAGCGCCTCGCAGAGCTGGCTTCCCTGGCCGCACAAATCCCAGAACAATTATCTGGGCGTGACGATCCCTATAGAAGCGGGGACGTTCTATCGAACCAGCTCAGTCGTAACCAGTGCGCCGCTCGAAGAGGCAGCCGGGTTGAATGGAGAGAGGCGATCCGCACCCTCGAAAATCACCGCGACGCCCGTCTACTCGGCGCAAGAGACGGAAAATTTGCGGCGTGCATGGGAAGCGCGGGTGCGCGCATGGGCGAAGCGGGAGAATGCCGGAGAGATACACGATGTAGAGGTCATTCGAACCATGGACGCAGCCACCCATTCTGTTCGAATCACGCTCGCTCTGAGCTCGACACCACGCTACACCGTTCGGCGATTGGAATTTCGCGGGATTCATCATTTTCCGGATCGCTATTTCCGCAAGCGCATTGGCGTAAAGGAAGGAGAGCCCCTGGATGACCGGGCATTAGAAGCGGGATTGCGCCGCCTGGGGCGCACGGGTTATTTCAAGCCGATCAAAAAAGAGGATATTCACGTTACCCCGAACGACTTAGCACACACGATAGACGTGACCATCCACATCGAAGAGCTGGGGCTACAACGCGTTTCGCTACTCGGCGGGACGAGCCAGTTCGGCAACACTCTGGGTATCGCCTATTCCCTGTTCAATATTTTGGATCGCGAGGAACTGATTACTTCAAAGATTGAAGGCGGCCCCGAATCGCTGCAGATTGCACTGAGCTTGGCAAAGGAAGGTTTCCTGGGCTCCAGGGGGTCGCTGGCGCTTTCCGTCTTCAACACCTTTTTGCGGCCGCTGCTGACGGGAAGCGTAACGGGCCCTTTCTACAATCAAAGCACGAAAGGCATTACTGCCGATTGGAGTTACGCGCTTTCCAACACGAACACGTTCAGTACGAATTACACTTTGTCTCATTCGGTTACGAGCTACTCACCGACGTTGACGTCCGGATTGATCGGATCAAATGGACTGCCGACAAGCGATGTAACCACTGTATCTTCGAGCCATTCCGTCGGAGCGGGATGGACGCACGATAGCGGAAATGAACGAATTGCCGTTGCCGATTCCGTTTCGGGCGGATTGCTCGGCGGAAGCGAAAATGTGCTGCGTTCGAAATTCGAGTACGGCCGAATTCTGCGCGACCCCTTCTTTGGACACAACAACGCGTGGGCGTTTCGCACGACTTTCGCCGGAGCAGGCAGCTATTCCGGAGACATGCCGCTTACCTCGCGCCTATTTGCCGGAGACACCTACGTACGCGGGCTGCGCGACGGCGAATTAGGCCCGTCATCCGTGGTCTCTTCCATATCATCCACTGGCGCAACCGTTTATTCCCCAGCACCCGCAGGGGCCAATCTGATTGGCGCTATGAACCTGGAGTATCGCGTGCGGCTCAGTTCCGGGGCGGAAGCCGCGGGCTTTTTCGACGTGGGCTCGGGAATGCTGTTGCCCAATTGGCTGGGGCCGTCGCGGCCGTGGCTCATCGATTCAACCAACGGGATTATCCATGGTTCAACAGGAATAGAGCTGCGATGGACGTTGCCGGGAATAGGAGTTCCGCTACGGGTCTATTACGCGATCAATATTTTGCGACTGAACCGGCCGGTCTGGCTGCCAGACGGAACGCTCTCTCACGTCCAAAACCGATTCGCGGCGTTTGGATGGGGACTCGGTTCGCTGTTCTAATCACGCTGTAATACACTTCGAAGGATGAAGCCTCGCAAACTTGTTAAGGAGGCGGAACGCATTGTTTCGCCCTATTGCATCACGGATGGGAAGAAATTCCGGCTGAAAGATTTTGATCCCGCGGATACGGACGGGATTAAATCGAAAAAAGCTGCCGAGAGCATGCTGGAGCAAAGCAGCCCGATGCTCGCCGAGATGCAGGAGAGGCTTTACGCGCAGGACGTGTGGGCGCTGCTGCTGATATTTCAGGGCATGGACGCGGCGGGCAAAGACGGCGCCATCAAGCACGTGATGTCCGGAATAAATCCGCAAGGATGCGACGTGCATGCGTTCAAGGAGCCGACAAGCGAAGAACTCAATCATGATTTCATGTGGCGGGCACACAATGTGATGCCCGGCCGTGGGAAAATCGGAATCTTCAATCGTTCTTATTACGAAGAAGTGCTGGTGGTGCGCGTGCATCCGCAGCTTTTGCAGGCCGAAAAACTACCGGAGGAATTGATCACCAAGCACATCTGGGTAGACCGGTACGAGGACATCAACGCGTTCGAAAAATTCCTAACGCGGAACGGCGTGGTCATTCGGAAATTTTTTCTGCACGTCTCGAAAGAGGAACAGAAAAAGCGATTCCTGGAGCGGCTGGAGGACTCGAAGAAGAATTGGAAGTTCTCGATGGACGACATCAAGGAACGGGAATTCTGGGACGACTACCAGGAAGCTTACGAAGAAATGGTGCAGAACACATCGACAAAGCGCGCTCCATGGTACGTGATTCCAGCGGACAACAAGTGGTACGGTCGCCTGGTAATTGCCTCCGCGATCATCGATGCCTTGCATGGGCTGGATTTGAAGTTTCCAGATGTGGATAAAGAGAAGAAGAAAGAACTGGAAGCTATCCGGGACGCGCTGCTACAGGAGAAGGACTAGGCCTCCTCATTCAGGCCAATCGCCGTTCTGTAACTGACGTGATGTTCAGTCGTGCAGACTACTGCTTAACATCGCCGCAATCCAATTAATGATTGCGACTAGGGCGCGTAGTGATAGCGCAGCGTCGACGGCATGTGATCAGAGCGCTGACGCGTGTTGTATTCGAGCTGATAGCGCAGGTGCTCGGCGTCGTCGGGATAGTCCTTCCCTTCCGGATAAGGATAGGAAAGCAGCGAGTGGCGTGGTAACGGCTCAACTGTGAAAGCGTGAGCGGCATAGAAATCCAGGTCTTTCTCAAATCCGTTGGCGTAAAAGAAATAATCGCGCACCCAACCTGCGCGAAGGGGCGGCAATTTGCGCGAATCGAAATCGAGCTTCACACCCTCACCAGAACTGAAAACCACGAAGCGATCGTCAGGCTTTTCCAATAGCTGATGCACGTCACCATAGCGCGTGTAGTTGCCTGCCGCGCGCGCGTACGGGCCGCTCATGCTGCGGTGCGTGTAGGAATACATCGTGTCGCTTGCCGGCGTGAGGCGAATCTCGCGCGGGTAACCCAGGAAACCGAGTGCAGCGTTGGCCAAGGGCACTTCGGCGACGCGAACATCCCGCTGCTCGGGCGTTTGGTCGATGCGAATCGCATCCCAATAAATTTTCAAATTGTTGACGATGCGAATGCGCCGCGTTCCCGGCGGCAACTTGCCCGTGAGATCGGCCACCATGGTGCGCTCGAGGCCCGCCGGGAAACCCATGTCCTCGACGACGCGCATCCACTTGCCTCGCGCATCCAGCGCCTCGACGTACGGCGCAATCACCTTTATGCCCGCTTGGTCCGCCGCGTACATCGAGGTAGCGGTGAAGTAGTCCGTGTAGCCGTCGATGATCAAGCGCAACGGCTTCGCGGCGTCCCATGCACCGA
>Ga0210410_10000729_pt1 | contig 33924 bp, 31 predicted proteins | sample IncBWC4MmetaG_FD_161058 | JGI IMG/M metagenome (GOLD analysis project Ga0210410, IMG submission 161058) | Forest soil microbial communities from Barre Woods Harvard Forest LTER site, Petersham, Massachusetts, United States - Inc-BW-C-4-M | ecosystem: Environmental > Terrestrial > Soil >...
TCATCTGCTCGGCGCGTTGCTGTAGTTTGCGGGAGGTTTCCGTCTTGCGGGCCATGGGCTCTCCGAAAGAACCTTGGTCATCTATGGTAACAGCGGGCAGCGGCAGCGGCCCGGCCGAACAAGAAAATGCGCACCGACGGCGTTTGCGACCGACCGTAGGCGTCGAGGGAGGCAGCGGAATTCACGGGATATTTACAGTTTCGCAACAGTCCTGAAACACGTGGCGGGTACTCTTTGGTCAGTACACGCCCTTCTAACCGGGAGGGTTCTAGGGACAGCTTCGGGGGGCTCCGAGCTGTCCTGATTTTTTTGGCTGTCCAGCGCGGGCGCCGCACCTACATCGGTCGTGCCTACTTCAGATACGAGCGGATGATGTCGACCAGTTCGTCGGCGGCTAGGGCCTGCTCGGAATTGGGTTTTTTGTTTGGATCTAAAACGTGGAAGCGAACGTGGTCTTCTACCAACTCTGCCATCAGGCTGTTCATTGCGCCGCGAGCGGCAGTAATAAGTTGCAAGACGTCGGAACAGTCTTGATCGGAAGTGAGAGCGCGCTCCACGGCTTCGATCTGGCCGCGAATGCGCCGGACACGCAAGACCAGCTTTTCTTTTTCCCGGATGGTGTGCGTCATTCTGTTGACAATACTATAGGGGGGTATGATACAAAAAGTCAAGGGTGTTCGAGTTGCTTTGGCGACACCGCGGACCCCTAGTTCGACGAGAAAGCTCCCGTCGGCTGTAGTTAACTATAGTTAATGCTTCGTGATATAGTGGCGTTAACCGGTCTGGCTGAGCCAAGACAACGGCGAGCGAAATCGTCACCCCGCAGAATGGGTCTGACGCGGGGTCACTGGTCTCGACATCCATACATGAGAAAGCACGGCCAACTCGTGAGTCCCAGCACAGGCTGGCTGATGCTTGCGTTTTGGGCAGCCGCGACTTTTGGAACCGCGCTGGCGCAGCAGCCGGACGCACCCTCCACGGCGAAGCTGGATGCCGTCCCGCGGGTGGCTGTGTCCAATATGGCTGATCCGCCCCCGGATGAGAATACGGAGTCGTTGTTCCCGCATTTCAAGGATTCACGCTTCTGGCTTTCGGGACAGGCGAATTTCGTTTTCCAGACCCATCCTCCATTCCATGCAACCTACAGCGGAAAGAACAGCCTCGGTCCCAACTATGACAAAGCCACCTCGCGTGTGGTGACGCTGTACACCGGCGTGCGGCTCAACAACTCCACCGAGTTTCTCGTAGACATTGAAGAGGCCGGCGGCGCAGCCCTCAGCACGGGCCTTGGGCTTGCGGGCGACACCGATCTCGATATCGTGCGCAATCCTCTGTTGAGCAAAGCGCCTTATCTGGCGCGGGGCATGATTCACCACGTATTCGCGTTGAGCAAGGACAAAATCGAAAACCAGCGCAATGCTCTGTCGCTGTTTGGTGAACTGCCGCGGCGCCGGTTGGAAGTCCGCGTCGGCAAGCTCAGCATGCCGGACTTCTTCGATGTGAATTCGGTGGGATCGGACACCCACCTTCAATTCCTCAACTGGACCACGGACAACAACGGCGCCTACGACTACGCCGCCGACACCCGCGGCTACACCGTCGGCGCAACCGCCGACTATGAAGATCGCAACTGGGGCTTCCGCTTCGCCGAGGGTCTGATGCCCAAGGTCGCGAACGGAATTGACTTGGTATGGAAGCCGTGGCAGGCTCATGCGGAAAACTTTGAATACGAGCTGCGTCGCGGCTTGATCCCGAAAAAAGCAGGAGTGGTCCGCGTGCTGGCCTTCACTAACTATGCGAACATGGGAATCTATCGCCAGGCTGTGGCCAAGTCTGAAGCAGGCCTCACGCCCGTTCCAGACATCACGAACCATCCCTGGCACATCACGCGCAAGTACGGATTCGGTGTGAATCTTGAGCAGAACCTCACTCCCTACGTGACCGCATTCGGCCGCTTCGGCTGGGATAACGGCAAGACCGAATCTTTCGCCTACACAGAAGTTGATCAGACTTTCGCCGGAGGACTGGGAGCGAACGGCGCCTGGTGGCATCGCAAGCGAGACCGGGCAGGAGTTGCTGTCGTCAGCAACGCAATCTCCAAAGATCACCAGAGCTATCTTGCCGCCGGCGGCCTCGGCTTTCTTCTCGGCGATGGCAAGCTGAACTATGGACGCGAGAACATCGTGGAGTCCTATTACACGGTCCACGTCTGGCGCGGCATTTACCTCGCCCCTGGCGTGCAGCACATCGAGAACCCCGGCTACAACCGCGACCGCGGGCCGGTGCTTGTACCCTCGTTCCGCGCGCACGCGGAGTTCTAGAAGCTCGTGTGCAGACGGGTGACTCGCCCGTCCCATCGGCGGCTACTTCTCAACTTTGACGCCCTTCCAGAATGCCACGTATCCCTTGATCTGATTGGCCGCCGGTTTCGGCTCCGGGTAAAACCACGCTGCTCCCGGATTCCGTTTGCCGTTGACCTCAAGATCGTAGTAGCTGGCGGTGCCCTTCCAGGGGCAAACGGTGTGAGCCGGGCTGGATTTGAAGTATTCCTGGTGGATGGCGTCAGGCGGGAAATACTGGTTGCCTTCCACCTCCACGGATTGACTTGATTCGGCGAGAACGACGCCTTCCCAGATTGCTTTTGCCATAGCACCAGTTTAGATTTCTTTTGTGGCCGCCGGCTTCGAAAAATCGGTTGTGGACGCGATGGCACCCGCGGGCGCTGAAACCCGTTACAACGGCCATTCCATGGTAAGCGCGCTGAAACGGGTGCTGGTGTGTTCGCCCCGCATAGCCTGCTGGCATCAACCTGAGCGAGCCGCCCGCTGGCGGGAGCTTGGATTTGTTCATGCGCCGGATTTCGAACTGGCTCAGGCGCAGCATGAAGCTCTGTGCCGCGAATTGGAAGCCTGTGGCGCGGAAGTTGAAGATATCCCTCCCGCGATGGAGCTTTCCCTTGACGCCGTCTATGCTCACGATGCTTCGCTGCCGACTGACTTCGGATTGATCCTGATGCGTCCCGGCAAAGCAAACCGCGTCTTTGAAGGCAAGCACCACGGATCGTTCTGCCAGATCCTCGGCGTCCCCATGCTCGCCAAGATCACGGCTCCGGCCACAGCGGAGGCTGGGGACATGGTTTGGCTTGACGCCAAGACGTTGCTTATCGGCCACGGCTATCGCACTAATGCGCAAGGTATTCAGCAGATGCGCGCACTGCTCAAACCCAAGGGAGTGGAAGTTCTCTCTGCCCCGCTGCCTCACGCTGCGGGGCCTTCGGCCTGCCTGCATTTGATGTCGCTGATCAGCTTGCTCGATGAACATACCGCGCTGGTGGATCTGCCGTGGCTTGCGGTGGAGACCCTGGATCTACTGAAAACTCGCGGCTACGAACTCATCGAGATCGATTATTCGGAGCGGGAAACGCTGGCCTGCAACGTGCTATCGTTGGGCGAGAAGCGTCTGCTCGCCTTGGCAGAAAACCCAAAGACGAATCAAAAGCTTCGCTCCGCGGGATTCGATGTCCGAACGTTCCCAGGTTCCGAGCTCTGCATCAACGGCAGTGGCGGCCCAACCTGCCTGACCCGGCCGTTGCTACGAAGATAAAGCAAGACTCGTGTGGAGACGGGCGCCCCGCCCGTCTAGGGTGACAGACAATTTCCCGAATGCTGTTAAAATCAAAAGGCAATGGTCTTGCCTTTCGTCCGTGATCTCTTCACGGACGTGGAAAAGTTGCCCGCCTTCTTACGTGTAGCCTCCCACCTTCGCGAGGGCACGGGGCGTATATGTGTCTCCGGACTCACGCCGGCCGCAAAAGCCCTGCTTCTGGTTTTACTGCAGAAGAGCGCTGGACGCCCGTTCATAGTGGTCGTTGCCGACAATCGCGCCGCCGAAGAATTCGTCCCTGTCTTGCAGGCCTTCCACGAATTGATTGGCGGGAACGAGCCCGATTCGGTGGTCCTGCTGCCGAACCGCGATGTCCTGCCATTCCAGAATCTCTCGCCGCATCCCGAAATTCAGGAGGAACGAGCGGTTGCGCTTTGGAAGATTGCCACCAGCGCGGTCTCGATTCTCGTTTCGCCGGTTGGTGCGACTGCTCTTCGTCTTCGTTCCGCAGACTACTACGCTGATCTGGCGCGAATGGTTCGCCGCGGCGAGACGCTGGACACCGAACCTTTGCTGCGCCACCTCAACACCGTCGGCTATGCCTCGACCGACGTAGTGGAAATGCCCGGCGAGTACGCCATTCGCGGCGGCATTCTCGATGTGTATTCGCCCGAAGCCGACCGCCCGCTGCGGATCGAGTTTTTCGGCGACGAGGTCGAGTCCATCCGCAAGTTCGACCCCGCAACCCAGCGCTCGTCCACGCCGGTCGACGAAGCTCTGCTCCTTCCTCTTACCGAAACTCCGGTCAACGACGATCTTCTGAGCGCGATTCATGTCCGACTGTCGGGAAAACGCGTCACCGGCACGGAAGAGGTTGTGGAGCAGGCCGTGCGCTCCGGGGGCGTCAACGTGTTTCCCGGCTGGGAGTTTTATGCGCCGGTCGCTGGCGCGGACCGCACTATTTTCGACCTGCTCCCCAACGCCGTGGTTCTGGCGGACGAACCGGATAGCCTCAAAAAAGAGTTTGATCACACCTGGTCACGAATCGAAGAGGCGCATGAACGCAGTGAAGTTGGCAATTTGGTGCGGCCCACCGATCTCTATGTTCCTCCGGATGACTGGTGGCAGAAACTGGCCGGCCTTCCGGGAGCCTCGATCGAGCACCTCGAAATCGCGCGTCCCGACGCTGCGGAAGTCGTGGCTTTTCATTCGCAGCCCGCGCAGCGCTTCCATGGCGCGGTTCCCGCGATGCTGGAGGAGGTCAAGAAGCAGATCGCAGAACAGAATCGCGTGCTGATCGCTGTCCCGAATATCGGCGAAGTCGAGCGCCTGGCCGACGTCTTTACTGAATACAGCCTTTCTTTCCGCTTAGGCAGTCGCACTCGCGGAGGAGAAAGTTACGCCGACGAAACCGCCTACTTCGCCGGCGAGATCCTCACCAGCACCTTGGTCAAAGCCTATGTGCCGGATGGCGTTGTATTGCCCGAAGCGCACCTGTCGATTTTCGGCGCTCGCGACCTGTTCGATGAATCCGAGTCCGTGGTTTCACGTCCCCAGCGTAGCAAGTCGAAAGTTTCCGCGTTCCTTTCCGACTTCCGCGATCTGCAAGTGGGCGATTACGTAGTCCACGTCGAACACGGCATTGGGCAGTATCAGGGGCTGAAAGAGATCAACCTGGGCGATGGCAGCGCCGAGTTCATGCTGCTGGAGTATGCGGAAGGCGCGCGGCTCTACGTGCCTCTTACCCGGCTCGACCTGATTCAGAAATACCGCTCGTCGGAAGGCGCAAAGCCGCCGCTCAGCCATCTGGGAACAGCTGCCTGGGCCAAGACCAAAGCCCGCGTGCGCAAGGCCATGAAAGACATGGCCGACGAACTGCTCAAACTCTACGCTGAACGCAGAGCCGCCAAGGGGTACGCATTCTCCTCTGACAATCAATGGATGCGCGAGTTCGAAGATGCTTTCGAGTTCACCGAGACTGACGATCAGGATCTCGCCATCACCGACGTAAAGCGCGACATGGAATCGTCGCAACCCATGGACCGACTGTTGTGCGGCGACGTCGGCTACGGCAAGACGGAAATCGCCATGCGGGCCGCGTTCAAGGCAGTCAATGACAACAAGCAAGTTGCGGTGCTGGCGCCCACGACGGTGCTTGCTTTCCAGCACCTGGAAACTTTCAAGCAGCGCTTTGCGGCATTTCCTGTCACTATCGAAATGATCAGCCGCTTCCGCACCGCCAAGCAACAAAAAGAAATCTTGCAAAAAGTCGAGGCCGGCAAGGTAGACATCCTGATTGGCACGCACCGCCTGCTCTCGAAAGACATCAAGTTCACCGACCTCGGCCTGTTGGTAGTGGATGAAGAGCAGCGCTTCGGAGTGCGTCACAAAGAGCGGTTAAAGCAGATGCGCAAAGAAGTCGACGTTCTCACTATGTCGGCGACTCCGATTCCGCGGACCTTGCACATGTCTCTGGTCGGAATGCGCGATATGAGCGTGATTGAGACCCCGCCCAAGGACCGCATCGCCATCCAAACCGTGGTGGCAAGCTGGGACGAGAAGCTGATTCAATCTTCGCTCGAGCAGGAACTCGACCGCGGCGGCCAGGTGTATTTCGTGCACAATCGCGTGGAAAGCATCTGGGAAATCGCAGCCAAGCTGCAGGAGCTAGTTCCGCGGGCGCGCATCATCGTCGGACACGGCCAGATGTCGGAAGGCGAACTCGAAAAAGTGATGATGAAGTTCATGCATCACGAGGCCGATATTCTGGTGGCCACAACCATCATCGAGAACGGCCTCGACATCCCGCTCTGCAATACTATCGTGATCAACCGTGCTGACCGCTTCGGGCTCTCCGAGCTCTATCAGCTCCGCGGACGCGTCGGACGGTCAAATCGCAGAGCCTACGCCTACTTGCTGATTCCCGCCGACATCGAACTAACTCCCATCGCGCGGCGACGTCTGGCAGCGCTGAAAGAGTTTTCCGATCTCGGCGCAGGCTTCAAGATCGCTGCTCTGGATTTAGAACTCCGTGGAGCCGGCAATTTGCTCGGCGGGGAACAGAGCGGACACATCGAAGCCATCGGGTTCGAGCTGTACACCCAGATGCTCGATCGCGCCGTCCGCGAAATGAAGGGCGAGGCCGCGCCGGACGAGGCAGAGACCCAACTGAACCTCGGTCTTAATATTCGCATCCCGGTAAACTACATTCCGGAGGAGAACCAGCGCCTGCGAATGTATAAGCGGGTGGCCGGGGTTGAGACCGAGTCACAGCTAAGCGATGTCGGCGCCGAACTCGAAGACCGCTACGGCGAGCCTCCCGCCGCGGTGCGCCACTTGCTCGATTATGCCTCACTCAAACTTCAGGCGGTGCGTGTGGGCGTAACCGCAATCGAGCGCAAACGGGATCTCGTAACCATCAAGTTCCGCCCCAACGCAGTGGTGGATGCGGGGAAGCTGGCGCGATTCGTCTCCTCGCAGCGTGGCGCGCAATTCACTCCAGAGGGGATGCTGAAATTCCCGCTGAAAGCAACCGCCGCAGAGGAAGTGCTCGATCATCTCGAAACCCTGCTGGAAAAACTAGCCGCGGAGATTCCCGAAGCAGCCTCCGCCTCAGAACAAGTCAGGTAGCATGAAAATGGAACCAGTTTTGTAGCGCCGCCGTCCGCGCTTCAAATTGTCATCTCGCATATTCCGGAAAAACTACATGGCCCTGTCTCCAGCACTCATACCCACCAGCTTCAGCCTGTGTGCGATCTTCTCCTGGGGAACCAGCGATTTCCTCGGTGGATATGCCGCGCGCCGCGCCAACGCATTCCTGCTCACCACCGTCGCGCACGCCAGCGGTCTCCTGCTGATGATTGCGCTCGCTCTGGCCAATCACTCCGCTCGCCCTCCGCGGAGCGGAATTGCATGGGCTCTGGCAGCCGGATTGTCCGGCGGGGCCGCACTGGCAATTTTCTATCGAGCGCTCTCGACCGGGAGGATGGGGCTCACCGCTCCCGTCGCCGCCGTGCTCGGCGCCGCGATTCCGACAGCTGTCAACATTGCGACTGAGGGCCCACCGGGAATCGTGCCGATTGCCGGCTTCGTCCTCGCCGGCATCGGAATACTACTGATTTCCCGCACCGAGGACAACACCCGCACCGACGGAATTGGTCTTGCTGTCCTGGCAGGCATCGGGTTCGCGGGATTTTTTATCTGCATCAAGCAAGCTGGAAATGGCTCCGCCCTGTGGATGTCGGCCTACTCTCGCCTGGGTGCGTTGGCCATCACTGCCGCAATCGTTTTGCTGGGCCGGAATTTCCGCGAAATCTCCCTCCCCGGCGTGGGCTTTGGCGTGCTCGCCGGTTGTCTGGACACCGGCGGCAGCGCACTTTTCGTCCGCGCCAGCCAAACCGGACGCCTCGACACCGCCGTGGTCCTGACCTCACTCTACCCAGCGGTCACCGTATTGCTAGCCCGCCTTTTTCTGAAAGAGCACTTCACTCGCTGGAAGGCCTTGGGAATGGTTGCGGCTCTATTGGCGGTGCCTATGATCGCCTGGCAATGAGCCTTCGCCGATTTCCCATAATTCCATATTCTGGAATATGGAATGCCATTGTCATAGCATTTACTATGGCCTTAATTACCATTGATATTCCATATTCTGGAATGTAGAATATAGGCGATGGAGCTGAGCCCTCGAGATGTCGTGGTGATACTCAAGCTGGTGGCCGGCGGCCCCCGGAAATGGACCTATGTCAAGCTGGGGGAAGAATTGTCCTTGAGTCCGTCGCAGGTTTTTCGATCAGTTTTCAGGGCAGGGGAGGCTCATCTGTTAGACGCCTCCCTACCTTCTCCGCCTGGCATCGGGAAAACCCAGGCCCATCGTGCGCTTCATTCGAGGCCCAGCCGAGCCAATCTGAAGGAGTTTCTGGTACATGGTGCTAAGTACGCGTTCCCGGTACAGCGTGGTGGCCTGACGCGCGGCGTTCCCACCGCGGATGCCGCTCCCCCACTCAGCCAGCACCTTGCCCAGAACTTCTTGGCCCCACCCGTGTGGCCGTACCCGGAAGGGTCTGTCCGTGGAATCGAGTTCTCCCCGCTGTACAAAAATGTGCCTGCGGCGGCCTTGCGCGACCCGAAGCTTTACGAACTCCTTGCTTTGGTAGACGCGATTCGTGAAGGCAGGGCGCGGGAGCGCGAGATCGCGATCCGCGAACTGACGACGAGGATTGATTCCCTGTGAGCGATCGTCTGGAGAATCCGAATTACGCACAGTTTGTTTCTGCTGTCACGAGGCTGGAACCGCTGCTCGATCAGATTGCCTTTGTCGGGGGCTGCGTTATTGGATTGCTCATTACGGACCCGGGCGCGGCACCGGTGCGAACTACGTTGGATGTAGATGCCATCGTAGAGATTTCATCATACCCAGAGTTCGCGGTGTTAGGAGACCGGCTGCGGCATCTCGGTTTCCGCGAGTCTCACGCCGAGGGCGCACCAATTTGCCGCTGGACCTGCGAAGATTTGGTGCTGGACCTCATGCCTACTGATCCCTCGATTCTGGGTTTTAGCAACCGCTGGTACCTTCCGGCGCTGCAATGCGCGCAGCAAATCCGAGTAGAGAAACACAACGCAAGAGTGATCACCGCTCCGTACTTCTTAGCCACGAAACTCGAAGCATTTCATGGGCGCGGCCGGGGCGATTACCCCATGAGTCACGATCTTGAAGATTTGGTTGCGGTGCTCGATGGTCGCCCTGAGATTGTCGCTGAAGTTCGACAATCTGCCCCCCAATTGCGGCGATATCTCAGCGACGAATTCGTTTCCTTGCTGGCCACTCCTGATTTCCTGGACGCACTACCAGGATATCTGCTGCCTGACGCTGCCAGTCAGCAGCGATTGGGTATTGTGCTCGGCCGAATCAGAAGTCTGGTTGTCGAGAGCTGATACCATGCCCCTGCTAGAAATCCGCAATCTGACCAAGGTCTTTCCCCTCGGCGAATCCATTCTTGGCGGAGGCGCCACAGGCTCAGTCCGTGCCGTCGATGATGTCTCACTCGATATTCAATCGGGCGAAACTCTCGGCCTGGTCGGCGAATCGGGATCGGGCAAAAGCACTCTCGGCCGCCTGGTCTTGCGCTTGATTGAACCGACTTCTGGCAAGATTGCGTTCAACGGCCGCGACCTGCTCGCGGCCAGCCCCTCCGAGATGCGGCGTCTGCGCCGCGACATGCAGATCATCTTTCAGGATCCCTTTGGCTCGCTCGATCCCCGCATGCGGGTGGAAGATGTTATCGGCGAACCGCTGATTATTCACGAACGCATGAGTCCTCCTGCCCGTCGCGCCCGGGTTGTGGAACTGCTCCGGGCGGTGGGTCTCGACCAGTCCGCCATGAACCGTTTCCCCCACGAATTCAGCGGTGGCCAGCGCCAACGAGTCGGGATTGCCCGTGCCCTGGCAATGCACCCGAAATTCATCGTGGCCGACGAACCAGTCTCTGCGCTCGACGTCAGCGTGGGCGCACAGATCGTCAATCTGATGGCACAACTGCAACGCGAGTTCGGCTTGACCTACCTATTCATCTCGCACTCCATGCCGGTAGTGCGTTATCTATCCACTCGCATCGCCGTAATGTATCGCGGAAAGATCGTCGAGGTCGGGACCAACGCACAGATCACGGAACGGCCACAGCACGCATACACGCGCAGCCTCCTGGAAGCCACTCCACAAGTGATGGCGTAACTCGGCAATCAGTGTGATGATGGCGGTCGTCCGTCGCCGCCCCGCCGGCCAGGAAAGCGGGCAGCCGCCTGCGCTGACGCTTGTCCGTTCTTCGGCTCGGGGACTACAATCCCTTCAACATTTTCCAAGGAGGCCCACATGGCCGCTTTGCCCGTAACCCCGATGCCCACGCCCGCGGCTGAGGCGCCACCACTCTCCGCGGGAGCGCGTATTGTGAACACCTTCATCGCACCTACGAAGGCCTTCACCGATTTGCGCCGCAGCCCCAGTTGGTGGGCGCCGTGGCTGCTGATTTCTCTCGTCTCGCTGGCCTTCATTGTCGTGATGGGCCGGCAGATCGGTTTCGACCAGATCACCAAGAACTCAATCGCGCAATCGTCGCGCGCCGAGCAGTTCGATAAACTCCCACCCGATCAGCGAGCCAAGCAACTGGAAGTCTCTACTACCATCACCCGATACATCTCCTACAGTCTTCCCGTGCTCAACCTGATTATTTTCGCGGTGATTGCGGCTGTGCTGATGGGCGTGTTCAATTTCGCCGCCGGGGCCGGTGTGCCCTTCAAAACCTCGCTCGCGATTGTGACTTATGGCAGCCTTCCAGGCATTATTGGCGCGGTTTTGGGAATTGTCTCCCTCTTCGCCGGCGTAGACCCGGCAGGATTCAATCCGCAGAATCCCGTGGCTACAAACCCCGCGTATTTCATGGATCCCTTGGGAAACAAGTTTCTCTACAGCATGGCCTCAGCCCTGGATGTTTTCATCTGGTGGAGCATCGTGCTCATGGGCATCGGTTTCGCCTGCAACAGCAAAGTAAAACGTTCGACGGCCATCGCCATAGTCGCTGGGTGTTATCTGGTTTATAAGTTGGTGGCCGCCGGGATGAGTGCAGCCTTTTGACATCAAGCCTCTCGGACTACGCGAGCCCACGGCCAATCTGGATAAAACCAGGTTGATCCGAGTATCCTTGCAGCACTGGAGTGATTATGAAACGAATGCCTGTTCTTCTCGCCCTGCTGGCATTGACGCCTCTTCTGGTTGGGCAGAACAAACCCGAACCAAACAAAACTGAACCGAACAAAACTGCGCAGCCGAAAGCAGGACCGGGAAAAAATCCTGTAAGCGACGCAGTCAAGGAGATTTTGCCGCACCAGCAGAAGAACCTGATTGCCGCGGTGGAGGAGATGCCCGCTGACAAGTTCGGCTACAGTCCCACGCCCGCGCAGATGACCTTCGGCCACATGGTAACGCACATGACTATGTCTAACATCGAACTGTGCAGCAAAGCCGGCAAAATGGTGCCACCCCCGATGCACCCCGCGTCGGAGACAGATAAGGACAAGCTGCTGGCGGGCCTGACCAAATCGTTCCTCTTTTGCGAAGCGGCTCTGAACAACGTAGACGATTCAAGACTCGGTGATCCCGTCGAGCTATACGGCGGAAGGCAAGGTACGGTGGCATTCGCCCTTTTCGCTCTCACCAGCGACTGGGCGGACCATTACAGTGCCGCCGCCACGTATCTCCGCCTGAACGGCCTGCTGCCGCCGACTGCACAGCCGAGGAAATAAGATCACGCGGTAGAGACGTAGCTTGCCACGTCTCTCCGCGCTGAACGCTGGTTGTTTCAGGGTCTACTCGATCTGCACTAAATCATGCGTGCTTGGGCCGCTGGGCACGGCGTGCTGCGGAGCGCGCCAGGAATCGAAGATCGATACCTGATGCACGCAGGAAACCGTGCAATGCGGCGCGCACGATTTCTCGGTCACATACTCACGGCGGATGTCGTTCACAGTGTACTGCGCCAGCGGAATTCCAGGATAGCCGCGCTGCTGCGAGCAGTAGTGCACCAGCCCATCCTCGCAGATGTAGAGGTAACGCGCTCCGGCGCGGCAGCGCCACTGGTTCGGCCGTCCCTGGGCGATGTTGTCCTGAAAGCCGTTGATGCGGGTAAAGCTGCTCTTCTCCATCGCCTTCATCTCGTGATAGACGCGCTTTTCTTCTTCGGCCAGCGGCTGCAATTGTCCGCTACCATCGTGAATAATGCCGATGGTTGAACTGAAGCCCAGCTCCAACGCGCGTTTGCCGATGGTCAGTGCATCCTGCGGATTGCAGACTCCGCCACCAACCACGGAATTGATGTTCACGTGGAAATCAGCGTGTTCGGCGAGCAGTTCCAGCTTCTTATCCAGAACCTTGAGGCTCTTCTTGGACACATCGTCCGGCGTGACGTTGTCAATCGAGATCTGTAGCCATTCCAGTCCCGCGCGATTCAGCCGCTGAATGCGCTCCGCGACCAGCAGGTAGCCGTTGGTAATCAATCCAGCGATCATCCCGCGCTTGCGGATGCGGCGGATGATCTCGTCCAACTCTGGATGGAGCAGCGGCTCTCCCCCGCTGATCGTGATCACCGACGTACCCAGTTCGGCCAGCTTGTCCACCCGTGCGAACATCGTCTCAGTCGGAACCGGCTTCGAAAAGTCGTCGTACTCATTGCAGTATTCGCAAGCCAGATTGCAGCGCCGAATAGGAATAATGTGCGCCAGCAGCGGATGATCCGTAGACATGAATGCGCGAGCGACCATGCTCACCCCGCGAAGATTCCGGTGGAGCGCGAGCATGCGGCGGCGCAGAGTTGTGCGGCTGGAAAGCATGAGGTTTGCGATTGCTCTATTAGAGCATACGAACCCGCTGATATCGCGCTTCTAGCATCGATCGGAGGTTTTTAGAGGTCGAACGGCGACCATTCCAGCAATGGAGGGCGGGCGCGTCGACCGTCCCAGCCGCGGGCCAAGAATCGGCGCCGTAAAGTTGAGGCTAGGGCAACGAGTGACCTGCATCCTGCAGAGCCTGCAGAGTCGCACCCGTATAGTCTTCACCGACGAGCACGTAGTCCGTATCGAAGGTGGAGATTGCGAAGACAGGAATTCCTTTTTCTGCCAGAGGCCCGATGACCGAAGCCAGAATCCCAACCTCCGAAAAGGAAAACCGCCCTTCGATCTTGAGACACACCCACGGAGTTCTTGGCTTATCTTCCCTGGGAACATCAGCAGCAGCGCAGACGATTGAGAGCTCATCGGCGGTTCGGGTAACCGAGCTAAAGACACCCTTGCCAGCCCATTCTGGCAGCGGCGCGTGCGGCGGCAACCGGCAGACCGCAAACTGCCCCGGCACCCAGGAAAACTTCAAAGCACGACCGGTCATTCTTCTCGACTCTCGCCTTGACTCTTTTCGGACGGCATCAGGCTAAGACCTGGCCGCGGCCGCGTCAAATAAATTCAGGAAACCAAGTTTCTTTTCCGCCGGCAGGAACGAAGCCTCGAACGAGTTACGCGCCAGCTCGCGCAAGTGTTCATCGGTAAAACCGAAGGCCTCCTGCGCCAACTGGTATTCCCGGCTCAGAGAAGTCCCGAACATTGCGGGATCGTCAGTGTTCAACGTGACCATCACGCCTAGATCAAAATAATTACGCACCGGGTGTTCGGCAATGCTTGCGCAGACGCTAGTCCGCAGGTTGCTGGTAATGCAAATCTCCACCGGAACCTGCCGCGTAGAAAGCGCTTCCACTAGTTCCGGGTCTTGCGAGGCAGTGAACCCGTGTCCGATGCGCTCGGCGGGAAGGTTGAGTGCGCCCCATATCGAGCCCGGCCCGGCGGTTTCGCCGGCGTGTGCGGTCAGCCGAAGACCGTTCGCCGCCGCATAGGCATAGACATCACGAAACAATTCTGGAGCAGCTTGGCGCTCGTCTCCGCCGATGCCGAATCCGACGACGCTCGATCCTTTGTAGCGCACCGCCAGCTCGGCGACGGGTTGTCCCTTGTCCGGACCGAATTGACGCACCGCATCAAAGATCCAGAGCAAGGAAGTTCCGAAATCGCGTTCCCCGCGTTCCCTTCCGCGTTCCAGTCCGGCGAAGATCGCATCAAAATCCTGCTTGCGCCACAGGCAGACTCCCACCGAAACGTAGACTTCGGCGTGCAGCACATTGTCCGCTTTGAGCTTTTCCATCAAACGATAGGTGATAAGCTCGTAATCCTCGGGAACCTGCAATTCTTCAGTCACGGTTTTGAACGCCATTAGAAAACCGGTGAAGTCCTTATACCGGTAAAGCTGCTCCACCTCGGCAAGCGTTCCTTTTTTTCCGTGGCGCTTCTTCAACTCAAGCAAAGTAGGAGGATCGATCGAGCCTTCGAGATGCAGGTGCAGCTCAGCTTTGGGCAGAGAAACAATGAAGGCGCCGGTTGCAGTGGACACCATAAAGCGATTCTACAACTCAACTTCGCTCCGATAAATCTGATTCACGCCACCATTTTGAAACCAAATGCCGCTTCTGCCAGACTCACGCCATCAAACGCTCGCTCGCCGAGTCGGGAAATTCTTTCATTCATAAACACTCTGCGGAAAGCGGAATGCGGGAGTCTCACTTCATGGCTTGGCTGAAGCGACTGGGTCTTTAAGCGGTAAAGGAAGGTCGTCGCGTATCTCGATTTCAGCAACGTCCCCGGCATAGGTTGCATCCGATGGGGCACGATAACGGACCACCGCCCGCATACCCTCGAGGTGATGGCAAAGGCTGAAGTGATCGGCGCCATACCAGATTGTGTCGGAGTAGCCGGCCGGGAAGCCACCTTTGCGGTGGAAAGTCAGGGGATGGCCGTCGTGGTCGATGACTAATTCCCAGCCCTGATCTTTGTCGGCACACGTGAGTGACTTCACCAACCCTTCCATAACTTGCGTGTCGTTGGGGGCCTCCTCAAGAATCGTCTCACCTGCCGGACGCTGGACTGACGGAACAATGTTCCATAGCTCAATCGCTTCGTTGTGATCAGGTCCAGACCAGCGATCCGCAACAAACTTGGCATCTGCCGCTGCCTCAGCGCCCTTTCCCATACGCCACAAAACCTGGCCAGTAAGGAGGCGATAACCGGCAAGAGACGGCTCCAACTCTTCGGCTTTGCGCGAAACCAGCAGGGCGGACTCCAGATCGTTTTCCCGAACAGCCAGCCGCGCCAACTGAACGTAGGCCGGTGCGAACTGCGGGTTCAATTGCAAGACTTTTCCCATGGCCGCTCCGAAAGCGTCTAAATCAGAGACCTTATGGGAGGCGAAAAGCGAGGAAAGCATAGTCTTGGCAAACAGGGAGAGATAAAGATTGTCGGCCAGCGAGTAAGCCTGGGAAAATTCGCTGGCAGCACCCGAATCGTCACCTTCGGCAAAATTAAGAAAGCCCATATTCTCATGAGCGAGCCCCAGCTTAGGATCGTCCTTGAGAGCCTGACCAAGGAGCGCCCGTGCACCTTCCCGATCACGAGTCCACAGATGAAAGCCCCCGAGTTCGGCTTCCGTTTCCGCGACACTCAAGGTGCGCGAGGTGAAAGTCTTGTCGTCGATTTGCTCCGGATCCTTGAGAACGGTCGTGGTAAAGGTGGGTTGCTGCATGTAAGAATCCAGCCCCTTATCCACCGCTTTGAACGGCCCAAACACCTGCTGAAAGGCTTTCGCCTGCTCGGTTCTTTGTTGCAGTAGGCCCAGAAATTCGCCGAGCTTTTTACCGTTCTCCATCCCAGGTCCGTAGGTCAAGAAGTGAACCAGGGCCCATGCCTCGGTATAGAACAGTTGATTTTTCGCGCCGTCGAGGTAATAAGGAGATCGCTGGTTAAGAGCAATGAGGGTCTCGACCGGCATAGGAGTACTTGCGCGCAAGGTGTAGATGCGCTCGGTGGGCGCACCGACGTACGTGCGATGCGCTTCGAAGCGCGTATACGCATAAAACTCCGCGGTTCCCTCGTCGAACCAGAGCGGCAACCAATGCGAATTCATGTGCTCAATGGAATGCGTGTATTCGTGATACACGACCTGTTTTGCCCCTTCGCGGCCCCAGGAATCTAGCCGCACGATCGCGTATTGCTTCTCCCAACCATGATGGAACTCGCCCGCGCGGTTGGCTCCTTTCGGCCAAATGTGCGGCTCTAGAGCTCTGGCAGTCTCTTCATCACGAACCGCAAAGATCAGCAACGGGGCGCCTGATTCCAAGCGGGCACTGATCAAGTGAGTCGCAAACACGTTGCGCATTTGTTCAAACTCGTGAGCCACTTTGCGAGCATCGCCCGAGTTCGTGTCCGTGAGCACGCGGAAGTGTGGGCTGCGGACTTCCGTCCACGGCTTCTCGCTGGCGGAAGCTAAGACGGCGCAAAATAGCAATAACACGATGACGAAGATAGTGGCGACGGATTTCATCTCGGCAACTCCTACGATTTACGGCAGAACTCGCTGTGATGGCGGCTATAGAGAGCGTAGACGGTTAGGCCGATGGCCAGCCAGGCGAAGAACCGAAGCCAGGTCAAAATGGGCAGACCGGACATGAGCAACACGCAAAAGAACACGCTGAGCACTGGCGCTGCGATGCCTCCGGGGGCGCGGAAGCCGCGGTGGCGGCCGGGGTCGCGATAGCGCAGGATGATGACGCCAATCGAGACCAGGACGAAGGCGAAGAGGGTTCCGATGTTGGATAGATCGGACAGCGTGCCGATGTCCAGAAAGCCTGCGGGGATGCCAACCAGAAGACCTGCAATCCACGTTGCTGTTGCCGGGGTGCGAAAGCGCGGGTGGACGCGTCCGAAGAGCCGGGGCAGCAGGCCGTCGCGAGACATGGAGAACCAGACTCGCGCTTGTCCAAGCTGGAAAACCAGTAAAGACGAAATCATGCCCATCATCGCGCCGAATAGCACTCCCAAGTGAATCCAGCTCAGGGTGTGCGAGCCGGTGCGCTCGGTTAGCAACTTCATGGCGTTGACTACCGGGGCGGCATCGTCACGGACGGACTGCCAGGGCACAACCCCGGTGAGCACAATCGCTACGCCGATGTAGAGGACGGTGCAGACTACAAGAGTAGCGATGATTCCGATTGGCAAATCGCGTTGCGGGTTGCGGGCTTCCTCGGCCGCAGTCGAGACCGAATCAAATCCGATGTAAGTAAAAAAAATGATGGAGCCGCCGGTCAGGATGCCGGACCATCCCATGGGAGCGAAGGGTTGCCAATTGCCGGGATGCACATACTGGGCGCCGACAATGACGAATGCGAGGATGGCCGCGATCTTCAGGAGGACCATGATGTTGTTGGCCTCGGCGGATTCGCGGATGCCGCGTACCAGGATCACGGTCAGAATCATGACCACGAGAAATGCCGGGAAGTTGAAACCGAAGTGGAGGCCCGGCGGATAGAGCACGTCGCCCTTCAGGTTGGTGAGACCCCCGGGCAGGTAGGCTGGCGAGATCCAGCGCAAGGCAGGGTGAAATCCGAACCAGTCAAACATGCCCACGAGGTGCGCCGAGAAGCCTACGCTGACCGCCATATTGCTCACCGCGTATTCCAGAATCAGGTCCCAGCCAATGATCCATGCAATCAGTTCGCCCATGGTCGCGTAGGTGTACGTATAAGCGCTGCCCGCGATCGGAATCATCGAGGCCAGTTCGGCGTAGCAGAGTCCGGTAAAAGCGCAGACGATGGCGACCAGAACCAACGAGAGCGCGAGTGCTGGACCGGCGCCCGGCCGCCCCACCGAGGCATGGTGGGTAACCAGAAAATCGAGCAGCGGAGCGTTGAGAATGGAAGAAGCGTCAAACTTCTGCCCCGCGATGGCGGTCCCGATGACCGTGAAAATGCCCGATCCGATCACGGCGCCGATTCCGAGCGCGGTGAGCGAGACCGGGCCCAGGGTCTTCTTTAGTTTTCGGTCTGGCTCTTCCGAGTCGGAGATCAGCTTGTCGATGGACTTGCAGCAGAAAAGCTGGTTGTCCGAGGTCCGGGGACTGCCCTCTGTGGTTGGTTTCGTAATCGTCGGAATCTGAGCCAAAGGGCGTTGTCTCCAGGAATACAGCAATTAGCAATGGCACTTAGCATTTGGTCACTGAAGGTCACGGACCAGGCGCCAAATGCCAAGTGCTGCTTTTTATCGCTTCGCTGCGCCGCGTACCATCTTCTTGACCTTGCGCTTTTTCGAGCCACGAGCGTATTCCCGGGGCTTCAGCGGTTTGTCTGCTTTTACTTTCTTGCGGGCTGTGCGCTTCGACTTCTTGCGTTCTTCCTTGGTTAGCTTCTTTGTGTTTGCCATGAGTGCTGTCTGTTTCTCCTTAAGATCATGCCCTCTCCAACTGGGCATACTTCTCTACCAGCTTCTTCAAACCGAAGCGAGGGAATTGTACCGTAATCTTGGCTTCTTCACCCTCTCCTTCTCGATGGTACACCGTGCCTTCGCCATATTTGGGATGGCGGACCTTTTGCCCCGGGCGAAAGCCCTTCTTGCCCTTGGGTTCCTCGACCAGCGTTTTCGGGATGCTGAATTTCTTTCCTCGTGAGGCGAAAAACTCCGCGATGTTGTCGATGGAATTGTGGGTGCGTCCGGAATAAGCCGGGGCCCGCGGTGGATTATGAGCAGCCCAATTCGCGCTGCTCTGGTCCTCGTCCTCATAGGCGTAGTGCGCCTGCTGCTCAAGCTCGTGTGGGGCGGACACTCTTGTCCGCGAAGCCTCTCGTTTTCGCCGAGACCCTCCCAGTTCCTCCACCAACGGCGCCGGCACTTCTTCCAGAAATCGCGACGGGACGCTGGCCTCGGGCAAATCGGTTCCGTAGCGGCGGCGATACACGGCGCGGGTCAGGATCAGAGTATCCATGGCCCGCGTCATGCCCACATAGCATAACCGCCGTTCTTCCTCGATATCGTCCGGCTGCAGGAAGGTTCGCGAATGTGGAAAAAGCCCTTCTTCCAGGCCGCACAAAAATACCAGCGAGAATTCGAGGCCTTTCGCGGCGTGAAGCGTCATCAGCGTAATCTGGGCGCGCTCGTCGTAAGCGTCCGCGTCGCTTACCAGAGCGGCGTGATCGAGAAACTGATCCAGAGTTTCGCCGCGGTCGCCGGAATCCATGGCTGCGTTCACCAGTTCGCGCAGGTTCTCGATTCGCGAATAGGCTTCCGGTGTGTCTTCTTCTTCGAGTTGCTTGATGTAGCCAGTGCGATCGATTAGGAGCTTGAGGATTTCTGCGGTGTTGGCTGCTGTGGAGCGGGCGCCCTCGCCCGCTTCGGGTTGATCAGCAATCTCAGACGGAGGAACAGCGGGTCCGAAATCGAATGAGATATTTTCGTCCTCGGCAGGATCGAAGGAAATGTCCGAGTCCAGTTGCGCTATTTCGTCTCCCGGGATAGCTTCTTCCGAAGCGGGTGAGAGCGCCCGCTCCACATAAGTTCCGGCCAGCATGGCTCGGCCATCTTCGATCAGCCTTTTGAAACTGTTGAGCGCCGCCAGCGCGCGCTGCGGCAGCAGTTGGCGCCGGATTGTTTCGCCTAACGCGCCCCACAGCGAGACTCCCGTCTCCAGCGCAATCCGTTCCAAAGTTTCGATCGTGGTCTTGCCAATCCCGCGCACCGGCGTGTTGATTACGCGCAGCAGCGAAATCGAGTCATCCACGTTGTGGATGACTTTCAGATACGAAATCATGTCCTTGATTTCGGCGCGCTCGTAGAAGGAAAAACCGCCCACCACGTGATACTTCAACTGATAACGGCGCATGGCCTCTTCAAACAGCCGCGACTGAGAGTTCGTGCGGTACAGCACGGCAGCACGAGCGGTCTCTCCTTGGTCCACTGCTTCACGCAGATACTTCGAAATGTAGTCAGCCGCGAACAGCGCCTCGTTCTCGCCGTCGGGAGCCTCGTAATAGCCGAGCTTGGCGCCGCCCTGTCTCGATGTCCACAGATTCTTGCCTTTGCGCTTCAGGTTATTTGCGACTACCGCCGACGCGGCTTGGAGAATGTTCTGGGTTGAACGGTAATTCTGTTCCAGGCGGATGATCTTGGCCTCGGGGAAATCTTTCTCAAACTCGAGAATGTTGCGGATATCCGCCCCTCGCCAGGAATAAATCGACTGATCCTCGTCGCCGACCGCGCAGACGTTATGCCGGGTTCCCGCCAGCAGGCGCATTAGCTCGTACTGCGGGCGGTTCGTGTCCTGATATTCGTCCACCAGAATGTACTGGAATCGCCGATTGTAGTATTCGCGAACCTGCGATGCGGCTTTCAGGAGGCGCACGGTTTCGAGCAGCAAGTCGTCGAAGTCCAAGGCGTTTGCCTTGGCCAGTTCTTTTCTGTACTCGGCGTAAATCTGGGCCACGCGCTCGGTTTTGGGATCGGCCGATTGCAGGTAGACTTCCTGGGGATCGAGCATGTGATTCTTGGCCCAGGAAATATGCGCCAGCACGGAGCGCGGCGTCGTCTGCTTGTCATCAATCCCCAGCCGCCGCATGACTGACTTGACCAGTTGCGCCTGGTCGCTCTCGTCATAGATTACAAAGCTCTTGGTGTGCCCAATCGGCGGCGTGCCGGGAACTGACGAAGGGATGCGAAGCGCTTCGATGTCCCGCCGCAACACGCGCACGCAGAAAGAATGAAACGTGGAGATGACCGGCTTGGCGATGGACAACCCGCCCACCAACTTGTCCACGCGTTCGACCATCTCGGAGGCCGCTTTGTTGGTGAACGTCATGGCCAGGATGGACTCCGGCATGGCGCCCAGGTTCTCGATCAGATGCGCGATGCGGTAGGTGATGGCGCGAGTCTTCCCGCTCCCGGCGCCAGCCAGGATGAGCACGGGACCGTCGGTGGTTTCGACGGCTTCACGCTGCTGCGGGTTGAGTTGCGAGAGAAAAGACAATGTTAAACCCGATCAAGCTGTGGGTTTTTCTGTTGGGATGCGAACTTTCTAGAGACCATTCTTTGACCCCATAGGTTCCCAACGAACCAGCAAATGCCGATAGATATAAGCATCACAGAGAGTCTGACCCAATCTGAGTGGACCAAGCCCCACCGAAACGGGTCGAAAACGATCACGAATCCAGTTGCGAAAACTCCGACTTCGAAAATGGCGAACAAAACATCCTCTGGGTCAAAGGCAGATAGAACGGTTCTGTAGGACTTCGACCGGGGAATTCCGGCTTGATCGACCATCACCAGCATGTAAATGTCTGCCTTGCGCAGCGCGTCCAAAGCTTCCTTCCAAGAATTCTTTTCGTCGACCGTTTTTTTATCGTACGCATATGCTCTCCGAAAGAGCTTGCTAATTTTCGCTTCGTATCGCTGGTCATCGCACGTAGCATCGAATTCCTTCTCAGCTTGCATGTCTTCGTCGGAACCAGACTGTTCGGAAAAAAGCAGCATTCGCTTTTCGATCTCCGATAAAGACACTCCGTCCCGCCCAGCCTGTTCAAGAACTTTAGTAAGCAGGAATTGCTTCGCGGATTCAGCTGTTTGCGTTTCGGCTCGCATAAGAGTTCTCTACCCTACCTTCGTCGCTGCTCGCGCCGACTTGCATTCCTCGCACGGACACCAATCCCGCAAGAACTGCCAGGAATAAATCCCCAACTCGTGGCCGTCGTTGAAATGAAACTTGATCGCGTACTTGCCTACGCCATCTGCCGAAGTTGCTTTGACGGCAGGCTTGAACATGGGCAGAGCGCCCGCCGCGGGCTTCGGCGGATCTCCAGGCTGCTGGTGAGTCTTGGACCGCTCCTCGTCGCACAGGGCGCAGGGACAGGCATCGCGGAGGAACGGGAAGGAATAATGCGACTGGTGGCCGTCCTTCCACTCGATATCGAGACCTGTGGCCGTGCTCAGGTTTACCTTTACCGACTTCGGGTCCGCGACTGCCGCCATGAAATCAGTATCGCACAGCAAAATCGCGCTGCATGACTGCGTCAAAATCTTGCCCAGCCCGAACTGCCAAATTGTCCTCAACTTCTTCATTTCATTGCAAAATACATGTCGGAAAATGACGGATTGGCCGTGCTTCCATGTGGCACCAGAGACGCACGTCTTAATTCCAAAATTGCTTGACTTCCCTCCTGTTCCAGCGGAAGATGTTGCTCCTCCCCCGGCCATGTTTCTCCTTGAGCATGGTTTGATCTTTTTCGGTCGAGCGTTGGTTTGGCGGCGCAAAACTATCGACGATTCTTCTCGAGGGGCGCCCCGAAGAAACGGAGACACAAAGTGAAAACAAACAGATCACTCAAATTCCGCGTGCGCGCCCTGGCGCTCTTTACGATCTTGCTGATTGCCCAACCCGGCGTCCTGAACGCTTCGCGCGCACCGGCCTTCAGCAATGGCAGCCTGAAAGGCTCCTACAGCGTTTTGATGATCAACTGGACATCCGATCCCAGCAGAACTGAGGATCTGATTGCTCTCTTCAATTTTGACGGCGCCGGTAAGTTCTCGGTTACCTCCTTCACCGACAACAAGGTCGGGACCGTCAGCACGGGCACGGGTAATGGAACTTATTCCGTGAAAGCGAATGGCACCGGTTCGATGAAGATCACCCTTAGCGACGGCGCCTCCGGCATCTTCGGCATCGTGATCAACGCGGGGGGCAAGGGCTTTCAGATCATGTGCACCAACTGTAGCGGTGACCCCAACGTGTTAAGTGCCACGGCGGTCGCCAGCGGGGGATCGTCCTTCAGCAACGCCAGCTTGAAGGGGACGTTCGAGTTCCTTAGCACACAGTGGCCAACTCCTCAGGATTCCAATGCCCAAAATGACATGGGGATTCTCACGTTTGATGGAGCGGGCAAAATCAAGGCTTCGATCACTCAGAACGTGGCGGGGACGGTCACAATCATAAAGGCGAGTGGGACCTATTCCGTCAACTCCGATGGCAGCGGCTCGTTTACGCTGACGCCCAAGACGGGTTCTCTGACTTATGTCTTCGCCATCGATTCCGGGGGCAAAGGGTTCCAGTTCATCAAGGCGGTCAGCGGAGGGTCGGTGCAAAGCGGCACAGCCACTCACCAGTAGGACTTCGGTGTTTAAAGAACATCGGAGACCTCCGTGAGCAGCCAGCGTACCAGGAAGGTATCGAAAGTAATTGGCCGATAACTTAACAGGCATGACCGAAACACTCGCGACGTGCTATCAATATAAAGACCCGGATGCACGTGGTTCGCCTCCGTTCGCAATCCTAGAATGCTCGATTCCGTCCAGACAGCGGCTTTGATGCCGCCCGAGGTCAGCTATGCCGAGGATGTCTCCCATCTTTCCGGCACGGTCGACGACCGTCACGGGTTTGTTACCTCTGCCGACCAGACTCGCCTTTTCTATCGCCATTGGCCCGCCACCGCAGCCTGGAACGGCCGGGTGGTCGTGGTGCTGCACGGCATCGGATATCACAGCGCGCCCTACAAGGTGGTCGCCGATGAGCTGAATCCTCACGGCACCGACGTTTACGCTTTGGACGCTCGAGGGCATGGACTGTCCCAAGGGCGGCGGGGATTTGTAGGCACTTCGATTGAGGTCGGAGGAGACGTCGAGTGCATGATCCGTTTCGTACAGCAGCAGCGGCCGGGGGCTAAGATTTTTCTGCTGGGCGACAGTATGGGAGCCGACTTCGTGCTCAATTACGCCAAGCGAAACAGCCGCGAGCTAGCCGGCTTGGTCCTCCTTGCGCTGGCTCTAAACCTGGACATGAGCCAATTCCTCAGCCTCGAGAGCTTGAGCCTGATGCCCTACTTCGCGCTGGCGCACCGGGAGCCGGTGATCAGCCTCGTGGGCGATCGTCTTGAGGAAAGTTCCCGCGACCCGGAGTTCATCGCGCGTCGCAGGGTTGACCCGCTGGCTTACAAGAATGTCAGCTTCGGGTACTTGCTCGATGTGCAGCGGCTGGTCTTTGGCTGGAGGTGGAAGATCGCGCCCCGCGTGCATGCCCCTACCCTACTGATCAAGGGCGGGAAGGATCGGGTTGTGAGCCACCGGGAGTGCGTTGCCTTCGATAAGCTCTCCGCCTCAACAGACAAGTCTTTCAATATCTATCCCGACGTGCCGCACACCACCCTCTGGGACCCGGAGACGCCGGAGATTCTGGAGCTGGTTGGAAAATGGATTCTGGAACGCTGAATCCCGGCCGCGAGTCCCCTGCAGTTGTCGAAAGTGCCTCAACTCCGGTAAAATCTATGTTTTGCACATTCGGTTCTGAACTTCTCTGGAGTTGTCATGGCACAAGTTTGTGATATCTGCGGCAGAGGGCCGCAATTTGGAAATACCATCAGCCACGCCCACAACGTGTCGCGGCGGCGCTGGAACCTCAACCTCCGCCCGGTTCGCGCCAAAGTGAAAGGCGGCGCCAAGCGCATGCGCGTTTGCACCTCCTGCTTGCGCAGCGGCAAAGTCGTTAAGGCCTGAAAACCAATAACCACAAAGGTCACTAAGGTTCACAAAGGAATGCAAGTTTTCCTTTTTAGACCTTCGTGTCCCTTGTGGTTCATGCCCTTACTTTAAGCTTAGCAATTCCACATCGAAAATCAGGGTCGCATTGGCCGGGATGGCCCCGGGATAGCCGCGCTCGCCGTAGGCTAGCTGCGGCGGAATCCGGAGCTGGCGCTTGCCTCCTACTTTCATCCCGAGGATGCCTTCGTTCCAACCCTTGATCACCGGCGCGCTGCCCAAAGGCTCAACCGTGAACGGCTCACCGCGGTCCACGGAACTGTCGAACTTCTTGCCGGTGGTCAGCCATCCGGTGTAGTGAACGCTGGCGGATTGGCCCGCGGTAGCCGTGGCTCCAGTACCAACTTTGAGGTCCCAGTATTGCAGGCCATCGGCGGTCTTGGTGCCGTCACCGGTAACCTTTGTGGGCGAGTTGTTATCGGGTTTCTTGCTGGCGCCCTGCGCAAAAAGCGCTGTAGCGACGAACGTAACGATTGCAATCAAACACGCACCCTTCAGCATTAATTTTCTCCCAGGTGTTGGTTTCTGAATGTGATTGGAACCTTTGAATTCTAAACTGGCTGGCGAAAACCGCCAACTCCTACGCCAGCGCAATCACATCAATTTCTACGAGTACGTCCTTGGGCAGACGTGCGACCTCGACTGTTGATCTAGCGGGCGGCTGTGCTGTGAAATAGCGTCCGTAGACTTCATTCATGGCAGTGAAGTCGCTCATGTTTTTCAGGAACACGGTGGATCGTACCACTTTCTCCAGCCCGCTTCCCGCAGCTTTCAGAATGGCGGAGAGGTTCTTGAGCACGCGCTCGGTCTGGGCGACAATGTCGCCGGTGATCACATGTTGCGTGGCCGGATCAATCGCCACTTGACCGGAGACAAAGACGAATCCGTTGGCGCGAATCGCCTGTGAATACGGCCCAATCGCTTGCGGGCCTTCTTTAGTTGAAATCACTTCTCGCATTGAGCCTCCAAGTGTGCGGCTTGCAGATTAACGCAGATGAACGCCGAAGATGTCAAACGGAACCGACTCCAGAACCAGTTCACCGGTTCTCGTTTCTCAGAGGGGTCGGACCAACGACCAACGACGATCGGCCAACGACTAGACCTTCTGCAGCCGTTGCACGTCGTGTACGCCGGGAATCTTACGCACGCCGTTGATGATGTTTTCCAGGTGCTTGAGGTCGGCAATATCCAGAACCACGTCAACATTGGCCTGAGTGTTCGAGCTGCGCACCTGGACATCGCGGATGTTGGTTTTGGCGTCGCTGATCACGGCGGTAATCTGCTTCAGCATACCGAAACGGTCGTCGCAGAAAACCGTCAGCTTCACGGGATACGAACTCGGGGCTGCCTCATCGTGGGCCCATTCCACGTCAATTTTGCGTTCCGGCTCATACAGCAGGTTGACCACGTTGGGGCAATTCACGGCGTGAACAGCGACGCCTTTGCCGCGGGTCACATAACCGACTACGTCCTCGCCCCGGATGGGATTGCAGCATCGGGCGCGGTAGACGAGAAGATCGCCATGGCCTTTCACACGGATGGCATTGTTGCTGCTGTCTCCCCCAAAAACCCGCCGCACCACGCTGGCAATACCGCCGGATTTCTCTCCTTCAAGGTCAGCAGTGGGCGCGGCGGAGGCTGGCGCAAGGCGAGCCAATATCTGCCGGGCTGAATACTTGCCGTATCCGATTCCCGCCATCAAATCGTCAATCTGGCCGAGACCATAATCGGACGCGATCTTGCGCAACTCTTCGTCCTTGATCTCCTTCAATGCGACCCGGTACTTGCGAGCTTCTTTTTCGATCAGCTTGCGGCCGATTTCGACGGCGCGCTCGCGCTGATGAATGTTGAGCCAATGTTTGATTTTGTTGCGGGCGCGCGAGGACTTGACCACGGCGAGCCAGTCGCGGCTCGGCTTGTGCCCCGGCTGGGTGAGGATCTCGACGATGTCCCCGCTATGCAACTTGTGTCGCAGGGGGACCATGCGACCGTTAACCTTGGCGCCCACGCAACTGTGGCCGACTTCGGTGTGGATCGAATACGCAAAATCGATAGGCGTAGACTCCCGCGCCAGCACCACGACCTTTCCTTTGGGGGTGAAGGTGTAGACCTCTTCGGGATACAAGTCGATCTTGAGAGTTGAAAGGAACTCGGTGGGATCAGAAACGTCGCGCTGCCATTCGACCACTTGCCGCAGCCAGGCTAGGCGCTGCTCGTCCTGGGCGGAGACGGGACCGTCCTTGTATTTCCAGTGCGCCGCAATGCCCTCTTCCGCCATGCGATGCATTTCCTCAGTCCGGATCTGCACTTCAAACGGAGTGCCGTCTTCAGTAATGACTGAGGTATGCAGCGACTGATAGAAATTTGGCCGCGGCATGGCGATGAAGTCTTTGATTCGTCCGGGCACAGGCCGCCACACATTGTGCACAATCCCCAGCACAGCGTAACAGTCCTGCAATGACTTTGTGATCACCCTCATGGCGTACAAATCGTAGACCTGGTCCACACTGATCTTCTGGCGCACCAGTTTCTTGTGAATGCTGAACAAGCGCTTGATGCGGCTTTCTACTTCGGCTGTGATGGCCGCCTCTTTCAGCTTGTCGCGGAGGGTTTGCTCGACCTTCGCCAGGAATTGTTCGCCCTTCTTGCGGCGGGACTCGACGGCGTCGTGCACTTGCTGGTGGGTCAGTGGATCGAGGTAGCGGAATCCTAGGTCCTCGAGTTCGCCACGAATTTTGCCCATTCCGAGCCGGTGGGCGATGGGACCGTAAATTTCCAGCGTCTCCTTCGCAATTTTCTGTTGGCGTTCCGGCGCGAGATGCTCCAGGGTGCGCATGTTGTGCAGGCGGTCGGCAAGCTTAATCAGGACGACGCGGATGTCGTCAACCATGGCCAACATCATTTTGCGGAGGTTTTCGGCCTGTTGCTCCTCGCGGGTGGCGAAGTCGATCTGGCTGATCTTGGTGACACCCTCGACGATGTGGGCAACCTGCTCGCCGAACTCTTTGCGAATATCAACAATCGTGACGGAAGTGTCCTCGACTGAGTCGTGCAGCAGGCCGGCGGCGATGGCCACTCCATCCATCTTCATTTCCGCCAAAACTTGCGCTACACCGAGGGGATGGACCAGGTAGGGTTCGCCGGAGGCGCGGGTCTGGCCGGCATGATGTTTCTGGGAGAATTCGTAGGCCTTGCGCACCAGTTCCAGATCGTCGCCGGGCCGGTTGGCACGCATAGTGCGCAACAACTCCCGGAACTTGGTCACCGTGAGGGCGGTGGTCGCGATCTGTTGGCGCAAAGTCGCCATGAAAGATTATAGCCGCGGAACGGGGGGCTTTGGCGCGTCGAAGCGAAACCGCTCTACCAATCCGGGAAGCCTCCTGGAGATCTGGCCCGGAGCCCGCGGCTCATCTCCGCAAAAAACCGCACACCAATTCCAAATAACTGATCGCAGATGAGTTACATCCGATTGTTGGGGCTATGACGCAAGTAATTTGATCGCCGGGCGCGAGGCACCTAGCCTCTACCCATGGACAGCAATCATGACCAACACGAAACTGGCAGAAGTCACAAGTCTCGAACACGAATCGCGCCGGCACTCCTTGCGCTGAGTCTGGTTTTCGCGGGTCGGGCCAGGGCTCAGCAGGTCGCAAGTCCGGTCGCTTCGGGCGATCAACTGCCGGTTCCGGGCAAGTGGGTTTCCGCCGACCATTCCAAGCTGTCCGAACATAACATCGAATGGATGCAGACGCAGCCGCCGCAGGTGCAGGCAGAATTCCTTCTGTCGGCGGCGATCAATCACGACAAAGGCGCTACCGACTGGATCAACAAGCTGGTAGAAGGTTGGCAGGGAAAACTGCGACGCACTCAGAAATGGGAAGACTTGCAGGACACCGCGCTTTATTCCAATGATCTCCGGGTACGCGCGGCTGCGATCGAGATCAACCTCGCAGTCAATAATCTGGCCAAAAAAGACGACGCTGCAGACCGCCTGATTCACGCTGCGGAATCGAACCCCAGCAGCCGCCCGTGGGCTGCGTGGGAGTTGGGCATGCTCGCCAATCGCGGGGTCGAGTCAACGCATCCACCAGTTGCTGGCCACTTACATCCACGATCCTGAGCAGCAAACCCGCTTCTGGGCAGTCGAAGGGCTGGCTCACATCGGCACCGATGAAACCATCAAAGACTTCCTGGATGTGTTTCGCGGCGACGCTTCCATGGAAGTGCGGGAGCGTGCCGGATGCAGCCTGGCAAAATCCGGCATGCTGACTCGCGAGCAGCGCATGAAGGCGGTGCCGGGATTGATCGACCTCGGCGATGACGACTCGTTGAATGAAACTACCCGCAATTGGGTTTATCAGGCGCTGCGCGAGATCACCAACGAGCCTTTACCCAACGGTTCCGCTGCCTGGCGAAACTGGTACGCGAAATTTGGCACGCAAAGACAGCAGGAGTTCAAGCAGGGCGATCCGTGGGCGGTAGTCGGCAACAACTAGTGCGGTAGATTTTCCTGAAGTGCCGCAAAGCGAAACGCTGCAAGCAGCGTCTGTACAGTTTTCCTTCCTGAACTGATAGAGTTGACCCGTTGTGATCCCATGCCTGCCAGGATTCTAGTCAGCGGGTCTTCCGGACTGATCGGCTCTGCCTTGTTGCTCGCGCTGCAGTCGGGCGGATACGAGGTTTCGTGCCTGGTTCGCGGCGGCTCGTCTGGTAAGGGGCGAATTGGATGGGACCTGACCCAGCCTCTCGTACCTGAATCGGTTTCTGGCTTCGAGGCAGTCATTCATTTTGCTGGAGAATCCATCGCCAGCCGTTGGACGGAGTCGAAGAAAAAGGCAATTCGGGACAGCCGCGTTCTGGGGACGCGACATCTTGCCGAAGGGCTTGCTCGGGCGGCATCGCCTCCACGTGTCTTGACCTCGGCCTCGGCGGTCGGCTTTTATGGTGATCGCGACGATGAGATATTGCGGGAAGAGAGCGCTCCCGGCGGAAGCGGGTTCCTGCCGGAAGTTTGCCGCGAATGGGAAGCGGCTGCGGATCCCGCGGTGCAAGCTGGCATTCGCACGGTTTTTTTGCGAACCGGCATTGTCTTGAGCGCCGACGGCGGTGCATTGAAACAAATGCTGCCGCCGTTTCGCATGGGACTGGGCGGAAGGATCGGCAATGGCCGTCAGTGGATGAGTTGGATTGACTTGCACGATGAGATCGGGGCGATCGGCCACATACTTACGAACGACTCTCTGCGCGGTCCGGTCAATTGCGTTTCGCCGCATCCAGTGACGAATGCGGAGTTCACCAGGACGCTGGCGGCGGTGCTGTCTCGCCCCGCGATTTTCCCCATGCCCGCTTTCGCTGCCCGCCTCGCCTTTGGACAGATGGGCGATGAACTCCTGCTGGCCAGCCAGCGGGTCGAACCTGCAAAGCTGCTAGCCAGCGGTTATGTCTTCCAGAAACCCGACTTGAGTTTGGCGTTGGAGAGTATCTTAAGAAAGTGAAAATCGGCCACGGATTTCCGCGGATCAGCACGGATGTTTTTTATTTAAGTTTGAAAAATCTGTGCCGATCAGTGGAAATCCGTGGCTGATTCTATTTTGCTTGCGCTTTGGCGAATTCTTCCACTCGCTCGCGCACGCTGAGCACGTGCTTGGGCAGGTGCAGATGGCTTCCGGCTTCGAGGATCGGGATCAGCCGGTCGAAATCCGGACCCGAATGTGAGCCGGTGATCACAATGCGGATAGGATGAAACAGTTCCTTGCCCTTGGCTCCAGTTTCTGCTTTCACTTCGTTGACGATTTTCTTGAATTGCTCCGGCGCCAGTTCGCCGGCGGCCGCCGCTTCGTCTTCCATAATCTTGGTCGTGAATCTCGTGAATACTGCACTAGTGTTTTGCCACGCGAGGACTTCGGCGTTATCCAGCGCGGTTAACGCGGCCTTCGCGTCGTAGTTGAAAATTGGCGACGCGCGTTCTGGTAACTGCTCGAGACGATCCACATAGGGCGCGTAAAGTTCCGAGACTTTGGAAAACCAGTCAAACAGGTGCTGCTCGACAAAAATGCCTTGATCCCGGTCTGGCCGAGGAACTTGGCCGAGAATCCCCGACTTCGCGAAGAACTCCACGGCGAGAAATGTGAGTCGCGACGACTGGCACGCCTTTATGTACTGCCGGTTCAACCAGTACAGCTTTTCCATGTCGAAGACGGCTGCGGACGGCGTGATTCGCTCCAGAGAGAATTCTTTCACGAGTTCCTGAAGGTTGAAGATTTCCCGTGCGCCTCCACTCGGAGCCCAACCCAGCAGCGCCAGATAGTTCACCAGAGCTTCCGGCAAAACGCCCATGTCGCGGAAGTTGGCGATCGAGGTGGCGCCGTGGCGTTTGGAAAGCCGTTCGCGGTCGGCGCCGAGAATGGTCGAAAGGTGGGCGAACTCCGGTACTGGCCATCCCAGCGCTTCGTACAGCGCGACCTGCTTGGGCGTGTTGGAAAGATGGTCGTCGCCGCGAATCACGTGCGTGATCTTCATCAGCGCGTCGTCAATCACGACGACATAGTTGTAAACCGGCATTCCGTTCGAACGCAGAATGATCGGGTCGCTTACCACTTCGTTCGAGAATTCGACGTTGCCGTGAACGATGTCGTGGAAGCGGATCGGGTGCTCGGGAATCTGCAGCCTGATGGCACAAGCATCACCGGCAGAGCGGCGGCGCTTGGCCTCGTCGGGATCGATCGCGCGGCACTTGCCTGAATAAATCGGCTGGCCGCCTTCGGCCATTGCCTGGTCGCGTTCCTTCTGCAAATCTTCTTCCGTGCAGAAACACAGGTATGCTTTGCGTTCGTTCAGCAGACGCTCGGCCTGTTCGCGGTAGAGTTCCAGCCGGTCGGACTGACGATAGGGAACGTAGGGGCCGCCGACGTCGGGGCCTTCGTCCCAGTCGAGTCCCAGCCACTTCAGGTCGGCGATGAGTTGGTCTTCAAAGCGCGCTTCGCTGCGCTCGACGTCGGTATCCTCAACGCGCAGCACCATGCTGCCGCCTTTCTGCCGCGCGAAGAGCCAGTTGAACAGAGCGGTGCGGGCGTTCCCCACATGCAGATGCCCAGTGGGGGAAGGCGCGAAACGCACGCGAACTGGAGAACTTGCGGTCACAAAATGATGTTAGCAGGAGAGCAGGAACCGCATCACGTGCGATCACAAACCCATCCTCCGACGACAGCGATTGGGGGATGGGAACAAGTGGAAATAACGACAATCGGGCGCCGGGTCAGCAATCCGGACCTTTCGTCTCACCTTTTAGTGATTCATCTCGGTGCATTTCATCCAGCAATTTTGCCAGGACCTCGGCTCGTTGGTCACCTTTCAATTCGCGCCGCAACTCTTCCAGCGCCAGGGCCACGATGTGATAGTGATGGGCGCCGCAGTATTTGGGATCCGAGGTAATATCGAGCCACACGTTGTGCATGAGTTCGAGGTCCTGGGGACGCATGCGCGGGGCGTGGGGGCCGAGCAGGTATTCGCGGATTTTTCCGTTGGCCTCGTGTACCTCCATTGCCAGCCGCGGCCGGGGTTCGGGCAGGCGTTCCCAGGCATCCCCAGTGAGCTTGGCCTGCTCGTCGCTGGTTAGCTTGTTGGAGAGGCCGCAGACGATCCTGCTCGAGTCCAGACGTTGTGCGGTTACGATGATCGCTTCAAACACATCGCTGGCGGGAACCACGAGCAGTGAAACCGGCTTGCCCTCTTTCTCCGCAGCCGCAACGGCAGCCGTGAACAGTTCCTGCTCGTAGTGATCGAAGACTTGCGAAGCCTCGACAACCGCGCTGCCGCTGAAGGAATGTTCGCGGTGGTAAAGGCGGGCTGTCATCACCACCACATCCTGCCGGAGTGTGTTGGTGGTTCTGAGAACGTCGCGCAGATAATAGAGATTCCTGGGATCACGAACCGCAACCAGGACGTTTCCGGGCCTCACTCCCAGCGCTCCGGATCCCAGTTCCTGGTTTCCATACACCCGGAATTGATCCAGATTCTCCGGCTTGCCGTGCCGTTCTTTCGTGACCCGGTGCTCGGAGTAGGCAAAAATGGCGAAGAAAACCGCGCTGAACGTGACTCCGGCGACGGTCGCTTCGGACTTGGTGAACAGGTTTACCAACGCTGTGGTCAACAACACTCCGGAAATCACGATCAGGCCAAGAGGCACTTCACGGCCACCGATGTGGAGATTGCCGGGCACTTTCCATTGACGATTCTCTGGCTCGGTATAGCGCAAAACCAGAACCGCGAGCGACTTGAGGGCAAAGCTCCAGATCACGCCAAAGGCATACAGTCCTGCCAGCACGTAAACGTTGCCTCGGCTGAGAATGATAGTCAGCAACTGCATCCCCACGATTAAATTGATGATGCGATAGCTGGTGCCATATTTTCTTTGCGGCTTCTGGAACCAGTCGGTGAGCACTCCGTCTTCCGCCACCCGATTTAGGACGCCATTCGCACCTACGATCGAAGTATTCTGCGCCCCCGCCAGAATCAGCACACCGACAAGCACAACGAAGCCATGGAAGAACAGCTTCAGCACAGTGGGCCCAACCAGGTACATCGCGATGCCTCCGATAAGGTTGGCGAAGTAATCGGGACGCACCTTATCGGGAATGATCATGACGGCGAAGAACGAAACCAGTGAGGTAAAAAGCAGGCTGTAGATGAAAATCACCAGGCCGGTCTTTTCCAGGTTCTTCAGCTTGGGATGTTCGATCTCTCGGTTGACCTGGGCCAGAGTCTCCTCGCCACTCATCGCGAGGACCGAGTGGCCGAACCCTACGAACATGATGATCCAGGTTAAGTGGCTGATCCAAGTCCCATTCAGCCAGCCCAGGGATTCTTTGTTCAGCGGGATGATTCCAGGGTGCAATGGATTCGGCGGTAATTGCACCGGCGCACTAAAAACCGTGATGGTGCACCAGATAATCAAAATCACAACCATCACGGTGGTCACGATCATGATTTGCAGGGCTTTCTCACTCGATTCGTGAATGCCCTGGATGTTTTTCCACCAGAAATACAGCACGATCAGAACCGCGAAGCCGGCGGAAAAGTGGTCCTCGGAAAAAGTCAGGGGATGGTGGACATACCTGCCGATGTCTTCGATGAAGCCCGCCAGATACTGACCGGCCGACACGGCGCTGATGGGGCCGGTGAGGACGTAGTCGAACAGCAGCGCTGACACCGAGAACTTGGCCAGCGTGCCGCCCATAGCTTCTTTGACCACCCGGTACACGCCGCCCCGGACAAACATGCTGCTGGACTCGATATAAAGCGCGCGCACACAGTAGCTGAACAGCATTACGGCCAGAATGAACC
>Ga0210410_10000730_pt1 | contig 33824 bp, 26 predicted proteins | sample IncBWC4MmetaG_FD_161058 | JGI IMG/M metagenome (GOLD analysis project Ga0210410, IMG submission 161058) | Forest soil microbial communities from Barre Woods Harvard Forest LTER site, Petersham, Massachusetts, United States - Inc-BW-C-4-M | ecosystem: Environmental > Terrestrial > Soil >...
CGAGTTTTACGCGCAGCGGCTGCCGGCGCAGGACTCCGCGATTTCCGCCGACCTGGGCAGGGTTGCGGCACAGAGCGGCGTGAAAATCGGAAGCATTAAGTACTCGATGAAAGACAAAGATAAGGATCCAGAGAGTGCGGGCACGCGGCGCGTGGAAATCGAGGCCGACCTCGCCGGCGATTACCTGCAATTGGTGCGTTTCATCAACGCGCTGGAGCGCGACCAATTGTTTTTTCTGGTGGATAGCGTAAGCCTGGGCGGAGAGCAGGGCGGTGTGGTCAAACTGGAGCTCAAACTGGAGACTTATCTGAAGACGGGCACGGCTTAGAACAAGAGATGGTTTGGGAGGACACGGCTTCAGACATGCGGCAGTCGGTCAATAAAAATGCGGGCTTTAGCCCCTGGAGTAAAGCCTCTCAGACGTCAGGATTTATGAAACTGGCTCTCGATGAAAACAGGTGTTAAGTGAAGATCGGCGCGGAAAATCAGAAGAAACTGATCCTGGCCATCGGGCTGATGGTGGTGGCCGTGGTGGTGTTGCTGTTCAGTTTCGGAGGCTCCGCTCCAACCGCGCCGGCGACCGCAGTGGCTCCGGTTGCGGCCGCGCGGCCGGTTGCGCTGCTGCGGCCGGCGGCACGCACCAAGACTCACGGAAAGAAAGCCAACACCGGGCCACGGTCCCTCGATCCCACTCTGCGCTTTGACTGGCTCCAGTCCAGCGAATCTACGCAATACCAGGGCACGGGACGAAACATCTTCCAGCTTCAAGCGGAGATTCCGCAACCCATAGCGCCGGCGAAAACTCCCGATGAGATAGCGGCTGAGAAAGGACCGCCGCCGCCCCCGCCGCCACCACCCATCAACCTGAAGTTTTTCGGCTTTGCCAGCAAACCCGGCGAGCCCAAGAAGATTTTCCTGTCGGAGGGAGAGGACGTCTTCATAGCGGCGGAAGGAGAAGTCGTCAATCGCCACTACAAAGTCGTGCGCATCTCGCCGACATCGGTGGAAATAGAAGACGTACTCAACAACAACCGCCAAAGTATTCCGCTAACCGCGGGGTGAAACCATTTGGGGATTGGGTGATTTCGTAATCGGGGAATTTGAAAACGCGCAAGACGTAAATTACCTGATTACACAATTACCCGATTACACAATTCCATGATCGTGCGCTCTAGAAAATTCGCCCACCGCCGCGATCGCGGATACATCCTGGTCACGCTCATCCTATTCGTCGCACTCATTGCGATCGCAGCCATGGTCCTCGTTCCGGCGATAGCCTTCCAGGTGAAACGTGATCATGAGGAAGAACTGATTCATCGCGGAGTCCAGTACTCGCGGGCGATGAAGCATTTCGTCAAGAAATTCGGCCGCTATCCAACCCGCATCGAAGAACTGGAAAACACTAACCAGATCCGCTTCCTGCGCAAGCGCTACAAAGATCCCATTACTGGAAAAGACTTCAAGATTCTGCGCATGAGCGACGTACAACTGGCGTTCGGAGGGGGAATCGCCGGCGCGACTCCGGTCACTGGTGCGATCCCACCCGGCGCCGGAGTACCGGGTGGTCCCGGCTTTTTGCCTCAAGGCGGCCTGGGTAAGCTTGCGGGCGGCGTGTCTGCGGGAATAAATCCAAGCGGCGCGCCAACAGGAACGGGCACACCTGCAGGATCCGACCAGGCGGGAGCGCAAAACTCAGGAGATCCGGGGAGCGATTCCGCGACCGTTACACCCAGCGCAGGCACAAATTCGCCGGCGGCAGGTCCAACTCCTCCCGGCACAAACGTTCAGGAAACCTCGGCCCCCGGCGCCCAAGTCTTCGGCGGCGGTCCGATGGTTGGAGTGGCGAGCACGAGTAAGGCAAAAAGTATTCGGGTATTTAATAAGAAAGATCACTACGACCAGTGGCAGTTCATTTACGACCCGAGCAGCGACCGCGGCGGCTTGCTCACTACACCGAATCAGCCGTCGTTGCAGGGGGCAACACCCGTACAGGCAGGCGCTCCCGGAGCACCGGGAACACCCGGCGCGCCCGGCGCATTTGGCGGAATCTCTGGACAACCCGGCCCCGGCACGCCGCCGGGACAGCCAACCCCGCCGGGAGTGCAGCCGCCGCAAATGCCTCCCGACCAGTAATAGGATTCACGATCGAATCTTCCTTTGTGACCTTCGTGTCCCTTGTGGTTCCGGCATTTGCACTTCATCAACCATAAAAGCAAAAGCCTCATCGCAAGCGATGAGGCTTCCAACTTCCAAACTTTTCCACCTTACACGCTGAACGAAGATCCGCAACCGCATGTACTCTTCACGTTCGGATTCTCGAACTTGAAGCCCGCGCCTTCGAGGGTCTCAACATAATCCACGATGCAGTTATTCAGGTACATCAGCGATGTGGCGTCGACATAGACCTTGAGCCCGTCCATGTCGAAAACTTTGTCCATCATGCCCGCGCCGTTTTCAAACGACATCGAGTAGGAGAATCCAGAGCAACCGCCCCCCACAACCCCCACGCGCAAGCCTGCGGGGACGGGGTTCTGTTGCGCCATAATCTCCTTAACCTTCGCCACCGCATTGGGCGTCAAGCTAACTGGCGGCGTCTTCGGCGTCACTTCTGGAACGGTGGTCGGGACGGTGGTTGTGGCCATGGGTATCTCCTTGAAATTGCTACCTGTCTATTATAACAAAGGCGGATGCGGGTCAAGCCCAATCCTCGCCCGCCCAAGGGTATCAGTTACTTAGATGATGCAACAGCGCCCCAGGAAGCGCTGCAAAACAAAACCTGCCGGTTCCGGCATTCTGGGGATATAATCTGCGCGTAAGGCCCTGGACCGTGTCGGTTGTGGCCCAACCAACATCGGCGAAGCTTCACGGGTCTGCTCAAGATCAGCACCGAGGTGGCTTATGATGTCGTTTCTAATGTGGCCGCTAGCTGTGTGGGGAGTTCTCACCGCTGTCCTGATCATCCTCCTCATCTACCGCAGTACACTCACTATGCAGGAGGATGACCAACTGTTCCTGGGCGAATCGGAATCGCACATGGAAAAGGAACAGATCGAGATCATGGCCAAGGTGAACAAGATCACTCCCTTGGTAAAGTGGATGGGCGCTGCCTCCGGGTTGCTGCTGCTGGTAATTGCCGGCCTCGCAGTCTATCAAGGCTTGCAGCAGGTGCAGTGATTTCCCTGAGTTCCTCTTGTGCTGGCCAGCGGATTCGCAGCTAGAACCCGCGCCGTAACGCGTGGCCTGAGAAATTTGAAAGGGCGAGACGCTACTAATGTCTCGCCCTGATCTTTCTGGTGCCGGGGACAGGACTTGAACCTGCACGCCTTGCGGCACTGGATCCTAAGTCCAGCGCGTCTGCCAATTCCGCCACCCCGGCCTGGTCACTATTTTAACCTACGCTGGTCGTGCCCTTCCCCGATAAGGGCGAGAGCCACTTTCCTGTTTTCGCCAGTGCCGCTACACTGAATGTCTTATGAACAATCCATCGCAACCCAATATCCGGCTGGTGAATGCTCCTGACTATCGCGAAACTTATGCCAACAGCGTGCAGGTACGAGTGAACGTGTGGGATTTCTTTCTGGTATTCGGCACCTTGCAACAGCAGAGCGAGACTCAGGTGGAAGTCAGAAACTTTCAAGGCATCTACTTGAGCCCGCAGCAGGCCAAGGCGCTGATGTCGATTCTGCAGCAAAACGTTTCTGGTTACGAGAGCACATTTGGCGAGATCAAGCTGGATCCCCGAATGGCGACAGCCGGGCCCGTACACTAGCGGCGCCAGTGGCCGAAGACAGCGATCGGCGGCGCAGGTATCCGACAGCACTGTTGCTTGCGCTGTTTTTTGCCGTGCTGTTCGCGCTACACATTCCTCTGCTGCACCTTCCGTATTTTTGGGATGAAGCCGGATACTATGTCCCCGCCGCCCGCGATCTGCTGCTGACCGGAACGCTGATTCCCCACTCCACGCCTTCGAACGCACATCCGCCATTGGTCACGGCGTATCTCGCATTGGCATGGAAAGCTGTCGGTTACGCCCCGGTGGTAACGCGGACGGCTATGTTGGTGGTTGCGGCGTTTTCCCTGCTGGGCGTTTTTCGACTGGCGCAGCGGGTTGCGAATACGGAAGTGGCGGTCGCCTCCGCTGTCTGCACCGCGCTCTATCCGGTTTTCTTCGCGCAGAGTTCTATGGCTCATCTCGATCTGGCGGCGGCTGGACTGAGCTTCTGGGGCTTGCTCGCCTATGTCGAAAGCCGGCGATGGGCTACGGCTCTGTGGTTCTCCCTGGCCGTGCTCGCCAAAGAAACGGCGGTCCTCGCTCCTCTCGCTTTGTGCGCGTGGGAGTTGCTTGGAACTTTGTTGACTCTGCGGAAGGAGCGGGATCGAGAGACTGCATCACAATCAGTCTTTCGCCCCGCTGGGGCTGAACGGTCTTCGCTTTCCCACCTACGGCTTGCGCCGTGGGCTGCATTCTTACGCCGCGTTGCGGCTCCTAACGGGGAACTCCTCATTCCGCTCATCCCGCTCACACTCTGGTACGCCTTTCACTACGAGCGCACCGGATTCGTCTTTGGCAACCCCGAGTTCTTCCGCTACAACGTGCAATCCACGATGCAGCCACTGCGGGTGTTGCTTGCGCTCGGGCTGCGCTTGTGGCAGGTCGTGGGATATCTCAACCTTTACTTTCTCACTCTGGCGGCAATGCTCGCCATGTGGCTTCGCCCGTTACGCGACAACGGCGAAGAACGGGGGCGGATCTCGCTTGATGTGCAGTTTTCCTTCCTCGCGATAATTGCAGCTTACGTGGGTGCGATGGCCGTGGTCGGCGGAGCGGTGCTGGCTCGCTACATGCTCCCAGTGATTCCGCTGGTCGTCATCATCTTTGTTTCGACACTGCGGAGAAGAGTGCGGCTGTGGCGAGGCGTGGTTGCGATTGTGGTGCTGGCATTTGTGGCGGCGCTGTTCGTCAATCCTCCCTATGGATTTTCCATCGAAGACAATCTCGCCTATCGCGATTACATTCTGCTGCATCAGCATGCCGAGGATTTTGTGGAAGCACGTTACCCCATGGCCCGTGTGCTGACAGCCTGGCCCGCGAGCGACGAACTCACGCGTCCCTACCTCGGATATGTGACCCGCCCCATGCGAGTTTTGCGCATTGAGAATTTCACCGTCGAACAATTGAGGGCCGCGTCCGGTCTGGGTTCGAGTTTCGATGTGGCCCTAGTGTTCTCCACTAAGTACGAGCCGCCGCATCCCTGGTTCGAAGGCTGGCGCACCTGGCAAAGATGGAAGACGGAGTTCTTCGGATACCACCGCGACGCACCCCCGGCAGTCGCCGCGCGGATTTTGGGCGGGCGCCTCGTCTACAACGACCTTCGCTTCGGCCAGTGGATCGGCGTGATTGAAATCGAGCAGGTGGAAGGGGCACGGGCTGAACCTGCATCATTGTTCACCACAGAGACACAGAGGCACAGAAAAAGCCGAAACTCGCTCTTTTCAACAACCTTGTCAAGCCCACTGACAGGGCCAATTCCCGGCAACTCGAACTTCCCGGGGACGTAAAGCATGGGGCACCCCACGCTTATTTGGTCTGCTCGATCATCTTAGCTTGGTGGCTTCTCAATCCTCCGGGACATCGTCGTCGGGGTCGAAGGGGTGGCCCTTCCAGTGGACCAGGCACTGAGCGTCGCAGGCGGAACATCCCTGCTTGGTACAGGACTTATTAGGAGTCAAGGTGATGGGGGTGAACTGGCGGGCCTTTTGGGTGTAGTCAAAGAAATCGGCCAAGGGGTTGGGGGCGTCGGGCGCGAAGTGATCCGCGAAGGGATAGTTGTTCTGGAGGAGGTTGATTTCGTCAACAATCCCGAAGGTGTTTTCGATGAATTTCAGAATGCTACCGAAGTCATGCACGTAAGGGTAGGTCTCTCCGGGACGGGGAAGAGCGCCGGAGATGTAGCCTTTCTTGGCGTAGGCAGATACGACGAGCAGGGGCACGCGAAACCCGTAGACATAGCCCGAGCCCCAACTCTTGCGGTCATTGACCACTTTGAAAGGAGGGACGTGGTCGTAAGGGCCGCCCCAATCGTCCCAGACAATGAGGATCACGGTCGTGTTCCAGAAGGATGTACCATCCGGGTTGGTGCAACCGCTCTGTCCGATCCCGTTGACAATGTCCGCCGTGTAGTCGGGACCTAATCCGATGTTTTGGGTTGGATGGTCGCTCCAGCGCCCGTCGGGGGTTAACCATGTGACTTGGGCCAGCTTGCAATTTGCCAGGTCGCCTAAGAACGGCACCAGGGTGTTGCGGGTTTCGATTACCACGTTCGGCGGGTTATTGGTCCAGTCCGGCCCCTGGCAATGTCCCTTACTCGCCTGACAGATGTGCCTGATCGCGTTGGGCGCGGTCAAAGTGTTGCCCGCCTGCTTGGCATAATACTTCCAGGTAATGTGGTTATCGTCGAGCAGATCGGACATGGTGCGGTGTTCGAAACATGGGTAAAGAGACACGGACTCGTCTTTGCCGGCAGGATTGATCATCTCCACCTTATTCGAGGGACGGGCGAGGCATCCGGTGGGATTGTTATTGTCCTCATCGGCAAACCAGTTGTAGAAGCGCTTCGGCGGGGTTCCGTTGGGGGCTGAGGTTCCGGAGAAAAGGAATTGGTGGGCGGGAAAGCTGGGCCCCTGATTGGACTGAAACATGTAGTTGGCGTAGCCGTACTGCTCTGCGATTTGGAAGTACGGACTGAGTTCGCCCTTCGAGTTGTCCACATAAACGTACTGAGGGAATCGCGGCAGCCGGGTATGGCAATGGTTCACTACGACCTTGACCCGGCAGGCTCCATCCATCTTTCCGCCATCGTACATGGTTAGCCATCCAGGATTGTGGTAATGGTCGAGGTCGTAGCAGTCGGACAACGGCCGGGCGCGAAGCGGAATCATCTTGGCGTTGCAGGTCCCCTGGTGGGCGATGTCAGCGCCGATGAGTTTGGGATCCTGAAAGAAATTGTCGGGGGTGCGATTCTCCTGAATCACTACCACGATGTGTTGAACGGTTTGTGCGTAAGCGGGGATTATCGCGAGGGCAGCGAGGAGCAACAGAATCCTGGCTATGAACTGCATTTCAAACCTCATCCGTCGGGCGTTTTCCAGGAATTGATCTGGCGAACGTTGTTCAGCTCTTGATTCGGGTGCTGTGTGTCGGCGCGCCGGGACTTGCGTCGGCCACTCCAGTTTCAAGGAAGGCTAGAACGCGAAACCCAACTCCACATTCGAACGGAAACCCGAGCCATCACGGTAGGGTTCCCTGTCCACAGGAAATATTACTACAGAGTGCGGTACATAATGGGGAATGGAGAACGAATCAAGCGCGACAGCATGGTTGAACGTACAAAACATCGCCGAGCTGGAGTAAGATGGAGCTGATTCCGAATGGAAACGCTTGGGACCAACCCGGTCGAAGGCGGCGCGGTGTTTCCGCCTCCGGGGCGCACTCGCCGCCGGCTGGTGCGGCAGAGGGTTCACACTCCCGCGTACGCCAGCCTGAATGGAAGCGCGAGTGGCCAGATCCTCGATCTCAGTGAGATCGTTGACATCCACGAGGAAGGCATGGCCATTCAAACCTCCTCTCCCCTGCATGCTCAGCGCACCGTAAATCTGTGTCTGGATCTTACGGCGACCAAGGCGTGCATCCACACGGCTGGTGAAGTGATCTGGACTGACCGGTCAGGCCGCGTCGGGATCCGCTTTCCGCAGATGCCGGAGGCTTCCGTCCGCCAGCTCAAGGAATGGCTGTTTGTAAATCTGCTGGTCGCCTGTACCCAACACCGAGCGGAGCAAGTTGCGCTCCCTAAGGCTGCGGAGAAACTGCCGTATGACAGCGCCCTGGTCAACTGGATGCGGAAGGAACTCGAGCCCACGGCGCCCGCCGACTATACCTCGATACTCACCGCTCTGGCAGCTGTGAAGCGGGAAGCGGAGGCATTGGGCCATGATCTCGATGGAACTCTGCAACTGCTCGCCTACAGAGCACTGACATTCACCCGCGCGACCGGTGCTGCCATTGCCTTGACTCGAGGGCCGGAGATGATCTGCCGCGCCAGTGCCGGGAGCGATGCTCCCAGCCTGGGTGCGCGGTTCGGCATCGGCAAAGGTTTTTCCGGCGAGTGCGTGCGCACTGGACGCGTGCTGAGCTGTGAAGACTCGGAAACCGATCCCGTGGTTGATCGTGAAAGTTGCCGTGCGCTGGGCATTCGGTCCATGATCGCGGTCCCGATTCGCTGGCAGGACGCAATCATCGGACTGCTGGAGGTGTTCTCTCCCGAGCCCTATGCCTTCGGCACCAACGTTCCTCTCGTACTTAAGCGTCTTGCTGGAATCTGTTCCGCCGCGGTCTATCGCTCGGGTGCGCTGGAACCTGATGCTCAGGGGCTTCATGCTGCGCCACTGGATTCTCGGCAGTCTGACTCTCCGCAGTCTGCTGCTCCGGCATCGGCGCCTTGCGTGGACGATGAGTTTCCCGTCGAAAGCCCGGCAGACTTGCCGCTGCCACACTTTTCGTGGACACGCAAGATTCTTTTGGCGGCAGCCGCGGTCACGGTCATATTCGCGGGATCGTGGCTGATCTCGCCACGAGACTTCAACGGTAGTTCTGGTTCGACGCTAGCCTCTCAGGCACCCGCGAAACCTGCTCCCAAGCCGCTCGCGCCACCCGTTGTGGCAGCCGATGGCTTCGAGGGCATCCGACGATTGGCAGAGCAGGGCGATCCCGCGGCCCAGTTTTCCGTCGGAGCGCGCTATGCAACCGGCGAGGACGTTCCCCACCAAGACTACGCCGAGGCCGTGCGCTGGTTTTCCATGGCCGCAGAACATGGGCATGTCGTTTCTCAGGCAACCCTCGGCGCCTACTATTGGGCCGGGCGCGGGGTTCCGCAGGATCTGGTGAAAGCCTACTTTTGGTCGGTCCTGGCTCAGACGGGCGGAGACGAAACCAGCAAGTATCGCGTCATCCACCTGGCATCGCGAATGACGCGGTCGCAGATCACGGATGCCCAACAGCAGGCCAATGATTGGCTCAAGGAACATCAATCTATGAGCCAGAGCTCCCCTCCCACCCGCTGACAGGCCGTCGGATGGCCAAGCTCTCCACAAAGTGTGCAAACAATTGCGCAGTCCAGCCAAGTGGTATCTCCATAATCTAGTGTCTCAGTCGCTTAGGGTTTGGTAGGGGACTTGCTTGAAAGCCTTGGTGGGGACGGACGCGGTTGAAAAACCCCGATTCCGATGCTGGCCGTGCCGGATGTTGTGAGCACCGATAAACAATAGATTCTATTAGACTTGGAGATCGATTATGAAGATTGCAGTGTTTCTGTTGTGCTTTCTAGCGGCAACCGCAGTGCTTGGACAGCAGTCTCAAGCCATCGGGGCTTTGAGCAATGAAACACAGCCGCTGCAGATGATCAGTCATCCCGCCCGGGCCTCTCAGCATGCGATGGCAACGGAGCAAAGTCTGCTCGACAATTCTGGCTATGCTTATGCGCAAGGCGAGAGACCGCTTTGGGAGCTGGCGCCGGTAACAATTGCCATTCCGTTAGGCGATGTGGCGCGCGAGCTGAGGCAAGAGCACCTAACCGCAAAGAAGGCCGATTTCATCCGCCACGACTAACTGGACGTCTGTGAGGGCGCGCCGCGAAGCGCGGCGCCCCTCGGCGGTCCCGCTTCTCCGACTTTAAAGCCGCCCCTTCGGCGCCCAACCAGGCCCACGCAATTCTGAAACCGCCACGACCGGCTTGCCGCATAACGGTCTCTGGCGCATTTCACCAAAGCCGGGTACGATGTGGCATTGGGTCAGCAACTGCTCGGGCTGGAGTTGTTATGAGCGATTTTTCATGGTCTACTCGGCTTTGCCCGGGTCTCTTTCTGCGCTCGGCGTGGCGCGGGATTCTCCTTAGTCTTCCTTCGTATTTGGCGGCATGCTGTTTCCTGTCAGCGGCCTGCCCGAAGGTTGGCGCGCAATCGAGTTCGCCACCGCCAGTGGCTTCCACCGTTCAATCACCCACACCGTCTGCCAGCGACAACGCTACGGCGGAGATGAGTTCTCGCGACGAAGCCACCACTTTCAAAGTCGACGTAAAGCTGGTGCTTGTTCGAGTGGTGGTATGGGATGGGCAAGGCCACGCAGTCGGCAATCTTCACAAGGAAGACTTCCAACTCCTGGACAAAGGCAAGCCTCAGATCATCAGCCAATTCTCCGCGGAACAACCAGGAACGCAAGCGGCCCGCGCGGAGAAGACTGCGGACCAACAAACTGATGCGCCCACGGCGGGCGGGAACCCGCACGCACTTCCCGAGCGCTATGTCGCTTACATGTTCGACGATGTGCATCTGGCTTTCCCTGATCTCGCGCACGCGGTCGACTCTGCCGTGAAGCATCTGGCCTCTTTGCGGCCAACGGATCGGGCCGCTATTTTCACGACATCGGGTTTGACCACGGTTGACTTCACCGATGACCGTGCCAAGCTGCAAGAAACTTTGCTCAAGCTGCATCCGCACCCGATAGCCAACAGAGGTACTAACGACTGCCCGGACATCAGTTACTACCAGGCCGACCTGATCGTAAACAGGCAAGATGCTGAGGCTACGCAGATCGCTCAGCAGGAAGCAGCGGATTGCGCTCCTCAACTAAACCTTCCGAGTGGAGAAACCTTACCGCTAGGCAATAGCGTAGCGCTTGTAGCTGGCCATGCCCAAGGCGTATTGAGTGCAGGCCAGCAAGAAAGTCGAATCGCGCTTGGTACTTTGAAGGATGTGGTCCGCAACATTTCGAGAATGCCCGGTCAGCGAAGCGTTATCCTGGTTTCACCCGGGTTCATCATTCCGGAGCTGCAGTATGACTACATGGACATCGTCGATCGGGCGGTCCGCTCGCAAGTGACTATCAACACACTGGATGCCCGTGGGCTGTATAACGTCCTTGCGAGTGGAGACGCCAGTACCGGTGCAAAGAATACCAAGGCAGCGATTTCCGTTTCCAACGACGGAAAGATCCTAATTCAGATTGCCGCCGCTTCCGCGGACGCTGATCTGCTGGCCGCCCTCGCTGACGGCACCGGCGGCATTTTCTTTCACAACAATAACGATTTTGATGAAGGCTTCCGGCAGGTTTCGGGGACCCCTGAGTACTCTTACGTTCTGGGCTTTGCTCCGCAGAATCTTAAGCTCGATGGCAGTTTTCATGCCCTCACGATCACGCTCAAAAACCCGCAAAAGCTGACCCTGCAAGCCCGCCGGGGCTATTATGCGCCTAAGAACATCGAGGATCCCTCGGAGCAGGCAAAACAGGAAATCCAGGATGCGATGTTCTCGCAGGATGAACTGCACGGGCTTCCTTTCGATCTCCGTACTCAGTTTTTTAAAGCCAGCGATGCCGAAGCTAAGCTCACGGTGCTGGCGCATATGGACGCGCGGCGTCTGCACTTCCACAAAGCCGAGGGCCGCAACGGTGATGAACTTACCTTCGTTTCCGCCCTGTTCAATCAAAATGGAAACTTTCTTCAGGGGAATCAGAAGATCGTTACCCTGCGTCTGAAGGACGCGACGCTGGCCCGAGTGCTTAACTCCGGGATCACCATGAAGACAAATTTTGATGTGAAACCCGGCAACTACATGGTGCGAGTAGTTGTGCGGGATGCCCAGGGTCAATTGTCAGCGGAGAATGGCGCGGTCGACATACCGTAACCACTCAGGCGTCGGCAAGGCCATGTCGTATCCATTGTTTGCTTATTCGGGTCAGAGGACGAGCGCGATCTCCACCAAACTCGCCGATAACACCTTCTAATCCTTCCCTTGTAACTCTCGTGTCCTTTGTGGTGGATGAAGTTCGACCTGTAAACTGGACTTCATGCCCCAGCCGCTGCGATTTCTTTTCTTCGTGTGGCTCACCGTCTCTGCCTCGGCGCAAAGCCGCATCGATTGCAATGCCCTGAAGAGCCAAATCCTAGGAGAACCAGTCCACTACTGCGTGCTGTTGCCGTCCGGCTACGATTCCGCGCCCGCGAAGCACTATCCAGTGCTCTATTTCCTGCACGGACTTGGTGAGAACGAGCAGACGCTGTTCAAAACCGGCGGATGGAACCTGATCGAAGACCTGCGGCAACAGCGCAAAATCGGCGATTTCCTGATCGTCACGCCCGAAGCGAGGGCCACCTTCTACGTAAACTCGGTAGACGGCAAAGTCCGTTATAGCGATTTCTTCCTGCAAGAATTCGTTCCCATCATCGAAGCCAAATACCGGATTCGCCGCGAACGCAGCGCCAGAGCGATCAGCGGTATTTCTATGGGAGGCTACGGCGCTCTTCGCTTCGCGTTTGCTGATCCCAACATGTTTTCCGCGGTGAGCGCTCAAAGCGCCGCCCTCATCACCGAGTCGCCACGGGAACTCAACGCGGCCTCTCGTACCGGTACACCCCTCGGCTCGATACTCGGTTCAGCTTTCGGCAATCCCATCAAGGTTGCTCATTGGAAGGAAAACGATCCCTCCACGCTGGCGCGGAAAAACCAGAGCGCTCTAGGCAAGATCGCCATTTATTTCAACTGCGGCCGGGACGACGAATATGGTTTCGAGACCGGCGCCGCGGCCCTCGACCGCCTGCTTCAGCAAGAACGCATCAAGCATGAATTCCACCTCTATCCGGGAGGGCACAACGCATCGTACTTTGGCGCACATCTCGGCGAGGTGATGGAGTTTCATTCGAAAATATTTGAGGCTGGGATTGGGACGGGCACAACCTCAGCGGCACCGGCAAGACGGTCAAAATAAGTGTGACGGCTACTTATCCGTTTTTTCTTTCGCGTCCTTCTCCTCGACTTCGACCGCACCCGGCATCAACTTCTTGAGCGGCGCTTTGCGCTGCTCTTCGAGTTCCGGATGCGGCAGCGGTTTGCGTGGCAGCATCTGATCGCGCATGGCCGTGTTGTAGACAAAGATGGCCTCGACCGCAGCCGCCTGGGCCAGATCCCCAGCTTGCAAGCGTTCGTAAGTATCCATGTTCGAATGGTGGCTGCGCGAACCGTAGTCCAGCTTGTCCTGAATGAACTGGAAGCCCGGGATGCCCACCGCGTCGAAGGCCTCGTGATCGGTGCCCGTTGTACCGCGCATGCTAATGGCGGTCACTCCAATATCCTTCAATGGTTCGATCCATTGAGTAAATATTGGAGCCACGGCGGCATTCGCCTCCAAATAAACACCAAGGACTTTCCCAGTGCCGTTATCCATGTTGAAGTAACCCGATATCTTCTGTTGATCGGGCTTCAGCTCAATCGGTCCTGCCGGCTTGCGCAGCCACTCCGGCATTTTGACCTGGTCGGGAGCGGTGGACAGCGGCACAAACCCAAAATGCTGTTTGACGTAATACAGCGAACCGAATTCGCCTTCCTCTTCCCCGGTCCACAGTCCGACGCGAATCGTTCGGCGCGGTTTTACCTGAAGCGCATTGAGGATGCGCATGACTTCCATCGCAACCACGGTCCCTGCTCCGTTATCGGTCGCGCCAGTCGCGGCCGCCCACGAATCCAGATGTCCTCCCAACATGACCACTTCGTCTTTCAGTTTCGGATCGGTCCCCGGTATTTCGGCGATGGTGTCGAAACCGTGCTCGTGGTCGCCCGTGAACCTTACATCGACATTCAGCTCAACCGTGACCGGGACATTGGCTTTGAGCAGCCGGTAAACCCGTCCATAATTCTCGATCGCCATAATTACCACCGGAAGCGGCAGCGCGTGCTCCCGTTGATAGATGAACCATCCCAGTCCACGGCTGCTGTCAACAAAGATAGTTCCTCCGGAGCCGCCGCCATTCCGGCCATCGCGGCTGGGGAGAACGACCGCCAGCGCGTGCTCCGAGGCCAGGAGCTTCGCGGTCTTGTCCCGCAGCTCAAGTCTTTTCATCAGCTCTGGCCCGTAATCCTCGCGCTCAGGGCTAAGTGGATACTCCACAATCTTGGCCAGATCCTTGTCATCCATGCGCTCAAACAGCGGCTTGTCCACCGGCTTCACTTCCCGCATATCGCCGAGCAGAACCACTTTGCCGGCGAGCTTCCCTTTGTACTTATCCAGATCCTTTTCTTCCTTCACGTCCATCCATATCGCTTGACCGCTCACGGCCCCGTTGCTCGAAGGCGACCAGGGCGCGGCCTGGGTGATGAACACCGCGGTATCAGGCGAAGCCATGCGCGTCCAAGTATTGAGCTGCTGCCAGCCCATGCCGAATTCGCCCCAGTCTTCGAGATGTGCATTGCTGCAACCCATGGCGGCAAACTGGTCGCGAGTCCATTCGTTGGCCCGCTTCACATTGGGGGAGCCGGTCAGGCGCGACCCAATGCCATCCGCCAGCGCCGAGGCAAACTCCATCACATGCGAGTGCCCTAGGCCTTCGTCCCGGATCCGCTGATACATCGTGTAGTCAAGATTTTCTCTGGCTGGCTGCGGCAGTTCATAGGACGGCTTGCTGGCATCCGCAGAGTTGGCGTTAGCCTTGTTCTTGTCGGCTGCCGAGAGCGGCAGGACCAATATCGCCATCAAGAGCACGGAGACGCTGAACAGCTTGTATGGTTGCATCTTTTGAAGTTCTCCTACCTGGGAAGCCCAAGCAGACTACCAGATGTCCCTTCCCCGTACCAAGCGAAGGGGTATCCGGCTCCAACTGAGAACTGGGAACTGACAACTGGTTCTTCACGGCCTTGCGGGCACAGCCGCTGAGGTGAAGAATGTTTGACACGTGCTCACCAAACCCAATTTCTTCCAGTCTATCCGGGGAGCAAAGTTCCTGGAGATTGCTCCCTATGTTCAATCATCGCGTCTTGCGGCTACCGCTCGTTCTTCTCCTGAGTTCTGTCCTCATTCAAGCGCAACGCTCCCCAACTCCCGCGCAGCAGAAACCTCGAAAAACCAGTACGCCCTACACTGGAGATCTCTCAGTCTTTGATTCCCCCGGACGAGATGAGAAGCTTCAGATCAATCGGGTGATGGATATCCTCGAGATCACACCGGGTAAAAACGTAGCCGACATCGGGGCCGGCTCCGGTTGGTTCACCGTGCGGGCGGCTCGCCGAGTCACTGAAACCGGCAGCGTGTATGCGGTCGACATCAACCCCGAGGCCACACGCTATATCGAGAATAGAGCACAAAAAGAAGGGCTGCACAATGTGAAGACAATTCTGAGCAAAAGCGACGACTCGGAACTGCCCGCGAACAAGATTGACTCTGTCCTGCTCTTGAAAACCTACCACGAGGTTGATAAGCCGGTCGCATTGTTACAAAATCTGCGGGCCGCTCTTCGGCCCGGAGCCAAAGTTGGAATCATTGACCGCAATGGCAACGGAGAAAACCACGGACTGGCTCGCGAAATCGTGATTAAAGAAGCCTCGGAAGCTGGCTACGTCTTGCTGTCGCAATACGACTTCGTGAAAGGCGACGGAATGGATTACTTCCTGGTCTTCACCGTCAAGCAGTAGCGATTCAATGTAGGCGCGAGCGTCCTCGCCCGTGCTGCGCCAAGGAATGTTCAATGAGTAGATTCTCTAAGGGGTTGTTTGCGCGGGATGGACGTTCGCGGCGGTCTTGACAAATTCAAATTTCAGCATCCATTCGCTTGGAACAGCCTGCCCATCAACCTGCGGCGGCTTAAACGTCCACCGGCGCGCAGCCTGTAGGGCCCGGTCCGCAAAATATTTGCTGGGCCCCCGAGAATCGAACTTGGCCGACACAACATTGCCGGATGAATCCACCGAGACTTTGACCCGAACTTTCAGCTTACCGTGAATGGTTCGCAAGGCATTCCGCGACACGTCAGGCAAGAGTTGCTGGACCACCTCACCCGGAACCCGATCAACCGCAGACTTTGTGCTCTCGGCGTTCTTCGTCGCATGAGTCCTGGCCGCAGTCTTGCGGTCCGCGGTCGGCGCGGGAGCGCTGGACGCTTGCTGATCTTGATCTTTGACGATCGGGGCAGGCTGCACCGGTGCGGCCGGATGCTTTGATTCGGGCTGCGCCTTCGCGGACTCGACCGAGCCGGAACGCTCGGCGTCCGCATGACGATGAAACAGTCGTGGGACCAGAAGTGCCAGCAGCAAGATTCCGGCGGCCGGAACCAGGTAACTCCACTTCTCAGACGCCCTTTTAGGTGGGGCGCTCTTTTGCCCTTGGAGCGCCGGCGAGGTTCGCTGCAACCTGGCGGCAATTTCAGCGACCGTCCATCGGCGCTGTGGGTTCCGGCGCAGACAGTGGCTCGCAATATCGAAAAACGGCTCCGCCAAGGTGTCGGGCAATACCAACTCCGCCTGTTCCGTTCCCTCCCACACGGGGGGATGCTGAGTTAGTGCCTCAACCAGCGTCATACCCAGCGACCAAACGTCGGAGGCCGGCGACACACCTCCGCCGTCCGCGATCTCCGGGGCCGCATAAATATCTGGCGTGCCCAGAACCTTACTCGACTCGCCCGCCCCGCAAAATCCGTCGCTCGAAAGTTTTATCTGGTCGCCGACAGCCATAATGTTCGTGGGTTTGATGTGACCGTGGACGAAACCTTTGACGTGAATGTAGGCCAGCGCGTCGAGCAGGGGTTGAAGCGTGTCCCGCGCTTCCGCGGGCGTGAGCGCGCGATAAGGAAGAATCTGCGACAGGCTCTCTTCGGCGTACTCGGTCACGGCGTAAAGCAGTTCCATCCCATCGAACTGGCAACGGCCTCGTTGAAAGAGGCGAAGCAGGTGAGGATGCGAGAGTTTCGCCGCGAGCTCCCACCAGGAAAGCTGCAGCTCAGGGTTCTCCCCATTCGCCAGAATAAGTTTGATGGCTACTTCCTGAGGTTCGCGGTCCTCGCGCTTGGTCAGAAAAACCGCGCTATGCTCCGAGCCGCCCAGGTACCGGAGCAGTGGAAACTCCTCATTGACGACCCGGCCTTCCCATTGTTTCCAGACCTCGGGCATTCTCCTCCATCCCGTGCCGATTGTGCGGATCAAGGTATTGTACCCGAGCGGAGGACCGCTCCATGACTCGGGAATGCTTTGGCTGCGTTCTGGTGTCATGTAACCAGGGGCAAGTGCCTGCACTCATAAGCCGCGATGTCGGATTCATGCTGTAGGGTCAGTCCGATTTCGTCCAACCCTTCGAGCAGGCAATGGCGCGTGAACTCGTCAATCTGGAATGTGGCGGAGAATCCATGCTCGTCGTGAATCTCGCTCTGTTCGAGGTCGATCGTGATCTCATAGTTGGGCAGTTCGCCGGCTCTGCGGGCGATCTCACGGACCTCTTCTTCGCTCAGGACTACAGTCAGCACGCCGTTCTTCGCGCAATTATTGGCGAAGATGTCGGCGAACGATGGCGCGATGAGGGCGCGGAAGCCGAAATCCTCGAGCGCCCACACGGCGTGTTCCCGCGAAGATCCACACCCGAAATTCTTGCCCGCAACCAGAACACTTGCGCCCTGATAGCGCGGATGGTTGAGCACGAACGATGGGTCGGGCTTGCCGTCGCTCGCACGGCGCCAATCGAAAAGCAGAAACTCGCCGAAACCGGTACGTTCGATACGTTTCAGAAATTGTTTGGGAATGATCTGGTCGGTATCCACGTTGGCTCGATAAAGCGGCGCGACGCGACCTTTATGAGTGCGAAAGGGCTGCATGTCTTCCTTGAACTATTGCCTCAATGAAAATGCCAGTTGCGAATATCGGTGAAGTGCCCGGCGATAGCCGCCGCGGCAGCCATCATCGGACTGACCAGATGGGTACGCCCGCCGCGCCCTTGGCGCCCTTCAAAATTGCGGTTGCTGGTCGAGGCGCACCGTTCCCCTGGTTGCAGGATATCCGGATTCATCCCCAGACACATCGAGCATCCAGACTCGCGCCACTCGAACCCGGCCTCCTGGAAAATCTTGTGCAGGCCCTCCTGCTCCGCAGACCGCTTCACCGCCTGTGATCCCGGCACCACCATGGCTCGCACCTTTGGAGCGACTCGATAGCCCTTCGCCACGCGGGCAGCGGCCCGCAAGTCTTCCAGTCGTGAGTTGGTGCACGAGCCAATAAAAACCCGATCAACCGAAATATCCACGATGCGAGTGCCGGGATCGAGTCCCATGTATTCCAGCATGCGTTCGACTGCTGGACGATCCGCATCCGCCTGCAAATCCCGCAATTCCGGGACGCGCCCGTCAACTGGCGCGATCATCCCCGGATTCGTGCCCCAGGTAACAAAAGGCGCGAGTCGCGAAGCATCAATTTCCCAGACGGCATCGTAGCGTGCCCCAGGGTCGGAAACCAGCGCCTGCCACTGGGCAACAGATTCGGCCCAGGCGCCGTTATGCGGGGCAAAGCGCCGGCCCTTCATATAGGCGAGCGTAGTCTCGTCCGGCGCGATCATGGCAGCTCGCGCTCCGGCTTCGATGCTCATGTTGCACAGCGTCATCCGGCCTTCCATGGACAGTCCACGAACCGCTTCACCCGTGTATTCGATCACATGGCCGGTGGCGCCGTCGATGCCGATCTGCCCAATCACTCCGAGCGCAAGATCCTTCGCGCTCACGCCTTCGCCGAGTCTGCCGCGCACTTCGATCTGCATGGTTTTGGGCTTGCGTTGCGGCAGGCACTGGGTGGCTAGCACATGCTCGACCTCGGACGTTCCGATGCCAAATGCTAGTGCCCCAAACGCGCCATGTGTGCTGGTATGGCTGTCCCCGCAGACGATCGTCATGCCCGGCTGAGTCAAGCCCAACTCCGGGCCAATCACGTGCACGATGCCCTGGTCGGAGGAATCCATATCGAACAAAGGCACGCCGAACTGTTTGCAGTTCTGCTGCAAGGCTTGAATCTGCAGCGCCGCGATGGGATCGGTGATAGGAGTACCGCGAGGCTCAGTCGGAATGTTGTGGTCTACCGTCGCGACCGTACGCTGAGGCTGGCGCACCCTGCGGCCCGCCACCCGCAATCCCTCGAATGCCTGTGGCGAGGTGACCTCGTGCACCAGATGCAGATCGATGTAGAGAAGCGGCAACCGTCCGGCAGGAACACACACCACATGCTGGTTCCAGATTTTGTCGAACAGTGTGAGCTTCTCAGCCATGATTTAGCTCGTGGTCCAATCTAGCTCGCGCGTCGCCGCTTTTCAACCGGGACGCCACCTATCACTCGGTCTGCGTGGTTGAGACGTAGCTTAGCTACATCTCTACAGCCATTTCATTTGTTATTTTCTGTAGTCGTGCACATCGGGCAACGGTTCCAGATTCGTTCCGGTGAAAATCTGTTCGAACTCGCTGACTAATGCAGGGTGCACCAAGCCGTTCGAGGCAAGTGTTTCGCGACTGTTCAGTTGGAATGGCCCACCCTTGAAGTCAGTCACCTTTCCTCCGGCTTCCTGCACTATCAGTACGCCTGCTGCGGTGTCCCAGGGGTTGAGGTTGAACTCCCAAAATCCGTCGAAGCGCCCGGAAGCCACGCAGCAGAGGTCAAGCGCCGCGGAGCCCGCCCGGCGCACTCCGTGGGTGTGCAGGGTAATGTGATGGTAGAAAAAAATGTTCGGATTCTTATGGCGCTTATGGCTGGGAAACCCGGTAGCCACCAGGCACTCCGCCAGATTCGCGATGGTCGAAACATGAATGCGCTGCTGATTCAGGTAAGCGCCGCTTCCCTGCTCCGCGGCAAACAATTCGTCCCGCGTAGGATCGTAGACTACGCCGGCGATTCGCTTGCCCTTGTACTCCAGACCCATCGAAACACAGAACACCGGGAAACCATGGGCGAAGTTCGTGGTTCCGTCCAGGGGATCGACGTACCAGCGGTAGTCGCTGCCCGTGTCCTTCAGCCCGCCCTCTTCGCCGAGAATATCGTGGGTAGGCCAGTGCTGGCGGAGCCGCTCGCGGATCAGAGCTTCCGATTTGCGATCCGCAACCGTGACCAGGTCGGCTTCGCCTTTGTATTCCACTTTGACGTGTTGGTGGAAGTAGTCCATCAGCAGCGCGCCAGCTTCGCGTGCAATTTCGGCCATGGCCGGGAGGAAGTCGTGGCTGTTCGAAGAAGATGTCATTTTTAGGAAACAGCGGTTTGGCAACACGGCGGGTGAAGTCCCGTGCCGGTCATCGGTTCTTGCCGCCCTCGGCGATGTACATGATCTCGTGCTTAAAAATGAAGAGATTCGGCTTGTCCTGGCGGGTCAGCCTAACCATGTTCTTATCGTAATATTCGATCCAGCCGTGGAGGAGCTCGCCGTCCGCGAGCTTGATGGTGACCGCTCTTTGCTTTTCACCCAACAACTTCAAGTAGGCGGCTTCCTGGGAGGTTTCCTCCGGAGGAGCGACTCTTGCTTTGCGAGGTGCGCCGGGACCTGCTTGTCCGTTGAATACCATACCGAGCATTTTACACGTTGGCCTCGGCTGACGCTGGCATGGCAATCCGCAAGTATGCACCTGGACAGCAGGCGGCTCGCTTCGCTTGTCTACCGGGACGAGGCGTCCGGGCCTACGCGGTTATGGAACAGCCCGCTCAAAACGACAGCTTCAGCGAGAACTCGATCACACGCGGGGAGCCCAGAGCGAACACGCCGGAGCCAAGGCCCAGGCGGTTGCTGTCGGGCTGGCGTCCCGGTGTGCCATTCACCGATCCCGGCGTCCCACTGAGCGCGCCGCTGAGGGGGTTGTTGGGGCCGTCGAAGTTAGCGAAGTTCATCAGATTGAAAAGTGAAACTCCGGGCTGGATTTCAACCTGTTCCCTGATCTTGTAAATCCAGTTCAGACTCAGATCGAAGGCGCGCAGCCAGCCCATGTTGGCTTCGTTCTGCGGCGCCAGAGGGACAAGCTGCTGCACTCCGCCGAGCGCCTGCAACTGCGTCAGGTTGAACAGGCCGTTGGTGATGAGCACCTGGCCGGCGGGAGTGGGTTGGCTGGCAAAGTTCTGGTTGTAATTCTGGATTTTGGTATTGATATTGCTGGCTGTGACGCCACGCGCAAAAGAACCGATGTTCGTACCGGGCAGAACATCGCCACCTCCGCCGTTGGCGGCGAAGCTGCCGTCCCCGGTGCCGTCACCGGTGACGTCGGTCACAAATATGCCGCCGGCATTGCCCGACGGAGCGAGGGTGAGCGTGACCGGAAGCGGACTGTAGAAATGGCCGATTGCTCCGAGGCGGAACGAATACGGCAGATCGAGCGTGCCTCCGAAGGAAAACTGATGTCTGCGATCCAGCCCATTGGGGCCGAGATAATGCAGCGGATTATTGAAGTCGGTGGCAATGGTGATGAAGTCGTTGTCGGTTGCGGACGCAACGTATTTTGACCATGAATAGGAAACTTGCAGGTCAAGATTCCGAATGTGCTTAAAGGGGTTTTGCAGATTCTGTTTCATGGAGAGTTGCAGGGCGTTGTACACGGACCGCCCGATCGGGGAAAGCATCTGGTTGGTGCCGAGGTTCCCGTTGATGCCGGGGAATGCCGCCGTCGGGCATGGTCCCCCGCTGCAAAGGGAGTAGCCGGAGTCGAGGCCGTTGCCGGCGAAATCGGCGATGGTACCAGCATTGGCGTCGGCTCCGCCGCCTGCCGCCGCAGTGTAAAAGCCGTTGAAGTTTGCGAGGTAGCAAGTCGTCATGGCCACGTAGTTAGGTTGAGCTCCACAACCCGCGTTGGCTGACCCCTGGTTATTCTGCACCGTAGCGAGGATCGCCGCCTGAGCATTCTTGAGATTGAAGTAGCGCGCATCCCCGACGTGGTTGATGTCAACGGCTAACAGGGTATGAGTCTCAATGTTGCGGAGATAATCCGCTGTGAATACCATCCCCTTGCGAATCTCATGCTGGATGCCGAAGTTCATCTGCACCGAGCGTGGGCTCACGTAGTTCGGCGCCAGCAAGTCTGTGCCGGTGGCATCGAATCCATCCGAGAGCAGCGTGCCAATATACGAGGGGTTGTTTGCCGGTCCAGCAGCCAGGGTTGAGGACTGGTAGTGCGCTTGAAATGCTGAAATAGCGCCGGCTGCCTGCCCGATGGTTTCGCCGCAAAATGTAATTGGAGGCGTGGGACCGGACGGCATGGTAAACGTGGAGTTCGGTTGGCCATTCGAACAAACTGTGGGATTAGCCAAGAATAGTCCTTTAGAGAGGCGAGCCGGGCGGTCAAATAAAATGTTGTTCCAAATCGAGTTCTCGTAGAAGAGCCCGATGCCGCCACGAATCACGGTTTTTCCGGTGTGGTTCGGATCCCAAGCAATCCCCACTTGGGGCGCAAAATTTAGATTCGGCTGATGCACGCGATTTCCCAGCCCAGCGCCAAACTGGTTGAGAGCGGGAATCGGACCAATATCGCTGTCGGTGCGTCCGCTGTCGCGAACGTAGCGCAGGCCGTACGTCAGGGTCAGGTTCGGTTTGATCTTCCAGGAGTCTCCAAAATAAAGCGAGATGCGGTTGTCAGGACCTGTTGCTCCTGCAGGAAACCCAAACGCCGGTATCTCCGAAGAGAAACCGACCCCGTTACCCAATTGCACCGTGCTGGCAGGATAGTTCAGAGGATTGCTTGCTCCACCCGGCAGCTTGCTGCAGGCGGAACCTGGACCACAATCGCCAATTCCTGCACCGACCGCTGGCGCGAGTTTCAGGAAGCTGGCGAAGCCTCCTCCCAGAATGTGGTTGAACCCAGCGCCGTAGCGGAGAACGTGCGAACCCATCGCTTTGCTGCCGTCATATTTGATCTGATGATCCGACTGGTAAGTCTGCTGGGGCGCGAGAAAACTTGGTCCAGAGCAGAAGGTATCAGCGCCCGAAGTCAGGCAATCCGGATCGCTACCGATCGCCAGTTCGATTCCCGGCAATGGGTTGTAAATGCTCGTTCCCGCCGTCGCGTCCACAATGCCGTTGCGGAACTTGGTGTAGCCGAAGCGGAAGCTGTGGGTGAAGCCACCAGTACTGAAGTCGAGTCCGGCGGCGTGCACCGGGGTGTGGTTCACGTTTCCGAAAGGTTGAAACGAGTTTGGAATAATAGCCAGGACGCTGCGGTTCTGGTCGTAAGTGAAGCGGTAGAAGAATTTGTAATTACTGTTGATCTGCCAGTCCAGCCGGCCGACTACTTCGGATTCCTTGAAGGGAGAATCGTAACTTCCAGTTAGAGCCTGGAAGGTCCCTCCAGATAAAACGGGATTCAGCAGGTCCTGCTTGGTGTGTTCAGCGTCCATAAAGAAAAACAGCTTGTTCCTGATGATCGCGCCGCCGAAATTGCCACCATATTGGTTGCACTGAAAATAGTTGTCGGAAGCGCCCGGAAGATTAGCATCGAGCGTCTGATCACGGAAAAAGTAGTAGCCCTCGCCGTGGTAAGAGTTCGTGCCTGACTTGGTGGTGATATTCACAGAACCCGACGAAGTTAGTTCCGTCGACAGATCCAAAGAAGACTGCTGAATCTGAAACTCCTGAATCGCGCCTTCCGGGACATTCTGCGTCGTTGTACCGACAGTTTCGTCGCTGATGTCGAGGCCGTCGACTTCAATGCGCGCGGTCCGTCCAAAGCGGCCGCCGAATGAGATGGACGAGAACCCATTTTTGGTGGGATCGAAGTTTCCGCCATCCTGAATCTGCACTCCCGGCTCCAATTGCGCGAGGTCGAGGAAGTTGCGGCCGTTGATCGGCAGGTTCTCAATCTGCTGCGTGGTCAGCACCCCTTGAACCGTAGCCTGTTCGGTGTTCACCTGTACGTCGGAAGCTTGCACTTCCACGACTTGCGTGGCCTCTCCGACTTGCAGCTTGATGTTGCCGGACGAGGTCACTCCGACTTGCACCGTGAACGCCGCCTCGGAGGTCTTGAAACCTTTTGCTTCCACTCGCACGGTGTAGTCGCCTGGTGTCAAAGCGCCGGAAGCGTAGGCGCCCGCGGAAGTCGTCGCGACGTTGATTACGCGGCTCGTAGATTTGTTGGTAATCGTGACCTTGGCAGCAGGGACGAGCGCGCCACTCTGATCGGTCACCGTACCTTGTATGCTGCCGGTTGAAATCGTGGTTTGCGCGTACACAGCGATGGAGGACGTAATCAGGACTACGATCGTCAGTAGCGCCTTTTCCCACTTGCGAAAATGGAGACGGGGGGACATGGTCAACGTTCCTTTCAATGCCACGGGCATTCTCGGACGAGCATTCGTGGGCTGTCAGATAGTTATAGCAAATGGTAGTCCATCAACGATGGCAAATATTGAGTTCTAGCTGCACTTGCGGGACGACACCGATTCCAGGTTATGTTAGTCGAAGTGGCTTCCGCCGCTAGAAGTGCGACTTCGTCGTGTAATACCCAGTCCGGTGCCGCACCGTGAAAGCGGATCCCGCGGACGGTGCGTCGACCTTTACTTCGATGCGGCGAAAGCTGGAATCGGAAAACCGTTGCGCAGGATAGTACGCCAGCAGGTATTGGGTGCGGAGCTCGTCGCTGATTTTTTGGAAGGCATCGTCCAGTTGGGGCACGGAAGTGGCGTAGAAGTATTTGCCTCCGGTGTCCTCGGAAATCTGAATCAGAGCGTGCTCTCCGCCCGTGTCGCGTCCGGCGCTAGCTTCCACCGGAACGACGATAATACTGTAGACGATGGCTTCCGCCTCCTGGGCGGAACGCACCGCCTCTTTGTAGTCCACGCGGCTGACCGTGTCGCCGCCGTCGGTGATCACTACCAGGACCTTTCTTCCTTTGCGCGTCTCCAGCGCCTGCGCTCCAAGGTAGAGCGCATCGTAGAGCGCGGTGGCCGCTCCCAAATGAATCCGATCGATTCCGTGGTCGATCACTTTGAGGTCGGAAGTGAAAGGCACGACCTCGCTAACGATCTCGCTGAATCCGTAAAGCGAGAGCGCATCGATGGGCCTCAGGATGGCACGGGCAAAGCGGCGTGCGGATGCCATTTCCATAGGCAGGTCTTTGCGAGTGCTCAAGCTGGTGTCGATGTCGAGGACGATAGAAAGGGGCAGCGCCGATTCTTTCTCGAACACCGAAATATTCTGCGCCTTGCCGTTTTCCATCAGCGCAAAGTTTTCCTTTGTCAATCCCGCGACCGGTGCACCATGCTGGTCGGTGACGGTGACGAAGACGTTCACCAGCTTGACATCAACCTTGAGCGTAGTCTCGGAATTCTGGCCGTCAGCAGCGGCGGCGGCGTCATTTTTCGAGGCGGCGATAGGCGCCGGTTTCGCGGGGCCCGGCGCGCCATTTGCCCACGGTGGTTTGGGCACCTGCGCCGGGGAGGCAGCGATCACGATTACGAGAAATAGAAGTTGATGGCGCATGCGGAAGCTGAAGCGACTGCCTTCTTCAGCGGCTGAAACCGCACATCTGAAAGCAGCGGGGGACGCGACTAGGAACCGCGCTTTTTCATAGCGGGGCAGGGCGAATTTGATGAGAGTTTTCCGTAGACGCAATCTGGTCACTTAGATGCAGGTCTCCCCGAATGGCTGCCTTCGGCGCTGCGGATCCCAGCGGGGAAAGGCTCGCCATCAGCCCAAACCGCGCCATCCTCAAAATACTCCTTCTTCCAAATGGGTACCGTGCGCTTGAGCGTGTCAATAAGCCAGCGGCAGGCATCGAAAGCCGCCGTCCGGTGGGCCGAGGCAACCGCGATCAACACACTGGTCTCGCCGATTTCCAGCCGCCCCAAGCGGTGCACAATGGCGACGTCCCGAACAGGAAACTGCCGCAGCGCTTGCCCGGCCAGAGCCTCCATCTGCTTGAGCGCCATTTCTTCATAGGCTTCGTACTCTAGATACAGCGTGCGCCGGCCTCGCGTGTGGTCGCGAACCACGCCTTCAAATACCACCACGGCTCCGTCAGAGGGCTGCTTGAGTTCGGCAAGCACCGCCTGCGTATCGATTCTCTCGCGGACGATCGCGGAACAGTTCTGGGCTCTGGCCTGCATATCGCTTTGGGAATCTTTTGAGCCGCCGCTCACCGGAGGAAGAAACGCGATCTCGTCTCCGTCTTTCAGCTTCGAATCGGGTCCGGCAAATTCCTGGTTGATTGAAATCGCAATCGAGGCCGCGAAGTCTCCAAGTTTGGGAACGAGCTTCTCATAGTGCGTGAAGACGTCGCCCACGGTCGCGTGTTCCGGCAAGCTGAGGAGGTCGCTGCCTCGCCCTGTCAGATCTTTCAGCATGCCGAAAAATAGGGTTCGCACTTGCATGAATTCCGCTGCCAGTAGTGTAACGCGGCGCCCGCCGGCAGCGTTCCTGGGCGCAGAAAAATGCCAGTTCCCTTTCGAGAACTGGCGGATTCCGATACGTCCACGAGCGCTATCGATGCGGCGTCTGGTGGGACGGCGGCTGAGGCGCTCGCGACTGCGGTCGCGGTTGCTCCGCTGGCCGGGCGGGCTCAGGCGGCCGAGCGGCTTCCCGCGGCGGCGAACTCTGACGCTGTTGCTGCCAGGCGTTGAACTTGGCCTGCTCATTCTGCTGGTGCTGAGGATTCTCCTGCACCGGAGGCGCCGACCTCACCAGCGGATGTCCGCCCTCCGCCGTGGGTGGATGCGGCACCGGCCGTTCTGCTGGACGCGCCGGTTCCGGTTGACGAGATGCTTCTTGAGGTTGCGCAGTTGCAGGACGGGGGGCGTTCGGCGCCACCATCGGACGGTTGGTGGCCGGGCTCGCCGGCGGCTGCGGATGCGATGGCTGGTTGGCCGGCGTCTGCGGTCGCGTTACTTCACTGGGCCGAGTCACTGGTTGAGCAGGGCGCGGCGCCTCGTTGGGCGCTCGAGCCGCCGATTGCGGCTGCCCTGGAGCCTCGGTGCGAACGTTTGGCATCGGCTTCGCGACCTGCCGTTGTTCAATCGGAGCACGCGGAGGCGGGGGCTGCCGGGTCGCGACCACCTGCCGGTTAACGGCGGCGGCGGGAGGCTGTGCCGGCGTTGGCCGACCCGCTCCCACCACACTTGCCTTGACTGGCTGCGCCGCAATGGTATGAGTCACCGGCGCTTCCGCAATTTGTTTCGCATCCACCTTGACCATATTCGCGGCCACTGGACGAGCATTCACGAAGGTGTCGTGGGGAACCGCGGTCACAGCATTCGTCACGTGCTGATTGACGTAGTTAATGCGCGTGACATTCACATTATTGGTGTTGTTGTTCACCGTGTTGTTGATCACCGTGTTGTTTACCGTTCGGTTGTTGTTGATCACGGTGGTGTTGTAAACATTGGTCACTTGGGTGACGTTCACGTTCGTGTTGGTGACGTTCACGTTGTTCACATAGCCGGGACTGGTTCGATACCAGGGCACATATACTTCGCGCGGAGCCAGCGGAAACCAGGCCACTCCAGCGCCGATCCCTACCCCAACGCTGAATCCTCCGCCACCCACGAATGCCACCAGCGCCGGCGCATAAACCGGACGCGAGTAGACCGGGCCTGGCACCCAGCACCATCCCTCGTCCACATAAGCCCATCGTCCATAATGGAACGGAGCAAAGCCCCAAGGCTCATCTTCCACCCAGGTCCAACCCCAAGGCTCAACCCATACCCAGTGTCCGTAACGATAGGGAGCCCATCCTGGCCCAACCTCAGCCGGAGTCCACACCGGGCCATAGCCTGCGGCGTAGTGCCACCGGCCGTACTCGTCAAGATCTTCGGCGCCGGTCATCTCCGGAGAAATGTAATTCGACGATTCCGCATGATCTTCGCGGTGATCCCGCTCAAAAGCCCAGTCATCGAAGTCATCGCGATCGGGTATCTGATCGATCTCGTGATCCAACTGATCCGTGCCGGTAAAGCGCGCTCGCTGATTAGCGACCACGACGTACGAGTTTCCCCCGCCCGTAGCCTCGCCTCTTCCGTGCCAAACCGTGGCATCGGTTTCACTTCCATCGGAATTCACGTCAATACGATATTCCCCCGTACGCTGGATCTGAAACGCCAGGTTCGGTGTGTCTATTTCGAAATGATCTTCATCGTCGAGGTGCCGCACCCGCACGATGACGGAACCCTGAGACAGCTTCAACTGGGTGTTGTGGTCATCGAGATCGAGCAAGGTGAGGCTGGTCTCGGAATCGATGCGAACGGAAGTTGACCCGGTCTGGAGTTCCGCCCGTGAGTCCTTGTCGGCCCAAAGGTTGTCGCCGGTGCTCAAGGGGCGGTTGCGAACCGCCTGCACCCAGTCGCCTTCGCCGCCGGGCTGAAAAGAAACAGATCCCACCGAGAAGCTAAGTCGCGCTACACGGCCCGGAGGATCGTGCTCCGGCCCCTGCCCCTGCTCTTGCGGCGGCGGCTCCTGCGCGACCATTCTGAGCGGTGCTTGCAACATCAGCAATATCCCCGCCAGGACAACTCCAGCAACCACGACTTTGTGCGTTTTCATTGGCTCATGTTCCTCGCTGCGGCAATGTTCCGGCTACACCTTTACTAACCCTACGCCACCCGATAAGTTCCGTAACCAAAATCTTGCACCGAAGTAACTTTACCGCAAAGAAAACATGCCAGCCCTCGTTTCCGAAAGCTGGCATCTGATGTGACAACCCTGCCCGTTGCTTAGCCGACCGGCTGCGCGCTCAGCACCTTCTCGCGCTCTTCCGCATCCAGTTTCTCCTGGCGCGGCGAGGAAGGAAGCGCGAGCTCCAGAACCTCGCTGATCGTCTTGACGTAGTGAATCCTCAGGTTCTCGAGCTGCTCCGGTGTCAAGTCCTCTTCGACGTTCATTTTATTGTCCGCTGGCAGAATGACATCGTGAACCCCCGCCCGCTTGGCGGCCAGGACTTTCTCCTTGACTCCGCCAATGGGAAGCACATTCCCACTCAGTGTGATCTCGCCGGTCATCGCGGTGAGCGGACGCACCGGATGCCCCGTCAGCAGTGAGACCAGCGCCGTGGCCATAGTTACGCCAGCGGATGGGCCATCCTTGGGAATCGCGCCTGCCGGCACGTGAATGTGAATATCGTGTTCGGCGAAGAAGGTCTCAGGGATTCCAAGGTGCTCGGCGTTCGATCGTACCCAAGTGAGAGCCGCTTGCATGGATTCCTGCATCACCTGGCCGATCTGTCCGGTCATGGTGAAGCCACCTTTGCCCTTCATGGTGTTCGCTTCGATGAACAGAATGTCGCCGCCCGAAGGAGTCCACGCCAGCCCGACAACCACTCCAGCGCGCTTGGTGCGTTCGGCGATTTCGCCTTCGCTGCGCACCTTGATGCCGCCCAGAAATTCCTGGACGACCTCCTGGGTCACGACCAGCTTTGCCGTCTTGCCCTCCGCCAAGCGGCGCGCCTGCTTGCGGCACACCGTACCAATATTCCTCTCCAGATTACGCACGCCGGCTTCCCGGGTGTAGTGCCGGATGATGTTGCTGACGGCTTCCTCCGGGAACTCGATCTGTTCCGGCGTGATTCCGTTCTCTTCAATCTGCCGCGGAATCAGGTATTGAAACGCGATGTGGACTTTCTCTTCCTCAGTGTAGCCCTGGAGTTCGATGATCTCCATGCGATCGCGCAAAGGCTCCGCGATGGGATCGAGCATGTTTGCGGTGGTGATGAAGAGCACCTTCGACAAGTCGAACGGCACATCCAGATAATTGTCGCGGAAGGTGGAGTTCTGCTCCGGATCGAGCGCCTCCAGCAGCGCCGAACTGGGGTCGCCGCGGAAATCGCGCCCGACCTTATCGATTTCGTCCAGCATGAAGATTGGATCCTTGGTCTCGGCGCGGCGAATGCCCTGAATAATCTGTCCAGGCAACGCCCCAATGTATGTGCGCCGGTGACCACGAATCTCGGCCTCATCGTGAACGCCGCCCAGAGAAATCCGCACAAACTTGCGTCCTAGAGCCCGAGCGATAGATTTACCCAGCGAAGTCTTGCCTACGCCCGGAGGCCCGACAAAGCAAAGAATCGGCCCCTTCATCCCAGGTTTCAAACGACGCACGGAAAGATAGTCGAGAATACGATCTTTCACTTTCTTCAGATCGTAGTGGTCCGCATCGAGCACTTCTTTGGCTTTGATAATGTCAACGTCGCCGCCGGAAGTTTTCGCCCACGGGAGCACGGCGAGCCATTCAATGTAGTTGCGCGTAACCGAATAATCCGCCGCCATGGGTGACATACGCGAGAGCCGCCCCAACTCTTTGAGCGCCTCTTTTTTTACTTCGTCCGGCATCCCCGCGGATTCGATCTTCTGCCGCAGTTCTTCCGTGTCCCGCGCGCCCTCGTCCTGCTCACCCAGTTCTTTTTGAATCGCCTTCATCTGTTCGCGAAGGTAGTACTCGCGCTGGGTTTGCTGTACCCGATCCTGCACTTCCGACTGAATCTTGTTTCGTAGTTGCTGGACTTCCAACTCCTTGGCCAGATGCTGATTGATCTTCTCCAGGCGGACGCGAACATCGGTGGTTTCGAGCGTGTCCTGCTTGTCCGCCGTAGAAAGCGAAGGCAACGACGAGGCAATGAAATCCACCAACCGCCCGGGCTCCTCAATATTCATAGCCACGGTCGAGAGTTCGTCAGACAAAGTCGGCGAGCCCGCTACGATCTGCTGAAACAGGGTCAGGACATTGCGCTGCAGAGCTTCAACTTCAGAACTCTTGGGCGGAATGGCCTCGGGGACCGAGTCCACTCGTGCCCGCATGAAAGGAGCGAGCTGCGCAAACTCCACCAACCGCACCCGCTCCAGGCCTTCGGCGAACACAAACAGGCTCTGGTTGGGCATTTTGACAACTTTGTGAACCACCGCCAGAGTTCCGACGGTATATAGATCGGTGGGCTGCGGGGTGTCGACACGAGCTTCCCGTTGCGCCACCACCACAATGGTCTTGTCCTCGCCCAGAGAATTGATCAACTGGACAGAGCTCTCCCGACCCACGGTCAGAGGCAATACGGCATGCGGAAACAGCACCGTATCCCGCACTGGCAGAATCGGAAGCGCCCGATCGTCCGGCTCGCTATTCTTTGTGTTTTCTTTGACTTCCTTCACTTCTTTTGCAGTGCGCTCAGCGCGCGACGACTGTGCCATAAGTTCACCTTGAGTGTAGTGTGCTCAAGTTTGATGAGATGAATGCCCCGGAAGATGCAACCCGCTTCCGGACTTGAATTTAGTGAGCTGATGAATTCTAACCCTTCTGACAAGGCTTTGCACCAAACCAAAGGTACATAGGCTTTCCCCGCAGCCGATTTCCCCCGCGCACTCCGGAGCCTTTCTCAGCTTTAGGATTTTGACGTCACTGCTGCACGATATACTCCCAGCACTTTCACCGGACTCGCGCTCTCCGCCAGATGGCGGAGCGCGTTGCCAGCCGTCTCGTCATCTCCCCGCAGGAAATCCGCATAGAAAACATATTCCCACGGCCGCCCGCGCAGCGGTCGCGATTCGATCTTGCTCAAACTGATCTCGCGCAGCGCAAATACGCTCAAGGCTCCGAATAAAGCACCAGGCACATTCTTCACCGTGAAAGCAATCGACGTCTTGTTAGCGCCAGGAACAACGCGCCGCCGCTTGCGGATCAAAAAGAATCGCGTGAAGTTCCGCTTGTCGTCCTCGATGCCCGCTGCCAGTATCCGGCCTTTATAGACGGTCGCAGCCTGCCGCCCGGCAATCCCAGCCGCGTCCCGCAACCCGGTCTCGATTACATGCTTCACGCTGCCCGCAGTGTCGTAAAAAACCGTCGCCTCGATCTTCGGATATCTCCGAAAGAAATCCCGGCATTGATCCAGCGCCACAGGATGCGAAAAGACCCGTCGAATATCGCTCATCCTCACTCCCGGAGCAGCGATCAGGTTGTGCACGATCCGCAGGCGGTATTCCTGCTGAACAAAGACATTCCGCGCCAACAAAAGATCAAAATGCTCCGCCACCGAGCCCGCCAGCGAATTCTCAATCGGAATTACCGCCGCATTGACCGATCCGCGTTCCACCCGATCGAAGACCTCCGCCGAACGCGCGCACGCCACAATGCTGCAACCCGGAACCATGCGCTTCGCCGCCTCGTGACTGAAGGATCCCGCTTCGCCCTGGATGGCAACTCTCATAGGCCCAACTTACTTGTCCCCCGAACTCCGAAGCAATTCCTTCTCCAAGACGAACGCATCCACTCCATTCGAGTAGTACCGCGGCATCGTTTTCACCACACTGTAGTGATGCCGCTTATAGAAAGCCAGCGCCGCCGCATTGTCCACCGCAGTTTCCAAAACGACGCTGCGGCACGCAGCCGCGCGCAAGCGTTCCTCGGCCGTAGTCAACAGTTTCGACCCAATCCCGAAACGCCGGCTCGCGGGCGGCACATCAATCGTCAGGATATGGCCAATCCCGCGACGCTTGACCTGCGCCACAATGAAGCCCAAAACTTTAGCCGGAGATTCAACGGCCGGCCCGACTCCCAACGCCTCCGCGACCACGGTAAACGATCCTCGAAGCTGAATATAAGCCGCCAGTTCCAACCGCGAATACGCAATCCCCGGCGCAAAGCATTCCTGATCGATGCGCCACAGGTTGTTGAAATCCTCGCGCCGAAACTCCCGCAGGGCAAATTCCACTTCGCCATTGTAGCCTCAGAACTTGACCTATTCCCGCCTTCTTCATGACCCTGCAAGAGTTACAAATTCCCTCAAAAATAGTCCACGAACCTGTTGCCGAGTTGTATCCGAAGACGTACCATTCGCATCTGAGGTTGTTGTGGGGCGCCTAATCCTCATTGACGCCGCGGCCGCAGTCGCCCTGGTAGGACTGTGGTATTTCTGCCTCGCCCAGTACAACCACCGCCGAGGCGCCAAGGCCCTGCGCTGGGTGGAGGCCGCCTGCTCCAGTCGCGGCGAGGTGATCGAAGCCCGCTGGCTGGGAGCCTCCCGCCTGCAAGCCCATCTGCAATTCGCCACCCACTGGTTTGAGAACGCCAGAATCACCATTCGCCTGCTTCCCCGCCCATTGCCCATACCCTGGCTGCTGAGCGTCTGGCGCAAGCGCCGGGAAACTCTCACCTTCGAAGCCGACCTGGACTACGCCCCCGGCATCCGCCTGGAAGTGCTCCGTCATCGCTGGCTCACCCACAGCGACAACCAGCTAGTACGAAACGCCCGCCACTGGACGGTCGTCCGTCCCCGCCCCGTGGTACTGACCACATGCACGCAATGGAAACAGGAACTCCCCCCGCTGATCAACACCCTGATGACCTCCCGCGGACACAACCTGCTCACCGTGCGCCTACGACCCGAGTCCCCGCACCTGGCCGCGACCATCGACCTGGAAGCCCTCTCCGACGAACAAGCCGCCGCCGGCTTCCTGGGAGTATTGCGCGACCTGGCTGCCGGAGCCTCAACCCACAGGCAGTAGAAACCGCGCCTTGAGACCGGGACAACCGTCGGTTCCCGCGCCCGCGCAGTCTGACCGGAAGCGGAAGCACGCAGGAAGTTGACCTCACACCTAAATGGTTTTGGGAGGGCCCGGCTTCAGCCGGGCCGTTACGACCCCGAATGAAAACTGGGCTTTGGCCCCTGAGGAACCTGCCTACGCGACCGCAGCAGAAATCGAATCGCAGTGAACGGCACGCCGCCGCGATCAGGCTGAGAACCAAGAGCGAACAAAACACGAATATGGTAGACTTCAATGGTGCGTGAAAGTCGCGAATGCAATTTTTCGTAAGGTGGTGCAAGTACGTGTCCAAGTATTACCATTCTGATAAGCCGGTCGAGCGTCACAACTACAAAGCGCAACGTTATGCCCGCAGAACGAATACTTAGCGTCCAAGTGCAAGAAGACTTCGTTGAGAAGCTTGCCGCTGCGCAGCCGGCGCAGGCCCTTGCCGAGCTCATTTGGAATGGCCTAGACGCCGAGGCGACCGACGTTACTGTCGGCACTGAGCGTGGTCCACTGGGGCTAACGGCGATTAG
>Ga0210410_10000731_pt1 | contig 33748 bp, 29 predicted proteins | sample IncBWC4MmetaG_FD_161058 | JGI IMG/M metagenome (GOLD analysis project Ga0210410, IMG submission 161058) | Forest soil microbial communities from Barre Woods Harvard Forest LTER site, Petersham, Massachusetts, United States - Inc-BW-C-4-M | ecosystem: Environmental > Terrestrial > Soil >...
CTTCCCCGCCCTCGCGCATCCGCGCGCGCACCAAGCTGCGCCGGCCCGAAAGCATTCCTACATCGCCCATAAACTGCCCGGCGGTGTGCACCGTAATTAGCTCTTCCTCGTTGCCATTTGGACGCAGTATTTCGATTGCGCCGCTGATCACGACAAAAAACGGAAGGTTTTGATCGCCCTGCTCGACCAGGATCTCGCCCGCTGAAGCGCGCCTTCGTTTGCCATGGGCTGCGATGCGCTCGATCTGCGCCGGGCTCAGCGTCGGAAAGAGCAGCTCGCGCCGCTCCGCCGTTAACGATGCGCTCAGCGGAATGGGTACGGTGGTACTCATAACCAAATTAGCCTAGCACACTGCCTGCACCGCGCCATCAGCCTCCTGTTGAAAGACGATGGCGGTGGGGAGAAAGAGTGCGTTGTGACGCTTAGGGTGAGCGGGTGGGACAGGAAAAAATCTGGTCGCACAAAAGCTGCGCGGCCAGAACGAATCATTATCGCTGTTCATGGATACCAGAACTGGGGCTATAGAGGGCCCCGCCGAGAAACGAACAGCTAAACGAACTCGTGCCGCAAGCTTCGACGCTCCACTTACCAACAGGGCCTACGGCCAGCGATTTACGTAACGCGGCTCATGGCCGGTGGGGTTAGTATCGACAAACGCGCTAGTGGCCACTAACGGGCGGGCCGTTGGCAACCCCTGTTGGCTACGTTGATCCTCGGCGCCACCTTAATTAGGTGGATGTCCGGAGTTGGGGCCCTTTGGAATACAGATTCCCGTTGGAGAGACTGGGAGTGCGGGCGGGAGTCATGATTCCGCGCCCAAAAAACGATGCACCGATTCGGCGGGCGGTCTTCGCCAGCCGTCCCTTCATGAGGCAAATCTTGCTTACTTGAGATTGAAGGTCGCACCCAGAATCAAGCCGGGCATGTTAACGTCATAGACGAATTGGGCATTTCCATTCGGGCGGTAATTCACGTGGAGGTAACGATACCCAGCCAGCAAGATGACCTTTCGGCTGATCTTGTAACCCATGGCTCCCCCAACCTGATAATCCGACCGTGCGTCGGCTCCGCCGGCATCACCCCCGACCAATGCAAATGCCTTGGGTGAAAGCGCGAGTATAATCCGCCCGCCGGCGACGGCGTCCGCCCAACTCGCTGACTGGGAAAAGCCGCCCCTGATCTGGACTGGTTGCAAGGTAATGTCCGTTGTGACATGCCAGTAGCGAAAACCAAAGAGCGCATCGACTTTGACTTTTTTCCCGTCAATGATGCGATAGCCGATCTTCGGGGTCAGCATGGTTTCTGTCATTTTCGCTTTGATTGAACTGGCAAAGTCGTTGACGGGAAGCCCTTTATTGTCGGAAAGTTTCATCCACATGAAATCGACAGGCATGATCACGCGGTTGTAGCGCGTCTCAAACTCGCCCATCGCGCCGATATTGAAATAATTGAAAATGTCGCCGAAACTCGCATGCACACTGGCTTCATGGCCGAGCGCCCCCACTTGACCGTGAACGCCGGCGAACCAAATGTACGGAGTGATGGCAAAGTGCAAGCCGTCATTCGTGCTCGCCTGTTTGTCCTTGTCCTGATCTTTTTCCTTGGGTTGCGGCGCAGATGTGCTCATGTCCGCCAGCACCTGGGCGCTCGCCCGGGGTGAATAAAGAAATGCGGCCAACGCAAAAATCACTAAACCTGCGCTTGCGGCTTTGTAGTAAAAGCCCATGGGAACATCCTTTCTTTTTGTCGCAAGATTCTGCGCATGAGCGCAGCACAGATGGAATTGTCAAAAGTGACAGGCTGAGGCGCACAGCGCGAGCCACGCATCGCCAACTTCGCCATAGCTGAAAGCTGCGACCTCAGGTCTTCAGCTGTCATAGACGTGAAGAACATCGCGCAAAAAGATGGGCGGCCCGTGCGAGCCGCCCGCTTGGGACTTTGTCCCTGTTAGTTGCTAGGGCCTTTGGACGCTGCTTCTGCCTCCGCCATTCTCTTCCCCATTTCCGCCTTGATGGCGTCAAGGTTGAAGCTGGCGCCGCGCTGCATCGGCGGGTACTCGAGGAAGGTTTGGATTTCCTTGCCCATTACCTGCTGGACGAACACGAAGCGCCAGAATTGGTACTTGAACCAATCGAAGTATTGCTGCGCGCCGTCTTTCGTCCCATTGCTGGGCCAACCCGTGCGCTCGAATGGATCGAGACGCAGGTTGGTGATGTACGGCACGTCGGGATGGGTCTTTTCTCCCAACCAGCCGGCGGGTTGGTCGATGAAGCGGAACTTGTAGTCGTCGATGCGTATCGCGCCGACAGTGCTTTCGCCTAGGTAGAAGATTTCATGGCGCGCGGACGGGCCTTTGCCGGTGATGGCGGCCAGCTGGTTGTAGCCATCCAGGTGGTTCTTGTAAGTCCGGTCACCGATCGTTTTGCCTTTTAGCAACTCTTCGGTGATGTTCGGATTGCCGGCTGCGGCAACGAAGGTTGGCAACCAATCCAGTCCGGAAAAGATTCCGTTTTGCACGGAGTCCGCCGGTACATGACCGGGCCAGCGGAGGAGACAAGGAACCCGGAAGCCGCCCTCCAGGACAGTTCCCTTGGACTGTGCAAATGGAGTCTGACCGCCGTCGGGCCATGTGAAGAGTTCGGTGCCGTTGTCGGTTGTGAAGACGACGATAGTGTTGTCATCTACGCCCAGATCCTTCAGCTTGTTCATCACGATGCCGACGTCGTCGTCCAACTGCGCCATTCCGGCTTCTTCTTCGGACCAGCCATTCTCGGCGTTGCGCAGTGCCTCATACTTCGGCGAAAGGTGCGTGACGATGTGCATGCGGGTGGGGTTGAGCCACACGAAGAACGGCTTGTTGTCCTTCTTGGCCTTTTCCATGAACTTGATGGAGAGGTCGCGGATCTCGTCATCCACGGTTTCCATGCGCTTTGGATAGAGCGGGCCGGCATCCTCTATCTTCTGTTTGCCGACGACGCCCCAACGTGGTTCATCTGTCTGGTCAGCCTTGTCGGTAGACCAGCAATGCACCATGTTGCGCGGGCCCACGACATTCAAAAGATTTTGCGGATAGTTGGGATGGGCCGGGTCTTCCATCGCGTCGAGGTGATACAGATAGCCAAAGAACTCGTCGAAGCCGTGGACGCAAGGGAGGAATTCATTCCTGTCGCCGAGGTGATTCTTGCCGAACTGGCCGGTGGCATAGCCCATCGATTTCAATATCGTCGCAGTGGTGACTGCTTCAGCGGGCAGACCGACTTTCGCGCCAGCCTGACCCACCGTGGTCATGCCAGTACGAATCGGCAATTCCCCGGTGATGAAGTTCGCGCGACCGGCCGTGCAACTCGCCTCGGCGTAATAATCGGTGAACAACATCCCTTCCTTGGCCATCTTGTCCAGGTTGGGAGTCTTGCCCGCCATCAAACCACGATGGTAAGCGCCGATGTTCCACATTCCGATATCGTCACCCATGATGACGACGATGTTGGGTTTCTTTTCTTCCCCCTTGGCGGCGGGCAGTGCTGCCGCGCTGAAAACCGTGGCTGCTGTCGCCAACGTCAGACTTATTTTCCGTGTCCAGTTCATAAACACCCTCCTCTTTCTCCACTGACGAAAATCTCTCTATGCATTTAGTTTGCTGTGCCGGGCGGGCGATGTTTGATCGGCAAATATAATCGGTCTGCTTCCAGCCGGATGCAATTGTCAAAAGTTACGCAAGATCCGGGGGCGAATATGCCGGCCAATTGATCGTCGGCCAGAGAATCAAGCTCAAAAAAGGGAGGGGCGCTGTACCACTAGGGACGGCGCGTCTTTGGAGATTGCCCCAGGCTTAGGCGGCTCTTCAGACTTGTCACGGCGGTTCGAGCGCCGGAATCAGTCAGTCGGAGAGTAGAGAGAGTCCATTTCCTGAAAGTGCTTGAGAGCCGCGTCGACTGATTCTCTTACTTGGCGGCTTTCCGTAGTGCGCAATGCTTTGCCGTTGCGACTCCCAATACCCGGCCGCGAGGTTTATGGGCGAAAATTCATCTCCTTAGTGGCCACCGGCTTGTGCTCCTCTTGAGACCGCCTCCAGGAATTGGCTGACGGTTAATCCCCCGCTCTTCTGGCGGGGTGGAATTGTCAGAAGTGACAGCCTTGAGCGCCGGAACACAGCGCGAAAGCAAGGAACTGCTTGTTGGAGATCGCCATCCGCGTTCGTATCTTCGTGTGGTCTTCGACCTGTCATTTGTGACAATGGTAATCGGCGGCGCCTAGTGGAAACATGCCGGCAGCAAAATAGCCGTGTTTTTTGTTTTCAAGAGGGATCCCATGCGATTCGCAGTCTCTGCTTCATAGCGTGTATCGCGCTGTCGGCCGTCAGCCGCGCTCAGGCTCCCGTATTCCAGATTACGCCGGAACAGAGCAAGTTCGACTTCTCCGTGAAGGCGTCGGTGGCCCTGGAGGGTAAATTCGAGAAATGGGACGCATCGTTAACATTTCCGTCCACGGATGTTTCGACAGGTGTGATGGATATTAAGATTTGGGCGGACTCCGTAAGCACCGGAAGCGGCATGAAAGACGGCAAGCTGAAGAGCAAAGACTTCTTCAACGCCAAGGATGATCCCTACATCACCTTTCACGCCGACAAGATCGTGCAGACTGGGCCCGGCACCTTCGACCTCCCGGGGACATTTACGATACGGGGAGTGTCAAAACCCGAAACGCTGACGTTTACGCTCTCAGACATGGCGGCGGCAAGAGCGGCAGGGGAGGGTGAAATTAAAGGAAAAATGGCATTCGACCGCAAGGACTACGGGATGAATAAAGGAATTCCGTTCGTGACAATCGCTGGCCGCGTCGAGGTTATTGTCAATCCGAAGGCAAAACGCGTCAGCGGGCCTCCGCTGGTCCTCAAGCAATAGCCCGCGCGGGCAGAACTCTGGGCACGAACATGTGCCGAAATTTTGAGGATGCCTTAGCCGGGATCGTCTTCGAATCGCAAAATCGCTGTCAATTTTGACAATTGCTTGCGGGGAGGAGTCGGGACAGTGTTAACGGGTTCTTCCAGCCCGAGGCTTGATCGGGCAGCCAGCCAGAAGACCGAACGTCGGCTCATTTAGTGCAACGAACGCGGAAGAGGCAGCGCAACCAAATTGAATATGAAAAGCAACAACGAGAATACCGGAAACCATCAGGTCCTGCCGGCCAATCCCGCGGCTTTCCGGAAGATTTATCTCTTGATGTTTTTCTCAGTGGCCTCCGCCATCCTTTGCGCGGTCGTTCTTCACCCGCTTGCCACTTCCGTGCGCGCCAGTTCCAATGCACCCGCGAGCCCCGGCGCCGCATTTGCACCGACGGTGCCGAATACCCAACCGGCCCCTTCGCCTGCGCCATCAGGCATGGTATGGATTCCCGGCGGCGAATTTTCGATGGGAGCAGCCGATCCCCCCGACATGGACATGGTCGGGATGCGCGCCACCACCGATTCCCGGCCCATCCACAGGGTCTATGTCGATGGGTTTTTCATGGACAAGACCGACGTCACCAACGGCCAGTTCGCGGAGTTCGTGAAAGCAACCGGCTACGTCACCGTCGCGGAGAAAACTCCCACCCAAACCGAATTCCCCGGCGCGCCGCCGGATAATCTTGTCGCCGGAAGCGTCGTCTTTTCCCCGCCGGATCATGAAGTGCCGCTGAACGATCACTTCCAGTGGTGGAGCTATGTAAAAGGCGCGAACTGGCGGCACCCCTCCGGCCCAAACAGTTCCATCAAGGGAAAAGAAGTCTATCCCGTCGTCCAGGTGGCCTACGCCGATGCGCAAGCCTATGCGAAGTGGGCTCACAAGCGATTGCCTACCGAAGCGGAATGGGAATTCGCCGCACGCGGCAAGCTTTGGGGAAAACCATACGTTTGGGGAGAGAAATTCAAACCCGACGGAAAGTGGATGGCCAACACCTATCAGGGGCATTTCCCCGATCGGGATTCTGGTGCTGACGGTTTCATTGGCATCTCCCCCGTCGGCAAATTTCCGCCCAATGGTTACGGGCTTTTCGACATGGCCGGGAACGTCTGGCAGTGGACTGCCGACTGGTATCGCCCGGACTACTACGCTCAACTCGCCAAGGTTGGTGGTGTGGCGCGCAATCCGAAAGGCCCGGAAACACCGTTCGATCTCTCAGAACCCAACGACAAGAAAAAGGTGCAGCGCGGAGGTTCCTTTCTTTGCACGGATCAATACTGCTCGCGCTACATGGTCGGAACTCGAGGCAAGGGCGAGGTGAGCACAGGAACAAATCACCTGGGCTTTCGATGTGTTTCGAACAAGGGTGCGAAATTACAGGCACGGAACACTGACTGAAATGAGCTGGCTCATGAGAAGGCTCGGAACAATTAAGGGATTTTGAGATTCCGAATGGAAACAGCATTGTGAGGAGATTTAGAATAGGAGAAAAATCAATGTTACGTAGAATGCGGAGTTCGTTAGCGAAGATCGGAACGTGTGTTGCATTGGCAATGTTGGCGTGCACGCTCACTCCCGCCCAGGATGTATCCACCAACTCCATGCCCGGCGCAGACTTTACCAAATACCACACCTATAAACGGGTACCCATTGATGGCGCGGTGGTACCCAACCAGATTGTGGATGCCCAGATCAAGCAGTCCATCGATTCTCATCTGGCCGGAAAAGGCCTCACCAAGACGGATGGCGACAAAGCCGACCTCCTTATCGGCTACCAGATTTCCATCACGCGGGAAAAGCAGTGGAACGCTTACGGTACGGGCGGGATGCGCTGGGGCGGCGGCATGGCCACGGCACAGCAATCCGTTATCAGCACCGGCACGCTGGTTCTCGATATGTATGATCCCTCCACCAAGCAGCTCGTTTGAAGGGCGCGTATCCAAGACCCTCGATCCCAGCGCCAATCAGGGCAAGAAGCAGAAGAATCTCGACAAGGCCATGGAGAAGCTGTTGAAGAATTATCCGCCGAAGGCCAGTTAGTAGCGGTCAGAGCTTGCAAGAAGTTCCTGGCCATCCGCGGGCTCAACCACAACCACGATCTGAAGAATATTTTCAAGGGTGCAGCGACGCGTGCGGCCTCGACCGATGGACCTTTCCAGGACTTTTATCAGGCTTGCCTTGCCCGAGGTATGAAGCCGCATTTGGCGCGTCTCACGCTGGCACGCAAGATCGCAGCCATCACTTTACTCGTGTGGAAGAAAGGAGTTCGTTTCGACGCAGAACATCTGAAACAACAAGCAGCTTGAGCGTCGGGTGGAGGACCGTCCTTTGCTGGATACACTTCTGGTGATGGCCTTTCGGTTCTTCTGACGCTTTGGTTCGAGGGTGAGCATCCGCAAGCGCGTTAGGCGGAGAGTGTGCTCCGAGCACCATGAGTCCCTTGATAAACTATAGGCCCCCTCGGATAACCAAAAAAAGCTATAGGCCTCGAGCCTCAGATAGAACCATGGTTGACACGATTCGACCACGCAGCTTGTCTTGCTTCAGAATCCGGATGCGCCGTCACGACAACGAGATGAATCTACAAACAGACAAACGCCCCGGAGGCTCGCAACACGAAATGGGCTGGAGACCACGGCGAACATCTTCGCTCCTTCCAGTCGCCAGAGAAGTTTTTCTCTTGACTCTCCCCTTTATAGAACGCGCTTGTGTCCATCAAATGAGTAGTTCGCGGATTGTTGGCAAACCGGAAGGTAGCCAGAAACGGCCTCCGAAGAATATCGATTGACACTGAAGACGGCGTGTCTGGTTGTCACTCGTGCCGCTGCAAAGAAACACAAGAACCGGATCAACCGGCTAATCTGCCCCTTTTTGCCCCCGCGTATTTTTGTTAACTGTCCACCCATCAGGAAGATGGTTGGTAGGGGCGGTGGGGATCGAAAACAATTCCGTTCGGAATTTCAGAGACTTAGAAGGAATGCTGGGGAGCGATAAGACATTGAAAAGGAACAATAGGGAAACCAAGGGAATCGTTATTGGCCCCTCAATGGCCCCTCGCCTTTCGATACTGAGATTCCGTATCACGTTTTTCTCGCTGTACGAAAGTTGATGTCGGTTTCGGGTTCAAATCTGGTGGCACGGATGGCAAACCGACGCCCAAACAGTTTGCGAAGCGTGAGTTGTACTGACACGGTGATTCGGCTCCCCATTCTTAGCATGCTTTGGGGGTTGGTTGCCTAGTTCAATTCAAGTGTTTTGCAAGCACCGGTGCGGACCTGTTGAGACGAGTAGTCCTGCAGCTAACCGTTTGATAGCTTCCCGATGAGCCACCCAAGTCGCTGTGGCTTAGCCGACCTTCGCTCCAATCACTTCGCCGGAGACGATGATCTCCACGCGGCGGTTTTTCTGCCGTCCCTCGTTAGTGTTGTTATCCGCCACGGGCTCGGTCTTGCCCAACCCAACGGCCGTCACCGTGTCTGCGCCTAGCCCCTGCTGTACCAGGAAGTCACGTACTGTGTCTCCACGCTGCTCGGAAAGCTTCATGTTCGCTTCGTCGGTGCCGATATTGTCGGTGTGACCTTCGATGGCCAGGTTCAGGCCCGGATGAGCCTGAATGATTCCGGCGAGCTTTGCCAGTTTGATCTGCGCGTCCGGTTTCAGGTCGTACTTGCCAAAATCAAAAAGCACGTCCGCCATGTTCACAACCAAGCCGCGCGGTGAGTCGGTGGTCTGCAACACGCTGTTCAATTGCTGCAACAGTTGGGAGCGCAGAGCCGCCGTGGCCGCGCGTGCCCGTTCCGCGTCCTCCCTCGCCGCCTCCGCCTTGGCACGCTCCGCGGCCTGTTTTGACTCGGCCTCTGCTTGAGCCTGAGCAGCCTCTGCCTTCATTTGTGCCTCTTTGGCCGCTGTGAGTTCCGACTGACGCTTTGCCTGAACGGCTGCCTGTTCCTCGGCCTTAGCTTTCGCGGCCGCCGCTGCTGCGTCCTTTTCGTTCCGGATGCGTTCCGCTTCCTGGCGTTCTGCGGTGAGCGCGCGTGCATCTTCCGCAAACTGGATGGTCTGCCGAGCGTTCGTCACAATTGGCCCCTTGTCTTCCTTCGAAGCTAAGGAGTTCTCCGCCATTTGCAGACTGCTGGTAGCTTTGGTGAAAATATCGGGGGCGTACTTCTCCGCTCCCTGGGATTTCGCAATATCCACCGCATTCCGAGCCTCATACATGTCGAGCGGTACGTTCTTCAGGTCCAGGGTAAGCGCGAGTGGATTCTCAAGTTTTGCATACTGGCTGCGCTTCATCAGCTTGTAGCTGTTCTCGGGATAAATTTTGCCCTTGGTGTTCTTCTTGGTGTCGTTGACCAGCACGACTACTTCACTCGGCAGAGCCACTGCAAAATAAGGTTCTGCAGTCACTCCCAATGCGAACGTTTGTGATTGGGCGATGGTATTTAGCTTACCGTCGCCATTCTTATCGACCCGAATTTCGCCCAGGCTGGTTGTGGCACCATCGGGCGTGACGCTCCAAAGAACGTAGGTCAGGAATTCGGCTCCCAATGTCGTGGGCTGCGGCATTCCGGTGACCTTGACCTCAATCGACGTACTTCCTTTCTTTGCCTCAACCTTGGCCTCACCGTTCGCATTTGGTGCGGCGGGAGCAGGGACAAAAATCACCTTGGTGGAGCCTCCGCCGACTTCGTAACCAACGGACTTGATCGACTTCTTAACGACGTCTGAATCTGGAACTTGCGGCTTGCCTTGTGCAAACACATTTCCCGCGCAAGAAACAGCGAATAACAGAACCAGAACGCTCTTAGTAGCATGTCCTCCCATGTTGTTCCTCCTACTCCTCTTTTCCATCTCCCAATACTAAGCACAACAAAGGGGCACGGGTTCCGCACCCCACTCGTTTGAACAGTCTTCTCTTATGCGCCTATTAGAGGCCAATGCATGCTTTCACTCGCGGTCACCGCTGGCTATTGTCAAAAGTGACGGGTCGCGGTGGACTGGTGGGCGTTTTAGGGGAACACCCGGGCGGGCCCGTTGAGGCGAGCAGCCCTGCACCTGACCGTCTGCAGCGAACGGAACTGCGATTCTCCCTGTTTCGTCACACGAGCAAGAGAGGTTGCAAAATCCCCAGTATGAGCCTCATTGGTTCTCCAGGGAGAAGTAGAGATTCAATACTAGCCCGACTGAATTCACTTGCCGGTTCGGGTGCTTACCCGTGTTATTGTCATGTTCGAAATAGAGATTGAATTGGACATGCTTCCCTACGGGGAACAAGCTGCCCGCGTACAGTGACGTCGTGCTCCACTTGCTGTACTGACTCTCGTAAAACGGCTCGCCGGCGAGATACGGGATGAAGTGATACGAACGGACCGCAAAAGTGCGTTGCAGCGTCAATTTATTCCGATAACGCCACGAAAATATATCGTTTTTCCAGTCCAGTTCAAACCGGTTCCGGTCGGAGAGGAAAAACCCCGCCCGCAGGGGAAAGTTCGAAGTTGCCGCTTCGATCAAGCGAGTTTCCGGGGGAGCATCCGGCGTCGCGATGTAACGGTAGCCACTCTCCAGAACCAGGAATCTTGACTTTGAATCGTCCAGGTCAAAAGTGGCCACCTTTTTCAGCTTGATCAGGGGTTTCAGATAGACCTGAAGGCTAGGACCGAATGAAAATTGAGTGGGGTCACCGCCCTCTCGGTCATCCTTGGCTTGAAGATACGCGCGAAACGTGGAGTTCAATGTAAGATTAGCATCCACTTCCGGCAGGAATTGCGTCTCTTGTGCCCGAGCGGGCAGGCAGGCCAAGCAAAGCAGAATTGTCCATTTCCAAAGCGCCTCGCAAATTGCGGTTTTCCATTCCGTCGGGGGCGCAGTCATCAACTTCATTTCGGCCAGCCAATCCGGGAGTATTGCCACGCAATCGAAACGTTTTGATAATTGCCGCCATAATTGACAGGCGCGGGGCCCAAGCTCTTGCCCCCCACGCCACACCTAAAGCGCAGAGTTCGAGCGCGGCTGCCATCGAAAGCGTCCCGAGAATTGGCATCCATTTACCGGGACCAAAGTCATAGCTTTTGGTAATTAGAGTTTGTTGTAGTCACGACGAGTTCCTTCGCCGTCGCGTTAAGAACGGTCTGTTGCGCATAGTTGGGGCCGTTCGGGAGGGTGGCCATTTGAACATGCAGCGTCACCCCATGCTTCTCTTCATCCAGGTAGGTATCGACGTCCAGTGAAGTGATTTTGTTCGCCGCGGTATCGAAAGTGATGGTCATGCGATCGCCGGGTTGGGCATAATCGGTGAACACCAATCTCACCGCGCCCGGAACAGGATTCAACGCGAATTTTCCCGCCTGGTAGGCCTGCTCCATTTTTTGAGGATCCGGAGGCACATACATAGAGAGAAGACCCTTCACCTCTCCCATGTACTCCTTAATTTCGGCCTTTTTCTTTGCAATAATTTTTTGCTTCATCCGCCCACCGCTAGGTTCTGGCGGGGGAGCACCGATGGAAGTCTTCTGAACCTGTCCGTCAGATCCATACTGGCAGAGACTCTCCGAGGGCGGCTTCGCATCTCCCTTTAAGGTGAGTTGGATTGTTTCGGTCCATTGATATTGGCGAAGTTGCTGCTTATTTTCGGCGGCAACCGCCTTCACGGCTGTTAGTTTTTGTTGAAGCTCAGGATTCTGCGGAAGCGCTGGGATGGTGGCCACAAGCACTACCGCACCAGCGAGCATCAAGCATTTGCTGATTGCGTTGACGATACGGGTGACAGAATGATTCTTGCACGTCGAGGCAGGTCGCCAATTCATATGAACTCTCCTAAGACCGATAAGACCGAATCGAAGGTTTCCGAAATAATCGTGTCGCAAACTTGAGCGATGCAATTCTTACGGAGTGGGCACAACTTTGTAATAAACGCCGTTCGCGCCATACGCTGCGAGAAACCAGGTATTCCCGCACAGATAATAAGCTTGTCCATTCACCTCGGGCGTGACACAGCCTGCAGGAAGGACGGCAGTCATCTGTCCTACGGCGTAGTTGACATTAGCTGCAGCGTAGGCGGCGTTGGCGGCTGCGGCGTTAGCATTGACTGCAGCCGCGTTCGCGTTCGCAACGGCCGCGTTAGTAGTAGCAGCGGTGTTGGTTGCGCCCGCGTTGTAGCCTTGCGCATAAGCGCTATTCGCTGCTGCTGCGTTGTTCGACGATGCAACAGCGGTGGCAACCGTCGCGCCGACCACCACCCCCGCCACTGCGGCTCCGGCAGCACCCCAACCACTGTTGCAGTTGTAGCAGCTCGATCCGTAGACCGCGACTGTCGTCGGCGGATGATAGCCATAGGCGGTCGGTGCCCCATACGCGTAGTGGTCACTAGCATAGGCAGACTGGCCGGAAGAAGTCGTACCGACGGTGCCTACGCCTTGATAGTGCGTGGCGCTGCCACCATAGGCATTGGTCGCCGTTGTCGTTCCAGACCCTTCCGCGTGATATGCCGACCCGCCATAGCCGTTGCTAGCCGAAGTCCCCTGCCCCGCGGTATGGGTTGCACTGCCACCGTAGCCGTTGCTGGCTGTGGTCGTGCCTGACCCTTCGGCGTGATACGCTGACCCGCCGTGGGAGTTGGAAGCTGAAGTCCCCTCCCCTGCGGTGTGAGTCGCACTGCCACCATAAGCGTTGGTGCGAGTGGTAGTGTTCCCAGAGTGGCTGGTCCTGCCACCGCCCCAGGCATTCGCGTGCCCGTATGCCAAGGCGGTGTTGCAAGTGAACAGCGTGAAGAATAAAGCGGAAAGCCCAATCATTATTTTTCCCATGTTGTCTCCTTATCGTTATTGCTATGGTTGTGTCGGGTTGGTTTTTGTCGGAGCCGGTGTTCTTGCTGGCGGCGCTTTTGGCGTTGGTCTTGCGTCTGGCGAGGGTTGCGGATTTGGATGAGCAAATTGCAAGTGCTTCGCGGAAGAGGCATTGGAAGATGTGAAGAAATCATCAGAAACGGAAGCATCGAGTTTCCAGTCCGAGAGGATCAGATTGTGCCGCAGTTGGTCGGGATCATCGAGATAAATCGCGTGAATAATTCGGGGCAACTTGTCGTCCGCACCGACCCACATCTCCGCAAAAATCCCACTACCGGCAAAGGCCACGATATCGGTAGTAATACCTGCAACAACCTTCGATTGGCCGACATAGTACGCGTGCTTCAACCCAGAGGCCATGTCGCCGTATGGATCAGTAACAATCAAATCGGTAAATGGAAAGTAGATCGCTGCCGAGTGGAAAACCGCTTCCAGCGTCTTATCGATTGTGTCCGGAGCGTCAGCCACTGCGACAAGATTCTCTGCAGGCGCGTAAGCCATTACGACCTTGCCGTCGTAATAGAATTCCGAAGCAGGCCCATCACCTTCCAGAATTACACGCAGCTTGTTTGGCCGCTGTAAAACCGTATCGTATTTATTCCCGTAAACGAGCGGCGCGCCCTGGCGACTGAGACTCTCAAATGTCTCCACCGCAGTAAACGTAAGCGTGTGGGCCGACGCCAGTTTGTTGCTGGTCGCTTTCAGAATCTCAATCGCCTTCGGCTCAAGTTCGAGAGCAACGGGTGCTGGAGCTTTTGGTGTGGACGTTTTCTTCTTTGCCGCGGACGGAGCAGCTTGCTTTGGAGTTGCTGATGGCGATGCATCCTGGGCGGCGAGCGTGCCCGCTGCGGCAAGAAGTATCGCAAGTACCATTAAGGCTAATGAGCAAGTTTTATTGGAAGGAATCATCTTACACCTCGGACTAACTTTGGATTCTAAGAGTCGCCAAAGAATCCTCATGGAATCATTCCGCAATCAAACATCTTGTTGGCGATTGGGGGCGCAATTTTGTTGATAAATGCCGTACGCATCTGGGGATCGCTCTTCAGAAATGCCACGGCCTTTTGTTCTTCAGCAGACGGTGGGGCCTTTTCGGACTTCTTGATCCACAATTGCTCGCAGGTTGACTGTTCGTATTTGAGGATGACCTTGTCCGCGACCTTGTCCATGATGGGGAACTGTTGCGGTGGCTTAGCTTGGACGCCACTTGGGCGTAGCAATGTGAGGGATATGATCAAAATCGAAAACAGCGACAGCACCACAACCCAGGGGTAGTAACGCTTAATCATGCCTTCCTCCTAAATTCAGATTCATACTTATCTTCAAGGGATCGCCGGACTACTTTTTTTGTGGCGGCGGGTAATTCTTCAACAACTTCGCCATGGCTTTGTCGAGATTTTTCTGGTTCTTCTCTTGGTTGCTACTGGGATTGAGCGTCTTCGTGGCTGTTCCTGTCCAAACAAGCTGTTTGCTCGTCGGGTCATACATATCGAGAACCAAACTTCCATTAGTAATCGTGGAGCTCGTGGCGGTTCCCATTCCGCCAAATCGGGCGCCGCCCATACCGTATGCGTTCCACTGCTTTTCCTGATCGACGGCGACCTGATATCCAATCAGGAGGTCGGCCTTGTCACCGTCCGTTTTTGTCAGTCCTTTGCCCGTCAATTGAGAGTCCACGGAACTCTTGATCTGTGCGTCCGCAATCTGGTTTGGGTGCGAGCCACCTTCAATCGGTACCCATTTGTAGCTGTGGTATTTCCCAAAGTCAGTTCCGGGCATGAAGTTGTACTTTACGTCCTGAGCCGAAAGGACCGTGCCAACCAGAAGCGCAAGGCCAAACAACATCAAAAACTGGTCAACTTTAGCTTTTATCCTGAGATTCATTTCCTTCCTCCTTCGAAACATCGAGTTCAACTATCTCCAACTAACAATTTGCTATCCGCCTTTCAGATTGACCGACTGTCAAGAGATGGCTTATTGGGAGTTAGGCGTGTTGCACCAACCGCTTTTCTCTTCTGCAAAGCAAACTTATTGTTTGAAATTTACTGGAGGCCCGCTGACTCGTTTCCCTTTGAGGTCGAGAGTCACCTCGACGCGGTCAGCAATTTTGATGAAGGGAATGCCGCTGTTCATGCCGAATTCCTTACGGTCGAAGGCCATCGTCCCATTAATGCTGCCCTCGCCTGTCCCCTTGCCGGTGATCGTAAACGTCAGTGTCTCGGGCTTAGAGACCCCGCGAATGGTAAACGTTCCCGGTATATCAAGGGTGGTGGGACCGGTCTGCACAATCTTGTCTGCGTGAAACGTGATGTACGGATCATCCTTGGCGTTGAAGAAGTCTTTGCTCTTTAGTTTGCCGTCCTTCATGCCGCTCCCCGTATTCACGGAGTCTGCATAAATCTTGATGTCCAAGACGCCTGTCGTAACATCCGTGGAAGGAAATGTTAGCGTGGCGTCCCACTTGTCGAATTTACCGGCGATAGCCACCGATGCCTTGACAGAGAACTGAACTGTGCTTCCTGCCTGCGTAACCTCGAAAACTGGAACTTGTGCTCTACTCACCAATGGGAGCAAAACGGACGCTAAGAGGCGCAGGATCCCTAATCGAACATTGCGTTGTGTGAATTTCTCTAGTTTCATTGCGTTCCTCCTCGAATAGGCAGTTTGCGTTTACCGGCGTAAGGCAAAGCAGCCACAGTTGTTAACAGGAGAGAGAAGGAAATGGTCGGAGGAAAGCCAGCTCCTTCCCTTGCCACTTTGCTGCTTTGCACAGAGATCCAGTCGCCATAAGTTCGGCGAAGTAAACTAGTTACTTGCCAACACCCAAAGTCCGACCGCCGCCTCCCTGCCCGCCCTCAATTCGCTCCTCTTTCTCTTCTGACCGAAAGGCGTTACGACTGATTCCTCCGCTGGTGGCGACGCTATGACCTCAGTGATTTGGCGATATTGAGCGGGATGTTCACGGAATGTAACCGTCAAAAGTAACGGTCGATCCCGCGGGGGTCTCGTTCCAGCGCTGGCAAAGTTACTTTTGTGGACTAATTCTGTGTAAGGCGTTTCTCACTCCGAGGAAAGACGGGAGACGAATACACGACCTGCCAGCGCGTCATTCATCGCCGGGATTAAGTCGCTATCCATCAGCTCTTTCACCACGTACCCCAGCGCTCCTGTCGAGAGGCATGATTCGATAATTTCAGAGTCTTGATGCACGGTGAGAAACACAATCTTGGCCCTGCTGTCGCGCTTCTTGAGCTCTCGCGCGACCTCGATTCCAGTCAAGCCGGGCATTGAAATGTCCAAGACGGCCACATCGGGGTCGAACGCCATGACCGCTTCCAGAGCGGTATGCCCATCGGAGGCTAAGCTGACAACATTGAAAGAACCCTTCAACAGCGCGGCAATTGCGCTTAATACTTGCGCGAGGTCATCCGCGACTACCACACGCTTATAATTCATTCGGAACTCATTCCTGAGGTGTTCTTCAGTCTGGGATGCCACTAGAACTTATCGGCCAATCTCGGCCAGGGAAACAATCCCCTGCCTGAAACTCTTTCCATTAGCGAAGCAATTAGGCTTCCAGAGCCACATTGCTTGCAAATCCGGGTGTTGTCTAGCGGTAGAACTAACGGGGTGGCAAGGAAGTTCTGTGAAGGGCGATGATCCCGTGCTCGATTGCGTACTGAATCAGGTCGGCGTTAGTCTTTAGTTGTAGTAGTTCCATTACGGCATATTTGTGCCCGGCAACGGTGCGCCTGGTGATCCTTAGCTCGGACGCGACTTCCTTCATGGAGTGCCCTTCGGCCAAGAGTTGGATAACCTCCCGCTGCCGCGGAGTGGGTTCGGGCGCGTGCGAACGGTTTTTGGGATCTCGCAAGGAGATCCGGTTCAATCCTTCTTCGGCGCTCTTGGTTACGTAGGAACCGCCTTTCATCACTTGGTCAATCGCATCGGTAAGTTCCGATGCTGCTGCTTCCTTTAGTAAGAATCCCGAGGCTCCTGCCCGAAATGCTTCCCCGACGAGGTAAGGGTCTTCGTGCATGGTCATGAAGATAAGCTTTACATTGGGCATCGTGTGTTTGAGGTGCCGACCAGCGTCGAACCCATTCAGTTGCGGCATGCTGATATCCAGCACGATGATGTCAGGCTGCAATCGGTTCGCAGCTTCCAAAAGTGCACGTCCATCGCCCACCTTGCCTACGACATCAAAATGGGGCTCTAAAACACTCTGCAGCGCATCGGCCAACATCTGATGGTCATCCGCCACTAACACGCGTAGACGATTCATGATTCCATTCCCCCGGCAGCCAACGTTCTTGCCCGCTGCTGCTGCGCGGAGGCATGCAGCGGCACCTCAGCGAGAATTTCTGTCCCTCGCAGGAGTTCCGATCTGATAAGAAGTCGGCCCCCAACAAGTCGAAGCCTTTCCGCCATCCCTACGAGTCCGATTCCAGGGCCTGGGTTGGTGCCGTCAGCGTTGAAGCCCTTCCCCTCGTCTGTGATGCGGAGACTCACACCGTTCGCATTTTCACCCAGTTCAACACGCGCGCTATTGGCCTCACTATGTTTGACGACATTTCCAAGCGCTTCCTGAGTGACTCGAAATAGGCACAGGGCAACATCTTTCGTGAGATTGAACGGGAACGGAGACTCGGTGAAATGCACTTGAACGTTGTACTTTTCTTCGATGTCATTACAAAGACCACGCACAGCCGGCACCAGACCTACAAATTCCAGCCTGCTGGAATGCAGTTCATGAGAAAGGGAACGCATGTCCGCAGACATCGTTTTGGTTCTCTTCAACATGTTCAAGAGCCTGGTGCGATCCTCCACTGCCAGCTCAGGTAGTTTCTTCCGCAGTTGCTCGATGTCAATGCATTGAAGCGCCAGACGCTGGCCGAAATCGTCATGCAGCTCCATGGCGATGCGGGCGCGTTCTTCTTCCTGGACGTGAATCAAGCGGCCAGTCAAGGCTTGAAGCGATTCTGCTGACAGTTTCCGTTCCGTAATGTCGACGCAGGATCCGATATAGCCACAGAACGTGCCATCGGATTCAAACCTGGGGACCCCATAGTCAACGATCCAGCGGTATTCTCCGTCGAAGCGTCGTAGACGGTATTCCATCTCGAAATCGACTCGAGCGTCAAAAGCGCCCGAGTATGCTCCCAGACGGTGCTCTAGATCATCTGGATGCACACCCGACGCCCATCCCTCGCCTAGTTCGTCTTCGATAGATCGGCCCGTGAAGTGAAGCCAACCCTGATTGAAAAAATTGCACAATTTGTCTGTACCAGACATCCAGATCAACACCGGAGCTGAATTTGCCACCAGACGAAAACGCGCTTCGCTCTCGCGCAAGAGTTGCTCTGCTCGCTTACGATCTGTGATGTCACGGGCGATCTTGGAAAAACCTACGACTTTGCCCGTCGAATCCCTCACCTGAGATATGGTTAGTGAAACAGCGACTCCCCTCCCGTTTTTCGCTATACGGACTGTTTCATAGTGTTCAACGCGTTCATCCGCTCTCAATCGTTGCATCAGGACAGTCTCTTCGTCTCGAAACTCATTTGGTATGAGCATTGTGATTGATTGTCCGACGGCTTCTGCCTCGGAATACCCAAACAGACGGTGCGCAGCAGCGTTCCAACTTACGATGGTCCCATCAAGATTCTTGGAGATGATCGCGTCGTCGGACGATTCGACAAGGGCGGCAAGCCGAAGGCGCGCCTCCGTCGACAGGCGCAATCGTTTTTCGCTTTCACGGAGACCGATTTCCGTATGCTTGCGCTCTTCAACGAGAACTGCGAGGACCAAAAAGGGTGACGAAGTGATCAATAAGAACGTCTGAATCGACAAAACTCGATTGATTGGGTCCAGTTCGGCGAACGGACCGCGTCCGTGGACCGCACCCCAAATCGAGAGAAGGGCAACTATAGTCGTCGAAGTGCCAGCTCCCCCAGACCCGAAACGCAACGCGGACCACACCAAAAATGGCACTAAAGAATAAAGCAGCGTCGGCGGAGCGTTCGTCCTATACGCCACGAACATTACGTAGCTCAAGGAACTCAGCGTTGCGATCAACACCATTGTTTCCAGGTAGTATGCACGAGAGGTTCGCACCCAAGTCCGAGCTCTGCCGAACCAACCAAGAATGGCGGGTGTTACGGTAAGAAAAGCCAATCCCTCAGACAGAAAGCTAATCCTCCAACTAATCCATCGGTCTCCATTCAGGCCCAATATCCCGATGGACGATACGATCAGCGATCCGAGAATCACCGTACAGAAGGAATATTTAGCAAGGGCTTTCAGGCTGTTCAAACGTGGCTGGCCGTTCAAGACATAATTAACCCCCAAAGCTGCGACAAGTATTTCAAGCGTATCGGCCAGAATGAGCCACGCAATCGAGCGAATCGAAACGCCGGCTTGCAGATCATAGGCAACAAAACCCGCCAGGCCTGCCGGAATGAGAATCGGCCAGATCTTCCTCGGTGAGAGCACCAGAATGGCGACCAAAACCGCGCACCCAGGCCACAGGGGCCAATGCGCTTGGGGGGCATTTATGATTAAGACTCCTCCGAGATTAGCAGCCAAGTAGCACAGCGTAGCCACCATGCTCGCTGTTAGCACCGTCTGGAGCCGCGATTTCAGCTTCGACATGTCCCAGGAGGAGTGCCTATCGCTTGTATCCATGACCTGTCTCCCACGCCGTGGGAGGGATAAAGATGAGTGAATCTACCCCCGGATCCCGACTCTCCGCTATTGGCAATAATGACAGATATAACCTACAGAAATTCAAGACGAATGCTTGAGCGAAAGCGCCCCGCAATACGGACCGTCTCTTTTGACGGTTACACGTTTCCTCCCAAACTGCCATAAATTGCCAGTCAAATGATGAATCCCGACCCCTTTTGGCTTTGCCGAGCCAAGAAACGAAGCTGATTTGAGTGACGCTATGTTAGGCAGAAGAAGCTATCTGGAGAGCATCGGAACGCGAACATGCCCGATTGGGGTCCGACTCTTGCTTGTGTCCTTACTCGTCATCGCGATGAGGTCTGCAGCGGAGCTGTACATAGTGCAAGAGCTTCTTGTCGTGCCGCTCCTAGTCGGCGTCTTGATAACGACCATTTTTCTGATTGCGATTGCTTTCATTCTGTTCCAGGAAGGGATACGGCGGACCGCTACTTGGGCGAAAATCGGACTCATGCGTCTTGCCAACCTGGGTCTTCAAGAACCAATGAGGCCACTGGCGATCACAACGCAGGCTGCACAGACCTGCCCCCGATCCGGCGCAACAAAACACGGCCCGTTGAAAGAGAGAGGGCTAGATGAATGTTGATAATTCTGAGAGAACCAGCCTGAAGCAAAAGGCCGCGCACGAGCTTGTCCAACTTGTCGCCATTTTTTTGTATCTGGCTTTTTTCTTCTGCGCTCTGGCAACCTACAGCATGCTCCTGCTGAAAGAGTTTAACGTCTTATATTTCACATACGGCTTTGCACTCATCAATGCCCTTGTGATCGCCAAAGTCATTCTCATTGGAGAATATGCTCACCTTGGCAAAAAGCATGAAGCGAAGCCGTTGCTTCAGGCAGCCATTTATAAGGCCTTTCTGTTCACTTCGCTGGTGTTTGGCTTTCACGTTGTTGAGGAACTGATCAAACTCCTTCTGCATAGAGAAAATTTGGCAAGAGCGTTGCACGAGATACGCATTGATGATCTACTTGGCCGCAGTCTCGTCGTATTTTGTACTCTCATCACGCTTTTCGCATTCAGAGAATTACAGCGAGTGCTGGGCGAGGATAACTTTCGCGCCCTGTTTTTCCGAACAGGCGCCACCGCGAAATCAGAACTGCCCGACAGAGCCTAGCGGAGACTACCTGCTAGACTTGGATAGTTTGGAAGGAAAGTATGCCGCCCTTGATCACGAATCGCCGGCAATTCGGTTCGATCACCATCGTGGACCTACGTGGGAGTATTGACCTCGGAGAAGCGAGCCTGACGCTTCGTAGCATCATTCGTGATTTAGTCGAAAGTGGCCGAACAAAAATCATCCTCAATTTCTCCCAAGTGACGTCGATGGACAGTGCGGGAGTTGGGGAACTGGCTGGCGCCTACGTGCCAGTAAAGTCCAAGGGTGGCGAGTTGAAGTTTTTGAATCCGACGAAAAAGGTTTATGGAGTGTTGCAGATCACTCAATTGGACAAAGTCTTCGAAGTGTATTCGGATGAGCAAACAGCCCTTCGGAGCTTTCCCTAATAGGCCATAGCAGATGCGGTAAGTTCGATTCTTTCCTCTTCTCCCATGCCTCGCGCATTCACTTCACGGAAAATGCTGGTCACATTTGGCCGCTGTCCAAGCCCAGACAAACTTCTGAAAGAATCACCCAGGTCAGGGACTCTGAAAGTCGATCACTAAGAGGGTGATGTCGTCCTCCTGTCCGTCCCTCTTCGGATGTTCAGACCAGCCCGTCAGCTCTTCAAGCAACGAATCGGCAAACGTTGCTGCAGTGAGCTGATGGTTAGACTTCAAAAATCCCTTTAGAAGGTCTGCTCCAAATTCCTGCTCCGACGAGCTTCTTGCCTCCAATATTCCGTCAGTGTAGAGGATTGCTTTATCACCAGACCCTAGCGGGACCTCGACGAAAGAGTAGGTTGCCTCGGGGAACATTCCGAGTAAGAGGCCGTTCTCCAACACTTCTGAAGCGCTCTGTTCCGATTGGCGCCAAAAGAGGAGCGGCGGGTGCCCCGCACCACCATAGCGCAAGATGCCTTTCTCCATGTCCACGAATACGTAGGCGGCTGTCACAAAATGATGCTTGAACTTTCCACAGAACGAAAGATTCAATCCCGCCAAAACCTGCGCGGGATCACAGGCGTGCGGGAATTGCGCCGCCAGCGCAACCTGTAGCATCGAGGCGATAAGAGCCGCAGGCAGTCCATGACCGGAGACGTCCGCGATTAGGATACCCATGCGCTTCTCGTCCACCATGAGGAAATCGTAAAAATCACCCGCCACGGAACTCATCGGACTGTAGCGGGCGGCGATTTCCAAGCCTCTGAGTTTGGGGACCTCGTGGGGCAGGATGGACAACTGAATCTCTCGCGCCATCTCCAGTTCGTTATTAATGTCCAACAGTTGCCGGGCTAGTAGTTCGCGCGCTTCGCGAAGCACGAGATGCGTGTGAACACGCGCTTTCACAACTGCCGGCGAGAAGGGCTTGTGAATATAATCCACAGCTCCAACTTCGAATCCTTTTGTCTCGTCATCAGCTTCGGTCTTCCCTGTCAAGAAGATCACAGGTATGTCCCTAGCCTCCGGGGTAGCTTTCAATATCCCGCAGACTTGGTAGCCGTCCATCTCCGGCATCTCGACATCCAGCAGGATCAGGTCTGGATGCGGATTGGCCTTCACTAGGTCCAGAGCTTTTGCACCGCTCGTGGCAACTCGGATTTTGAAGTCGTCCTTCAGAATCGAACGCACCACCTGAAGATTGGCAGGAGCGTCGTCTACCACGAGTACTATTTTTTTTCCCTGGGGAATAATCATTTTGTTTATTCTCTACTCACACCGTAATCCTTCGCGATTTCAGCTAACTTCAAAAGCGCGCCTTCAAAATCAAACTCGTTGATGGCTGTTCTGAGGGCATTCAGTCGAAGTTTGTCGTAGTTGCCCGTGAGAACACCTTCCAGCGCAACAAAAGCCTCTGCAGCGTCGCCGTCGCGCGACTCAAGGAGTGCCCTGAGATGCGCGATTGCCGCTGATGCTGCTAGCGCATCGAAGTCCGAGGTCCTTCCTACCTCCACCGGCCGGTCAGGAATGACATCGCGCATCGCTTCCTGGATGGCTTGAATCTGGTGACTGACCTCTAGAGTGAATTGTTCAACCATCGCGGGGACGGTAGCATCCGCTTCGCGAATGGCTCGCTCCAGCTTTCCCGCCGCAGTGAATACCTTGCCAAGTCCGATATTCCCCGCGACGCCTTTCACCGTATGGGCGATTCGTTCCGCCAGTCTGTTCTCTCCAATTTCGAGTGCGGCCCGGATCTGCGAATTCACTTCGGACTGCCCGGCAGCGAACTGCACAAGCAGGTCACGGTAAAGTCGCTTGTTCCCGGCAACACGTTTGAGCCCCCCTGCCATGTTAACGCCCTCAATTTCGGGCAGGATCATCTCGCTGGCCAGTCTTGCGGCTCTGTCCTCGGCTCCGGCAGCCTGCACCTGCCGTGGCTTCGCCCAACGCATCAGCGTCACAAAGAGCACATCGGGATCGATGGGCTTGCTTACATGATCGTTCATTCCGGCATCGAGGCAGCGTTGTCGCTCCTCTACCAATGCGTGCGCAGTCATGGCGATAATTGGAAGTCCTTGAAGCTGCTGATGGGCTCGAAGAAGTCTGGTAGCGGTGAAACCATCCATCTCGGGCATTTGGAGATCCATGAACACGACGTCAAACGGCGGGAGATGCTCGCTCTCTGTCAGGATTCTCACGGCTTCGCCGCCGTTATTGGCGATCGTCACACTAGCTCCCGCGCTCTCAAGAAGTTCGCTTGCCACCTGCTGATTCACCTCATTGTCTTCCACCAACAGAATGCGGATTCCATTGGCATTGTGAGGAGTCGCAGCGGCTCTTGTGATTTGCGAATGGTCAGCCTCGTTCCCGGCACCACCAAATAACTCTAAAAGGGTGTCGCAAAGCGTCGAAGGAGTGACCGGCTTCAGCAGATAGCCGTCAATGCCCATCTCTTCGGCTTCCGCCCGGATTTCGTCCCGCCCAAAGGCAGTGACCATCGCGATTTTGGGTATGTGTTTGAAACGGTTGCCGGTCTTAATGATCCGGCTCGCCTCCAGGCCATTCATGCCTGGCATGTGCCAGTCCATCATGACAAGCTGATAGGGAGCCTGCTCATCGGCGCCAGCGAGTTCGCGGATTGCCTCTTCGCCGGAGGAAGCTGAATCAACCCTGAGACCGACCGCCTTTAGTGAGTCGGCCAGGATCTCGCGGGCCTGCACATTGTCATCGACGACAAGGACCCGGATACCCGCAATGTCAGGGATCAAGTGCTTGCGCTTCGTTTCTCCCGACCCCATCCCGAACCACGCAGTGAAATGAAATGTGCTACCCACCCCGTAGTTGCTCTCGACCCAGATGTTGCCGCCCATCAGTTCGACAAGTCTCTTGGAAATCGAGAGACCCAGGCCCGTGCCGCCATACTTTCGAGTGGTGGAGCTGTCGCCTTGGCTAAATGGTTGGAACAGGCGGGCCGTCTGTTCGAGCGTCATGCCGATTCCAGTGTCGCGTACGGAAAACTTTAAATTGGCTCTGTCGAAAGCCTTTTCCATCAGCGCCACCATTACACCGATCTCCCCATGTTCGGTGAATTTCACCGCGTTGTTGACAAGGTTGATCAGGATTTGACCGAGCCGCAACGGGTCGCCCACGAGATCCGGCGGCAAGTCCTGTTGCGCAGCGATGAGAAATTCCAGGTTTTTATCGTGGACTTTCTGGCTGACAACGTTGGAGACGTTTTCGAGCACATCTTCGAGACGGAAATTCGTTTTCTCAATGTCCAGCTTGCCGGCCTCGATTTTCGAGAAATCGAGAATATCGTTAATGATGCCCAGGAGAGATTGGGCGGCAGCCTTTGATTTCGTCAGGTAGTCACGCTGTTTGGATGTGAGATCCGTCTTCAGCGCGAGATGCGTCATGCCGAGAATCGCGTTCATCGGCGTGCGGATCTCGTGGCTCATGTTGGCAAGGAAGTCGGACTTTGCTTTTGTGGCGGCTTCGGCCGCTTCCTTCGCGGTCATGAGTTCTGCCTCCAGCCGCTTGAACTCTGTGATATCTTGCGAGACGCCATACACGTCGGTGGGCTTACCCTCAGCATCCTTCTGGACGTGCCCCAGCGCATGGATCCAAGCGATGCGTCCGTCGATCGGACGTTTATACGCAAACACCGTGTCATATGTGGCTGACTTGCCTTCCACTGCGGCGTTAAACGCCTCTCGCGCGATCTTGGCCGCGGCCTCGTCACCCTCACTCGCGTGACCGAACATCTCGTCCAGCCGGTAGCGGTAATCGGGACGCGGGAGATCACCGAAAACGGCAACTCTGCGAGGAGAGGAGTTGTAGCACCCGGAGCCGTCCAGTGGGACGTGCCAGTAGCCGGCTTTAGAGAGTTCTAGTGCGGTGTCCGCGAGAAAGTTCACGCGACGGAGTTCTTCATCGCGCTTCCGGAGAAGATCCTCGGCCGCTCTGCGCTCCGTAATATCCTCCTGCAAAGAGGCCACATACTGCGGTCGGCCCGCGGAGTCCCGCAGCAAGGAATATCTCACGCTCGTAACAACGATACGGCCGTCTCTGCGAACCAAGCGCTGCTCCCATTCGTCCTTTTCACGTGCCCCCTGGACGAGTTCGGCATAACGTTTCGCGTCTGGGGCACTTTCATCGGGATGAGTGATCTCGTCCCACGTTTCCAATCGGCTCAGTTCTTTTTCGGAGTAACCCAGCATCTCTTGCAACGCTCGGTTGGGACTGAGTTCCCGTGTGTCGATCTTGAAGACACCGATGCCGATCTGAGCGTTTTCGAAGATTGAACGGAAAAGCTGCTCGCTCGCCTGCAACTTTTCCTTGGCCCGCTTGCGGTCAGTGATATCAACAACTGTGACGACAGCTCCAGTAATCTTTCCGTCCTCACGAATGGGAAACGAGGAATACTCAACTGGGATAGGGGTGCCGTCTCGCCTCCACATCACCTCATTGTCCACGCGGCAGCCCTCGCCCTTCTTGAACGCGCGGTATATGGGGCATTGATCCACCGCATAGGGGGAGCCGTCGGATCTGTGGTGATGCACCAGGTCGTGCATGTTGCGACCCAAAGCTTCTTCGGAGCTGTAGCCGACCATCTCGCAGGTAGTGCGATTTATGAATGTGCATTTCCCTTGCAGGTCGATCCCATAGGTGCCCTGGCCACTAGATTCCAACAAGAGTTGCATTCGTTGCGTGACGAGATTTCGTTCGTTTTCTGCCAGCGTGCGATCCGTGACGTCTTCCGTCATTGCTACGACATATTGCGGCTTTCCTTCCGCATCCTTTAACAACTGGAACCTTCCGTTGGCAAAGAGGACCCGGCCGTCCCGGCGGATGAAACGTTGTTCATATCCGTCCGTCTCCCGCTTCCCCTGAATGAGCTGAGCATATCGCTGAGCGCAAGAGACGCGTTCCTCCGGGGGAACCATCTCGTCCCACCGCTCCAGACGGCTCAGTTCTTCTCCCGTGTAACCCAACATTTCCTGGAGTGCGCGGTTGGAGACAATTTCCCGACTATCAATCTCAAAGACGCTGATACCAACCTGCGAATTCTCGAAAATCGAACGGAAGAGCTGTTCGCTCGACCGCAGGCCTCTCTTGGCAGCTTTGTGCACGCTTCCTCCCTCCAAGGGCCCGGAGTACAGGGTGCGACGCTACCTTGGTCCCCGACTTCCCGCTATTGGCAATAATGACGGTGTCCAACCATCAAGAATCATGGTGGATGCTCCAGGAAGAGCGGCCTGAAAAATTGCGCACCGTCTCTTCTGACGGTTCTCAAAAACGCGCCTCCTTATTGCATCTTTAGTTAACCTAGAGCGCGAGGGCCTGGGAAACAAAGTTCCCCTCACGCCCAACCCGTCCGGGTCCTCAGTGCTCTTGTTGAAATGAAGGCGTTACACAGAACAGAACATCAAAAAGGAGACTTGAATGACAATCAGAAGTGCAGCAATGCTTGGGACAGCTCTGCTATTTGCGACGATGGCGATGGCGCAGGGTGACCATAAGATTGAGGCCACCGTCGATTACTCCTATGTTCATGCCAATCCACAGAACAACAGCGTTATTCCAACATTCTCCCTAAACGGCGGGGGTGGTTCGGGTGCCTTTTACTTCAGCGAGCACATCGGCATTGAAGCGGAGTTCGAGGGATACGGCAGTTATACTCACAACTTCACGATCACTAACCCAACGTACTGTCCTGTAGGCCCCTGCAGGGTGTCGGCTCAAGGCAACCTGTTCACCTATAACGTTGGACCCATCGTAAAATTCCGCATTTCGCATATCGAGCCGTTCGTCGAAGCACTGTTCGGCGGGGCACACTCGAATTTTTATGGAAACCTGTTCAAGGGCTGCTCGGGCTGCCTCACTGCCAGCAACTCGCCCAGCAACAATGCGTTTAACTTCATCATTGGCGGCGGGATCGACATTCCTATCACCCCCAAGATAGCCATTCGGCCCGTACAGCTTGACTATCTCCTGACACGTTTTGGCAATGCCTTCACGGCAGGCAACAACAACCAGAGCAACTTCCGGTATCAGGCGGGCGTCCAGTTCCGCTTCTAACAAACTCGATTGCCGCTAAGCGGCTCAGGGTAGTGTTAGGGTGCAATGCTCGCAATTGCACCCTATTCCCAACAGAAATGTAACGCGTCAGGATCGGAGGAAAATAGAGTATGTACAAGAAAATACATTCGCGATTCTCATCAGTAATTGCAGAACTCGGCGATCTGCCTGGCTCCACATCCCAGGAAAAAAGAAAGTATGTCCTGGAAGAGGTGTTCTGGGTTCCTGCGAACAATTGCAGTTCCAGGCGTTCTACTTCCGGAGACGATCCAGAACGGCGTTCGGAAAACGCGACACCGCCGCAGCGGCAGACTCGGAAGATCTAGCAAGAGCATCTACCCGGAAACGTATCTGGGACCGTTATTTTACTTTGATGAGCAGCTGACGATCGGGATAGGACTGGGCTCTTCGGGTCTACGTGTATTGCCACGGAGTTAGCCGAAAAACTGACGCGAGAGATCATTCTCCGATTTCCATCATTTTCAAAAAGATCGATTTTTTCAACTGGTACCGTACTTATTGACGGTTGGCAGCTTCCCCACGGTGCTTTAGATAAGGTGTTGAGAAGCGGTGCCTGTACCCGGCCAAGGTTACGCAGCTCAAGACGCAAACAAGCGAAACAGATTTTCTGAAGGAGAAATCAATTATGCCAATTAAGAATGCCAAGGAACTATTTGTGGGTATGCTGAGCCACTTGCGACACGGCACGGAGCGTTCGGCGGCGGTCTACCAGGAGTTGGGCGAATTGGCCCAGAACCCGGAAATCCAAGAGGCCCTCGCAGCACGAGCTTTCGTGTCCCAGCAAACTCTAGTGAAATTGGACGAGGCGTTTAAATTGATCGGTGAAAAACCGGTGAATGTCAGTGGAAAGCTTCACGATGTCTTTGTCGAGGATTTCCGCAGGGAGCTTGCGGAGATCCAAGCCCCCGAGGCGAAGCGGCTGTTCGTATTGGCGAAAGCCAATCACTTGAGCCACATGCGCACAGCGGAATACGTCACGTTGGTGGCGGCCGCCGATGTTTCCGGTCACCATGGTGTGGGCGTGCTGCTTGAGAGTTGCCTCGGCGACCATTTGGCCTTCGTTGAACGGACTAAGCGATTGATCCGTCACGTCATCGAAGCCAAGATCGCGGCGAGAGCAACAGGCTGAATGTTCAACCGGCAAATGACTTAAAAGAAGGCCCGCGTGGTCCCATCTGACAAAAGAGGTGGGACCATGCGGGCCGGAATATGCTTCCATCCCAAGTGGAAAACATAAGCCTCGTGCAAAAGTAAACGCCCAAACAGAGAGGCCCTCTCTTTAGGCTCTATCAGATAGAAGCACATAAGCCAGCGACCACATCCAAAGGCCGTGCGTCTCACGAAAGAATGGGCAGTGGCCGAGGGCCAATATAATTTTCGACGTTTTGCTATTTTTGACAACTCGAAAGAGCCGGATATCGGTCCAGCATTTTCCAATGAGCGCATACCCCACAATTCGTGCAGTCGCGATTGGAATCCTGGCGACTTATTTGCTCTGGGCTATTTTCGAAACCCAGGTGGGGAACAGCCTCGCTCGTTGTGGCGTCCTTATGCTCAACTCCTAACGCGGTTACCGGAGATCTCTAACAATGTCGGGTCTGTCAAACTCTTTTTGGGACACACTTATCCCTTCACTTAAAAGAGTTTCTTCTTCCGCATCCTTCGCTGTCTTCCGGATCGGCCTCGACAAGCACGGTTCGTTCGTAATCTAGCGGTCGGTTTCAGTCCGACCCAAACATCTCTTCGATCAAAACTTCGACCATCATTATTTCTTCGAACTCCCCCTCACGAGGGAGCGGGATGCCCTCTCAAGTGGACGACGATTTGCTACACGTCGTGTCCGGTACCGAGCTGTCCCGTGTACGAACCGAACTCCGGCTTCTTCCTCCCGAGCCTATCAAGCAAAGGTTGCTCGCGTCGAGAGGAGTCGACATTGTTATGCAATCAAGTGGGTCCCAATACCCAAATGCATAGCGACATGACCGGGAGTGCGCGGTGATTGTCGTGCTCCTGCCCTGCCGCGCCCACCTCGCGGCACACCGGCAATATTGACAATTGCGTCGTTCTCTACGCGCCGCTAACTTCCACTCGTTAGCGCCACCAGGTCTGGCGGTATGAGAGAAGGGTGCAACGGGAGAATCGCTGTGGGGCCAAACAGTCGCAGATTGCTTCTATCGATCCTTGTTCTTCTATACTCGGTGATTCTACCAACCGCTACTCCAGCGGCTGTGTCCAACAAGCTGGCCACTTCTGCCGTTGGACGGGTTGGTGCCGGCCAGGCACATGTGAGCGTGCACGCCGCAGAGATGGCATATGAATATCGCAAAAGAGACCCTTTCAGGCGCGCCTTTTACGCCTGTGTGTTGAAAATGGACCTGCGTTATCAGTTGAATGGTGTTCCCTCTCCGCCCACATCTGAGCAGAACCGAACCAGCCCGCAGCGGCGTGAATGGATCCCATGGGAATACTACGATGACGCAGGCGGTTGCGGAGGCGACTAGTGTCTATCCAACGTAGCTCCTTCCGCCAGTCCGCCTGCGCGGTTAAAAGGCTCCCCGTCGATGCAGGGAATTAGGGAGAGCTTAGGTTTCGATTAACGCGCTTACGGATTCGTTCTCCCGGCTAGTGAGTTGTCTGTTGTACCGAGTGTCCCGAAATTGCACCACAATAGGGTTGTCCAGGTTGCAGCGTAAATAGTTGAGAGAGCGGGAATTAGTTGGTGGATGTGGCCGGGATCGAACCGGTGACCCCCTGCTCACGAGGCAGGGGCGTCCGTCCTACCCTCGCGTGGTCATCGCCGAGCATTCGGTAATGAACCGAATGGTGCCCGGCCCTTGCCGATCTAAGGCCCGATTGGTGGCAAAGGTTTCAAACACCGCTGTGCCAAAAAGTCCTCGAAAGCACCTGCTTTGCAAGTAAGCAGGCTAAATCACACAAGTGCCGCATCTGGTGTCGCTTACGCGGAAACATGCGGTGCAACCACCCTCTCGAATTGGACTGACGTTGGACCGAGTCTTCACGAATATTGACCAACTTTAAGGCATTTAAGAAACGTTTTAAGGCAGCGGTTTGCTAATTGAGCAGCCGCTTTGTGGGCGGGCAAGATTCTTCATACTCTTTTCAGTTCAACGAGACGGCGCCCTCCAAGGGACGAGATCAGAACGTTTCTAGGCGAAGTCCTGGCAGCCTTGCCACAGATCGAGTCTCCGGCTGGATTGAGCCTGTAGCCCAAGAGTCTGTTGTTGATTCTGCGTTGCTTAGGTCCAATTTCAGGCCCTTCAAAACCGCATTCTTGTACACAAGTTGTACACAAAAACGCACGATAAGCACGAATAGCGCCTTTTTTTGTCCAAGTGAACTGTTCCCCGGCACAATTGATCCGTTTCCCAGTTTGTGGCGGAATATGTTTCGTCGTCCCTACGTAGATCATGAGCGTATCGTTGCTCACGCCTCGTCGGAGCTTTCTATGTCTTCAAGAAGTTTCTGCCGCTCGCCGCGTGCGGCGGCGCGCTTTACAGTGCGTGGTCGAAGCCGGGTGTGTTGTAGTTGCACGATTGCACTTCGCGGACAAGATGAGCATAGTGGAGATGAAACCGAAAGACTTCTGAATTCTTTCCAGGATAGGCCTGGAAGCTTCGGGCGCGGTTGCAATCGGCAATGGCGCGAAGAGTGTATCGGTGGTAGTGCTCATTTTGTTTTTTCCTTCCTTGATCAGCGATTCGATCTCTGTACGTATTCATCGTATATTTCGGTCAGATTGATGTCGAAAGGCAATCACCATGGAATTGCGGCATCTTCGATACTTCACCGCAGTTGTCCAGTGGAAGGGCTATCGCGAAGCCTCGCGGCGGCTGCACGTTGCGCAGGCAGCCATCAGCCGGACAGTAGCGGACCTTGAGGATGAACTTGGGCTGAAGCTATTCTCACGCGCGAAGCGTATGGCGCAACTCACACCTGAGGGCGAACTGTTTTACGCGGAAGCCATGCGCACGCTCGCGCAGGCGGAATCAGCCATCAATACGGCGAAACGAGCCGCGAAGGGTGAGGTCGGGAAGCTATCGATTGGATTTCTTGGGTCAGCTACGTACGCCTTTCTTCCGGCACTTGTGTGCACGTTCAAGAAACAATATCCAGGCGTCAAGCTCACGCTCCAGGAACTCTCGCCGCTCCAGCAGGAAGTCGCATTCGACAAGGGAGAGATCGACATCGGATTTACTCGAACGCTTACCGCTGAAAAAAGCAGGACGTTTTCATCGCGCTGTCTGTATCGCGACCCACTGATGGCAGTTCTACCCCGTTCAAGGCAGGTGAAAACGAACCATGTACGCCTCTCAGACTTAGCGAAAGACGACTTCATTCTCTTTCATCGCGAGGGTGCTCCCCCACTCTTCGACACGATCACCCGGATATGCAACGAGGCCGGTTTCTCCCCCAGGGTTGAGAATCAACCGAACATGATGCAGACAGTGCTTTCGCTTGTGGAAGCGGAGCAGGGTGTCTCTATCGTTCCTGCGTGTGTCAGAAACCTTCGCTCCGACGGCGTGCGGTTCTACCGTTTGCAGCCCGACGAAGTAAGAGTCGAACTTGTGGCAGCGTGGAAGAAAGAGACTCCCTCGGCCGCTCTTCGTGCTTTTCTCGATCTGGTTAGCACAAAGGCCTCGCTGATTCGGAAGAAAGCCGAAATCCACTGACTGATCGCCGCGGACCTTATCCGCGATTACTTCGCGGCGGGCGGCAGGAGCTTTTCGTCGATCAGGGACTGCAGCCCCTTACGGAACGAGTCCTGGGTGTCCATCGTCCTTGTGAACCCGGCCTGGCGCAGCTTGATAGTGCTCACGAAGGCTCGAGGTCCTGCCGGGGCGCCGTAGGCGAACGCGAAATCCACGTGCTGATCCCCTTGGCCAACCAACTGCCGCAGGTTCCGCGAGCGAAGATCGTACTTCGCTGCGATCTGGTCCCAGACATCCGCGTTTTCCTCGAGGTAGGCCGCCACGCTCGTTGGCATGTCCGGTCCGGTTTCGACACCGAGGGTTTCGGCCAGGGCCGGCCACAGATTGCGCCACTCGAATACGTCGCCGTTAGTGATGTTGAACGCTTTGTTCGCCGCCTGGGGTGATTGCGCAGCCCAGACCATCACGTCCGCGACGAGGTCTGCATCGGCGGCCTCCCAAACGAACGACGGACCGCCAGGAAAACTGAACGGTTCACCCTTCTCTCGGCGAATTGCCGCGTAGACGCCGATAGCTGGGAGAACATTCAACGCGCCCGGAGTGGGCCCGATGACGAGCTGCGGACGCAGCGCCGTGTAGTTGAATCCGTGCCTGGCACCCATCTCACTCACATAGTCTTGGTGGTCGAAGAAGAAGTTCGGGTGGTCCTTATGGGCATCACGTTCGCGGGCCGGGACGGGGATCGGGTGCAGGTGCACGCCGTAGACCTTCGTTCCTTGCAGGATACTGATGTGCTGGAAATTGGAGGCGGTGCGTACAATCGGTTCCACCACGTTGCGGAGCATGGCGTTGTTGGTCTCGATCTGTTCCTTGCTTGACCAGCCAGCGACCAGCTCGGGCTTCTCGTGTATAGCCGTGTAGGCGATATGCGTGATGTCAGTCAGCGGCTCGAACGCGGCGCGGGCCGCTTTCTCGTCCCGCAGATCGACCGACAGAAACTCAATATCCCGGCTGCTGAGCAGCTTGGGCTTGCGGAGCGAGACACCAACCACATCCCAGCCCGCCGAAAGAAACTTCTCGATCGCGGCAACACCCAACAGTCCTGCGCCGGTGACGAGCACCTTGTTCGGCTTGACGCCGCTTTTCTTTTTAGCAGTTGTGTTCATGATTCTATAGAACCTTAGCCCTTTCAAACGCTTTCCTGAATTTATCTAAACGAGACAGAAGACTTGCTTTTGCCTTCACTCCTTTGCCGTTTCGAGGCGGCAAAATATCGAATTTTGCAGGGCTCAGATTTGGGCCACGCCGCCATCGACGTAAAGCTCTGCACCCGAGACATAGCTGGCCTCATCGGACGCGAGGAATGAGACGGCTTTTGCGATCTCATCCGGTTCTCCCAACCTGCCGAGCGGAACATTATTCTCCATCTCCTTCTTCATCTTTGTGAGCGCTTCGCCCTGCTGGAGGCTTTCCATGATCGGAGTATCGATATGACCGGGGCTGAGCACATTCACTCTGATACGACGGCTCCGCAAATCATTGGTCCACGTCCGGGCAAACGAACGAACGGCCGCCTTCGTGGCGCTGTACACACTCATGGCGGGAAAACCTTTGATATCGGCAATCGATCCAGTCAGGATGATCGCGCCGCCGTCCTTCATCATAGGGAGGCCCTTTTGCACCGAGAAGAAGATTCCTTTCACATTTGCGTTGAAGTGAAGGTCAAAAAATCCCTCATCCACAGTGCCGAACGGGGCCAGTTTTGCCAAACCGGCGTTGGCGAAAATAATGTCGATCGGACGATGATACTTTTTCACTGCGTCGTATAAACGGTCCAGGTCAGACAGGCTGGCAACGTCACCTTGCACGGCCGTCACGTTCTTTCCAATTCCAGCGACCGCAGCATCGAGT
>Ga0210410_10000732_pt1 | contig 33731 bp, 26 predicted proteins | sample IncBWC4MmetaG_FD_161058 | JGI IMG/M metagenome (GOLD analysis project Ga0210410, IMG submission 161058) | Forest soil microbial communities from Barre Woods Harvard Forest LTER site, Petersham, Massachusetts, United States - Inc-BW-C-4-M | ecosystem: Environmental > Terrestrial > Soil >...
TGGCATCGGGATCGGCTGGGCCATGTACCCGTTTTCGCGCTAACACGCGTAGTGAAGCAAATCGCGGGCCGACCAGGGCAGGAACATGCTTTCTCTGTAAAATTGACAGCAATTTTCCGCGGATGCTAATGTAGTTTCTCCACCAAGCCGAGGTAGCTCAGTGGTAGAGCAGCCGATTCGTAATCGGCAGGTCGCGAGTTCAACTCTCGCCCTCGGCTCCATTTGCATCGTGGGTTCATCGTCACGTTTTCAGGCATCTGCTTGACGTGGGCGCGGCATCTTGACTACTGTTGTATTGTGAGTGCAATGAGGCGAGATTCTGAGTTCGAACTCGAGGGCAGCGAACCGCGAAGGCGGGCTGCAGTCTGTTTCGTGCTTGTTGCGCTTCTTCTGTACAATCCATTTTTCACCATTCTAGGCAGTTCGCTCGACCTCAACGTTCAGCATCCGCTAAGTTATCGAGCTACTCTGGCAGGTACGGAATTGCAGCGGGGCATGCTTGAGGCCGCGACCCCGTTGATTCCCGAGCTGGATGCCGCAATTCTTCACGTCGCCAGCCTGTTCTCTCCTACCCATAAAGTTGCTTTAGTTCAGCCGAGCGATACCGCTAGACCAATAGCGCTAGCGATTTGCGACAGCATTTGGTTCCGTCCACCACCCTCCGCGTAGTCCTGAGTTTCTTCTTTCGCAATTCTTAACCTGCGAGGAGTGGTTTATCCTTGCTCCAGTATCCGGCCCCGATTTTTCGCGGCTCTCCGGCCTTAAGCGCCGGGATCTCGCTCAGGATCACATTGATGAAGAAAAAATGGATATTCACTGGCGCCGCGCTGCTGGCAGGCGGGCTGTTGATGTGGATTTGGCTGGGACGCGGTCCGGCGGACACTGCGGGCATTCATCACGTTGATGCGGACGGAGACCTGGCGCCCGCCGCAGTGGCGCGCGTCGAACGCCACAACATGGGCAGCACGCTGGCTATTGCCGGGGAGTTCAAGCCATTTCAGGACGTGGATGTGCACGCGAAAGTCGCGGGATACATCCGCAAGATTTATGTGGACGTCGGCGACCACGTGAAGGAAGGCCAGACGCTCGCGGTGCTAGAGGTGCCGGAGATTGCCGCACAGTTGACCGGTGCGGAAGCGTCGGTACGCGCAGCTCAGGAGCAGATTCACAAGGCGCAGGGCGACCTGCAGCGGGCGCGGTCGGCACACGCGGCGGCGCATTCGGCCTACATACGGTTGAAACAAGCGGCGGATTCGCGGGTGGGCTTAGTGGCACAGCAGGAAGTCGACGATTCACAGGCAAAAGATTTAGAGACAGAGGGTCAGGCGGCCAGTGCAGAGGCGGAGCTGGCCTCGGCCGGACAACAGTTGGAAGTGGCGCAGGCCAGCCAGAAGCAGTACAGCGCCATGTCCGATTACACGCGCATCGTGGCGCCGTTCGCGGGAGTGATCACGAACCGCTACGCGGATACCGGAGCGCTAATCGCTGCCGGGACGTCCTCGAGCACGCAAGCGATTCCGGTGGTCCGGCTGGCGCAAACCTCAAAGCTGCGGCTCGTGCTACCGATACCGGAATCTGTTGTGGCGCAAATTCATTTGGGCGACCCAGTCAAAGTACGCGTGCAGGCGCTGGATCAGGAGATCGAGGGCCGGGTATCGCGCTTTGCCGATTCGCTGGATCGTCAGACGCGCACGATGGAAACGGAAATTGATTTCGATAACCGCGCGGGCCACTTGATTTCGGGAATGTATACAGAAACGCGGCTGTCGCTGCGAGAAAAGAAGAATGCGCTGACGATTCCGCTCGAGGCGGTCAGCCGAAACGGCGAGGAAGCGACCGTGCTGGCTGTCAATGCAGAGAATGTGGTGGAAGAGCGCAAGATACGGCTGGGAGTGGAAGACAGCACGCGAACCGAAGTGCTTTCCGGATTGAGCGAAGGCGAGCGCGTGATCATCGGGAATCGAAGCGAATACCACAACGGACAGAAGATTCAGCCGAAAGACGTCAGCGGCGGAACGGCAAAGACAGGAAGTGAGAGCTGATGTCGGGGTTTTCGATACGCAATCCGTTTTTTGTCATTGTGGCTTGCCTGGTCGTGGCGATCGTGGGGACAGTGATGCTGGCGCGCATGCCAGTCGACCTTTTCCCGCCCATCAACATTCCCGTGGTGGTGGTGGCGACGTTCTACTCCGGAATGCCGCCGCAGCAGATTGAAACAAATATCACCAATCCGTTTGAGCGCTGGTTCACCCTGGCGAGCGGAATCGATCACATCGAATCGCGGTCGCTGCCGGGCGTAAGCCTAATCAGAATTTATTTTCAGGCAGGCACGAACGCGGACGCCGACCTGAGCACGGTGTCCAACCTGGCGATGGCGGACTTGCGACGCCTGCCACCGGGCACGCTCCCTCCCGTGGTGCTGAAATTTGACGCGTCGAGCTTGCCGGTTTGCCTGATTACGTTGAAAGGTCAGGGACTGAACGAAACGGAGTTGCACGACATCGGGCAGTACACCGTGCGTAACCAGATTGCGAACGTGCCGGGAGCTTCCGTGCCGCAGCCGTTTGGCGGGCGCTATCGGCAGATCATGGTGTACGTCGATCCCATGAAATTGCAGGCGCACCAGCTGAGCCCTATGGACGTGGTTCGCCAGGTGAACGAGAGCAACCTGATCCTGCCTGCCGGCGACGTGAAGATTGGGCCATTCGATTACAACTTGTACTCGAACAGCCAGGTGCCTTCGGCGAACGCCATCAACTCGATGCCGCTGAAAACAGTCGGGCAGTCTTCAGTGCTGGTTGGGGACGTGGGCAAAGCCGTGGATGCGCAAGCGATTCAGACGAATATCGTGCGCGTCGATGGACAGCCCTCTGTGTACTTGCCGATTCTGAAGCAGGGCGGAGACACGAACACGATTGCCGTGGTCGATGGGATTAAAGATGCGCTGACGAAATTGGTGGATGTGCCTAAGCAGCTTGTTACGCGTGCAGTGTTCGACCAATCCATTTTCGTGAAGACGGCCATCAATAACTTGATGCACGAAGGCGCCATCGGCTTGGTGCTGACCGGCTTGATGATTTTGCTTTTCCTTGGCAGCTTGCGGGCAACCGCGGCGGTGTTTCTTTCGATTCCACTTTCCGCGCTTGCTGCGTTTCTGGCCATCAGCGCAGGGGGCGGGACTGTTAACACGATGGTGCTGGGCGGCTTGGCTCTGGCGTTCTCGCGCTTGATCGACAATTCGGTGATCGTGCTGGAAAACATTTTTCGCCATCTGGAAATGGGGGAAGAGCCTAGCGTCGCAGCCGAAAAGGGCGGCCAGGAAGTCGCGCTTGCGGTCTTGGCGGCAACGATAACCACGGCAATCGTTTTTTTTCCGGTGGTGTTTTTGTATGGCGTCAGCCGCTTCCTGTTCGTGGCGCTGGCCATGGCGGTCATTCTTTCACTGGTTGCCTCGTATTTTGTGGCCATGACGGTTGTGCCGTTGTTCTGCGCGAAGCTCATCAAGAAGCACCAAGCTGACGAAGAAGTCGGAGATGACTTCGTTGGGTCGCGGTTTGGGACTATTGCGAAGAAGTTTAATATCTATTTCGAAAGAATGCTGGGGGGCTACGATCGAACGTTGAGCAAGTCGCTGCTGCGTCCCTTGGCAACGCTCACAGGGCTTGTCGGGGTCTCTTTGTTGTGTCTTTCGCTGTACCCACTCTTAGGCGTGGCGTTTTTTCCGCGCACCGATCCGGGCCAATTTGTGATCAACGTCAAGGCGCCATCCGGCACTCGCGTCGAACTGACTGAAAATTACGTCAAAGAAGTGGAGGACATTATCCGGCAGGTGGTACCTCCGTCTGAGCTTTCGATGATTGTGTCGAACATTGGCGTCACGCCGGACTTCTCCGCGATCTATACGCCCAACTCCGCTCCGCACACCGCGTTTGTGCAAGCCAGCCTCAAGGAAGGCCACAAGGTGGGCAGCTATGAATACATGCGGCGGGTGCGGGAAGAGGTAAGTCAAAAATTGCCGCAGCTCACTACCTATTTTCAATCTGGAGGACTTGTGGACGCGGTGCTGAACCTGGGGTTGCCCGCACCGATCGATGTGCAAGTGAGCGGGAATAACCTGAACAAAGTGTATGCGGTGGCTACGCAAATCGCAGCGCCAACGCGCCGGCTCAGCGGCGTGAGCGACGTGCTGATTCCGCAGGATATCGATTACCCGGCGCTGCAATTGGATATCGACCGCGAGAAAGCCAGCCTGCTGGGCCTCTCGCAAAAGGAAATCGTGGACAACGTGATTACCGCGCTCACTTCCAACGGAATGATCGCGCCGAATTACTGGATCGATCCGAAGAGCGGCAATCCGTACATGTTGACCGTGCAATATCCCGAGAACCAGGTGAAGTCGGTGATGGATTTGAAGCAGATTCCGCTCCGAGGGGTGAAGAGCAGCGAGCCTACCTACCTCGATTCGGTGGTCAAAATCAGCACGGTGCCGTCGCCGACCGAAGTCGACCACTACCAGTTGTTCCGCGTTGTCGACGTCTACGTCTCGCCAAAAAATGAAGACCTGGGCAAGATTACCAGCCAGATCGAAGGCATCATCAAGAAAACGAAGCTGCCGGAAGGCGTGCGCGTGAATTTGCGCGGCTCCGTACAAGGCATGCGGCAGTCGTTCAAAAGTTTCGGTATCGGCCTGATTCTTTCGGTCGTGCTCGTGTATCTCGTGCTTGTGGCGCAATTCGCCTCATGGGAAGACCCGTTCATCATTTTACTTGCGGTGCCACCCGGCTTGGCGGGAGTGCTGCTCTTTCTGCTCGCCACTGGGACGACGCTAAATGTTATGTCGCTCATGGGCGTGGTGATGATGGTTGGAATCGTGGTGTCCAACAGCATCTTGATCGTGGAGTTCGCGCGGCACATGCATCATGAGGGAAGGCCGCTCAAGGAGGCGGTATCGCTCGCGTCCAGGCTGCGTCTACGGCCAATCTTGATGACTTCGCTGGCTACGATGCTCGGCTTGATTCCTATGGCCATGAAATTGGGGGAGGGATCGGAGGCGTATGCACCGCTGGCGCGAGCGATTATCGGGGGGTTGCTGGTCTCCGTGGTTGTCACGGTGTATTTGGTTCCGGCCGCATACTTACTGGTGCACCGCAAAAAGGAAGCGCGCCTGCAAGAGGTGCATCCATGACACGCTTAATGCTTCTGTTTAGTTTTCTTTTTGCGGCGATTGTCACTTTCGCTCAAGAGCCTCAAGCTCCGCCGCCTCAAGGACAATCCCCAGCTCCGCAGAATCCGGCGCAAACTGCACCGCAGGCCGCACGGCAGACCGGGACGCCCTTGACGCTGGCCCAGGCCGAAGCAACGGCCTTGCGAAACAATCCCCAGATCACGATTGGAAAGCTGCGCGCGCTCCAAGCGCAGCAATACGTGCGCGAAACGCGCTCTGCGCTATTGCCCACCGCATACCTAAGCCTGACGGGAGTGGATACGGAGTCCGGGAGCCGTCTGGCCGCAGGCGCCATTAATAGCCCGCTTCTATTGACGCGCGCGGCTGCCGGCGCTACGGTCACTCAACTTGTGACCGACTTCGGTCGTACGACGAATCAGGTCTCCAGCTCGCAATTTCAGGCCAAAGCGGAAGACAAGAACGCGGCCGCGACGGCTGCAGACATCACTCTGGCCGTCGACCAGGCGTTCTACAACGCGCTGGAAACGCGCGAGCTGATGAAAGTGGCGGAAGAAACGATCAAGACGCGGCAGACACTGGTTGACCGTGTGGGAGCCTTAACGCAGGCCAAATTGAGGTCCGATTTGGATTTGAGCTTTGCGAACGTCGATCTGTCGCGCGCCAAGCTTTTGCTCCTGGAATCACAAAATAATTTTCAGAGTGCATTGGCGGCGCTTTCTGCGCTCCTCGGCTACCCGGACGAACAAACGTTTGATATCGTCGAGCAAGAGCAGGGAATCACGCCTCCTTCGCCGGAGGTTCTGTCATTGATCGCGCAGGCATTGCAGCAGCGGCCCGAAGTGGCGGCGTTGCAATTCCAAGTGGAGTCTGCGCAGAAGAATAGCAATGCGGAGCATGACCTTTGGCGCCCCACGGTTAGCGCCTTCGGAGTCGCGGGAGTCGCGCCAGTTCGCGATCCCCAGATCTCCAATTGGTATGGCGCGGTCGGTGTGAACATCAACATCCCCGTCTTCAACGGATTCCTGTACAACGCACGCGCCAAAGTCGCGGATCTGCAAACGGAAGCGACGCGGCAAAGGCTGATGGATCTGCGCAACAATGTGGCTCGCGACGTGCGCATTTCGTGGCAGGATGCGAACCAGGCGTTTGCACGGCTGACCGTCACGCGGGAACTGCGTGAGCAGGCGAACCTGGCGCTGGACTTGGCGCTGCAGCGTTACAACCTGGGCCTGAGCTCGATCGTCGAATTCAGCCAAGCGGAGCTAGGGAAGACCGAGGCGGACATTACGGATACGGACGCGCGTTACCGCTATCGCCTCTCGCAGATTGTGCTGTCTTACACAGTCGGCGCTCCCCGATAACGCACGATAAAGGGGCCGGTACTATTGCGCAGGGCACTCTTTCTATGTATTCTTTCAAACATGCAAGCCAACCCACAGAAGACCGCGCGGACTTGTTGCTGCTGTCTGTGCTGTATGTGTGCGTCTTCTGGCGCGGGGAGGCTGGGCATCTAGAGATTTAAGTTCTAGCCTGGATTTTCTAACCCACCGCCAGAGAGATGGCCGGTGGGTTTTCCTTTTGAGGCAGAGGGGATCGAGTTTGAAAGACGAACGAAGAGCGTGAAAGGAGAAATGCAAATGTCCGAGTACAAGCATCCGGAAGTCCTGGTGACCACCGAATGGGTGGCGCAAAACCTGAATGCACCGAATACCCGGCTCGTGGAAGTGGATGTGGATACGACCGGATACGATCAGGGTCACATTCCTGGCGCAGTAGGGTGGAATTGGCAGACGCAACTGCAAGACAATATCCGGCGCGACCTAATCGACAAGTCCACGCTTGAACGCCTGCTGAGCGAGTCCGGCATTTCCAATGACACTACGATTCTGTTGTACGGCGATAACAACAACTGGTTTGCGGCCTATGCCTTCTGGCAACTGAAGTATTACGGGCACCAGAACGTAAAGCTGATTAACGGCGGCCGCAAGAAGTGGCTGGAGGAAAAGCGCCAGCTAACCAAGGAAGCTCCACAGGTCTCCCCCGCGAACTATCGCGTGACAAGCACGGATGAATCGCTGCGCGCGTTCCGAGACGACGTGCTTGCCGTGGTGCAGGGGAAGAAGCGCGGCCAACTCGTGGACGTGCGTTCGGTCGACGAATTCACCGGAAAGATCATCGCGCCTCCGGGCATGACAGAAACCGCGCAGCGCGCCGGCCACATTCCCAACGCCGCGAACATCCCCTGGGCACAAGCGGCCAATGAAGACGGCACCTTTAAATCCGCCGATGCGCTGGCGAATCTGTATCAGAGCAAGGGAATCAACGGCAGCGACGAAGTGATCGCGTACTGCCGCATCGGGGAGCGCAGCTCGCATACGTGGTTCGTGCTCAAGTATTTGCTCGGGTACAACAACGTGCGCAACTATGACGGCTCGTGGACCGAATGGGGCAATCTGATCGGTTCGCCCATCGTGAACGAAACCGCCTCGAAGCCCAAAGCTGCCGGCGCAAATTAGAACGGTACTTTCTGGAATTTCCCGCAGAGCCCCAATTGCAAGCGGCTCTGGGGAATTGAGGCGCGGTCGCCAAGTGGTAAGGCAAAGGTCTGCAAAACCTTTATCGGCGGTTCGATTCCGCCCCGCGCCTCCAAATTTTCTGCGATTCTTACACAACCGCGGAGTCTGAGTGCGAAGCGACTGCATCCACGACACGCGGCAGCCTCACCAGCATCACCGTGCCCCGCGCGGACGTGCGCTCCACTTTCACCGAGCCGCCATGGTCGCCGACAATCTTGCTCACAATCGCCAGCCCCAGGCCCGTCCCATTGGGCTTGCCCGAACTCACGAACGGATCGAACACCCGAGCGCGAATATTTTCCGGCACACCGGAGCCCTGGTCCACAACGCGGATCTCGAAGTAATCCTTTCGCGTTTGCACGTCCACGGTCACCCCGCTGTCGCCCACGGGTGTAGCTTCGCAGGCATTTAGCACCAGATTGAAGAAAGCCCTCTCTAGCTTTCGTGGATCGAGCATTCCGTCCAGTTCGGCGCCAGCCTCCAGGGTGATTGCGCGATTGCGGAACTCCGGCCGCGCGTGCACGGCCTCGATCGCTCTGCGGATAATTTGCTGGAGATCGGTGAGCTCGGGCGAAATCGTGCTGCCCTGATGCGCCAGCTCGCGCAGCGAGTCGATCAAGTCCGTCATCTGCGTGGAAGCTGTCTTGATCTCCTGATAGATTTCGCTTTTATCCAGCTTGAGCTCTTCGGCCTCGTACAAAAACTCTGCGTTGGCCACGACAGCCGCAAGGTAATGTCGCAAGTCATGGGAAATGGAGCTCGCCGCGCGCCCGAGCGCCGCGATCCTTTCCGTCTCAATCTGCTGCCGCTGCGAATCGAGCAACTCTCCGCGCATTTTTGCGAAGGCGCGACTCAGTTCCGCCACTTCCGTGGCGCCCTCGGGCGTGATGGAGTAGGTGTAGTTTCCCGTCGCGAGCGCGCGAACTCCGGAAACGAGATTGTCCAGCGGCCTGGTGATCCTGCGGGAAACGAAGCCGAACAGCAATGCCCCGAAAAGAATAGCCGACGCGCCCAGAATGAAAATCGTGCGATTCAGCCGGCTCATGAAGCTGTTGACCGGGCCCAGCGGCATCATCACATAGCAGCGTACGGGGGAGGGCAGCGCGCCGTGCAGCAGCACGGAAGAAAATGCGTAATGATCGGTCTCTAGAGCAATTTCGTGCTCTTCGGGATTCGCTTCCAGGCTGGATTCGCTGAGCCGTTGCTGCATGGCCGCTTCATCCTTAGGTGGCAGCGTTGAAGCAATCAACCTGTCCCCGGTCGCGAGGGCAATTTGATTGCCGGCCACCAGAGCTAAATGCTCCGCAACGGTGGCGTCTACTTGATAGCCGATGGCGAGATACCCCAACTCCTGCGAGCTTAGCCCCGCTCCGGCGGTTATCGTGCGCAAAAATACTTCGTACAGCCGTCCATTGTCATACCACCAGGACGCGTCTTCGCCCTGTTCGATGGATCGCTTCAGGTCGCGCGCGGCAGCCTCGGGCGGCCAGCCGAGCTTGGTTACATGAAAGGCGACAATACTCCGGTCCGGCAACGCCAGAATGAAAAGATCGCTCCCCGCCAGTTTCCACCAGGATGTCGACGCGTCCTGGATGGTGAGTGCGTGCTCGGTCGTCATTTGCGCTTTTACTATCGGCAGGTCGGCCAGCATTGCGGCCGTGCGAGAAAGCTGCTGTTCACGCTGATGCTGCACGCTTTCAAACGCGCGAACGGATGCTTCGGTGCCGTCACGCACCTGCCGGTCGGTCTCCACGCTTACCGTATGGCGGATGATCAGCAGCAATGCACCGGTCAAGCCGCAAATAATCAGCAGCGTGGCGATGAAGAGCTGTGTGCGCAGCCGGAAGTGAGTCATTGCGATTCCATCGGTATCTGGGGAGTGCGTCAGGAGTTGCCGCTAGCCGCGGCAGCCCCAGGAACAAACTTGTATCCCGCGCCGTGGATGGTCAGGAAAAATCGTGGATTAGCGGAGTCGGGTTCGAGCTTTTGCCGCAAGCGGAGAATGTGATTGTCCACCGTGCGGGTGGAAGGGTAATTCTGGTAGCCCCAGACTTCGTTCAAGAGTTCGTCGCGCGTAAGCACTCTGCCCGGCGAGCCGGCGAAAAACTTCAGCAGCTTGAACTCCTGCGCCGTCAGGGTCACCGGTTTACCAGCCAGCGAAGCCTCCATGCTGGTGAAATCGACGCGGGCGTCCCCGAAGGCCAACGTTTGGTGGTTCACGTTCTTCGTGGGCATAATTGCAACATTTTGTGCTTTCGCCCCGCCGCGGCGCATGGCGCGTCGCACGCGGGCCAGCAGCTCTCGCGGGCTGAAAGGCTTGGTCACATAATCGTCCGCGCCCAGCTCCAGCAGCAGCACTTTGTCTTCAACTTCTGCGTTCGCGCTGAGCACGACAATCGGCACCGACGACGCGATAGTCTTGAACTCGCGGCATAATTCCTTGCCGGAAAGTCCCGGCAGCTTCAAATCCAGCAGGACCGCGCTGGGCGGCTGTTTACGAAACGTCTCCAGCCCTGTAATTCCGTCCGAGGCAATCTGCACTTGCAGCGAATCGGCTTCCAATAAGCGCTGCAGCGTTCTTTGCATGGCCCGGCTGTCTTCTACCACCAGCACTGTCTCCATTGTTTTTCCGTCCTTTTCAGTTGGCTTCATGCAGTCCGCCGAGATTCGTGCATCATTCGAGTCACCGTCTCAGTAAACCGTTTTGAGTGTGTCGGGGTCATAATCCTGCCCGTATTTGTTCTTGTGCTCCGCCGGCACTTGCTTTGCGGCCTTGATCGATATCAACGGCAGAATTTGGTTGTCAATTTGTATGGTGACCTGCCGTTGCTGCGCCTGCAGCCCTTCTGCCGCGGCGTTTTCGTACCAAACGTGCAAAACATATGTGCCCGGGGCAACTCCGGGTATGGAGTAGTGCCCGTTTTTGTCAGTGATTCCAAAAAAGTCGGAATCTACCACCAGCACTACACCGGTCATTTCCGAATGAATGTTGCAGAAAAGATAGGATGGTCCGACACGGTCAAATCTCACAGATCTTTTCGCGCCGGCCTGATACAAGCCGAGATCGAAACGCTTTCCCTGATAGAGTGAAAAAACATTGTGGAACCACGGGTCATCATTCGGAAAATCGACAACGCTGCCCACTGGCACAACCAGCAGGCTAGGCTCGAATCGCTTGTTGCGCTGTAAAAGCTGGTAATGCGTGCGCGATGTTGTTGCACTCGCCGGGCGTACGGTATCAGTCGGAGACAGCCAAACAACAATCCTGGACGCGTCGTTGGCCGGAGCGGCTGAACCCGCTGCGATCAACCTGGCGGCGCCGACTACGGTGAACTTGGATTGGCTGGAATCGTGCGCTGCTTCCGCCGCGATGCTGGTCGTCGCGGCAGCTATCGCGAACACAACTAAAATGTATTGGCGAATGTTCATAAGCACCTAAAACAAGAATCCGACCGCAAGCCCCAATTGCCCCGCGCTATCGGCAGGCCCCAGTATTTCGTACGTGCGCAGGCGCCGATATTCCGCGGAAAACAGTAAGTCGGACCGGGGACGAAAAACGTAATTAGCGAAGAACATCTGGTTGCGCGCCGGAATCAGCGGAGTCGGGAACGTTGTGCTGAGCGCCTGCCGAAGCGCGACCGAGTTGCGTCCACCGGTTCCCGCCGCGACATTGAACTCATGCTGCGCATTCCATCTGAATTTGAGCTGGGACCATCCGCCGATCACTCCGACGTTGGCCAATAAACGCGCGGTGAGCGCCGTATACAGAAACTGATTTTGCAGCGGGTACGGATTTTCCGGCAGACCGCCAAACCCATCGATGCCGCGCCCGGTAAAGAATTGTCCGCTCAGCTCGGTTCGCGGCAGCAGCGCAAATCTCCAGTCCGTCGTCGCCGCCCACCCTTCCTGATGATAATTCCCAAAGAATTCTTGCGGAGAGTACACGCCGGCAACACCAAAAGACGCTGGACGCTCTTCCGATTTTCTGTTGTACGAGACGCGTACCGCGTAGGTGGGGATGCGCGAGCTTTCCGCCGGACTCGCTATGCGCAGGTTATTCGTAGTCGTGTAGTTGATGTTCGCGGACGGATCGAGCAGCCCAGCTTCCAGCTTGAATGGCGTTCCTTCGCCACCGAAGCGCTGCTCCACTCGAATGGTAGGCGTGTAAGTCCATAAATTGCCCGCGGAAGCAAAGCCCGGAACGGCTACGGACATGTACGTTGTCGGCAAGTTGGGCGAGAAAAACGGAGTGTCCAGACCGGCGATCGCCGATGTGTTTTCCCAATCGAAACGTATGCGCGCAATCCGCAAGTTCGCGATCCCGGAAGTCGTCGCCGTATACCCGCTGGGTAGCCCGCCGTAAAAGCTCATTTGCAGGTCCGCGCTCGTCCTTGCGCCAAAAATCTGCGGGCCAAATCCTGTCAGACCGATAATCGACTGCCGCACCGACCCGCCCACGCCTCCCGACGGATTTCCGGTGAATTTCGGCAGCGCAATCGATGGCAGATCGAGATTGTCCACATTGCCCGTATTGTCGAACGCATTGAACAGCGCCAGGCCCGAGAGCTTCAGCCGAAATTTCGAGCCGCTCTCCACTTTAGTCTGCCGCTGCTCCTCGACGCGCGCGTTCAGTAAGTCCCAGTCGTCCAGGGATATCTGCGCCGTCTGCGCCGCGCGTGCGGCAACCTCGCCCGGGCCGGCATTTGCCGCTTGCGGAGGCGCCACCGTTGCTCCGCCATCCATCCGCTTCAGCACCTCTCCCAACATCGCGCGCAGCTGTTCGATCTCGCTACGCGACCGGGCGAGTTCGGTCTGCGTTTGCTCGAGCGATCGCGTCAGCGTCTCAATCTTTACGTTAAGGTCCTGGCCATTGAGCGCTTGCTCAGTAACCGTCTGATGGTGCGGCGGGGCTGCAGCTTCCTGCGCGCTTTGCGCCAAGCCACTGCTCGCATCGGACAGCGTGCCGAGAATCAAACAAAGGCCCATGACATAGGTGTTACGCAAAGGAGACATCATGGCTTCACCCTCCACTGACGCAGAAGCGCGCCAGTTAATGGGCCTCGATCAGCGCAAGAGATAACTCTAGCGCGAAAATTCGCTCGATTGGCCCGTGAGACGAACAAATGACGGCGTGGTGACACGTTGTTTACAATTTCAGAGAACTGATCTCGTCATCTGCGCAGGCAAACGCCCGGCACCTTGTTAGTCAGCGGGCTCGGTGATGGGCGCGGCAACCGTTCTGCGGCTAGGTACCAGGCTGCGCACAAGTACGTAAAGAACAGGGATGAAAATCAAATTGAGGCTAGTTGCGGCAATCATGCCGCCGAATACGGTCGTACCTACAGAAACGCGACCCGCCGCGCCGGCACCACGCGCGATCACAAGGGGTACGATGCCCAAGATGAACGCGAGCGAGGTCATGAGGATCGGACGCAACCTGATCCGAGCGGCTTCAATCGCGGCGTCGACAATGCTCATGCCGCGTTCGCGCAGTTGCTCCGCGAACTCCACAATCAAAATCGCGTTCTTACTGGAGAGCCCGATCAACATGACCAGTCCGATCTGGCAGTACACATCGTTCTGCAATCCGCGCAGCGCCTGGCCGCCAATCGCGCCGAGCAGCGCCACGGGAACCGCAAGCAGCACGATGAACGGCAGCACAAAGCTTTCGTACTGCGCCGCCAGAGTCAGATACACGAAGGTCAAGCCGAGGCCAAAGAGGAGTGCGGCTTTGCCGCCGGACTCAACTTCTTCAAGCGAGAGTCCCGTCCACTCAAAGGTCATTCCATTTGGCAGCACTTTCTTCGACATGGCCTCCATGGCCGCCATGGCTTCTCCAGAGCTGCGCCCCGGTGCCGCCGAGCCGTCAACTTCCGCCGCGCGGAACAAATTGTAGTGGCTGATCACCTGCGGATTCGCGGTCTGCTCGATCTTGACCAAATTGTCGAGCGGAATCATTTTTCCAGTATCAGATCGCAAGTAATACTGCGCGATGTCTTTAGCTTTTGAACGAAATTGCTGATCGGCCTGCACGTAGACGCGGTACGCACGATTGTTGAAATCAAAATCGTTCACATACACCGAGCCCATGTACACCTGTAGAGCGTCGGTGATCTGGTTCAGCGGCACTTGCAGGCTCTTTGCCTTCTCGCGATCAATGTGGACAAGGTACTGCGGATCGTTTGCTGTGAAGCTCGAGAAAAGTCCCGCCAGGTCGGGATTCGTTCGGCTTTCCCCCACCAGCCGATTCGCTGTATCCGCGAGCGACTGCAGCGTATTGCGGCCCTGATCCTCCAGCACGAACTGGAATCCGCCGAATTGGCCCAAGCCCTGAATCGCCGGCGGATTGAACGGGATCACCAGCGCTTCCGGTATTCCCATCAGGGGACCGCGCAGCCGGCTCAACACGGAAGCCGCCGTGTGCTCGGTGCCTTCTCGCTCTCGGAACGGCTTCAACGGAATAAATACAATCGCGCGATTCGGCGCCGAACCGGAAAAGCTAAACCCTCCAATCGAAAAGACTCCCTCGACCTCCGGGATATTCGCCGCCGCGGCTTCCACTTTGCGCATGGCTCCGAGCGTGTACTCCAAGGAAGCGCCTTGCGGTGCCTGGACGATCACGATTAGGTAGCCTTCGTCGTCTTCAGGGATGAAGGACCGCGGAACTTTTTGGTAAAGCCAATACGCCCCGCCCAGAGACAGCAGAAAGGCAGCAAAGGCGGCGTATCTCCACCCGCCGGCAAGCACGCGCCGTACGGAGCCTTCATACCAACTTGTGCCGGTCGCGACCACTCGATTGAACGCGCGGAAAAAGCGTCCTTGCACTCGCTCGCGATGATGGCCCAGGAAAATCGCGGAAAGGGCCGGGGTCAGCGTGAGTGCGTTGAATGCCGAAATGGCCACGGAAAAAGCAATGGTCAGCGCGAATTGCCGGAACAGGATGCCGGTTGTCCCAGGGAAAAGCGCGACGGGCACAAACACCGCCACCAACACGAGCGACGTCGCCACCACCGCTCCGGCCACTTCCTTCATGGCCACAGAAGCTGCATTGTGCGGTTCGGTGATGCCCTCAACGATGTGCCGTTCCACGTTTTCGATGACGACAATCGCGTCGTCCACCACCAACCCAGTCGCCAGCGTAATGCCGAACAACGTCAACGTATTGATGGAAAATCCAAACGCCTTGATGAAAATGAACGTGCCGACCAGAGATACCGGAATGGTGATCGCCGGAATAAACGTGCTGCGCCAGTCCTGCAAAAACAAGAAAATGACCGCGATCACCAGCGCAATGGCCTGCAACAACGTGATCATCACGTCGCGAATGGACTCGCTAACCACGTTCGTCGTATCGAAAGCGATTGCGTACTTCAGTCCGGGCGGAAAACTCTTGGAGAGCTTCAGGAACTCCGCCTTCGCGGCCTTGTCCACGTCCAGAGCATTCGCTCCGGGCAACTGCGTTACGCCCATTCCCACTGCTTCGTGCCCATCGAACCGCAGCCGCGAGCTGTAATCTTCTGCGCCAAGTTCAGCGCGTCCAACATCCTTCACGCGCACCAGCGTTCCGTCCGTGCCGGTTTTCAAAACGATGTTCTCGAACTCCGATGGCTCTGTCAGCCGCCCGATCGCCCGCACGCTGATTTGAAAGGACTGCCCGGTGGGCGTCGGCGGCTGGCCGATCTGCCCGGCGGCCACTTGCACATTCTGTTCTTGCAGCGCCGCAAGAATGTTCGTCGCCGTCAAGCCGCGCTGCGCCATTTTCGACGGGTCGAGCCACAAGCGCATCGCGTATTTGCGCTCGCCAAAGATCACCGCGTCGGCAACGCCCGGCACGCGCTTGATCGCGTCGCGAACGTACACGTCGATGTAGTTGCTCAGGAACAAGCTGTCGTATTGCCCGTTTTCCGTATACACGCCGGCGCCAAACACGAACCCGCTCGCCTGCTTATTGACGAAGATCCCGGTGTTCTTGACCTCGTTGGGCAAACGTCCCAGCGCTTGATTGACGCGGTTCTGCACGTCCACCGAAGCCAGATCGACGTCGCGCGTAATATCGAAAGTAACGGTGATCGCGCTGGATCCGTCGTTTCCGCTCGTGGAAGTCATGTACTTCATTCCCTGAACGCCGTTGATGGCTTGTTCGAGAGGAATGGTGACTGCGGACTCCACGGTTTGCGCGTTTGCGCCGATGTAGAAGCTGCTGACCGTTACCTGGGGAGGCGCCAGGTTAGGGAATTGCGCGATAGGTAGTGTCGGAATGGAAATAGCGCCGCCCAAAATAATCAGCAGCGCGCAAACCGTCGCAAACACTGGCCGTCGAATGAAAAAATCAACCACTGCCACCTACCCTTGGCAATTCAATTTGTAAGGCCGCCCGTCACTTACCGCTTACGGCTTGCGATGCCTGCTGCACTTGCTCCATCACCGGCATCCCGTCCTGCAAAAACTGCAATCCCGAAGTAACAATGTGGTCTCCAGGCTTGATGCCATCGAGCACTACATAGTCATTGCCCAGTGTGTCGCCCACCTTCAGGAGCCGTTGCCGCGCCACGGTGCCGCCGCCATCCTTCACCGCCAGGAACGCGAAGAATTGTCCGCTGATCCGTGTCACCGCAAGGATCGGGATGACCGTGCCCTCGTGCGCCGACCACACGACTTGCGCGTGCAATTGCTGCGATACGCGCAGCCCTTGCGGATTCTCCAACATCGCTTTCGCCAGTACCGTTTGTGTTTCCGTATCCACCTGCGGCGAAAGGAAAGTGATACGTGTATCCGCCACTTTCACCCCCGCTTCATCCGTCAGATGTACTGGCAGGCCTAGCTTCAGATTCCGCGCGCGGTCTGCCGGCACATAGATGTATGCTTCCAGCGGTCCCGACTCGTCCACCGTAGTCAGCAGCGTTGTCACCCCGACACGATCTCCGGCGCGCACAGGGATGTCGCCAACCACGCCGCTCATCGGCGCCGCCACCCGGTAGTAATGCAACTCCGCCTGCTGCTGGTTTACTTGCTCGGTTAGCGCCTTCAACTGCGCCACGGCCGCATCAAAGGCGGTCTGCGCATTGTCCACGTCCGCCTTCGGCACTACGCCCGCCGCGAAGAGCTTCCGCTCGCGGTCCAATTGGATTTCCGCGTAGCGAAGTGTCGCTTCCTGCGCCGCCTGGGCCGCTTGCTGGCCGCTCACTGCCGCCTGTTGCTTCAGTGGATCAATCTGAATCAGCGGCGTACCCGCGGTCACGCGGTCGCCCGATTTCACGTAAATCTTCGTGATATAGCCTTCCACTTGCGGATTGATGTTCGCGGAGTGCCGCGACTTTAGAATCGAGAGGTACTCGGTCGTTTCGGGGACGGTCTCCGACAGAGCGATTTTCACCTGCACCGGCATGGCCTGTGGGGCCCCGGCGGCCTTCGGGTCGCCCGCCGAAGTCTTGCCGCAACCCGCCATCATCGATAGCATCGCGGATATAGCCAATGTCGCGGCAGACAACCTAACCTGCTTGTTTTGAGGCACTTGAAAACAAGGCATATATGCGTGCGGCTCCTGGGAGTCCCAAATGTTAGAGAAACGATAGAACTTAACTGAAAGAGTAAGACACCCGCCTCTTCATTAGACGCCCGACAGGGAATTGCGTTACTTCCCCAGGCGCCTTCAGGCCAGAATCCCGCACTCTGGCCTCGGAGCGGGCGTTTAGAGTTAGGTATAAATCGCGTCTCTAAAAAAGCGGACCCTTTAGGCTAGTGATACGAGCCAACCCGCTCAGTACAAATCGCGGGTATCAATCGTTTTTCCGGACAGTCCCATTTGGAGTACTTCCATCCGGTCGTGCCGGTCGAATACTTTGCCGGGGAACAACCGCTTCGTGAACACGCGCAAGCCGCCAAAGCCAATTCCCAGCACTATTGCCGCAACCATGAAAATGCCTGTGCCGATGAATATGCGATACAGAACCAACGCCCACGAAGGGTCGGTGGCCGTCTGGCTCGGCTCGTTCCAGGTCACCTGGGTGTGGTAGTTCACGGCGTTCCGCAAAGTATCGGCGAACGCCGGGGAACTCGGCGCGATCACCATGGACAACAGCGATCCGGTGCGCTCAATCTTAGTGCCGGCGCCCTTCGCGCTTTCGGCGAGCGCTGTCTCCAAATGCCTCGAGTGCAATTCCGCGAGTTGCGGAGTGGGGTAATCGATAAGCAGGAGCACGCCTGCGTCATGTCCGTGACGATATTGCGCGAGCATGGCTTCCGCGCCGGACGCGAAGCCAACCGCGCCGGTCAGGTCGTTGATTTCGGGCTTGCCTACGGATTCCGCGGCAGCGCGGAGGGCCTCCGGGCCCAAGGCGTACCGTTGGGTCGCATTCACTAGATCTTCGTTGGGCAGATACTCGCGAATCGGCGGCAGCGGTGTCCTATCCGAGCGAGCCGCGATAATCGACGTCAACTCCTGCAAATCCTTCGTGGGCACGTTCCTTGGCTGGTCCACACCAACCACGATGTTCCCAACTAAGATCAGCAGGCCTTTGTCGTCTACCGCAGTAAACCTTCCCACCGTGGACGGTGACATCGTAGGCCGCAGCAGCGACGTGTAGACCTCGTACGCGCTGCTTGGGTCGCGGTACTTGCCCGCCCAGATGGTGGCGCTCTGCCCCCCAGAGGTGAACTGGCACTGGCGAAACTCGCGCTCGCCCGCCTCTTGCGATACGGCGGGGCGTTGCGCATTCGCATCGCAGCCGCTGCTGCGCCAAGCTCCGAACGCGTCGGGCAGGACCTGCTGGTGCGCGGAACTGTTCTGCGGCGAAGTGCTGCTTTTTTGGGCGAAGCTGTTCGTTGCGCTCAACAGAGCGGCAAGCACGGCAAAAACTAATTGAAAACGCTGAAAACGCATCCCTACGACCTTTTAATTCGACACCAATAGATTAGCGTTGGTTCCGCGATTGTTCAACTGAGGCGCTTACGGAGCTTGTACTAGAGGGTTTTCCCGGCACGTTCATGGTCATGCTGTTCAGGCTCTGAAGGTAGTTTGCCACGCCTTGATACAGACCCTCGGCGACGCGCTGGCGATGGTCGGGATTTTTCAAAAGCCGCTCATCCGCTGGATTGCTGAGGAACGAAATCTCCGTGAGTATCGAGGGCATATCCGCGCCCACCAGAACCACAAATGGCGCCTTGCGCACGCCGCGGTCTTTTACTGTCTTGTTCAGCTTTTGGATGCGCTTGGCGAGCGATTCTTGAATGTCCGCGGCAAACTCGCGTGATTCGTCAATCTTTTCGCTGCGCGCGATCTTCTTCACGATATCTTCCAAGTCGTGAATGCTTTCCTGTGCTGTTGCGTTTTCGCGGGCGGCAACTTCCATGGCGTCCGGCGATCCCTTCAGGTTCAGGTAATACGTTTCAATGCCGCGTGCCGCATGGTCATGGCTGGAGTTTGCATGGATGGAAATGAAAAGGTCGGCTTTGGACTCATTGGCGACGCGGGTGCGCTCTTCCAATGGAATGAACGTGTCGTCGGAGCGCGTATACACCACTTCCGCGCCGGGTAGCCGCTGATGAATAATTTTGCCGAGCCGCAGCGCCACATCGAGGCAGATGTCTTTCTCCATCAAGCCCGTGGGCCCAATCGTGCCCGTGTCGTGCCCGCCATGCCCGGCATCGATGACGATGCGGCCGATCTTGAGCCCCAGCGTGCGCGTCAACGTAGACTGGCCGTCTCGCGTCGGCAAAGCCGCGCTTGCGGGCTGAATCAGGTCTGGCTTCGTAGCAAGGTTTTTCGCGTTCTTCGGCCGCGATTTGCCTGTGCCCGGAGCCATTAAACTCGAATTGCGCGGGGCCGGAAGCGGAGAAGTAGCAGCGCCGGAAGGGCCTGCTGGGCCAACCGGGCCCGCTGGAATTGACCCGGTAACTGCGCCGCCTTCGACGGACGCCGAAGGTCCGAATGGTTCAACCTTTGAGGCTGCTGTTGAGACTGCTTGCATGCCGGCGCGTTCATCGCGCTCTGCAACCGAATTGACGCTTGGCTCTTCCGTTGGCGCTGCTTTGCGCTTTGCTTTTGCCGCGCGTACGGCAGCGCCGTGAGTGTTCGGATACAAGTCGATCACTAGTTCCGGTGGATTCGTCAGCAGGGAAGCGGTGTAATCCTTCACGCCATTGATATTCAAAACCACGCGAACGACTCCGGCCTGGTTCTGCGCAACCCGCACTGCGGAAAGTAGATCGCCCTCCACATGGATGTTCTGTCGGGCAAGTTCCGGAGTAAGCCGCGCCGCGTGCAAATCGAAGAAAATGCGATCGGGATTGCGAATACGCGCTGAGTCGTACTGAACCAGATCCTCGAGATCGATCGTCACGCGCGTAGAGTCCGCCGATGCAGTGGTGCCAATACGCCGCAGGCGCGGCACTTTGCCGGAATTCGCCGCGGCGTAGACAGGGACGCCGTCCGCGGGGACTTTCCGCGCGGATTCGGAAGCCTCGGCGGTTTTCTCCGCGGTTTTCTCTGCGCCCTTGCCGGCATCGGATGCGGTAACTTCTTTCTTGGGTTCGGCCGCTTCCTCGCCGCTGCGCAGCAGCGCAATCTCGGCAAGCGATTCCTGCACCTCGCGCTTACGTCCCGAGTGCGGATATTTCTTCAAAAATTCCTCGAACGTCTTCGACGCCCCCACCGAATCGCCAAGTTGCTCTTTCTGCAGTCGCGCCATGCGCAGCATGGCGTCCTGTCCGTAATGGCTGGTCGGATAGTCATGCACAAGGAATTTGTAGGTATCCACTGCAATCTGATAGTAGCTGCGCCCGAAACGATCGCCCATCTCGGAATAAAGCTCGGCCACCGCCAGCAGCGCGTCCGGTACTTCGTTGGCGTGCGGGGTAATCAGGTATACGCGGCGATAGCTCGAAACCACCACTTTGTATTCGGAAAGAGCGCGCTTCTCGATGGGCTTGCTGTTGAGTTCGGTGCGCAAATTTTCCGCGCGGGCAAATTGTGCGGAAGCGGCCTCGCGGCGGTCGGCGTTAGTGCGTGCGTCCGAATCTTCGCGGGCCAGGGAAGTGTGTGCACAGGAAAATGCCAGAGCGAGCGCAACGAAAACCGGCGAAACGCGGGCGAACACCTTGTGGAAAAAATTTTGGCCTGCCAACATCCCCGCCTTGCGCGCCCTGATGCTGTGGAGCGCTCCCGCAGCCCTTAGCTCACGATCCAATGCTGAAAAATCAGAGCCCTTACTCGTTTGTGAAAATAACTCGGCCGCTCGGATCGGGTTCCTTACGGATTGCGCGCGGATTGGTCCACAAGCTATCCATGCGTCCCGAACCTGAGCGGAAATAAGCATTCTGCACTTTCTGAACGTAGTCGCGAGTTTCGCGAAACGCCGGAACACCATGCGCGCGATCCACCGCGCCTTCTCCAGCATTGTACGCCGCCAAAGCCAAATCGAGGTTGCCATTGTAGCGTTGTAGCAACGTCTTAAGATATCGAACCCCAGCGTCCACATTCTGTTGCGGGCTGAAGGCGTCGTTTACGCCGAATCGCACCGCGGTAGTGGGAATCAATTGCATCAGACCCAAAGCGCCCTTGCGGGACTTTGCCGTTGCGTTCCAACCGGATTCCGTCTCGATCACCGCGCGAACCAGCGCAGGATCAATGTGGTGGCGTTCCGCGGCTTCCTGCACGAGCCTTTCGGCGCCGTCGCGATCGATGCTCATGGCCGGACGGCTGTGCCCCGAAAAGGAAGACTCCGCAGGCAAGTAGACGCTTGCGTGGGACTTTGTGGCACCGAACTTGGCCGGAGCAAATTTGCTTCGTGGCGGCTCAGAATTCACAAAGAACTGGCGGCCGCTGCTGTTATCCATAACCTTGGCGATTTGAGCGTTGACGGGCTGAAGGCAAAGAGCCAGCGTTGCCAAAACCATGCAAGCCGAAATTGCCGTGCGTACGCGCATCGGTGCTGGGAAGGTACAACTTCGTACCTGTGGATTTCGTGTTGCAAACGCGCCCGGCGAGCCGAACAATTGTCTCGCCTTAGACACAACTCAAGCGCAGGCGGGATTATAGCAATGGCTCAAGGAGCGAGGGAATAGACTGCAAGGCACTTTTTAGCGCGGATGTGTCTTTTCCGCCAGCCTCGGCCAAATCGGGCCTTCCGCCGCCGGAACCACCTACTTGTTTGGCTAGCTGCTGTATCAGCTTGCCGGCGTGGACTTTCGCCGTCAAATCCTTCGTAACCCCTGCAATTAGAGCCACTTTGCCGTCTTCGGGCATGCCCAGGGCGACTACGCCGGAACCCAGCTTTTGGCGCAGGGAATCGACCAGTTGCCGGAGGCCCTCGCGGTCGACATTGGAGACCTCGGCGGCTATCACCTTGACCCCTTTGACCATCTGCACTCGGGAGGTTAGGTCATCCAATTGCCCTAGCGCGCCTTTCCGTTTTTGGACCTCCAGTTCCTTTTCGAGCTGCTTGGAAGTTTCCGACAGCTTTTCCACAGTGGCTAAAACGGCGTCTTCGCCAACGTTGAGTTTGCTGGCGATTTGGCTGAGGAGTTGGGCACGTTGTTGGTAGTGTTCGAGGGCGCCGATGCCGGTTATGGCTTCGATTCGGCGGACGCCAGCGGCTACGGATTGCTCGCTGACGATCTTTAGGACGCCGATGTCGCCGACACGGTGGACGTGCGTGCCGCCGCATAGCTCCTTGCTGTAAAAACCTCGCGGCGCACGCTCGTCAGGAATGGTCACCACCCGCACGTTGCTTTCCGGATATTTGTCGCCGAAGAAGGCCAGGGCGCCGGAAGCTAGTGCATCTTCGAGCGAGGTGACATTGGTTTCGATTTTCGTGTTGAAGCGAATCTCGTCGTTGACCTGCTGCTCAATATCGCGCAGCTCTTCGGCGTCGACGTGCGCGAAATGTGAGAAGTCGAAGCGCAGGCGGTCGGGCGCGTTGAGCGACCCAGCCTGCTTGACGTGCGTGCCAAGGATATTGCGCAGCGCGGCGTGTACAAGGTGCGTGCCGGAATGATTGCGCATGATGCGCGCCCTCCGCTCGGCGTCGGCCTGCACGGAAATGCGGTCGCCGACCCGCAGCGTGTCCTTTGCTGTGACGCGGTGCGCAACGAGGCGCGCGACAGGGTAGTACGCACCGGTGACTTCGGCAACGATTTGCGAGCCAGATGGATCGTAGAACGCGCCGATATCGGCCATCTGCCCGCCGGATTCGGCATAGATGACAGTGCGGTCGAGAACGACTTCGCCCGACTCACCAGCCTTTAGCTCGGCGACGCTGCCATTCTTGGTGACGATCGCGCCGATGCGCGCGTCTTTTGAATTCGTGCCAAAGTAAAAATCCGGCTCGGTCTTGTGGTTCTCGGCAATCTTCGCGTAAGCCGGATTCGCGGATTCCTTCGGGGCGCCACCCTTCCACGACGCCCGCGATAGCGTGCGCTGGGCCTCAAGCTCGGTATCGAACCGATTCCAGTCAACCTGCACGCCGACATCACGCGCCACGTCACCGATAAAATCGGCCGGCAACCCATATGTGTCGTAAAGTTTAAAGACTTCAGCGCCCGACAGAACCGGAGCGGATGGTGTTGCCTTTCGTGCGTTGGTGATGAGGGAATCGAGCTTTCCTGACGCAATCTCTATGGTTCGGCCGAATTGGCGTTCTTCCGCGAGCACGACTTTCGCAACATTCTTCTCGGATACTCGCAATTCGGGATAGGCAGCATCCATCAACTCGCGCACGGTAGGAACAATCTCGTGCAGGAAAGGCTCTTTCTTTCCCAAGAGGCGACCGTGATGTATCGCTCGACGGATAATCTTCCGCAACACGTAGCCGCGCCCCTCATTCGAGGGTAGAACTCCGTCAGCGATGAGGAAGGTGGTCGCGCGAATGTGATCGGCGATCACTCGCAGTGAAGCCGCGCCACCGCGGCCCTCTTCTAATGTTTCTTCACGTTGCAGATCGACTCCACAGAGTTCGGCCGCGCGCTTCATCAATGGCACAAACAAATCGGTGTCGTAGTTGGAGATTTTGCCTTGGAGGACGGCGGCTACTCGCTCCAGGCCCATGCCGGTGTCGATGGAAGGGCGGGGCAGCGAAGTGAGCTTGCCGCTGGGGTCGCGGTTGAATTGCATGAAGACTAGGTTCCAGATTTCTACGTAGCGGCCACAGTCGCAGGGGAATTTGCAGTCGGTGTGGCCATGCTCGGAAGCTTCGGGGCCCATGTCGTAATGGATTTCGCTGCAGGGGCCGCAGGGACCGGTATCGCCCATAGCCCAGAAATTTTCTTTCAGGCCGGGGATCGGGACGATGCGATCTGCCTGCACGTTCTCCGCGAGCCAGAACTTGCGCGCCTCTTCGTCAATGCCGAGTGTCGTACCCTGCGCTACTTCCGCGCCGCCGAAAATCGTTACGTAGAGCTTATCTTTCGGAATGGCAAACCATTCGGGCGAAGTGATTAGTTCCCAAGCATACGGGATGGCCTTTTCCTTGAAGTAGTCGCCGAAGGAAAAATTGCCGAGCATCTCGAAAAAAGTGTGGTGGCGCTTGGTGAAGCCGACATTTTCGAGATCGTTGTGCTTGCCACCGGCACGGACGCATTTTTGCGCAGAGGTGGCCTTGTCGTAGTCGCGCTTTTCCAGGCCGAGAAAGACGTCCTTGAACTGGTTCATCCCCGCATTGGTGAAGAGCAGTGTGGGATCGCCGTGGGGCACGAGCGAGGAGCTGCGCACGCGGCGATGTCCTTTGCTTTCAAAGAAGCGCAGGAAGGTCTCGCGGATTTCGTTGCCGCTCCAAAATTTTGGCTGTGGTTGCGTGACGCTCACGTTGTCCTCGGGTAGTTGTCGATTATCGCAGACGGCGCAAGGGAGCGCCAACAGACCGCGGAAGGCTAGTGAGGGCTCGGCTTTGGCTCTAAAACGAATGGTACGTGACGCTCGGCGTTTAGGTTGAGGGTTTGCGTGAAATCAATGCGGTCCAGCGGTACGGAGTTCTGGGCGCCGTAGTCGGTGGTGTAATGCAGTTCGTGGCCTACGACATGATAGCTGGTGAGCCCGTACATGGAACCATCTAAGAGTTGCAGCAGGGTGACCTGTTGATCGCCGTTTGAATCGTTACTGAGACCAGAATCCCTCGGCTGATCCGTGTCTATTGGTTCGGGGACCGGGCCAAGCACGGAAAATCCGCCGAGCAGGAATGGATCGAAGAAGATTCCATCGTTGAAGCAGTTGAATCCACCGCCGAAACCGAAGTGGCGCGGGGAAAAACCAAAATTTGTGCAGCCGGAAAAGCCGAAACGTCTGTGCCGGGGGAAGAAGCGAACGGGTCGCGTGAATGCGGGGCTCTTCGGCTTGCGCGGAAACATCATCGGTGACGCGGGAGATTGTTTCGCGTGATGCCCAAACACATGAGCGATGGCATGGCCGAACGAGTGACCCGATGAAGCTCCTACGGAGGAGCGGCCGCCTGCGTGGCCGCCGTGTCCACCGCCTCCACCATGGCCTGATGAACCGTGCCCGCCCGCGCCACCATGCCCGCCGCCAGGTCCATAGGCGGGCGCAGATTGGGCCGCAGTGGTCAAAATCGCCAGGAGGAGGACGGAGATGCGGGCCGCGCATTTCATGACACTGAGCGCTGCTGGTTGTCGCCAGATTACTCCAGATTCGGGAAAGGTTCTACCCCGCGCGGCGGGGCGGTGCCAAGACGCGACGGAAAAGCCGCAGGGCTACGCGGACTCCGCCCTGCGCTACAGGGATTGCAATGAAAGCCGCTGTGGCGATTAGGCGGCGGGGCGCTGGGCGTGTAGGGCCAGGACTTGTTGGGCGACTTGCTTTACGTTGGGGACGCCGCAGAGGGCGACCTTCACTTGGGAGGTCATGTTGTTGGTGCGGGTGATGGCGTTGGTGAGGATGACGATGTCGCCGGAGCCGTCGGGGCGCTCGCGATGCTCGACGCCGAGAATATCGGCGGGAGTGTAAGACTTCACGGAAACGTTGCCGCCACCGGTGATGACCATCACGCGCTGATTGGTGACGGCGTAGACGGTGCTGCGGCCCTTGAGATAGGCCCAGAGCGGCGCGAGGACAATTCCCAGGCCGATCAGCAGAAACGGCAAGCCGAACAGCGGAAACACAGTGAACGACTTGGTGAAAGCGTTGTTTGAGGATTTGTGCATCGCGCTGGTGGCATGGAACGCGGTATTCATCCAGAAAAGGGCAAAGCCGGCAAAGGGAATGCCGAAAATGGCGGCGGGAAGAGCACTAAGCGCGGAGCGCGCCGGATCGGCCGTGCCGGTCCAGTATAGGCTTTCGCCGGATTGAAGTTCGGATTGTGCGCGGAGCTGGGCGTCGCCGGGATTCATGGGATGTCTCCTTACTTTTAGTGTAGAAGCGACCGGCGCGGGGGATTGTCAACAAAACGTTGGCATGCTTAAAGGAACACTGAACTAACGGGCAGAGGCGAGAAACAAGGCGAGAGGCAAAGACAGGATCTAACAGACACGGAAGCGGCACAGAGGACACGGAAAGGAACGCAGAGCAGGCAAAAATGGGCGTTGCCAGTTTGGGATCAGGGACGGCTGGCGTTGGCGGCGCTTACCGCTACGCCTAACTCCTTTAGCTTGGCGCGGGCTTTGCGCTCCTCGTCAGTGCCGGGATAACGCTTTACGACTTCGCGAAGTTCGCGGACGCCGGCGGTTTTTTGCCCCAAATCGATCAGGGCCATGCCTTTGCGAAGCCGAGCGGGGGCGAGCTTAAAGCTCTTAGGATAGTTGTTGAGAACCTTGTCGAACTCGTTGACGGCCTGATCGTAATTTTTCTGGGAGTAGGCGATTTCGCCGAGATAGAACTGTGCGTTGGAGGCGAGGTCGGTTTCGCCGTAATACTTGAGATAGTCCTGGAATTCCTGGCGCGCGAGATCGTATTTGCCGCTGGTGATATCGCGGAGACCATTGGAGTAAAGCGTGTCGGCGGAAGGAGCGGGGCCCGCAGGGGCGCTGGTGGGTGCCATTGTGCCGCCGGCCGGAGGCTGAGAGTTAAAGCCGGCTCCGGGATTCGAGCCTCCGGTTGCTGGCGCGGTGCCACCGCCGCCGGAGACTTTCGCGTCGAGACTCTGCACGGTGTTCTGCAGATCAACCAATTGCTGGTTCAACTTGCCGAGCCGGGACTTAATCTCCTCGAGATTGTCCGATAGCCCTTGAACTTGCGTCGACATGGTGTCCAGACGCGCGCCGGAATTGGCCTGAACGTCCTGCATGGATTTTTGCAGGGCGCTCATGGTGCCGTTCAGTTTGCCGACGGTGTCGCCGGACTGCTCGACGAGCGTCTTCATGACGGTGTGGTCCTGCGTCATTTGCGTGGAGAGATCTTTTTGGCCCTGAAGAATGGAGGTAACGTCGCGCTGGAGCTCGATAATTTCGCGAGCGACGGCCTCCGCCGGGCGCGGGCCGATAAGGCTGCCGCCGAGGGCTCCGGCAAGAACGGCGGCGCTGAAAATGGCGATGTTGCGTACACGCATGAAAATTCCTCCTAATGTCCGGTGACCGACTGCTGGGCCGGAATCCCCAACGCTTGCAAGAACCGACAGAGGCCAGGTGAGAATACTTTTACAGAAGAACGGGGAACGGTCAATTCCAGGTTCACTTTAAAGATAGAGATGTTGCTTGGCTGGGGGGTTGCATGGGGGCGACGTGGCAATCACGGCCCAAAGGAATAAAACAAAGGGCCGCAGGGCTCCGAACACTCCGCCCTGCGCTACAGGTGCTGCGATTTGCGCGTGGGCGTTAGGGGCGCAACGTGTTGCGCCCCTACGCGGAGGATAGCGGCTTGACCAGGTTTACTGGGCCCGGACGAAGTGGCCGCGGCGATTTTGCTGCCAGCAGACTTCGTTGCTCTGCGTGCAGAAGGGCTTCTCTTTGCCGAAGCTCACGGTGCTGATGCGATCGGCGGAGATGCCCAGCGAGACGAGGTACTGCTTCACAGCGCCGGCGCGGCGATCGCCGAGCGCGAGGTTGTATTCCGTGGAGCCACGCTCGTCGCAATGGCCTTCGATGGTGACGCGAATCTGCGGATAGTTGCGCAGGAAGTCAGCGGTCTTGGCGAGCGCTGTACGGGCGTCAGCGCGAACGTCTGCTTTGTTGAAATCAAAATAGGCGTCCTGGACTTCCTTCAGAAAGAGCGCATCCATGTCAGGAGAGGGCGCGGGTTCTTCGGGGGGCTTGGGGACGCTGACCGTGACGCGCGCGGTGGCGTTTGCGGAGCCGCCGGGGCCGCTGGCTGTGATCGTGTACGTTGTGGAATCGGCCGGCGTCACTTTCGAGGAGCCTTCGGCGGTGACAGTGCCGACTTCAGGGGCGATGGTGAGCTGCGTCGCGTTAGTGGAGGTCCAACTCAGCGTGGAAGAGTCGCCTTTGCTGATGGAAGTGGGGTCGGCGGAAAGAGTCACGGTTGGTTGAGGCTTTGGTTGTTCAACCGGAGCTTGTTCGGGCGGCTTTTCCGCGATCGGTTTCTTCTTGCAGCCAGCGGTGAAAACGGTGGCTACCAGACCTGCCACCAACAGAGCGCGGTACAACGGACGCGAGACCACAGTCATTCCTATCCTCCTCAGACGTACTTGAAATTTTCCCGAGTTCGACCCACCGAGGCGAATATCGTAACACCGTCGGGCTGGTTCCGGGCGATATCTCGTATCACGATACATTCTACATGCAACGACTCAAGACGCGAGAAAAAGTTCAATTGGATTGCTCAGACGTTACACCATTGCAAATGGATCCGCTGAGCAAAAACTCGCGGGGTTCCGAACACTCCACCCTGCGCTACAGGTGCGGTCCCGGCTGAACCCCACCGGGACCTCCGCGTGACAGTCTTGCGATTCGCCAATCGTCTGATGCGGAACGACGATTCGTTGATTCATTACTTCGTTGACCAGTTCGGCGATTCGTTGTGGCCGTTCATGGTGAGCTGATGAGCCTGGGAGCCATCGGCGAGCATGGTCCATATCTGGCGCTGGCCGTTGCGCGTGGATTCGAAGACGATATGGCGGCCGTCCGGCGCCCAGCTGGGACGCTCGTTCTTGCCGCTGTCGCGGGTGATTTGACGGATGTCACGGCTGGTGGGTTCCATAATGTAAATATCGAAATTGCCGTCTGGGCGACGCCAACTGAAGGCGACCATTTGGCCGTTGGGGGACCACGCAGGATCGATGAGATAACCCTTGTCAGGCAGATCGAGCTCGCTGGTATTGGTCCCGTCCGCATTCATCATGTAGAGCTTGGGAATTCCCCCACGATCGCTGACGAAGACGACGGTCTGACCGGTCTTCGGGTTCCATGTGGGCGAGGTGCTGGCGGCGTTGATGTACGTGACGCGCTTGGGACGGCTGCCGTTGGAGTCGACAGTGTAGAGTTCCGGATTGCCGCCCATTGACGAGGAAAACATGATCTGCGAGCCGTCTGGGGACCACGCGGGCGCGCTGTTCGAGCCGCGGAAGCGTGGGAACGAGACGACTTTGTTGGCATCCACGGAGTAGATGCAAATTTGTGGGCTGACCACGCGCGTGGGGCCGGCTTCAAAGCAGGTGAACGCAATACGCGAAGCATCAGGAGACCATCGCGGCGTGAGCGAGATGGTGTGCAGGGTAGTAAGCGGATGCTGGTTGGCGCCGTCGTAATCCATAACCCAAATTTCTTTTGTGCCGGTGCGGGAACTGACGAACGCGATTTGCGTCGAGGCGATTCCGGGTAGCCCGCCCGAAAGGCGGCTGATGATTTCGTCAGCGAACTGGTGAGCGAATTTGCGGACCTGCGCGTCGGTCGGCGTGCCTCGATAGACCTTGCCGACTACAGCCTGGTTGGAAGAGCTGCGTACGTCATAGGCCCAGCCGGAAATTACGACTTCGGCGGTGGATTCTGTGAGATTGCCGAAGGCAACGAGGTTGGCATTGATTTGCGGCGTGGTCCAATCGAGATTGCGGAGCTCGGAAGGAACCGTGGGCGCTTGCGTCGGATAGAAGCTGGGGCTGACGAGATCGAGGATGCCGCTGAACTGCAGGTCGTCGCGTACGACTTGCGTAAAGAGTTGCGAGTGAGATTTGGCGTTATCGGCGCGCGGAGCAAAATCGGCTACGGCTACGCGCGGCTTCTCGACGCCGAGACCGGTTCCCGTGCGGAACCAATCCTGCGCGGCAGCCTGGCCCGCGAAAATCAACAAGCAGAATGTGAAAACACAAACGCAAATACAGCGTGATCGTTGCACCATCACCTCCGGTCCCCCCTGACGCGGCTGTGCGGCTGGGCTATGCCAGCTCATCGCGTCATTGATAAATCGAAATCGAACGTCACGTTGACGAATGAACCCGAATAATCACTGGGCAGCGGCGGCATCGGCGAGGAACTCAGCAAGGCGCGCTGCGCGGAGGTGTCCATGGAATAATTGCCACTGGTTTGCGAGACGCGAATGTCCTTCACTGTACCGTCGCGAGCTATAGAAAAGGTCATGGTGCACCGCGCGGTGCGGGCGGAGCGAATGGCGGGATCGATGGTGGACTGCAGCCAATTTTGATTGATTTTGCGACGGACAGCATCGATGTACCACCCGTAGCGTGAAGCGAAATCGCCGCCGCCCTGGCCTTGAATATTTACGCCCGGATTGGGCGCGCCGGGAACTTGCGCTGTGCCCACAGGAAGATTCATTTTACCGCCGTTTTGTGCGACGGCGTTGTCGGGGGCGGGTTGCGGATTATCGAAAACCCGTGATTTATGCTGAGGCGGCTTTGGTTTCTCTTTCCACGCGGGAATCTTGATTTCCGGCTTGGGCGGCTCCGGCGGTTTCGGCTGAGGCTGCGTTTTGTAAATGCTGTCCGTCGGGTCGAAGGTCTTGCTTTCGGTGACGTCGGGAGGCTTTGGCATCGGAAGGCCAACGCTGCCGACCAAATTTACTTTTACTTCGCCTTCGCTGGCGCCGCCGACACCACCCCAGGTGTTCCCCCGAAAATGGAAAAGGACGGACGCGATTATAGAAGCTGCGATCGCGGCGTGCAGAACCATGGAATAAATTAGGAAGCGGCGAAGACTCAGATCGTCTGCACTGGGGAAAGGCGGATTGGCGGCGTCTGCAGTCATTACTATGGAGTGCGAGCCCGGTCGGTGATGGGCTCGGTGACGATGCTGATATTACCGATGCCAGATTGACGCAGAGTATCTACCACGCTGGCGAAGATGCCGAAGGGGACTTTTTCGTCGCAGCGGAGGAAGACGGCGTCTTGCGGTTTCTTGAGCTGCGCCTTCACTTTGGCGCCGAGCTGGTGAATATTGACGGGATCGTTGCCGAGATACACTTTTTGGGCCTTATCGATCGAGACGACCAGCCGCTGCTCGGTAATTTCCTTAACCGAGTGCGTTTTGGGGACGTCCAGCTCGATGCCGGACTGCAGGATGGGCGCAGTGATCATGAAGATGATCAGGAGCACGAGCACGATGTCGATGAACGGCACCATGTTGATCTCGGAGAGCGACGTTTGCGTAGATTTGGTAAGAGAAGGCATAAGTCACATCTATTAAGCCAAAGAAAGCAACTCCTTAGCTAAAGGTTTTTTCGATTTGGGCTGCTACTTCCAGGGTAAACGTGTCGAGGCGCTGGGCTAAGTCTTTTATGTTTTGCAGAAATTGGTTGTAGAAAATAACCGCGGGAATGGCGGTGGCCAGGCCGGCCGCGGTGGTCAGCAGCGCTTCGGAAATTCCCGGGGCGACGGCGCGAAGGCTGGCGGCGCCCGCGTTGCCGAGGCCGGAGAATGCATCGATGATGCCCCAAACGGTGCCGAAGAGTCCCACGAAAGGCGCGACGGAGCCGGTGGTAGCTAGCCACGACATTCCTTTTTCCACGCGACGCACTTCTTCGGACGAAGCCACTTGCATGTTTGCGGTGACAGCTTGCAGGCTCTTCAACTTCGGGGGATGCGGGTTAGTGGGCTGACCACCGACTTGGCTTTGCAGTTCGCGGTAGCCGGCAGCATACACGGACGCGAACGGCGAGCCTACGGAAGCGAGCGCTTGCGGATTGGCGACACCACGCGTGGCGCGAAAGATGCGCAGGAACTGATCGCTCTGCCGGCGGACGCGGCCGAACAAACCAAGCTTCTGAAGAATCATGGCCCAGGAAATAATTGAAAAAAGAAGAAGCAGAGCCAGAACACCGCGCGCGACCCAGCCGGTATTGGCGAGAATGCCTCCCAAATCGATCAGAAAAATACTAGCTAGCAGAAAAATACGACGTCCCCCTCAGTTATGACAAAATTTTTCCCGACTTCAGCACCGTAGCACACGCCCATCAGGGAATCAAAGAAAAGTACGGAGGCGTGTTGTCGCTTTGACGGCGCTGCGACCCGTTCGGAAAACGCGCAACTCAGTTGAAATCCTTAGTGAACTCACGTCTGAGATACTCTTTTGAGTCCCGCAATTGCACAGAGAGTGTGATGTTTGCAGCGCCCAAGAGGGTTCCTATGACCTGTGCTAAACTGCGAAGTGGAAGATGGCCGGGATATTCGACATCAGTTTGGACTCGCTGGCTGGGCGTTCTGTTCCTCCCGAGAACGTGACTACAGAGCCTCTGTCCGCGGCTTCCCCCCGAAACGGCGCGACTTTTTTCCTCGAGACATTTGGCTGTCAGATGAACGACCATGACTCCGAAAAGGTCGCTGGCGTGTTGCTTTCGCGCGGGTACAAACAAGTGGAATCGCCGGACGCGGCTTCCTTGGTCCTCTACAACACTTGCAGCATTCGCGAGAAGGCGGCGCAGAAAGTTTTTTCGCGGCTCGGAGAATATCGCACGAAGCAGGCCGCCGGGCAGGTAATCGGCGTGCTTGGTTGCGTGGCGCAGCAGGAAGGCGAAGATATTTTCGAACGCGCGCCCTGGGTCAGCCTGGTGTGCGGCTCGGCGAGTTACCGGAAATTGCCGGAGTTGCTGGCGCAAGTCGAAGCCGGGAACCAGCGCGTGACCGGGCTTGATAACGATACAGATGAAACATTCGAAACGCCGGTGACGCGGCGCGACAATCCGTTTCGCGCGTACCTCACGATCATCGAAGGCTGCGACAAGGCCTGCGCATATTGCGTGGTGCCGTTTACGCGCGGACCGGAGCGTAGCCGCGCGAGCGATTCCGTATTGAGGGAAGTGCGGGAGATTTCGGAGTTGGGTTATTCGGAAGTGCAACTCCTCGGTCAAACGGTGAACTCCTACGCCGATCCTTCTTCCCGGCAGATGCGTTTTTCGGAACTGTTGCTGGCGGTAGCGGACGTGCCGGGAATACGGCGCGTGCGATTCACCACTTCGCATCCGCGGGATTTCGGTGAGGACATTGTGGCGGCGCTCGAATCTCAGCCGAAACTGTGCAACCACGTGCACTTGCCGGTGCAATCTGGTTCGACCAAGGTGCTGGGCGAAATGGTGCGCACTTATACCCGCGACGAATATCTCCAAAAGATTGCGATGTTGCGGGAAGCGAGACGGCCGATTGCGATCACCACGGATGTGATTGTGGGATTTCCGGGCGAGACGGAAGCGGACTTCGCGGAGACGCTGAGTTTGCTGGAAGAAGTTCGCTACGACAGCTTGTTTTCCTTTAAATATTCGCCGCGGCCAAATACACCTTCGCTTTCCATGCCGGATGCAATTTCTGAGGAAGAAAAGAGCCGGCGGCTGGCGGTTTTGCAGGAAAAACAGCGGGAAATTCAAAGCCAGCGAAACGCGAGCCTGGGCAATACCACGTTTGAGGTGCTCGTCAGCGGCAAATCTCGCCGCGAAAACCAGTGGAGCGGTCACACTTCTTGTCACCGGGTGATAAATTTCACTTCACAACGGCAAAACCTTCTGGGAACCTACGTGCAGGTGCTGGTGACGGGTGCCGGGCCGAACAGTCTGGTAGGCGAGCAAGTGACGTAACGTGGCGTCGTAACAAGGGAGGCCTCGATGGAAGTGGAGATGAAAATCCGTGGCCTGATGATGG
>Ga0210410_10000733_pt1 | contig 33720 bp, 25 predicted proteins | sample IncBWC4MmetaG_FD_161058 | JGI IMG/M metagenome (GOLD analysis project Ga0210410, IMG submission 161058) | Forest soil microbial communities from Barre Woods Harvard Forest LTER site, Petersham, Massachusetts, United States - Inc-BW-C-4-M | ecosystem: Environmental > Terrestrial > Soil >...
GCGGCGGAGCCAGCGGACTCGCCGCAGCCTATTTCTTGCGCAGCCACGATTTCCTCTTGCTCGAAAAAGAACCGCACTGGGGTGGCAACGCCTATGCATTGGACTATCAGAACAGCCCGTATGCCACCGGCTCGGCCTTTCTTTACAAAGACGACTACGCCTACGGTTTCGCCAATGAGATTGGACTGGAACCGCTGCCGATTAACAGCTCGGACAGCACTATTGTTAAGGGTGAGTACACGCCCGATACCTGGGGCGACGGCCTCGACAAGCTGCCCTACTCCGCGACCGTGCGCGAAAGTTTCAAAAAGTTCAAGAAGCAACTTCTGGCGATTGATCTGAAGAAACGCGAAAAGGAAATGTATGGCACTCGTCTCTCCGACCTATTGAAGGGGTATCCGGACGAGCTCAAGCAGTGGTGGGACGCTTATGGCGCTTCCAACTACGGGGCGGCGACTGAGGACGCAGCCGCTGGCGTCGCCGTACTCGAAATGCAGGAACTCGCACGAGAAAGCGCAGCGGACGACCGCTACACCTGGCCAGGCGGCCTGGGTGCGATGACCAATAAATTGGTGGAGATTCTGCAGCCCAAGTACGCCGAACGCATGCAAACCGGCGCGACCACGGTTGCGGTGGTTCCGGGCGCGCAAAACGTTCAGGTCACTTACATGCATGGGCCGGAGTTAAAGACGGTGTCCGCCAAGACAGTAATTATGGCTACGCCCAAGTTCATCACCCGGCGGATCGTAGAAGGTATACCGGAGAAGCAGAGCGAGGCCATGCACAAGATTCGCTACGCTCCGATCGCTGTGGTCAATCTGATCTTCGACAAGCCCGTGTTCAACAAGGGCTACGACACATGGTGCCCGGGAAACACTTTCACCGATATCGTCCCTGCCGATTGGGTGGTTCGCAACCAGCCCGGCTACCAGCAGAAATACAACATCCTGACTTGCTACACGCCGATGAAAGAAGACGACCGCGGGTATTTGCTTACCGAAGTAAGCACGAGGAAAATTGGGGTCAATGTGCTGAAGGACTTTCAAAAACTGCTTCCCGGCTTGAACGTCGATCCGGTTGAGGTTCACATCTACCGCCGCGGCCATCCTATGTATATGTCCACTCCGCGCCTTTTTACCGAGGTGCAGCCCCTGGCGAGGCAGCCCATGGATCGGGTGTTCTTTGCCAACACCGATTCGGAGGGTCCGGAATCGACCTTCACCGATGGAATCACCGCAGCTCAGCGCGCAGTGAAGCAGGCGGAACGTCGGCTGGCAGGAAAACCCGTGCCAACAGCGGGCTGATGTAGAGGATATGGAGGACGGGCGTCCCGCCCGTCCAGTTTCAACCGGGCGAGGACGCCCGGTCTCCACAATCTCGCTCCGCTTTCTCCCGCACATAGTAAAGTGGTAGTAGGCGGCTTTGGCCGTCATGGGAAGGAAGTCTTATCTTGAGTTCCAGCATTCGCAACATCGCTATTATTGCCCACGTGGACCATGGCAAGACCACGCTGGTTGACGCCATGCTGCAGCAGAGCGGGACTTTTCGGTCCAACGAACACATCATCGAACGGGTGATGGACTCGAACGACCTGGAGCGCGAGCGTGGCATCACCATCCTGGCCAAGAACACGGCCATTCTTTATCACGACGTGAAGATCAACATCGTGGACACGCCCGGGCACAGCGATTTCGGTGGAGAAGTAGAACGCGCATTAAAGATGGTCGACGGCGTGATGTTGCTGGTCGATGCCAGCGAAGGCCCGCTGCCGCAAACCCGCTACGTCCTTAGTAAGGCGCTTGAGGCCCACCTTGCACCGATCCTGGTGATCAACAAGATCGACCGCTCCGATGCCCGCCCGCAGGAGGTCTTGAATGAGGTTTACGATCTCTTCATCGATCTCGACGCCAAGGAGGAGCAACTCGACTTTCCGGTTTTGTACACCAATGCCAAGGCCGGGACCGCCTCCCGAGATATAAAAGGAGGCGGCGTAAACCTCCAACCTCTGTTTGAAACCATTGTAGAAACCATTCCCGCGCCGGGAGGCGATGCAGCAGGACCGCTGCAAATCCTGGTGGCGAACCTAGATTACAGCGATTATCTGGGCCGACTGGCGATCGCGCGTGTTTTCAACGGCACGATGCACACTGGTGAAGACGTGGCCATCGCCAAGCTGGACGGGTCGCTGCACAAAACCAAGATCACCAAGCTGTTTTCATTCTCCGGGCTGAAGCGGACCGACATCACCGAGACCACCCTGGGCGACATCATTGCGGTAGCCGGCGTCGAGGGCATCACGATCGGCGAGACCATCACCGACGCGGAAAACCCTGCGCCGCTGCCGCACATCACCATTGATGAGCCGACGATCGCCATGCTGTTCACAGTGAATACCTCGCCGTTTGCCGGACGCGAGGGCACCTATGTGACTTCCCGAAACCTGCGGGAGCGCCTGGAGAAAGAGCTGCTGACCAATGTTTCCTTGCGCGTGGAGGATACCGCTACAACGGATTCGTTCATCGTCATGGGCCGAGGCGAGCTCCAGCTTTCGATTCTCATCGAGATGATGCGTCGCGAAGGCTTCGAACTGATGGTTGGCAAGCCGGAGATCGTCACCAAGCGCGTTGATGGAAAGCTCATGGAACCGATCGAGAAGCTGACTGTGGACGTGCCTGAGGAATTTGTCGGAGTGGTGATGGAACAGCTCGGCGCACGCAAGAGCGAAGTGCTTAACATGCACAACCACGGATACGGCCGGGTGCGGATCGAGTTCCGCGTGCCTAGCCGTGGCTTGATCGGCCTTCGAAGCCAGTTGCTCACGGACACGCGGGGAACCATCGTGATGAATTCTTTGTTTGATGGCTACATCGAATGGCAGGGCGAGATTCCGCACCGACTGACGGGCGCGCTGGTTTCCGATCGCGACGGAGTGACGACACCGTATTCCCTCTACAACCTGCAAGAACGAGGCGAGCTGTTTGTGGGCCCGACGATAGATGTTTACGAAGGCATGATTGTCGGCGAGAACGCCAAAGACAACGACCTTGACGTGAACGTGGTCCGCGAGAAGAAACTGACAAATATGCGATCTTCCACTTCGGACATCGCCGTGCGCCTGGTGCCATTTCGAAATCTGAATCTGGAGCAGGCCATCGAATTCATCACCGACGACGAGTTCGTCGAAGTCACTCCCAAGTCGCTGCGCCTTCGCAAGAAAGTCCTTCAGGCCAACAAGCGCAAGCGAAGTTCGATGGCGATGGCGGAAGAAGAGCGCTGATGTCCGGTGGCCGCAAACCGCGTTCAAAACCAGAACCGAAGGTTGGCGCCGACTTGAAGTTGCACTTGGTGCCCTGCAGTTGTGGCACGACCTTTGCAGTCTCGGAACACTACGATCGCCAAGGCACAGCCTTAAGCCGATATCTAAAGTGTCCCAAGTGCGGCAAGCGCCACGACCCCAAGAACCGCCTTCTGCAACTCGGATTTCAACGTGACGGGTATTGGAAGGTGGACGGGTGTTGAGATTCCAGAGATTTCTTTCAAGCCCTTGCCATCTCGGCGTTCTCTGCGGAAGTTCTCGGCGTTCTCTGCGATTTAAGGTTTGATACCCTCAGCAAAATAAAAATCTTGAATCGCAGAGGACGCGGAGAAGCCCAGCAGAAGTAGACTGAGACGCTGCCCCTCCACGGGATAGCTTCCTAGACACACCAGACCTGTTATACTTCCTGCGCATTTGACTGTTCGTCAACTTTGGCATTTGGCCAACCAGCCTCCCAGTTGCGCCGAAGTCGCCCACGCTCAAATAGCTCACTCAGAGGCAACTCGCTTGAAGAACATCTTTGTTGGCAACCTCGACTTCAACACTTCGGAAGACGAACTGCGCAAGCTGTTCGAGGTACACGGACAGGTGGACCGCGTCAGCATTATGACCGACCGGGATACCGGCCGCTCACGCGGCTTCGGCTTCGTGGAAATGACCAGTGCGGAAGACGGAGAGAAAGCCATTGCAGCGCTCAACGGCACGCAGATCGGCGGACGCACCTTGAACGTAAATGAAGCGCGCCCGAAGGTCGAGCGCGGCTCCGGTGGGGGCGGCGGAGGCGGTCGTGATCGTGGCGGGCGCGGCGGTGGTGGCGGTGGCGGCCGGAATCGCTATTAAGTCTTCCGCGGTCTAAGCCAAAGTCAGAATATTTCAGTCCGGTGTCATGGCTCAGCGATTCCCGCCTAGAGCCTGACGCTGACCTTCGATTCACCAATTGATAGGGTAAAGGTCCGCATGTACACTGGAAACACTGGTGAGCGCCCGTAGCTCAGCTGGATAGAGCGGCAGCCTCCGGAGCTGTAGGTCGGGAGTTCGAATCTCTCCGGGCGCACCATGATTTATATGCCCCTTTGCACAGTGCGCCCAGGCTAGATCAACTTCAGTGAAAAAGGTTTAAAGCGTTTTCGTTATCATCCACGAAGTAGATGTTGTGACCGGCTACGGCCGTGAGTCCGAACAAGGCGCCCGCTCCGGGTGGATTGCCGATGTTGTCTAACAACGTTTTGCTGACTTGACGTCCGTGATGGCCATCCACCTTGGTCTCCACCAGGAATCCATCCGCGCCGTTCACGGTCAGGATGTGTCCGCTGGGCGCAACCGTCAAGCCGAGGGGATCGTTCAAAGCGCCGCCCTCCGTGACCGTTGTGCCGGTACCGTCAGAGGTATTGCGACGCAGCGGATTGTCGATGGCGACGATACGGTTGTTGAGACTGTCGGCGACAAACAGCACATGGTTGCCATCGTGGTCGTTGCGGCTCAGTGCAAGTCCGGTCGGTCCGATCACCAGCGCCGCGGGATCCGTGCGCTCAGCAAAACCCGACCCAACCACTGTCATCTGCTGCAAGACCGGCATAGACCCGTGAGGAATCCTCAGGTCGAGACGCAGAACCGTTCCCTGATTTACGATCTGGCCTCCGCCAGCCACGGTGCCGTTCAGGACATTGGTGACGAAAAGACTGGCGCTGTTGCCGTCGTCGAACGCCGTCATATCCCAGGGACCGTTGATCAGCGAGCCGAAAAACGTTTCGGCCACCTGGCCGTTACTGTCTAATACCAACAAACATCCGGCTTGCACGGTCGCCGATGTTCCATCGGTGGTGGGCACGCTGCCTACGATCACCCATCCCGAGCGGAGCGCGACCAGCGCGGTGGTCAAGCCAACTCCACCCGGACACGGGCCGAGCAAGTTATTCGGATCAATCTGGGCAAACTGGGTGACCGTTCCGCTGGGAGTGATCTGCACAATGGTGGTGCCCGTTCCTTGCAGGTTTTTATTATTGTTGAAGTTGCTGATCAGAATATTTCCCTTGGTCAGCGACCCTGTGGTCGTGGGTACGCGGGCAACACCATAGGGATTGAGGTCGCCGTTATTGGGAATGGTTGAAGCGACCGTGGTGATCGTCCCAGCCTGCGCGCTCGTCAGTGCGAACGCGATCACCGGAATCGCCAGAAAAAAACGCGCGCCTAGACCTAGTTTCGCGCGGAGCATCCGATTAAGCGTTTTCATTTGTTTTCCCTCCTGATTAGCAAGACATTCCCGGGCGAGAGATTTGATCGTGGGGGCAATCCAAACCTCACAGCTCACGGGAGAGAAATTGTATGAAGATCAGGCATTGCGACTGTCAACGATTTGTCAAAACTATGTCATTTCGGGCACCAAAACTGAGGATACTGGGCTCGACTCGCCGCTCGGCGGCTTTAGGCACATTTTGCCGGTCTACGAGGCGTTGGAGGCAGCACTTGCCCCCTGATCGATCCAGCCCCGAGGTGAAGTGCAAGAAGCTGCACTCCCCTCGAATGAAATCAGCACGCTGCGTCCGGTTGGAGGGGCGAAGCATTCTGGCAGGATACTTGCCTCTGAGGAGGCGCCTACGCAATCCGAGGAGGACCAAATGTCTGTATCCGCGATTTTTCCCGGCAGAGACCCGAGTTCAATCAACAACCTGCAGAATACAAATCAGCAACTGCGAACGGAGTTCCAACAGCTCACGCAAGCCCTGCAATCCGGCAGTATGACCAATGCGCAGCAAGCTTTTGGCGCTCTAACCACAAGCAAGACGAGTTCCGGCATTCAGAGCGTGCAGTCGGCGCAAGACCTCAACACGCTGGGGTCGGCTCTCCAATTCGGCGATCTGGCCAGTGCCAGGGATGCCTACTCAGCGGTTCAACAAGGGGCCCAGAAAACGAATGCTGTGGCCGCCCACCACCACCGTCCGCGGCATGGTGGAGGCGGATCGCTCGTCCTCACCTCTGGTTTTCCGGGGAACACCGGAATCAATGACACCCAGCCAAGCGAAGTCTTTCAGCCAGTCAACTTGAAGGCTTGAGCTCAAGGCGCGGAATTGGCGGTCGGTTTAAAATCTCTGCTCTATGGAGAAGCTTCAGGTTTAGGCGCAGCCTTGGTGGGTGAACCTGCTGGTTCTAATTCCGTTCATCACCTACTTCGCCTTCCGTTCCAAGGGTCGGCTACTTAGCTGGCGAAAGCTCATTATTATTGCGATCTTTGCTACGGCCTTTGGCTTCGTGGAAGGCGCGGTTGTAGTCTACCTGCGAGCGGCAATCGGACTGCTGCCCGGTTACAAAGGTACCCTGTCGGAGCTTCAGCATTCGTCGAAAGGCTATCAACAGGAAGAATCGCTCGCCGAGTTTCCGCAGAGCCTGCTGACCGTCGAGGGATATCGCGAGGCTGCCACCATGGTAATGCTGGTCTGCGTGGCGCTGCTCGCGGGGTCCCGGCCAAGCGCCCGGTGGGTGGCATTCCTGTGGGCCTTTGCCCTGTGGGATATCGCTTACTACGCCGCCCTCTGGGTCACCGTGCGATGGCCCGCTTCACTTACCGACCTGGACGTGCTCTTTCTCATCCCCGTGCCATGGGTTGCACAGGTATGGTTCCCGTTGCTGGTCAGCGCGTTGACCGTGCTGGCGATTGTCCTGTCGGCAGCCGAGACGTAGCAAGCTACGTTTCTACGAAGGAATAAATTAGCAACATCCCGTGGGGCGCAGGTTACCTGGTTACCGGCAACCGTACACCACGGTCATCTTGTCCTCACTGCAATCCTGGCCCACTCTAGGCTGTGGGCAATCCCGCTACCGAGCCGACCTGCCGAATGACTGAAACCAAGACTGCTGCGCCCGGTGTGGACTGGACCAAACTCCTGACCGACCCTGAAATCGTAAGCCACCTCGGAGAACTCCTGCAATCTTATCGCGATGCCGAGCCCGCCCGGCGTAATCAGGTGTTGCTCGAGACCATGCGCAAGATCAAGAACAGTACGCCAAAAGTGCAGCCCGCGGCGAATGTTTCCGCAGCTTCCGCCAACGCCTCCCCCGAACCTCCAGTCGCGACCGCACCGGCAGCGACTCCACCTTTCGAGCCAGACATTTTCACTCCCTGCTGGGGTCAGGACCGGCGGCGCTATCCGCGGATGAAGTGTTTTGTGGCGGTCGAGTTGCGCATAGACGGCTCACCTGCGCCGATTTGGGGGAATCTGTCGAACACCAGCCTGGGCGGAGGCTTTGTCGAAACCGCAACTCCGGTGCCGACTGGAGTGAAGCTGGAAATCGGACTCTGGGTGGCGAACGGCAAGATCTGGGTAAAGGGTATGATTCTCAACGGAATCGTAACCCGAAGCAATCCCAGCTTCGGAGTCCGCCTCAAGTTCGACAGCCTCGAACCTTCCGAGCGCGAAACCTTGCGGCAATTCTTGAAGTTCGTGGAAGGAACTACAAAGAGTTATGAAAGCCAGCAAGGCTACCTCGCGCAAATGAAACGCTAGTCGGCGGCGTCGAAACCCTTCACGATATCTTCACACGCTGACAGCGACAGGCATTCCTACCATGAACCCTTTTCACACCTGCGACATCCTACGATATTAGGGAGCCGGGTCGAGATGACCAATCAGGCATCAAACAGGTTTGCACTTTTCTGTTCTGAACATCCGCACGCACCTTTCAAAAGCTTGGTAAACTCCCTGATGGGGGAATTTCTGTGCTTACAGTGACGATATAGGCGGAGTCCCCAGCAGCGGGTGATTGATCACTGCGTCTGAAGGAGAGGCTTTCTATGGTTGCGAGCGAGCAAACGTTGCTGACCAGCAAGCAACTGGACACCTTGAGCATCAACACCATTCGCACTTTGGCGATTGATGCGGTGCAGCAGGCAAACTCCGGTCATCCGGGTGCACCCATGGCGTTGGCGCCGGTGGCGTATTGTCTGTGGCAGCAATTCCTGCGTTTTGATCCCGCCACCCCTACGTGGCCCAACCGCGACCGCTTCGTGCTCTCCAACGGCCACGCCTCCATGCTGCTTTACGCCATGCTGTACCTGTCTGAAGTTCGTGGAGTGAACCCAGAATACGATTCAACCGGCGAATTCGCGGTCACCTTGGATGACATCAAGAAATTCCGCCAGATTGACAGCAGGACTCCCGGGCATCCCGAATATCGTCTGACCGCCGGCGTAGAGACTACGACCGGTCCTCTGGGTCAAGGCATCGGCAACAGCGTCGGCATGGCGATAGCCGGAAGGTGGCTGGCAGCGAATTTCAACCGGCCCGGCTTCGAGATTTTCAATTACAACGTGTATGCATTTTGCGGCGACGGCGACCTGATGGAAGGCGTAGGCAGCGAGGCTGCGTCGCTGGCCGGACACTTGCAACTCCCCAACCTGTGCTGGATTTACGACAACAATCGCGTCACCCTCGATGGCCCCGCCGATTGGTCATTCACGGAAGATGTGGCGGAGCGCTTCCAGGGTTATGGCTGGAACGTAGTTCATGTTGCCGACGCAAATGATCTAGACACGCTGGCCAAAGGCTACAACAACTTTCTTGAGACCACCGATCGCCCAACCTTCATCGTCGTAAACAGCCATATCGGATACGGATCGCCGCACAAGCAAGATACCAACGAAGCGCACGGAGAGCCGCTGGGCGAGGAAGAAGCACGGCTGGCCAAGAAGAATTACGGCTGGCCGGAGGACGCGAAATTCCTTGTCCCCGACGGTGTGCTCGAGAATTTCCGCCAGGGAATCGGCAAGCGCGGACACAATCTGCAACAGAAGTGGCAAGCCTCGTTCGCCGAGTACACAAAAAAATTCCCCGAACTCGCGGACCAGATTAACCGCATGCAGCGTCGCGAACTCCCTGAAGAATGGGACAAGAACCTGCCCACCTTCCCCGCCGATGCCAAAGGCATGGCCACGCGCGATAGTTCCGGTAAAGTCCTGAACATTCTGGCGCGGAATATTCCCTGGCTGATCGGAGGCTCAGCAGACCTGGCAACATCCGACCGCACCAGGCTCAAGTTTGAAGGCGCCGGCGACTTTCAACCCGGCAGTTACGCCGGACGCAATCTGCACCTTGGAGTTCGCGAGCATGCCATGGCCGGAGCAATGAACGGTCTGGCGGTATCCAAGATCCGGCCCTACTGCGGAACCTTCTTCAACTTCACGGATTACATGAAGCCTGCCGTGCGACTCGCTGCTCTCATGGAACTTCCCGTGATCTACGTTTATACGCATGATTCCATCGGGCTGGGCGAGGATGGCCCCACCCACCAACCGATTGAGCAACTGGCAGCGCTGCGCGCCGTCCCCGGATTAGTCCTGCTGAGACCGGCGGACGCCAACGAGGTCGCGGAAGCGTGGAAGGTTGTCATGCAACTGAAGCACGAGCCTGCAGCCTTGGTATTGACGCGGCAGGCCTTGCCTACTTTCGACCGTTCGAAGTATGCGCCAGCCTCAGGCGTCGCCAAAGGCGCGTACGTTTTGGCCGATGCGCCCGACGGCAACCCGCAAGTGATTCTGATGGGAACCGGCAGCGAAGTCGCCCTATGTGTTGCGGCCTATGAGCAGCTCAAGACCGAGGGAATCAAGGCGCGCGTGGTCAGCATGCCTTCGTGGGACATTTTTGAAAAGCAGAGCGACGATTACAAGAAACAAGTTCTGCCACCGGCGGTCAGAGCAAGAGTATCCGTGGAGGCAGCGTCCACCTTCGGCTGGTCGCAATACGTCGGACCAACCGGCAAAATGATCGGGATGCACCGCTTCGGAGCCTCAGCCCCGATAAAGGATTTGTTGAAGAAGTTCGGCTTCACCTCAGAAAAGATAGTGGAAGCGGTGCGAGAAGCAATCGCGTTATCAAAATAGGCGGTTGAGACATTTGAGGTTGTTTAAGATTTTGACGTCATCCTGAGGGACATAGTCCCGAAGGATCTCGCGTGCAGTGACGCGACTGTAAAGGTCCGCGCGACATCCATCGCCGCCGGGAAGTCACTTGGCGAAAGCGGCGCGCAAAGTTTTGCAGAGAGAGAGGATACTTATGGCAACCGGAATCATCGAAACCGCAAAAGCAACGAACCCACTAAAAGATCTTTTGAAATACGGCCAGTCGGTGTGGCTGGATTACATCCGCCGCGACTTGCTCACCACCGGCGAACTCAAGCGCCTGATTGAAGAGGACGGGGTGCGCGGCATGACCTCAAATCCAGCCATCTTCGAAAAGGCCATCGCGGACAGCACGTTGTACGCCGACATCCTGCAGTCTTTGAAATCAAGGACCGATCTCGACGCCAAGGGCCGCTACGAGATTCTCGCCATCCGCGACATTCAGGACGCCGCCGATTTCCTGCGTCCGGTTTATGAAAGCTCGAAACGCCGCGACGGATACGTCAGCCTCGAAGTATCTCCGTATCTCGCCCGCGACACCCAAGGCACGATCGCGGAGGCTCGCAGGCTATGGAAAACCGTCGGCCGCGAGAACGTCATGATCAAAGTCCCCGGTACCGCCGAGGGACTGCCGGCTTTCCAGCAACTGATCAGCGAAGGCATCAACATCAACGTTACGTTGCTGTTCTCGCGGACTGTCTATGAGGGCATCGCGGAAGCCTACATCGCCGGCCTCGAACAGCTGGCAGCTCGCGAAGGCGATGTCGCCCGAATCGCCAGCGTAGCCAGCTTCTTCATCTCCCGCATCGACAACTCCGTGGACGCCATCGTCGGCGCACGTCTTAAGGCCTCTACAGACCCGCGCGAGCAGGAACAGTTGAAAAGTCTTCTGGGCAAGGTTGCGATTGCGAATGGAAAACAAACTTATGTCAGCTATCAGAAGATTTTCAGCGGCGATCGATGGAAAGCACTAGCGACCAAAGGCGCGCAGACCCAGCGCGTGCTCTGGGCCAGTACCAGCACCAAGAATCCCGCGTACCGCGACGTTCTGTACGTGGAAGAACTCATCGGGCAGGACACGGTGAACACCATCCCACCCGCGACTCTGGATGCATTCCGCGATCACGGACACCCGCGTGCCAGCCTGGCCGAAGATGTCGAGTCTGCCAATCGAACCATGGAAGCCGCGGCTAAGCTCGGTATTTCGATGAAAGACGTCACTGACAAACTGACCGACGATGGCGTTCGCCTGTTCGCGGAAGCCTTCGGCAAGCTGCTCGCGGCCGTGGAGAAGAGCTGAAAGTGATAACCACCAGAGTCGGAAAACAAACTTTCAGTCTGCCGGACGCGCTGGCGAAATCTGTGCAGGCTAACATCGACGACTGGCGAGCAGCGGGAAAAGTGCGCCGGTTGTGGCAGGGCGATGCATCCCTCTGGACCGGAACGGACGAAGCCAACTGGCTGGGTTGGCTGGGGATCACCAAAAAGCAGATCGCGAACGCCAACAATCTCCGCCGCTTGGCGGAGGAAGTTAAGCTCGAAGCTTTCACCGACATCCTCCTGCTGGGCATGGGTGGGTCCAGCCTCTGTCCGGAGGTGCTGGAGAAAACCTTTGGCCGCATCGCGGGCTTCCCGCAGTTGCACGTGCTTGACTCGACCGATCCGGCGCAGATCAAAGCGATCGAGAGCCAAGTCGCGCTGGCCACAACGTTGTTCGTCGTCTCAAGCAAATCGGGCACGACGCTCGAACCGAATATTTACAAACAGTATTTCTTCGAGCGCGTGAAGCAGGTGGTAGGCGCGGAGCGGGTGGGCAACCATTTCATCGCGATCACCGATCCCGGTTCCAAGATGCAGCAAGTCGCCGAAGCAGACCGATTCCGTCACATCTTTTACGGCGATCCCAGCATTGGCGGGCGCTACTCGGCACTCTCGAATTTCGGGATCGTGCCCGCGGCCCTCATGGGCCTTGACACGACCAGGTTTCTCGAACGCACTGAGGAAATGGTCGAGGCCTGTGGTGCGTCGGTTCCGGTTGACGAGAATCCTGGAGTCGCTCTTGGAATTGTCTTGGGAACCGCTGCCAAGAATGGCCGGGACAAGGCCACGATTATTGCGTCGCCCGGCATCTCCGATCTCGGTGCATGGCTGGAGCAGTTGCTGGCTGAGTCCACAGGAAAGCAAGGCCATGGCATTGTTCCGGTGGATCGTGAGCGGTTGGGAAGGCCTGACGTTTACGGTAACGACCGGATCTTCGCCTACGTCCGGCTGGACTCAGCCCCGGACGCCACACAGGACGCGGAGGTAGCGGCGCTGGAGCAAGCCGGTCAGCCAGTTGTGCGCATCTCGCTTGCGGATATTTACGACCTAGGCCAGGAGTTCTTCCGCTGGGAAATCGCGACAGCGGTTGCCGGATCCATTATCGGCATTAACGCCTTCAACCAACCCGACGTCGAAGCCAGCAAAATCGCCACTCGCAACTTGACGGCGGAATACGAAAAGACCGGTTCCCTCCCCGCCGAAAAGCCGATCTTCGACAACGGCGAAATAAGACTGTTCACTGATCCCAAAAATGCAGACGCTCTGGCAAAAGCCGAGGGCAAGGGCAGTTCGCTGGTTGGGTATTTGCGGGAACATCTGAATCGTCTCGCCGGCGGAGACTATTTCGCTTTGCTAGCCTTCATTCCCATGAACTCAGAGCACGAGGCGCGCTTGCAGGAAATCCGGCATGGTCTACGCGACAAGAAGCGGGTCGCGACTTGCCTGGGATTTGGTCCCCGCTTCCTGCATTCGACAGGTCAAGCGTACAAGGGTGGTCCAAATTCAGGGGTCTTCTTGCAGGTCACGTGCGACAACGCAGTCGATCTCCCAGTGCCCGGACAGAAGTACACATTCGGAGTGGTCAAAGCCGCGCAGGCGCGCGGCGACTTCCAGGTGCTGGCGGACCGCGGCCGCCGCGCCTTGCGCGTCCATCTCGGCAAAGACGTAAAAGCCGGTCTGGAAATGCTGGCGGCGGCGGTCCGTCTGGCGCTGAACTGAAGCAATCGTAGCGTCGGCATCCGGCCGGCGGTCGTGAGAGCATCTTGCCCTCGCCGGCGCGGGTCAAATTCGCCAAGAACTACAAAACCGATTTGACATAAAAGTCAGGAGCACGTATGAAGCTGGGAATGGTCGGTCTAGGCAGAATGGGCGCAAACATGACTCGCCGTTTGATGCGCGGCGGACACGAAGTAGTGGTCACCGACCTGAGCCCGGACAATGTAAAGCACATCGCCGGAGAAGGCGCCATTGCCTCGGCTTCGCTCGATGATTTCGCCGCCAAGCTGGGAAGGCCCCGCGTGGCCTGGCTCATGGTTCCTGCGGGTGGCCCCACTGAGCAAACTGTGCAGACGCTCGCGCAGAAGTTCCAGGCTGGCGACATTCTCATCGACGGCGGAAACTCTTATTTCAAAGACGACATTCGTCGCTCCAAGCAACTCAAAGACAAAGGAATCCATTACGTGGACGTAGGCACCAGCGGCGGCGTCTGGGGACTGGAACGCGGCTATTGCATGATGATCGGTGGTCCCAAAGAAGCCGTGCAACAGCTCGATCCCATTTTCAAGACTCTGGCCCCGGGCCGAGGCGACATTCCGCGCACGCCCGGGCGGGAGAAGATCGCAGGCACGGCTGAAGACGGCTATATTTATTGCGGCCCATCCGGCGCCGGACATTTCGTCAAGATGATTCACAACGGCATCGAGTACGGGCTCATGCAGGCCTATGCCGAAGGCTTCGACATCTTTCGCAACGCCACCAGTAAGGAATTACCCGAAGATCAGCGCTACGATTTGAATCTCGCTGACATCGCCGAAGTGTGGCGCCGCGGCAGCGTTGTAAGCTCATGGCTGCTCGATCTGACGGCGATGGCGCTGGCTGAGAATCCTACGCTGTCCGAATACACCGGATTCGTGCAGGACTCTGGCGAGGGCCGCTGGACAATCCAGGCGGCGATTGACGAAGCGGTTCCAGTCGATGTGCTGTCGGCGGCCCTGTTCACCCGTTTCCGCTCGCGCCAGGAACACACCTTCGCGGAGAAAGTGCTCTCCGCCATGCGCCAGAAATTCGGTGGACACGTGGAACCAGCGGCGTCCGTGAAGAAGTCAGCATAGGGTTCGCATTCCTTTGTGTATACACAAAGGAAACTAAAGAGAGGCAAAGCAAAATGGCCCAGACTGAGGTAGCGCCAACCGCCCAGCAGCCACGAGTCGGGAAAATCGGCGATCCATGTGCCATGGTGATTTTCGGCGCGGCCGGCGATCTCACCCAGCGCAAGCTGATTCCCGCGCTCTACAACCTGGCGAAGAGCCAGGTGCTCTCCCGTGAGTTCGCCATCGTAGGCGTGGCGCGAGCGCAAATGTCAACAGAAGATTTCCGCAACAAACTTTCCCAGGACATTAAGCAGTTCGCCACTGAACCAGTCGATTCCGATTTGTGGGAGTGGTTTGTGCGCCGCCTGTACTACCTATCGGGCAACTTCGACGACAAGAACATCTACCCACAATTGAAGGATCTCCTCGACAAGGTGGACAAAGACCACAACACCCACGGCAATCACTTCTATTACCTGGCGACCGCCGCCAATTTCTTCGGCCCCATCGTGGAGCAACTGTCTGCCACTGGCCTCATGGAAGAGAATCAGCGCTGGCGCAGAGTGATCGTGGAGAAGCCGTTTGGCCATGACCTTGAATCCGCCAAAGCCCTGAACCAGCAACTGTTGCGAGTGGTCCATGAGAATCAGATCTACCGCATCGACCATTACCTCGGCAAGGAAACAGTACAGAACATTCTGGCGTTCCGTTTCGCCAATGGGATTTTTGAACCCATCTGGAACCGACGCTACATCGATCACATTCAGATTTCCGTCGCGGAAACGGTAGGCGTCGAACAGCGCGGCAGCTACTACGATCAGGCGGGAGCATTGCGCGATATGGTGCCCAATCACATCATGCAGCTCATCAGCCTGACCGCGATGGAGCCACCGGTTTCCTTCCATGCGGACGCAGTGCGCGATGAACAAGCCAAAACCCTGCATGCCATCCAGCCCCTGAGTTCCGAGGAGGTGCTCAGCAAGACCGTCCGCGGCCAATACGGCGAAGGCATAATCAGCGGACAGCGAGTCCCCGCGTATCGCGCCGAACAGGACGTGCCTTCCGACTCCAGAACCGAAACCTTCGTTGCCATGAAGCTGCAGATCGACAACTGGCGATGGGCCGACGTTCCGTTCTATCTTCGCACCGGAAAATGCCTGCCTGCTCACAATACGCACATCGTGATCCAATTCCGGCGAGCTCCATTCGTGTTGTTTCGCGACACACCTGTAGAAACGCTCATGCCCAATCAACTGGTGTTGCACATTCAGCCGGAGGAAGGCATCTCGTTGCGCTTCGCCGCCAAGGTCCCCGGTCCAGCCATGCGCTTGGGCGGCGTCGACATGAACTTCGAATACGCCGACTATTTTGGCACGCAGCCCAGCACCGGATACGAGCGCTTGCTGCACGATTGCATGATCGGCGACGCAACCCTGTTCCAGCGCGCGGACATGGTTGAAGCCGGCTGGTGCGTGGTGAGCCCTCTGCTCGATGTGTGGAAGGCGTTGCCGCCGCGCAATTTCCCCAATTATGCCGCGGGCACGTGGGGTCCGAAAGACGCCGATGATCTGCTTGAGCGCGACGGACGTCACTGGAGGAACTTCGAGAAATGATTCTGGCAGGCGACATCGGGGGAACCAATGCAAGGCTGGCGTTCTTCGATGTTGCGGACGGCCACTTCCGCCTGGTTTCCGCATCTGTGTTTCCCAGCCACGAATACTCTGGCCTAGATCAGATCGTTTCCAAGTTCGTCGAGACATCACATCTGCATCCCGACGCCGCTTGCTTTGGCGTTGCCGGCCCGGTTCGCAACGGACGGGTTGAGGCATCGAACCTTCCGTGGGTCATCGAATCCAGGCGTTTGGCCGACGAACTCAACCTGGAAAAAGCAATGCTCATCAACGATCTCGAAGCCAACGCCTGGGGAATTGCCGCGCTGGATTCCAAGGACGTGGTCGCGCTGAACAAAGTGAAGAGCACTGCCGTGGGCAATCAGGCCATCATTTCCGCCGGCACCGGACTGGGCGAGGCCGGCATGTATTGGGACGGTGCTAAACACCACATTTTCGCGTCTGAAGGAGGCCACTCCGATTTCGCCCCCCGCAACGAGTTGGAACTGGATTTGTTCCGCTATCTCTCCGGCCGCTACGGACACGTCAGCTATGAGCGGATCGTCTCCGGTCCAGGTCTAGTGAACGTATTTCATTTCTTGCGCGACACCGGCCGCGGAACCGAACCGCAATGGCTCACCCACGAAATGTCGCGCACCGATCCCGCCGCGGCCATCTCGCGCGCCGCACTGAACGGCAGTTGCCCATTGTGCGAGCAGGCGCTCGATTTGTTTGTCTCCGTTTACGCGGCGGAAGCGGGCAACCTCGCGCTTAAGCTGATGGCCACCGGCGGAGTCTATCTCGGCGGCGGCATCGCCCCCAAGATGCTGCCCAAGTTGTCCGGGCCATTGTTCATGCGCGCGTTCCTGGGCAAAGGCCGCATGCAGCCGCTGCTTGAATCCGTGCCAGTGATGGTCATTACCAATGACAAGGCGGCTTTGATGGGAGCCGCTCGCTGCGCCGTGGCGAACGGAACCCGATAGAGGATCCTGAATGCCTCAGTCACCCGAAGTCCGAATTCTGAACACACCGACTGCTTTATTCCAATCCGCCGCCGACGAATTCGCCGCCCTAGCTTCGGTGGCGGTACAGAGCAATGGCAAATTCTCTGTCGCCCTGTCTGGAGGTTCGACTCCGAAGAGCCTCTACTCGCTCCTGGGCAGCGACTCGGTCCCAAACATCCCGTGGGAGAAGATTTTCTTCTTCTTTGGCGATGAACGCTGTGTGCCGCCCAACGACCCGGACAGCAACTACCGCATGGCTCGCGAAACAGGAATGTTCTCGAAAATTGCAGACGACCACGTGTTCCGCGTCCATACCGACGAGAAAAATGCGGACGCCGCCGCCCTCGACTACGAGCAAACTTTGAAGAAGTTTTTCGGTCTGCTCCCCGGCGAGTTCCCGCGTTTCGATCTAGTACTCCTGGGGCTCGGCCCTGACGGCCACACCGCTTCTCTTTTCCCCGGCACGGCTGCGCTCGACGAGAAAAGCCGATTGGTCGTCGCCAACTGGGTGGAAAAGTTCCACACCTACCGCATCACTTTCACTCTGCCGGTACTGAATCGCTCCGCTTGCGTCATGTTTATGGCAAGTGGAGGGGAGAAATCCAACATCGTCCACGAAGTGTTGGAGAACGAGAGTGCGAACTTGCCCTCGCAGAAAGTGCGTCCGGAGAACGGCAGATTGTTGTGGATGCTGGATCGCGCGGCAGCGGGCGGTTTGTCTTAGGCGATGCAACTGGTGATGCAAGATATGGAAAGGTCAGTTGCCAGTTCTCGGTTCTCAGCGCTTGTTTATCAACCTGGAAAATAGCTGGACATTCTGTGGGCGCTGGCGTTACTCCAGCCCTAGCTCTCTCCATTTCTTGTCCACCAGCGCTTTGGTCTTTTCGTCCATCAGAATTTCATCCGGCCAAGGGCGAGTGAACCCTTCGCTGGACCATTTGCGAGTAGCGTCGATGCCCATCTTCGATCCGTAGTTGGGAAGGCGCGAAGCGTGGTCGAGCGAATCGACGGGCCCAAGCATGAACTGAATGTCGCGCTCCGGATCAATGTGGTTGAGCACTTTGAGCGTGACTTCGGCAATATCCTGCACATCGACGTCTTCGTCGACCACCAGAATGCATTTAGTGAACATCGCCTGACCCAGCGACCAGATTGCGTTCATCACTTTGCGCGCCTGCCCCGGATAGGACTTCTTGATAGAAACGATCATCAGGTTGTGGAAGACGCCTTCGACCGGAAGGTTGATGTCAACAACTTCCGGGATGGTGAGCTTCATCAGCGGCAGAAAAATGCGTTCGACCGCTTTCCCCATCCAGCCATCTTCCATCGGAGGTTTGCCTACGATCGTGGTCGAGTAAATCGGGTCCCTGCGATGAGTGATGCAGCTCAGGTGAAAAACCGGATACATATCCTCCAGCGAATAGAAACCGGTGTGATCTCCGAAGGGACCCTCGGTTCTTAGTTCTTCCAGGTTTACGTGGCCTTCGAGGACAATTTCTGAGGAGGCGGGGACTTCGAGGTCGACGGTTTCGCACTTCACCAGTTCGACCGGCTTCTGCCGGAGGAAGCCGGCGATGAGGTACTCCTCGACATCTGGAGGAGCGGGGACGATGGCGGAAAACGTAACCGCGGGGTCGGTACCGATGGCAACGGCGACTTCCATTTTGCCGCTGGGGCGGTCGCCGTCAGCAAGTACCGAACCTCCCAATGAACGCGCCATAATGTCTACCGCAGCACGCGCGCCTGCATTTTCTTGCCCCGCTGCGGCTCGCAGTTGTTCTCGATAGTGCTCTGCTCCCACCTTCTGACGCTGCCAGTGCATGCCGGTCGTCTGCTGGTCATAAACCTGCATTCGGTACATGCCTACGTTGCGCTTGCCGGTTTTCGGATCGCGGGTGACCACGCAGGGGAGGGTGATGAAGCGGCCAGCGTCTTTCGGCCAGCACTGGAGAATGGGGAAGTGGTCGAGCGAAAATCTGTCGCGACAAATCACTTCTTTGCACAGCCCGGTGGAAACTGTTTTTGGAAAGAACTTTCCCATCTCTGCCAGCATGGGGAGCATCTTTACCTTGTCGAGGAAGCCTTGCGGGGACTTTACGTCCATGAATTGGCGGATGCGGTCCGCGACTTGGCCAAGCTTTTCTACCTCGAGCGCGAGGTTCATGCGGCTGGCGGAACCGAACTGGTTGATAAGGACCTGGGCGCCGGGGTGACCTTTGACGTTTTGGAAGAGCAGAGCGGGGCCGCCGGGCCAGGACGTCCGGCCTCCATTATTTCCGGCGGGCATCTTGCTGACGCGGTCAGTGATTTCGGCGATCTCCAGGATCGGGTCGACTTCAGTAAGAATCTTTCTGAGTTCGCCGGCACGCTCGAGTGCGGCGATCCATTGGCGCAAGTCTTCGTATGCCAAAAAGCCCTCCGATTGAGAAACGCGATTATACCGCCGCCCGGTCGCGGACACCCAGAGGCAGAGAGTGGTGGTGCAGAGTGGCGACCAGAGTTCAGCGCGACCCCAGCCTCACACTCGCCTTCCCTGGTGTTTACAATTCGGCGGTTGATCGACGCCAAAGCCAATAGGGACACGGTTTTCAGGGCAAGCGAGGTTTTTGGACATCGATTGGCAAGAATTGACAAGATCGTGACAACTCGGGTCGCGTATTCAGACAACAATCCTTCTCGCATGACGGCTTCGAAACGATAGTGAACCAGCGACACCGAATCCCAGACGGCTCACTGGTTATCTGTTATCCGACGTATGCCGGACTCAAAACCCTTAGGAGACCCAGGATGAAGAAGCAGCGCACTTTTGTTTTTTGTCTAGTTGTTGTTTTAGCTACCTTTTTTGCGGCCCAGGCCCTGCCAGCACAAACGTTTACAGTCCTAAACACATTGAAGGGGCACAATTCCGGTGAGGGGGAGGCCCCGTCCGGATTCCAGCTGGATGCGAAGGGAAACGTTATCGCTCTAGCTACCTTTGGCGGCACGCAAGCAAATGGGGGAGCGGTTTTCAGCGTGGATAGTCACGGTAAGTATTCAACGCTGCACAATTTCGCCGGTAAGCCCTCGGATGGTGCGTTCCCGAACGGAAAAATGATTCTGCAGTCTAACGGCGACCTCTTCGGAGTCACCGGCGGCGGCGGCAACGGACCCTGCATGTTCGGTTGCGGCACCGTGTTCAAGCTAAGTGCGCGACACGACATAACATTGCTGTACCAGTTCCAAGCTGGTAAGGACGGCGCAGGACCTTACGGCGGCCTGGTTACCGATAAAAACGGCAATTTATTTGGTGTAACTCAAGGTGCCGGCAATGTGACCGGCAAGTGTTTCATCTATAGCGGATGCGGAACGATCTTCCGTGTAAACGTGAAAACCGGAAAATTCTCCATTCTTCATCAGTTCCATTGGTTTGACGGGAACATCCCCTTCGGCGGATTGGTGTCTGATTCAGCGGGCAACTTTTATGGCGTATCCGAGGAGGGCGGGCACGACCTCTGTAAGACTGGGTTCAAGCCGGCGGTCGGTTGCGGCACCATATTCAAGTTCGACACTGCCGGCAAATTCACCGTACTGCATAAATTCAACGAGACGGATGGAAAATTTCCCATCGAGCTGGCCATTGACGAGAATGGAAACCTGTTCGGAGTCACCTTTAAGGGCGGCAGTTCGGACCTGGGCGAGGTGTTCGAGCTTGACACTCACCGCAAGTTCACCGTGCTCCACAACTTCAGCGGCACCGACGGCGAACTTCCCGGAGGCTTAGTCGTCACCAAAGGCAAGATCCTGGGCACGGTGGCTGCTGGAGGCGACCTCTCGAAGTGTGGCACTCCTCCCGGCTGCGGAACTGTATTTGAAATGGATACCAACGGTGGGAATTTCAAACTGCTCCATACTTTTGAAAATTCTCCTGACGGCGCACTTCCGTCCATTTTCATGACGCTGGACAAGGCCGGGAACCTCATTGGAGGGGCAGGACAGGGGGGCACGGTCGGAGACAAGAACGTGTGCACGGCGTTGGGCTGCGGGACGGTGTTCAAGGTCAGGCCATAGGCTAGGAGCAACGGCTTGGTCTTGCTTTGCAGTTAACTCTTCAGCAGTAACCGTTCAGGGGGACGAGATTATTTTCAAGACTCGTTCCCGTTTTCTATGAATTCCCTTTCTGTGGCCTTCCCGCATCCGACCTTTTTGAGGACTAATTCCGTTATTTTTGATTCTTAGGTTAGTCTGGTTACGTCATCTTTACGGGTTGAGCCTCGAAGAGGGGCGCCTCTGCGGCAAGAAACCGTGTCCTTGGGGCGCTGTCGCTCGGCAGCCCGGTCGAGGCGTCCTGGGCTACGTAGGCATCGCTAGATAGTTGGCAACTAAAGGGGAAGGCATGCAACGACGAGTGGTGATTACTGGCATGGGAGTAGTGAGCCCGAACGGCGTGGGGAACCCTGCTTTTTCGGAAGGCGTTCTCCGGGGCCGGAGCGGGGTGCGGCGCATCTCGCGATTCGATTCAGCGGAAATTCCGGTGCAGATTGCCGGAGAAGTTCCTGAATTCGACGAACTGGCGTGGGTGGAAAAGCGCGAACGCAAGCATGTGTCGCGGGTGCTGCCGCTGGCTTTGGCGGCGGCGACCGAGGCCTTGAGCAACGCCGGGTTCGATCCCGCTTCCATGCCCTTGGAGGAAAGACGGCGCTTTGGCGTAATTATCGGTTCGGGTGGAGGATCGCAGGAATTTACCGAGGAGCAATATCGCCTCTTCTTCCATCAACAGTACAAGCAGATGAGTTTGTTCTGCGTGCCGACCGGAGTGATGGGTGCGCTTTCCAGTGAGCTCAATGTGCGCTTTGGATTCCGCGGCGCCAGCCACGTAATCACCACCGGTTGCACTTCGTCCACCGACGCGTTCGGGTATTCGCTGCGGCAGATTCAATCGGGGCGGTTGGATATGGTCTTGAGCGGCGGCGCGGACGCTCCCATCGCGCTGGGAATTATCAAAGGATTCATCCTGATGAAGATTCTCACTGACTCGTGGAACCATGCGCCGGAGCGCGGATCGCGTCCGTTCTCTGTGGACCGTGATGGCTTCGTGTTGGCGGAAGGGGCGTGGATGTTCGTGCTCGAAGAGTACGAGCATGCGCGGGTGCGTGGGGCGAAGATGTTGGCGGAAGTCTGCGGCTATGGGTCCACGTGCGAGGCGTTTCATCGGGTGCGGCTGCAGGAGTGCGGCGAGGAGCCGGCGAGGGCGATTGGATTGGCGATGAAGGAGGCTGGCATCGCGCCGCAGGATGTGGACTATGTGAATCTGCATGGAACTTCCACGCAGCTGAATGACCGCATTGAGACCCGGGCGCTCAAGTTGGCGCTGGGTGAACGGGCGCGGCAGGTTCCAATGTCCGCGCTGAAGTCGCAGATCGGGCATCCGCAGGGGGCGTGCGGAGCGGCGGGAGTGGCGGCTGCGATTGTAGCTATGCAAAGCGGACAGATCCCCCCGACCATCAACCTGGAAACACCCGATCCGGAGTGCGATCTGGATTATGTCCCTGATGTGGGGCGGAAGAAGCTGGTGGAACATGCGGTGTGCAATTGCATCGCGTTCGGGTCGAAGAACTCGGCTTTGGTGTTGAGGAATTGCGCCTAACGTTGCGATTTACTTCAAAGGCTTCAACCACAAAGGACACAAAGGTTCACAAAGGAATTCACTATGTCGAACTTACGAGCCACGATTGCGGCCGGACTGACAGAGCGTTATGCAGCGTTAGGTTCGCGAGTGCGGGAACTGGCGGGGCCGCTTACCGAAGAGCAGTTCTGGTGTAAGCCTTTTCCGTTTGGAAACAGTTTTGGCCACCTGGTTCTGCATCTCACGGGCAATTTGAATTACTACGTCGGGACGCAGATCGCGGGAACCGGATATGTTCGAGATCGCGACCGGGAATTTACAGACACGCGGCGTGCGCCGAAAGAAGAAGTTCTGCAACGGTTTGATGAGGCGATAGCGATGGTGGTGCGAACAGTTCAGGCTCAGTCGGACGAGGATTGGTCAGCACCTTACGACGCTGTGGGCGCGGGTGGCGTGGGAAGCCGTTTTCATATGGTTCTGAAATGCGCTGCCCACGTGGATCATCACGTCGGACAAATGATCTATCTGGGCTTCGAATTCAGGCGGCTGTGAATATCGGCCTGGTTTCATCTATGAGGGTCTTCGCGTTCGTCAGTCCTTACGAGCCAGTGTAGAGCTGGAATGGGGCCCAGTAGAATGGCTTGCGGAAGACGCTGTTGGAGTGGAGTAGGGTGAGCTTCGCGGAACGAAGGGCTGCTTCCGGGCTTTGGCCTTTTTTGAGTTCGCCATAGAGTTGGTCCATCAGGAGGGGTGTCGAAGCATCGCTTACTTCCCACAGCGCACCAATCACGTTGTGCGCCCCGGCGCGCAGAAACGCCCACGAGAGTCCTACCAATCCTTCACCCGTGTAAGCCCGGGCTCCGGCGCCATAGCAGGTCGAAATGGTTACCAGGTCCGCATGTAGAGGGAGGTTAATGATGTCGCGCGCATAGAGTTTGAAGGAATCTTCCTGCGCAGACGCTTTTGACAAGATGACGGCGGAGTCTAACGGGCTGAGACGGCTGGCAGTGCCGTGAGCGACGAAATGGATATAAGCGAACTGTTCGGGGGAGCTGCCCAGGTATGCAGGAGCGGTGGCTTGATCGCGGGTATAGGCTCGTAGTCCCCCAGAAGGAAAATGCTTCTCAATGTTTTCGATTTCCGCCTGGGCCTTGGGCAGATCGCCGTATTCCTGATTGGGAGCAACGGCATCGCCAATGAGCAAGAGCTTGCCCTGGCCCCTCCTTGATGTGTTACGGGTCGTTGCCAGCAGGCGAAGTGAGCTGGCGTCGGCGATGGTCGCGTCTTCAATCCAATAGTGCAACTTCGGCTCGGGTACCAACAAGGTCTCGAAATTCAGATTGTTCAAGCTGCCGTCGGGGATGATGAAGATCGTTCCATCTTTCGGGAGCAGATGTTGGGCGGGGGCCACGAGCATGCGATAGAGAGCGGAGCCATCAGCCTCGGCGGTTTCGAGTACCTCCTGGGGCCCGACCAAAGCTTTCCGATAGCGCTGTACGACCGAATCGATTTCTGTCGCGGAAGGCAGCGGGAAAACGCTGGTCTCACGCGATGTAATCGTCCACAAATAAGATTGCTTCTCGCCCAGCCAGTAAAAAAGGATCGTGCCGCCGGCTCGCTGGGCGATTTGCCGGGCGTTCAACGATGGAGGCCCGGTTGAAGGTCCGTTGGCGAGCAATCCCAGTCCATCAGCCAGGGTGCGAGCGCGGCTGTAGTCGGCCCAGCGCAAGGCATCGTCCACCTTTCCGTGCGCCACCAGAAAATGGACGTAGTCGTCGTAGATGCGGGCGGCGTTGTTCGAAAACGGCAGCTTCGAATCGTTGCGCCGCAGAGACAGTCGGGCCGTTTCGAAGGTCGCCAGCGCCGCCCGATATTCACGATCCGCCTCGTCGGAGCGGCCCTCCTCTTCATAGAGTCGCGCGAGGGCATGCTCCGCTCGCCAGGTCAACGAGGAATTCGTATTCGGATCCCGCTCAACCTCGCGGAGTATTCGAGCGCCCCCGGGCACATCACCGGACCGGACAGCGACCAGACCCTTGACCAAAAGCGGGTAGAGTTCATCCCGCCGGTTGTTGTCGGCCCGCGAGATCGCAATGGCGTCATCGGAGTACTTGAGAGCCTCAGCCAGTTCGCCGCTCTCGACCGACACAAGAGCAAGCGCCCGGAGAGCATTGTAAATACCTTGCTCGCCGCCGATCCTGGTGGCGAGGGTCAGCGCTTTCAGATACGATTCCTTGGCGCGGGCAAGATCGCCAAGCCCGGCGTAGACATATCCGAGGTTTGTGGTCCAGTCTAACTGACCGATTACGTCACCAACCTGGGTCGCACGCCTTACCGCTTCGAGAGACAACTGCAACGACTTTTCAGAGTCGCCAAGGCCGTAGTAGGCCCAACCGAGGTTGCCGAGGGCCATTTGGGCAAGGTCATCAGCCCCCAGGACAGTTGATGCCTGAGAGGCAGCATCGGTCCAATCGATAGCCTCGTCAAAGTGATCTTCTCGTAGTGAAGTTAAGCCCAGGTTGAGGAGAGCCGTTGCCTCCAGGAAGTGATCCTTGTGTGCGCGAGCGAACTCTAACGACTGCTCGAAGAACTGCTTTGCGGAATCAATCTGGCCATGCTGGACGGCCAGAACGCCACGCGCCCGAATGACGTCGCCACAAGCCCCGGTCGCGAATGTTTGGCACGACTGGGTTGCCGTTGCCAGCTTTTCCTCTGCTTCGGGGAACTGGTGCAGACGGGCGTGGGCGACGCCCTCTAGCGCCAGAATCTCAATCAAGGAATCGTTGTTGGCGGGCCGAGTCGGCGTGGAGTTAAGGGTCGTTAGCACCTGGGCATACATCCCGCGCCACAGAAGGGATTCAGCCTCCAGGATTCTGAATTTCCAGGCCCACTCTGGGTTCGCATCTCTAAATCGTTCGCACCCTTGATGGGATTGGCCTTGACTTTGTTTTAGATCGCCATGCAGGAAAGTCTGGTAAGCGTGATCGAAAGCGACCTGCGGGCTGTCGGGCCGGCTGCAAGCCAGCCCGCAAGCGAGAATGAGAATGGAAAGACCAAGAGCCACACACGGGCGTTGCCGTTGGCGCCGGCTTCTCCAGCGCTGACACTCCTCCCGCCACTGGATCGCGCGCCACGGCCCACCGTCAGCTGAGTCTTGCGCTACGGCTTTGTGTCCCCGTTGGAGGTTGCACTGACGACGAGCAACTTCCCGCCGCCGATACAGCCCAGATGCATGTTCAGCATGTTCAGAGTGAAATAGTTGCTGACGTTTGGCTTGGACGAGGAACCATCGCTGCTCTTCTCGGGAGATGAATCGTGGCTGGGTGCGATGCCAACCTCGACTTCGGCCAAAGAGACGGTCCCAAAGTCCGGGATGAAGATGACGTTCCCAAATGTCCTGACCCCGGGGATCGGAATCGGTCCGATGCTTTTGACCAGTGAGCATTGCAGCTTAGAATATCCGTTCTGCTTCCCTTTGGCTCGTCCATTGGCACGCTTCTTGAGATCGTCGATGTGCGCGATCCTGGAATCGTACTGCTGCTCCAGTTCTTCGGGAAGCCCCTTGGCTCCCGCGATCCTGGACAGTTGACGCTGGACGCGATCGAGGAAACCACGGTCGCCCAGATATGGTAGGTCGCCCTTCGGTTTGTCGCCGCAGATTTCCAGATCGAGTTTCACCTGAACCGGGTATCCACCGATTCGCAAGTTTTCGAAGCGCGTACCCAGGAACGTCACCTTGGGAACATGGCCGTTCTCCGTCGCATGCTCGGTGGAAACCTGCGCCACGACGCGATCGGCGGTGATGACTTCGAATACGTTCAAGCCTTCCAGCACCGCCGTCGACAATGTTACCCAGCCAGAATGATCTTTACCCCAAAGGTCTTTTTTCGCGATCTTGGTGCCAGACGCACGTGAGTTTCCTGCCTTGAAGGAAACGAGGCCTTCCAGCGAAGTCTCCTCGACCGACTGCGTGATGTGACCATCGAGGCGGGTCCTCTCCAGGACAACACGCGCCTGGTGTTCGATTGGCTGATCTATCGGATGTTTCAAATTGCCGCTGAGCACGTGGGCTTCGGCGTGATACACGTGGTACCGTTCCACGCCCGGCTCCAAGGGTAGTTTCGGATTTGCAGCCATGTTGTTAGCTCCTTCCGTTTGAGATCACTTCTGAATTTGCACTTCAATCGAATAGCGACCCAGGTCTGAACTTTCACCGGCGGCGGTGATACCGCGTACCGCCAGCGCGTAAACGCCCTGCTCCTGATTAGCTCCGGGAACATAGATCGATCGGGCGTCATCGGAGGATGCCGCGGGGATGGTGCGCGACCATGCCAGCCGTCCGGATGGGCTGGATAGGGCGAAATTGTAGAATGCGTAGCGGCCCTCCGGAGGAATGTTCACCAGCAAATGAAAGCCTTCTCCAACCCGTGGCGAGATCCGGGTTGTACTGGCCCCGCGGGTGCTGACGTTGATCGAGGCCCAAGGCAAAATCTGCGGACTGGCGGCGGCCTGCTGCAGTCGCGGATAGGTCACCAGATTCTGATAACCAACAACGATTAGCAGGGCAGCCAGGACCGGCAGGGCTAAAGCTGGACGCAGCCACGCCAACCAGCCCGGTTGCGCGGGAGCCGGAACTGAAGCCCCCGCCGAGAATTCGGGAGATGGTTCCGCCAATACGACCTTGCCGTGTTCGACGAACGCCGCCCCTGCGCGCACTTCGAGAGCACACTCCTGGCAGTCAAAAAAGTGCTCCTCGAACTCCTCTCGCGACTCTGGCGTCAGGTCGCCAAGCAGGTACTTCTCAGCCGCCATCAAACGAATCGATTCGTTGTGGTCCATGTCCCGACTATTCCCTCTATGGATGGTGAAAAAAACAGGCAGATCGTTTCAGCCGGCCGCCTGCCCTCAGACCGCTGGTATCTTCTTCATATAGACCGCTTTAAATGCCTGCTTGGCACGATGCAGCAGGACTCTAAGGTAGTCCCGGTCCACCCCAAAATCCTGGCAAACCGCGTCTTTGTCGCGTTCTTCCAGGAAGACCTCCCGCAGCAGGCGCCGATCTCTCTCCGGTAACTGGTCGAGGACCTGACGCACCTTTTGCTCCATTTCTTTGTGCGACAGGATCGAAACCACATCCAGCGATGGATCGGGGACGTCCGCGCCTTCTTCTTCCTCGACCGAAGTCGCTCGATAGGTCGAACGATAGTGCTCAAGTAATACATTGTTGCAAACGGAATTCACAAAGGCTCCTAACCGTTCCGGTTTTTTCACTCTGCCCTCGCTCCGCAGGGCAGCGAAGACCCGCACAAAGGTTTCTTGACGCAGGTCTTCGACGGCGTGCGTGGAGTTTACCCGGGAACGCAGCTTCAACTGGATCAGCTCACTGAAATAGGCAACAAAATGACTCTCTGTCCGGAAGTCGCCCGAACAGAGCCGTTCCAAGTATGACTCGTCAAATGCGTGGAATTGCAAGACGCTTGCCTCAGTGCGAGCAGGTGGCAGCTATTCTACACCCCGCCCCCCACGGAGCAATGTTCGCCCCCGATTGCGTCGCACAATGCGGGACAAATTCTTCCGCGCGGGGCGGTGTCGCATGAAACGAATTTCGCTCCCGGCGCACAATTCCAAGGAGCGTGGAACCAGGTTCGCCCTGACCGCGGCGCCATCCAGGTTTCTTGCTCTCGGGTCCACCTGCCGAGCAAATCGCTTCGCTGGTACCAACTTCCCGATGGAAGACTTTGCCGCTTGGGGGAGAGGCAAAGTTCTTTCAGCTTCGCCGGAGCCGTTTTATGACGGCTTCGGCGTGATTCGGGATACACAGCCGCAACGATCCAGCGACAGCCCGTAACCCAGATGCCGATCTCAACTATGACCAAACGCATTCACGCCAGGCGCATTCCGCGACATCTGGCGTCCAGGCATTCCAGTATTCCATCGGGAGTGATGCAGGCAGTGCTGATGCACGCTTTCCAGTTGCGGCGGAGGTGTCGCGAGGTGTTTCTTCTTTGCGATATCCAACGACACAGCATTTCGGAAGCCGCCGAGATTCTCGGAATTACCCGGGCCACCGCCTACAAAAGGCTGCGACTGGCTCGCCGGCGAATGGATGAGGTGATCGATCGCCTCTGCGCCCCTCACGGCCAGCCTCCGACGAAATCAGGACGAACGACGCAGATGCCAGTTTCAAACACTTCCGCCTAACCTCGCGGGTCCAGTGAACGACTTAAAGTAAAAACTTGCTAAACTCAAAGGCGAGGTCCGTGTCCGAGTGTTTGTGGAGTGGACGGTCGCTACTAGCCCATGACTACAGCAGAAGAAGTGATCCAGCGCGAACGGCAGTTTTTGTTGCAGACCTATAGCCGCTACCCTGTGGTCATTGCGCGGGGCAAGGGCGTCTTTCTCTTTGACCTCGACGGCAAAAAGTATCTCGACTTCGTCGCTGGCCTGGGAGTGAATGCGCTCGGCCATGCTCATCCCCGAATCGTCAAAACCATCCGTGAGCAGGCATCGCGGGCGATTCATCTCTCGAATCTCTACTACAACGAATACCAGGGACGTCTTGCCGAGAAGCTCTGCACCCTTTCCGGCTTGCAGCGCGCCTTCTTCTCAAACAGCGGCACCGAAGCTATTGAAGGCTCGATCAAACTCGCGCGCCTTGCCGGACACCGCGTAGGAGGCCCCGCCAAGAGCCAACTGGTCGCTCTCGAAGGCTCGTACCATGGCCGCAGTTTTGGGTCCATGTCCGTGACGGGGCAGGACAAGTACCGCAAAGGCTTTGAACCGCTGCTCGAGGACGTGAAGTTTGTTCCGCGCAACAACGCTGAAGCTCTCCGCGCCGCGGTGAACGACAACACCTGCGCCATCGTGGTCGAGCCCATTTTTGGCGAGGGCGGAATCTACGAGTGTTCAGTGGAGTTTCTGCAAGAGTGCCGGGCCCTCGCCGACCGTCATAGAGCCGCGCTGATTTTCGATGAGATTCAATGCGGACTCGGCCGCACCGGAACTATCTTCGCCTTTCAAACCTTTGGAGTGACCCCGGACATTGTCGCCATCGCCAAGCCCATCGCGGCGGGCATCCCGCTCGGGGCGTTTCTGGTGAAGGAGGAGTTCGCGTCTGCGATCTCCGTAGGGCAACACGGAACCACGTTTGGCGGAGGCCCTCTGGCGTGCCGGGTCGCCCTCGAGTATCTGGCCATCCTCGAAGAAGAAAACCTGCTGCGGCATGTTGTGGACATCGGAGCGTACTTGCAGCAGCAACTGAAAGCGGTGGCGGAACGCTATTCCGTAGCCCGCGAAGTGCGCGGCCGCGGCCTGATTCAAGGCTTGCAGCTTGATGTCCCCGCACGCCCCATCGTGGAAAAAGCTCTCGCCGAAGGCGTGCTCCTCAACAGTACCCAGGACACGGTGCTCCGCTTCCTCCCGCCCTTCCTGCTACAGGAGAAACACGTAGACAAGGGCATGCGAGTGCTGAAGAAGCTGCTGAAGAAGTTGTAAAAACCGACGCAGCCTTCACCCCGGAGACGTTGCAAGCATCCCTCTGTAGAGACGTAGCTTGCTACGTCTCGGGCCGCCAGCGAGCGCTATTCAACATTGGCAACAAAAGCCAGCTCAGTACTGAAACAAGTACGAGAGTTTCACGAAGAAGAGCCGCCCGTCGTTCAGAAACCCACGATCAGTCCGCGCCAATTGGTCATTGATCGCTTTCAAGCGCGGATCGTAGTTCTGCAAGTCATGGTTGTATCCGACGTAAAGCGCGGTTCCGAGATTGATGCGGTACGTGAGCAGGAAATCCCCATTGAATTGTTTGGTGAGCGGCGCGGATGTCAGCGACGAATTGGGCAGAAGCGCCTCGTACTGCCCCGTAAGTCGAATCGACCACTTGGCATCAAACTGATAGAGCCAACGCGAACGCATGATGTGGTCAAGCAAGATCCGGCGTCGGGATACCTCGTCCGCCAGTTGAGTATAGAAGTAAGTATTGTCGATGGTCAGCATCCGGGTTGGACGCACGCTCACGGTAGAATTCCCCGCGAGTCCCCGCGCGCTCCCGGGCACCTGGCCCACGGCGGGGATAAAGTTAATCAGCCGCTGATCGTCGAAAGTAGCGGCAAACGTCAGAAGATTCGAAGGGGTCGAGCCGATCGTACCTCCCACGTCGCGAAAATCGTAGCGTTGCACCGATTGCAGCCCCTGGAAATCCACCGGACGCAAATAGGTCGCACCACTCTTAATCCAGCCTTCAACCAGGGTCGCGTCGCGGAAATTAAACACCATGCTCGACCCAGCCCAATATTCGAGGAGCGTGCCCGAGTGGTCCCAGGTGGCGCTGTGAGCCATAATTGGTCCCCAGTTCACCAGTTTCCGGTCCTGCACCAGAAATTTGTATTGCAACTGCGAAGCAATATTTCGGATATCGACGCGGGGAACGAACCCGCTATCCGCCTGGAATTGCGGGCTGAAGGACTTATATTCCGATTGTGCAGTGAGGTGCGATCCATCGCGAAAAATCCCGGCGTACAACGCGTTTCCGCGGGTGCGAGGGATCGACTGGTCTTGTGTCCAACTGAACACTCCTTGTGCGCTGGCGCGCCAGTTGGGATTGATCTTCCAGGTGGTGTCAGTCGCCGCATCGATGTTTTCACGCGGTCCGAACTGGCGCCGCGTGAACATCAGACCGACGAACCGCTGCGGACCAAAATCCCGCGTCACCCGCCCGATGCTGAACAAAGCGCGCTGCCTTGCGTTGGGATCGGAGTCCGGCACCGCTTGCCCCGGCCCTCGGTCGTCGGCCACAAGGAATCCCAACCCGTAGCTTCCCAGCTTCCCGGTGACACGCACACCGGCGTCGGGCTTTTCGATCCGGCGGGTAAACAGTAGTTGGATCGGACTATTGAAGTAGCTGGCATTCTCGATGAAGAAATGCCGTTTCTCAGGGAAAAATACTTCGAACCGTTGATTCACCAGAACCTGGGGATCGTCGGACTCGACCTGGCTGAAGTCGGGGTTCACGGTAAAGTCCAGCACCAGCTTATCGTGGAGGACTACTTTGGCGTCGTCGATACCAGGCCTCACCTCAAGGTTTCTGTTGTCAAACTTTGCCGCAGTGGGATCACGTTGATCGAGCTCCCGGCTATTGGCGAAGGTCGTGTAAGGGATGAATTGCATGTTGCGGCCGCCCGATATAGTTTCCGGAATTTCGAGATCCGCCATCTGCGCGAGCCGGCTTTGAATACGCGTCGAATAGCGGGGCCAAAACGTGTCTTCCGTGGTGCGGGCGATGTAGCGATTCAGCAACAAACCCCAGTGCTGGCTTGGCCCCGTGGGGAATCGCAAGCTCTTGAATGGGATCGCCAGCAGCGCAATGTATCCGCGCGAAGTACGTTTTACCTCGCTCTTATACAGGGTGTCAAAGCTCAGGTCCCAACCCGTGCCTTCGACCCAGATTCCATCTCCCTGAATTCCGCCGGCATTTACTCCCATGGAATAAGCGCGTTGCTGATCGCGGAAGGTGTCGATCTGAAACGTAATGCTGTCGTCCGAGAAAATATCGTCGCGGTTCGGAAGCCGCGCCCGCATGCGTTTTGGCTGCGAATCGAAACAGAGGAATACCGCGTAAAGAGTTTTGCTGTCATAGCCGATGTACACCTCTGTGGGCTCGGTCGAAGGTATATCGTCGACCGGCACGCGAGCCGTAAAGCCTTCGACGCGCACCATTTGTTGCGCAATTTCCCCGACTGCTTTCATGCCCTCGAAATCGGTGAGCGACGGGGCCGCGGAAACTCTTTTCAAGATGAGGTGCGCTTTGCCCGGCTCCTCTTTCGTGGATAAGACCTGCTGGGCTGCCAAGTCCGGGAGCGTCCGCGGCAAAAGCATAAGACAAACGAAACCTCCCAGTACTCGCACCGCGTTGCGACTCACGCTAATCGATGACAAACGGCTCACTCCCACGACTGTCTTCTTGAGTTCAGGCAGGCGGTCAAACTCGTAACTCCACAAAGCGTTCATGCCCTCCTTGGATGTGCATCTGCATGTGAGGAACTACCTATTTCGTTCATCAGAGAACAGTTCCGATCATTTTTCCTGTAACACTTTTTCTCCGGTTGCGGGTGCCATCGGCGGATTCACAGGTCGCGGCGGCATCCCCTGGGTCACGAATTTCATGAAGTCCGATTCAGCCAGACGCGACGGATGCACCTCGCCGCCAAGCCCAAAGAAACGGCAGAAGCTCATGATCAGCGGACGCCAGCGCACCGGATCGATGTGAGGGCGCGGCCCGTCACCCACCAGAAGCTTCTCGTCAACGTGGAGCTTTACGATATGCACTTCAAACATGTTGGCGCTCACGTTCTTTCCGAAGGGGCGGAAATCGTGCACGATGCCCTCCATTTGCACGGGGCACTCGCGGACCCGCGGCGGCGCAACCGATTCCGACCCCATCCGAGTGAACCCGGCGATACCGAACTTGTCAGGTTCATAGCGATATCCCCATTGGCGTTTCTTTTCCGGCACGGGATCCTTGCCAGTGGTAAGGGCAAGGCGGTCGACTTGCGTGACCAGGTCGTCTGAAGGCAGATTGATTACACACTCGCGGGTGCGGATGAGGTTGTCGGAAGTCTGGCCCATCTGGCCCAGGCCCAACATGCAGCTCCAGCCCAGCCACCAAGCCGACGACATCGGCGCCAGGTTCGGCGAGCCATCCGGGTTTAAGGTGCTAATAAGCGCTACCGGGGTTCCAAAGTAGAGAATGGTCGGTTCGATTGTCTTGTGCATGCCCAGAACATATCGAACGCCGCGCAGCCAAGCTATCCGCACCTTGCGGTCAAACTAAAATCATCGCGACCCTACGAAGGCCACATGCTACTGGATTCTTGCGATTCCGTTACCAGGCTTGGGAAACCTGATGAATACTTCCGGATCGTGGCCGGGCACGATCAAACGCGGGTTCGACGCAATCTGTTTCATACGATCCTGAGCGCGGAGATTTGAAGCCGCATCCAAAGTAGTCCCGATCGGAATGTGCTTCTCCAGATTCTCATAAAAATAAAGGTTGTCACTGGCAAGCACGACTGTGCCAGCGCTCGAGTTCACCCCGACGAACTGCGATTGAAACGTGTGCTTGCCACCGATGTAGCAGGTGATGCCCGGGATGATCTGCTGGTCGTTGCCATT
>Ga0210410_10000734_pt1 | contig 33719 bp, 22 predicted proteins | sample IncBWC4MmetaG_FD_161058 | JGI IMG/M metagenome (GOLD analysis project Ga0210410, IMG submission 161058) | Forest soil microbial communities from Barre Woods Harvard Forest LTER site, Petersham, Massachusetts, United States - Inc-BW-C-4-M | ecosystem: Environmental > Terrestrial > Soil >...
GTTTGCGTGGCCAACAATTTCCGTTGCAAGATTCCTCATGTGAAAGCGTTCTTCGCGGTGCTAACGGAGCTGAAGAACGCGAAGCTGTTTTCCTCCGAGGAATTAGATGTGATCAAGCAGCACGTGCCGTGGACACGGGTTGTCGTGGACGTGAAAACGGACTACCAGGGCCAGCCGATCACGTTGCTCGACTACATCCGGAAAAATCAGAAGGGCCTGGTGCTGAAACCCAGTGACGAGTACGGCGGCACGGGTGTGACGCTTGGATGGGAAGTGGACGCCAAGCACTGGGAAAGCTCGATCCAGGAAGCTCTGCCCGGCGGGAAATCTGCAAAGGAGCACGGTTGTTGGATTGTGCAGGAAAAAATTGCCATGCGTCGCGGCGAGTTCCCCTACATCGGCGCAGATGGAAAAGTGGAGTTCCGCGACATGCTCGTGGACCTGGCGCCATACATGTTCCGCGGAAAACTCGCCGGATTTTTGACGCGGCTGAGCGCCAGCAGCCTGGCGAACGTCACCAGCGGCGGCGGCCAGATTCCGGCCTTCCGCGTTGAACCCAAACGGGCCGAAAAAGTGGCTGGACTGGGCAACTTGTAGCCAGTGCGTTTTTGGCTCGGCGCCGGAATCAGGTAAAATAAAGAATGATGTCCTTTGGATACGCCCCAATCGAGCTGATGGCCGGCGCGGAAAACGCCATTGACGTGTGCCTGGGTGTGCAACCGGGTGAGCACGTAGCGCTGATTGCGGACGAAATCAGCCGCAGTGTGGCCGCCAGCCTCGAGAAAGCCGTGAAAGAGCGCGGCGCCGAATTTACTGGCCTGCTCCTTGAGGATTTTGGTCCGCGCCCGATGAAGGGAGCGCCGGCGCCCGTGCTGGAAGCCCTGGAAACGACGGATGTAGGCGTCCTGTGCATGACGCCGCAACCGGGCGAATTGAGCGCGCGCATGTCCATCGTAAAAGTGGTGGAGCGCCGGCAGATTCGCTACGCGCACATGGTCGGCGTCACTCCCGAAATCATGCAGGAAGGCATGCGAGCGGATTACCACATGGTGGACCGGCTGAGCGACAAGCTGCGCGAACGCATGCTTCGCGCGAAGACTCTCACCGTGAAGACCGAGGCGGGCACCTCCTTTTCCGCGCACTTCGACCGCCATCTCGACTGGGTGAAGACCAGCGGCCTGATCAGCCCGCGCTACTGGTCGAACCTGCCCGCGGGCGAAGTCTTCACCACCCCCGGCTCTGTGGATGGCCGATTCGTTTGCGATGCAACCGCGGGGGATTACTTCAACGGAAAGTACGGCGACCTGCAGGAAACGCCGCTGGTGCTTGAAATTGTCGGCGGGCGCCTGGTGCACGTCGAGTGCGCGCGCAAGGATCTGGAAGAAGAATTCTGGCGCTACTGCCACACCGACGAGAACAGCGATCGCGTCGGCGAACTCGCCTTCGGCACCAACCTGGGCCTGACGCGAATGATCGGCATCCTGCTGCAGGACGAAAAATTCCCCGGCGTGCACATCGCGTTCGGTGATCCTTACGGCAGTCAGACCCACGCTGACTGGAAATCACGCACCCACGTGGACGTGCTGACCCGCGATTGCGACGTCTGGATCGACCAGGACCAGGTCATCGAAAAAGGCCGCTACCAGATGGCCCACCTCGGGCTCGCTTGAAAAGTTTCCCTAGTACAATTTACTGACGTATTCGCGCATCTGGTGCTTCCAGTAGGGCCAGTCGTGGCCGCCTTCGGGGCCCCAGTTGTCCACGGAGTGGCGAATGCCTTTGCTCGAAAGCACTTCCGAGAGGCGGTACGTCGGGCCGCTGTGTTCCCAGGGGCCCGTGCCGGTGATGAGGTGAATGTCACAGGAAGCGAGTTGCTCGAAATACCAGGAATCGGAGAGATTCGCGAGATAGTCGACAGGATTGTTGAAATAAAAGTTGTCGTCGTACATCCCGTCCATGAAATTCCTCAGGTCGTAAACCCCCGACATCGCGAAGCAGCGCTTGAAGATGTCGGGATGCTTGAAGAGCGTATTCGCCGCGTGATACGCGCCGAAGGAAGCGCCCATCGTGGCAATCGCCACGCGCGACTGGCAATTCTCCCAGATGAACGGCACAACTTCCTCACGCAGGTAGGAATCGAAGACCGACTGCACGTAACTGCGGTGAAACGGATGCGCGCCCTTGTTATAAAAGCTGAGGCCGTTGATGGAATTGACGGTGTAGAACTTGATTCGCCCGGCGTCAATGAATTCCGCGAGCGCTCCCACCATGCTCTGCCCTTCCAGCTCCGACTCGTCGCCCGCACTGGTGGGAAAACCCATCAGCGGCGGCCCCCAGTGGCCATAGACCGCAACGCCGAGTTCGAGTCCCAGCCTTGGGGAATGCCAGCGATGATATTCACGTTTCATTGTGCGTTGCTCTCCATGCTGCGGGAAACGAGTATGCCAGCGCACGCCGAACAGGGCAATGAATTTGCTAGTTCTCGCGAGGACGTGCGGGGCGAATCATCCGGACTTGCAAGCCAATAGAATGCAGGTAGGATAGAGAACGGAAGCAGACGGATTTTGGGTGATTTTCGTAGGGGCAAGTGCCAGTTCAGGTGAGGACATGATTCAAATTGAAAATGTCAGCCGTCGCGGTTTTTTGAAAGGGATTGTTGGTGCGGGCGCGTTTGTGCTGAGCGCGCGATATTTGCCGGAAAGTCTGATGGCAGCCACAGAGCCGTCGGCCGCAGATTCGATGGCGGCTGCGGCGCTGCAACCGAACGTCTATCTCGCGATCGCAACCGACGGAACGGTTTATATCGTTTCTCACCGCGCGGAGATGGGTAGCGGCAACCGCACCGGATTGCCCATGATCGTCGCCGATGAATTGGACGCCGACTGGAACCGCGTGAAGGTCGTGCAGGGCGGCGGCGACGCGAAATACGGCGACCAGGACACGGACGGCTCGCACTCTGTGCGGAGTTTCTTCGACACGCTGCGCGAATCTGGCGCGAGCGGGCGCCTGATGCTGGTGCGCGCCGCGGCCCAGAAGTGGGGCGTCGCGGAAAAGGAATGCACCACGGAACCCGGAATGGTGGTGCACAAGGCGAGCGGCAAGAAACTCAGCTACGGAGAACTGGCTTCCGCGGCGGCTAAGTTGCCGGTGCCAAAAAAAGAAGAGTTGCAACTGAAGGCGCGCAGCGATTGGCGCTACATCGGCAAGCCCAAACCATCTTACGACCTGAAGAACATGGTATCGGGCCAGGCCATGTACGGCCAAGATGCGCGCCTGGACGGGATGCTTTACGCCTCAGTGATGCACCCGCCGGTGTATGGAAGTTCGCCAAAGAGTGTGGACGACTCGGCCACGCTGAAAGTCGCCGGCGTAAAACAGACCGCCGCGATGGAAACCTTCAAGCCGCCGATCCTTTACCAGCCGCTGGGCGGAGTCGCGGTGATTGCGGACAACACCTGGGCGGCATTCCAGGGCAAGAAAAAACTGAAAATTGAATGGACAAAGAGCGACCACAGCGCGTGGAATTCCGATGCCTTCCGGAAAGAATTGGAAGCAACTTCGCTGAAGCCCGGCAAAATCGTGCGGGAAAACGGAAATGTCGACGCCGAATTCAAGAAGGGCGGCAAGGTTGTCGAAGCACAATACTACGCGCCGATGCTGGCCCACGCCTCGATGGAGCCGCCCGCCGCGCTGGCCGTTTTCAAAGATGGAAAAGTGGAAGCCTGGGCGCCTTCGCAAAATCCGCAAGGCGCGCAGGATGCGATTGCCGCCGCGGTTGGAATCAAGAAGGAAGACGTCACTGTGAATGTGACGCTGCTCGGCGGCGGATTCGGCCGAAAATCTTTTCCGGATTTCATCGTCGAAGCAGCCGTGTTGTCAAAAAAAACCGGAAAGCCCATCAAGGTTGTTTGGAGCCGCGAAGACGACATCAAGTTCGATTCATTCCACTCGGTGGCGGCGATGTATTTCAAGGCTACGCTCGGCGTCGACGGAAAACCGACGGCATGGCTGCAACGCAGCGTGTTTCCGCCGATCGCGTCAACCTTTGATGCGACAGAGTACGCGGACGCCGGCGAAATCGGACTCGGCTTCAGTGACGTGCCGTTCGCGCTGGCGAATCATCGCGCGGAAAATGGTCCCGCGCCCGCACACACCCGCATCGGATGGCTGCGCTCGGTGGCCAACATTTATCACGCCTTCGGAATTCATTCCTTCGTCGGCGAACTGGCCAACGCCGCGGGAAAAGACCAGGTGGATTACATCCTGGCGCTCCTCGGTCCGGACCGGATTATCCCGAAAACCGAACTGCCCAAGGATTACACCAACTACGACGGTGATTACGAGCAGTATCCAATCGACGTCGCCAGGCTTCGCCGCGTCGTGCAGCTAGCGGCGGAAAAATCCGGCTGGGGCAAACAGAAGCTCGGCAACGGAATGGGTATGGGAATCGCCGTGCACCGGAGCTTCCTGACCTACGTCGCCACCGTCGTGCAGGCGGAAGTGAAAGACGGCCAAGTGAAGATCCATCGCGTGGATTCCGCTCTGGATGCCGGAACAATCGTGAACCCGCTGACCGTTCGCCAGCAGTTTGAGGGCGCGGCAACGATGGGCACAAGCCTGGCGTTCTACGGTGAAATCACCGCCACCAACGGCGTGATCGACCAGTCCAACTTCGACACCTACCAGGTGGCCCGCATGAACGTTGCACCGCGGGAAACCAACGTGCACATCGTGGCCAGCGAGGCGCCGCCGGCAGGCATCGGCGAACCCGGATTGCCGCCGTTTGCGCCGGCGCTCTACAACGCGATCTTCACGGCGACGGGAAAACGGTTGCGGGAGATGCCGCTGTCGAAGCTTGGGTTGGCGTGATAAACGATAATTAGTTTCAGTTGTTAGCTCTAAGTTTCAGAGAAGCGCGGCAGTGAAATTCCAGGTAAAAGGGCGCGGCGAGGCTGCGCCCTTTTCCATTTTGACGTAGTATGCCGTCCGGGAGGATTGCGTTGACGCGAATCCTGAAAATCCAGTTTCTCCTGTTCGCTCTCTTTGTAGTTCCAACTTTCGCGCAGCGACGCCCCGTGCTGCCCCAGATTGATGAGCCCCATCCTTATTACTACCGCGAACTGTATCTCCCGCAGCTGACGAGCGGCCCAAGCAGCTTGAGCTGGGGACCCGATTCGAAGGAGCTGATCTACTCGATGGCCGGCTCGCTGTGGAGACAAAAACTCGAGTCTGAAGTTGCCATGCAGCTCACAGACGGAGCGGGCTACGACTACCAACCGGATTGGTCGCCGGATGGAAAGAGTGTGATCTACGTTTCGTACCAGAAAGATGCGATGGAGCTTTGGCTGCTGGATCTGAAGACAGGACAATCCGTCCAGTTGACCAATGGTGGTGCCGTGAATGTGGAGCCACGGTGGTCGCCCGACGGAAAAAAGATCGTTTGGGTTTCCACGCAATACAACCGGCGATTTCACGTTTTCGTGGCCGACGTGAATAACGGCGCGCTGGAAAATGTAGTGCGGCTCACCGGCGAAACAAAGAGTTTCCTGCCCCGCTACTACTACAGCCCCTACGACATGGAAATCAATCCCGTCTGGACGCGTGACGGAAAGGAGATTCTGTTCGTCTCAAACCGCGGCCACATCCAAGGCACCGGCGGCTTCTGGCTCGTGAAAGTGGAGTCCGGCGCTGAACCCCGCGAAATTCATTACGAAGAAACCAGTTGGAAAGCCCGCCCAGATTTTTCCCCCGACGGCTCGCGCATGATCTACAGCTCCTATCTCGGTCGCCAGTGGCAGAACCTCTGGCTGATGCAGGCAAAGGGCGGCGACGCGTTTCCTCTCTCGTATGGCGATTGGGACGAGACGAATCCACGCTGGGCGCCGGATGGAAAATCAATCGCCTTCATCAGTAACAGGTCCGGGTCGACCGGGATTGGCTGGAAGAGACTTGACGGTGAAAAGGGGGGAGGGTTCGCGCCGACTTTTCTGACTCATCTTACTTATCTTTATCCGCGCGGCCTCTTGTGGATTCAGATGGACAAGAATTTGGACGTTCCCAATGCACGAATCTCGGTTACAGACGCCGCTGGCCGTTTCTTCGCTCCACCAGAAGCCTGGATATTCGCTGACGATGGGTTCGACAGAAGAGAACTTCCTTTCGAGCAGCATTACTTCTACTTGAGCGACGGCCGACGGGACCAACTGGCCGTGCCGATTGGAAAGGTGACGGTGGAAGTAAGCCAGGGCCTTGAACGGAAGCTATTTCGCAAGACAATTGAAATTGTCGATCGAAGAGGTGTGACGGTACCTGTAAAGATGGACGCGATCGGCTTTAATCCAGACCGCGGAAACCATTGGAGCTCATCCGACTTGCACGTGCATATGAATTATGGAGGGACCTACCGGAATGACCCGGAAAGACTGGCGAGAATGGCTGAGGCGGAGGGGATCGAGTTTTTCCATCAATTGACGGTGAATAAGGAGCAGCGATTTCCCGACATTGGGTTGTGGAAAGACATGCCTGGGTCCGTTTGGAGTCAGGTCAATTCCGATGCCCGGATCGTGATGGGGCAGGAGTTTCACACCAGCTATTGGGGGCATCGGGGAATTCTGCGATTGAAGGATCATTTGTTGCTGCCCGGCTATGCAGGGTATCCAAACACGGCAGCGGCAAGTTTATATCCGATGAACGCGGATGTTTACGATATGGCGCACGCGCAGGGGGCACTGGTGGGAGCGGTGCATCCGTTTGATGAGGTGCCGGACCCGTTTGCGAAACCTGCGCAGCGGATCACCGACGAACTACCAGTGGACGTGGCGCTGGGAAAACTCGACTACATGGAAATTGTCGGCTTCAGCGATCACAAATCGACGGCCGAGGTCTGGTACAAACTGCTCAACCTCGGCTTCCGGTTGCCAGCGGGGGGCGGCACGGACGCGACGACAAACTATGCTGCCCCGATCCGCGGCCAAGTCGGTTTCGATCGCTTGTATGTGTGGACTCCCGTATGGCCCGCGAGTATTGACACCTGGATGGACGGATTGAAACAGGGCCACACTTTTGCGACAAACGGGCCCCTGATCGAATTCAAGCTGGGCGGCGAGATGGTCGGGAGCGAATTGAAATTTGATGCCCCGCAGGCAGCGGTCCCCTTCACCGCGAAATTGCGCTCGATTGTGCCTGTGGATCACCTGGAAATTGTTTGCAACGGCAAAGTGGTGAAAACATTGCCAACCGATGCGGTAAAGGAATCCGGCGACATCAATGGCACCCTGCCGCTGCAGGAAAGTGGCTGGTGCGTGCTTCGCGCCTGGAGCGAAAAGGCCGAATACCCCGTCATGGACACCTACACCTACGCAACGACCAGCCCCGTGTACGTCACCATCGGCGGAAAACGCGCCTATTCCAAAAAAGACGCGGAATATTTCGAGGCGTGGATTGACCGGACGATAGAAGTCACCTCGCAATATCCCGATTGGAATTCACCCGCGGAAAAGGCGCTGGTCCTGAATAGGCTGCGCGAAGCGCGATCTGTCTACGAAAATTTGCACTAGACGGCATTTCGTCACCGCGCGTCGAATAGTCGGCGAATGCCCGCCCTCGGCCAAGTGCCGCCTTGTCCCGACCGTGACATTAGAGATAGAATTCCGCTGTTGCACCGATGCGGCACGTTTCGAGTGGGGCGTGTCGAATTCCTGACAGCAGCCTTTCCCAGAACAGGGGCACTCGCTCCGCCCCCGATTCCGCAAGAACATTCATAAGCAAGCGAAGCTGCAATTTACAGCCGGAGACGAAAGTGCGGATACGCGGCAGACCAAACAGGAAAATGATATCCTGCCGCGAATTTTCCGCATCTATATCGAAGGCCTTCTGGAAGGAGAGCGCATGATCCTTGGAATACCGCGGGAAATTTATCCGAAAGAACGGCGCGTCGCGCTGGTCCCGGCCGTTATCCCCAACCTGAAAAAAGCGGGCCTCGATGTGCTCATAGAGGCAGGCGCAGGCCAAGCGGCGGGCTATCCCGATAAGGATTACGTGGAAAAAGGCGCGAAGCTCGCAGCCGACCGGGCCGAAGTCTTCCGTACGGCCGACATCATCGTGCAGTTCCTGTGCCACGGCGCGAACGACAAGAACGGAAACGTGGACCTTCCACTGCTCCGCAAAGGCCAGGTGCTGATGGGCTTTTTGCGCCCGCTGGGAACGGCGAAAACACTGCAGGAAATTGCCGAGCGCGGCGTGGCCTCGTTTGCGGTTGAACTCATGCCCCGCATCACGCGCGCGCAGAGCATGGACGTCCTCTCCTCGATGGCCACAATTTGCGGCTACAAAGCGGTTCTGCTCGCTGCGGATACGCTTCCTCGGATGTGCCCAATGCTCACGACAGCAGCGGGCACCATCGCTCCAGCGCGCGTGCTGATCATCGGCGCGGGCGTTGCGGGACTTCAGGCCATCGCGACGGCGCGCCGGCTGGGCGCGGTTGCTTCCGCATACGACATGCGTCCGGCGTCCAAGGAACAGGTCCAGAGCCTCGGCGGCCGTTTCGTGGAACTCGCCGTCGAGGCGAAAGATGCGCAGGATGCCAGCGGCTATGCCAAAGCGCAAGACGAAAGCTTCTACCAGAAGCAGCGAGAATTGCTCGGAAACGTCATCGCCGAAAGCGACGTGGTTATCGCTGCCGCGGTGATACCCGGCAAAAAATCGCCGGTGCTGGTAACAAAAGAAATGGTCGAACGCATGGCGCCCGGCTCCGTAATCGTGGATCTGGCCGCCGAACGCGGAGGAAATTGCGAATTGACCAAGCCGGATGAAGTCATCGCGGCGCATGACGTGACCATCATCGGCGAATACAACCTGGCCGGAACCGTGCCGTATCACGCCAGCCAGATGTTCGCCCGAAACATCACCGCTTTCCTGCTGCACCTCGTGAAGGACGGCAAGCTGCAACTGAATCTGCAGGACGAAATCACGCGCGAAACGCTGGTGACACGCGACGGCGAGGTAGTGAACGCGCGCGTGAGGGAATTTTTCTCGATGCCGGCGCTGCAGGCCGCGCCAGCCGGAGGAGGGGCCTGATGCAGCTGGACCTGGTTACAAGTCTGTACGTTTTCCTGCTGGCCGCGTTTATCGGCTTCGAAGTAATCCGCCGCGTCTCGCCGCTTCTGCACACGCCCCTGATGTCGCTCACCAACGCGCTGGACGCCATCGCCGTCGTCGGCGCAATCATCCTGGCCGGCGAAGGCAAAAGCAATCTCGCGAAAATCCTGGGAACGATCGCCATCATCGCCGCCACCAGCAACATCGTGGGCGGCTTCATGATCACCGACCGGATGCTCAAAATGTTCAAAGCCAGCGGCCCGAGGAAACCGTAACCATCATGTTCGCGAGCGAAACCATCCTGGAAATTACCTACCTGATTGCCACCGCCCTTTTCGTTCTCTCTTTGAAATGGCTGAGTTCTCCCGTCACCGCGCGCCACGGCGTCTGGGCCGGCGAAGTGGGAATGCTGCTGGCCATCGCCGGAACGCTGCTGCACAAGGGCATCGTTGACTACCGCTGGATCGCCATTGGTCTGGTGCTCGGCACGATCATCGGCGTCCCACTGGGCCGTGTGGCCATGACCGCGGTGCCGCAGCGAACCGCGCTGAGCCACGCCTTTGGCGCGCTCTGCGTCACGTTGGTGGGCACGGCGGAATTTTACATGCGCGCCCCGAACGTTCCGCAATTCATGATGGGCGTGCTCTCGCTCGAAGTGATTTTGGGAGCGCTGACGTTCACGGGTAGCTTGATGGCCGCCGGAAAACTCCAGGAAGTGTTGCCACAACGCCCGATCACCTATAAGGGCCAGAATTTAGTGAACCTGGGACTGCTGGCGATTGCCATCGGCATCGGCGTAATTCTCGTCTTGCATCCCGACAAAACCTTTTTGTTTCCCTTCATGATCGGCATCCCGCTGGCTTTCGGCGTGATGATGATTATTCCCATCGGCGGCGCGGACATGCCGACGGTAATTTCGCTGCTGAACTCCTACGCGGGACTTTCCGCGGCAGCGATGGGCTTTGTGCTCGGCAGCAAGCTGTTGATCGTCGCCGGAGCTCTCGACGGCGCTTCGGGCTTCATCCTTTCCGTGAACATGTCCAAAGCGATGAACCGCTCCTTCACGAATGTGCTGTTCGGCGCGTTTGGACAGGAGCAAGTCGCGGCGGCCGGCACGAAAGAAGCCCGACCGGTACGCAGCGCTTCGCCGGAAGAGGCGGCCGGAATTCTGGCCGCAGCAAGCAAAGTGGTGATCGTTCCGGGTTACGGAATGGCCGTCGCGCAAGCGCAGCACAAGGTGCGCGAACTGTACGACGCGCTCACCAAACGCGGCGTCGACGTGAAGTTCGGTATCCACCCGGTTGCGGGAAGAATGCCGGGTCACATGAACGTGCTGCTCGCCGAAGCCGACATTCCCTACGACAAACTTCTCGAAATGGACGACATCAACGGCGACTTTCCCCAAACCGACGTGGCGCTGATCATCGGCGCCAACGACGTGACCAATCCCGCCGCCCGCGAAGACCAGACCAGCCCCATCTACGGCATGCCGATTCTCGACGTGGACAAGGCGCGCACCGTCATGGTCATCAAGCGCAGCATGGGCGCGGGCTTTGCCGGCATCGAAAATCCGTTGTACTACATGGACCGGACGCTGATGCTTTTTGGCGACGCAAAAAATTTCGTCGGTTTGATTGTGCGGGAACTCTCCGGAGGCCACGGCTAGAGGATTCCCCTACACCGGTAAACAACCGCGCGAGCTGTCAGTTTAGACATACATCTCGTCCAGCGCGTGGCGCCCCCTTCAGGCCAAAATGCGCCGATGGCAGTTGAGCGCCATTAAGGAATAGGGACTATCCTTAATAGTTACCCGGCCAACCTCCTGGTTGGACTTTACCTGCTCAGAAACTCTGCCCCGTTATATACTTACGCCGTTGGACCCAGGCAGCCATTGCCAAGCTGGCGTTATGGGTGTGCTTGTGTCCCTAAAGTCTCATGGATGATTTGAAGCCCAAGCCAGGTCGCGGCCAGGACACCGGTGGCGGACTACGCGCGCCAGCCAAGGGCGAAAGCTCGTCCAGCGAAGTGCCGCTGGACAACAACGGCGCCACTTTCATCGAGCCTCCCCCGCGCAAACCTCCTGCGGACCCCGGGGCCACAGTTATCCATCCCGATGCCTCTCGCGAAGGCAGCACCTCCGTTCGAACCCCCAGTGGCCCGCGCTCCTACGTAACCTCTTATCAAAATGTCGTCCTGCAAGAGGGAGACACCCTCGGTGGACGCTACGAAATCCTTGCCCTGCTCGGCGAAGGCGGCATGGGAGCGGTCTATAAGGCAAAGGACCGCGAAGTGGAACGCGTGGTGGCGTTGAAACTGATTCGTCCGGAAATGGCCAGCAATCCAGCGATATTGGCGCGATTCAAGCAAGAATTGATGACCGCGCACCAGGTGACGCACAAGAACGTGATCCGCATCTATGACCTTTCGGAAGCGGACGGGGTGAAGTTCATCACCATGGAGTTTGTCGAGGGAAGCGACCTTCGACAGCTGTACCGGGATCAGGGAAAACTTCCGCCGGATGAGGCAGTGGATATTATTCGCCAGGTTTGCATGGCGCTCGACGCCGCCCATACGGCGGGCATTATCCACCGCGACCTGAAACCGCAGAACATCATGCGGGACAAAACCGGGCGCATCCTGGTGATGGACTTTGGCCTCGCGCGTTCCGTCCAGTCCGAAGGCATGACCCAGACCGGCGCCCTGCTGGGAACGATCGAGTACATGTCGCCTGAGCAGGCCATGGGAAAAACCCTTGACCAGCGCTCAGACCTCTTTGCCGTCGGCCTGATTTTCTATGAATTATTAAGCGGGAAGATGCCCTTCAAGGCCGAAACGGCCATGGCCAGCCTGCTGATGCGCAACCAGGAACGCGCCGTGCCCCTCGCCGAGATAGACTCCACGGTCCCCGCGGGGCTGAGCGATATCGTCAGCCGCTGCCTGGAACGCGACCTGGATCGCCGCTACCCGAACGCCGCGGAAATCATCGCCGATCTGGACGCCTGGCAAGGCAAGCGCCCCGTGATGGCCTCCATCGTCATGCAGGCGCCAAAGCAGCCTCGCGTGATTCCCTGGAAGTGGGTTGCGCCGGCCGGAGCTGCCCTGCTGGCCGTGCTGATACTCCTTGCGATTCCCGGTACCAGGCAGCTAATCTTCCGAGCGCCGGCGGCGGGTGGCGGGGCTTCCATCGTCAATCCGGGCCTACCGGCACTGACGCAGGGGAAATACGTGGCTGTAATGCCATTCCGCGTGCTCGGCGACGCGTCGAGTATCGGGTACATCGCGGAAGGATTGGGCGAGGCGCTTTCGGCGAAGCTCTTTCAGCTGAAAGACGTCCATTTGACTTCGGCGGACGCGGCGAGAAAACTGGATCCAAACCTGCCACTGCCGCAGATCGCGAAGAAGTTGGGCGCAAACCTGATTGTGCAAGGAACGGTGCAAGGAACTGGGGATCAGTTGAAGATCACAGTAAAACTTGAAAATGTGCCCGAAAACAAGACGTTGTGGAACCAGGAATTTCCTGGGGTTTCGGGAGACTTGCTGGCTTTAGAGGATACGATCTCCGGAAAGCTGGTAACGGCAATGGGAGCAACCGCCGGGGATTTGGGAATTGCGGACGCTGCCGCGCACCCTACCGATAACGCGGATGCCTACGATCTCTACCTGCGCGGCAAAAATGCCATGCGGGGCCAGTTCGATGCGAAAAATTTTCAGACAGCAATCGATTACTTCAACCAGTCGCTGAAAAAAGACCCGAACTTTGCGCTGGCCTATACGGGGCTGGCCAATGCCAGCCTGAGAATGTACTCCGAGAAGAAGGACGCCTCCTGGGCGGAGAAGGCGCTGACCGCGGCGCGCCGCGCTGCGGAATTAAATGACAAGCTGCCCGAGGCACACATGACCTTGGGCACCGTGTACCGCGCAACGGGCCAAAATAGCCAGGCAATTGTGGAGCTTAAACGTGGGCAGGAACTGGCGCCGAATTCTGATGAGGCATATCGAAGACTTGGTACTGCCTACGCGTCTGTTGGACAGAAGGACCTGGCCATAGAAGCGTTGGTGAAGGCGGTCGAGATCAATCCCTATTTTTGGGGGAACCCGAATTCGCTCGGCCAGGCGTATCTCTCATTCGGTGACTATGAGCATGCCCTGAATGCGTTTCAACAGGTCGTCCAGTTGGAACCCCAGAACCCCAATGGATACACCAATGTTGGGGCTGCCTACGCTTACCTGGGTAAATACGGGGAAAGCATAGGCGCGTTCAAGAAAGCACTCGAATTGCAGCCAGACGCTCAGACATATTCCAGCTTAGGCACAGCTTACTTCTTATCGAAACAATACTCGGAAGCCGTGCCAATGTTCGAAAAAGCGGTGGAGATGAATCCGTCCGATCAGGTCCTGTTGGGAAATTTGGGTGACGGGTACCGCTGGGCTAGCCAGCAGGATAAGGCCAATATTACTTACAAGAAGGCGATTGCGTTGGCCAACAAGGACCTGCAAGTGAACTCACGGAATTCCAGTCTCCTGGGGCAGATGGCGCTTTACTACGCGAAGTCTGGAGATCTGACTAAAGGCCGTGAGCTGCTGCAGCGTGCCAAGAGCATTTCCCCCGGGGAATTTTCCCTTTATTATGAGGCTGCAACGCTGGAAACAATCGCGAATCAGCCGACGCAAGCGGTAGCGGAGCTGAAAACGGCCATGCATAAGGGTCAGCCCGCATCTGACGTAGAAGTTGACCCGGAGTTTGCGTCCCTGAGGGCTCGCCCTGATTATCAGGCTCTAATCAAAGAGTATTCCGGGAAAAAATAGAACCCCTCGGGAGTAATGAGTCAGTGGACAGGGCAGTTTGTAGCCATTAATCTTCCACTTCTGTTTCCATGAATCGCGATCAACCAAAACCCAAATTTTTAAGTCAGTCTGGTGAGGTCGGGTGTCTGAAGTCCGATGGAGTCCAGCGAATTCCAAAAGCTGGAGGTAAGCCCAGCGTGTCGGCGGAGGCATCAATCTGTAGTTTGAGATTCTTGTTGCCCATAGGTCGGGCGGCCATTGCGTAAAATTTCCCTTTTTCAAAGTTGGGTAAAACCGAATGCCCCGTGTGCGGAGCGGGGTTTACAGTCCCGGAACAGAGTCCGCCTGTCCGTGCAACTGCTCATGACTGCATAGGGGCTTTAGGCCAGATTGGGGCGGAGGCCTTTGAGAGCAAACAGGCCCGCTGCCAGACCAAAAAGTAGCAGCAGGGCTGAGGACGGCTCCGGGACGTTTGCAGAAAACGACATCGTGGCACCTTGAAGGTTTTCTGTCGCGGAACCAGGAACGAAGCCGATGATCACCCCACACGCGTCGTCAGCGTCTCCATCGGGCACCAAAGCTCCCCCTATAATATCCGCCGACTCCACGGAACAGAGAGAGCCACCCGAGAGGGCATAGATCCCACTGTTAGTACCGATTTCCGTGCAGGTTGGGAAGATTTCACCACCAGTACAGGGCCCAAAGAGAAGCGAATTACCGGAAGAATCGGAACCCGAAGCAGTAACGTTTAGCATAGTAAGAGTATCGCCCGTGTCATTCAGAACCACACCAAGGGCGGCAGTAGTATTGAAGGGATTACAACTTGTACCCAAAACAGTTCCCTCATTACACTGATTGGTGTCTGTATTAAAGCCCTGGTCTGCAGTCAAAAATGAGAGACCGGTGAAATTGACCGTGCCTCCAGCAGTCAGAATCTCGGCGTCGCATGCCACTTGACCTTTGCCCCCGCAACCCTTTGTAACCAGTACAGGGTCGGTTGGAACGCCGTCGGCGAGAGCGACGGAGGTCGAGATCCCGAGGAATACGACCACCACCAATAAATGAATGAGTTTCACAGTAAACCCCCGTTACCTATTCTGAGGACACAATAATCAGACACCAGCTTGCAATCTCACTGCCACAGTACCGGGTTTTAAGTCATCCAAAGTACTTGAAACTGTTGGCTTTACTAAAGGGCGAATCCAATCCAATTTCTGGGTGTGCAACCTTTTTCTCAATTGAGCGGTCGACTTGCTGGAACTTAACAAACCCCGCAAGGATGCAAACCCAGTGCGCAGAATCGAGCCCCACGGAACAGTGGCGCATTCTGCCCCAGGCGCCTGGCGTCTCAATCACAAAATGGCAATGGCCAGGACAAAAATCGCTTCTCAATCTCCTGATTGAGATCTGGAACTCTGAGCACTGGTTTCTCCCATTCCTATCTTTCCCAACCTACGCGCATCTATTCTCGGCGCGAGCAGTTGCAACGTGATCTGGGCCGCGGGCAACAGGAAAACGAACGTGACGCAAGTCCACATCAGCGCCCCGGCACACTCCTGGTCCTCCAATGCCGATAAGCCCAACACGCGCGGCGCACTGAGATACGCCGGATACACCACCCGGTCGCAAAAGGTCAGGTACGCGGAGAGAATGTCGCAGGGCAAAGTTGCGGAAAACAGGTAAAGGAGGATAGACCATCTTGGCCAAACTGGAACACTCGGCCACGGCTGGATAACCGGCCACCAGAAAAGAAAGCCCGCCACAAGGAAAGACGAGTGCTCAACGACGTGCCAACCTTCTGATTGCAGCGCAAAGTTGAACAGTGCGGGGATGTGCCATCCCACCAGCGCAGCGGCGGCGGCCATCCAGCAAACGCCGGGTTGCGAGAGCACTCGCCCGAGCGACTGCACGATTGGCCAGCGCAAAAAAGGTCCGAGGACGGATCGCACAAATCCCTGCGGCAAGCCGTGAAGCAACGGCATCACCGGCGCACCCGCCAAAATCAGCGCCGGGGCGATGGTCATCAGCAACAGATGTTGCACCATATGCACCGTGAGCAACTGCTCGTCCAGCAGCGCAAGCGGGGAGCCAATCGCCAGCCAGATCAGAAATACGCCCGCAAGAAAACTGCCGGCGCGCCAGGCGGGAACAGCGTTCGCGGCGGCCGAGCGAAGATGACGCCACCCGCGCAAATAGAGTAGCCCGACGATAGTGGATACAAACGCAAGCGGAAGCGGAACGGTCCAGGAAGTTAGAATGTGTTGAACGGCTTCCGGCATGGTGCGCTATCTTTGCGGAACCCCAGCGGGCATCTGGCCCCCTTCGAGCGAAGCATTGCGTGCGGGCATCTGCCCCGGCGGATGCAAGGTCGCCAGGAACGCCACCAGCGCCGTCGTCTCTGCCGGGATCAAGTTCTTTCCATAGGCCGGCATGTTGCCGCCGCCCTGAATCACCTGGCGAATCAACTGGTCCGGCGTGAGCCGCACCGCCACGCTGTCCAAAGTGGGGCCGCGTTGCCCGCCCAATTCGCCGAGCGAATGGCAATTCCGGCACTGCTTCACCTGAAACACCAGCGCGCCTTGGCGCTCCAGCGCGGTCGTGCCTTTCAGAAAACGCTCCGGCACGGGATCGCCGCTCCAGGCATTCATGTGTGGGCTCCACGGTGTGTGGCCAGAAAGATGCGTCAGTGTCCCAAGGCTCACCGCGATCAACATTATGCTGAGCACCGCGACCGGCCGCCGGCGCCAGCTTTTTTCTCCCTCGCCAAACAAAAATGGCAGCAGAATCAGCGCGAAAATTACCACCACCGGGCCGATGAGCAACGCTGGGGTCTCCATTGAAGGCGGAAGCAAAGAAAGCAACGCGTAGAGCCACAGAAAAAAGTAGTCCGGCTTCGGAGCGGTTTGAATAATCGTCGGGTCGGGACGCCCGCTCGGGCCGAATGGCCCGAAATAAGCGGCGGAAGCCGTAACTGCGAGCAAAATGAGCGCAGCAAAGACTAAATCCTTCCACACCGCGTAGGGAACGAACGGCGCACCATCCTCCTTCACGAGCTCTTCATATTGCGTTGTGTAGGTGGCGCGTTTCACGATGCGCCCAGGCATCGGCCAATCGTTAATGCCGAGTTTCAGCACCATCAAAAGGTGCAAGCCCACAAGCGCAATCAGCAGCCCAGGTATCACGAAAACATGCAGAGCGAAGAAACGGGAAAGCGTGGCGCCGGCGATGATTGGACCACCGAGCATCAGCTTCACTGTCGCCGGTCCCATGATGGGCACGCGGCTCGCAATCGAAGCTCCGATACCCAGCCCCCAGTAAGCGTCCTGATCGAATCGCAGCACCTGCCCGCTGAAGGCCATCCCCAAAGTCATCAACAGGAGAAATACGCCGACGATCCACGTCAGCTCCCGCGGAAATTTGTAAGCCCCGAAAAGAAAAACCTGCACCATGTGGATCAGCACGATCGCCAACATGAAGTTCGAACCCCAACCGTGCAGCGCGCGAATGAACCAGCCCAGCGTGATGTCGTGATTCAGCACCTGCAGGCTGTTCCAAGCCTCGGCCGCCGAGGGAACGTAAACGATCGCCAGCAAAATTCCGGTGACAACTTGCAGCAGGAAAACCACCAGCGCCGCGCTGCCGAAAACATAGAACCAGCTGGCGGTGTTTCGCGGAACGCGATGTTCCGCAGTTTCGCGAATCGCCGTCGCCAATTGCAGCCGCCGATCGAACCACTCCCCGACTTCAGAAATCAAGCGCATGGAGGCCGCTCCGTATCGAGCGCCGCGCTCGGCGCGCCAGGAGTGGGAAGCTCACCCGCCTGAATCGTGATGAGTCCGTCTTTCACTTTGTACGGGTATTCAAAAAGTCCGCGCTCCGGCGGGCCTGATGCGCGTGCGCCGTTTTGATAATAGACGCCGCCATGGCAGGGGCACATGAACAAACCCGATTGCTGAAACCAGCGCACCGGGCAGCCAAGATGCGCACAATTAATGGCGAATACCTGGAACTCGTCACCTTCGATGCGCCGCACCCAGCACGCCGTATCCACGGTTTTCCCATCCGCGGGCATCACGTTCGGATTCCGAAAAGTCGCCAGCCGTGTTTCGCCCTCGGGAAATTCGCTCACGCGTCCAAGCGTTACCCATTCGAAATAAGCATTCGCCCGGCCCCGCGTGACCGACGACAGAACGTAGCGCAGGATCGGTACCGCCAGCGCCGTGGCCACCAGGCCGTTAAACAAGATTCCCAGTTTCATGAAAAGCCCGCGGCGAGAAAGCATATTTTCGTTCTGCATCATCTGGCTCCTGGCGCCGGCATGCTCTGCGCGGGGGGATACGGTTGCCCGGGATTCCTCGCTCGCTTCGACGCAAGCCACGCGACCACGTCGGTTACTTCCTGCTCCGACATAGGCTTGCCCGGCACGTTGCCGCGCCAATCCGGTGCGTTCAATTCCGAGCGCCCGGCAATCACCACCGTGCGCAACCCCTGGTCGCTCACCAAAGCAAGAAACGCACCATCGGTAATGGCGCTGGCCTTCTGCGCGCCGTGCCCTTCGGCGCCGTGGCAGGATTCGCAGTAAGTCTTATACGCGAGTTCGCCGCGCGCAGCGTCCCCCGCCGATCTCGCCGTGTACGAAGGCACTGTGACTCCTTCAAGAATTCCCGGGCGGCCCCAACGCGCCCGGATTTGTGTCGTGATCACATCAATCTGCTTGTCGGTCAGCATTCCGCCGGAGCTCCGCGCAAACGCCGGCATCGAGGTGCCGCGCACTCCCTGAGCAATCACCTTGCGCATCGCCGCATCATCCGCAATCGCCAGATATACCGGGTTGGCAAGCGCAATGGCCGCTCCGCCACGCCCATCCGTACCGTGACAACCGGCGCAGTTCTCCGCGTACAAAATCGTGAAATCCAGAATTTCATCCGGCGCCAGAGTCTCCGAATCTTTTCCCGGCCGGCCATGCGACAAATCGCAGCCACCGAGCAGCAAAGCTGCCAGCGCCAGGCAAAAGCATGGATGCAAGAGCGCTTTCAAGGACGTTTCTCTCCGTTTCCCTTTTGCCGCATCATCCCCGGCGCTTCGATCCCCGCGCGCACGGCGAAGGGCAGATTCTCGCGCGTTGGCACCCGCGACTGGCGGATTACCACCAGTCCGGCAACAACGCCAAACCCAATCTGTGAAGCCATGAACCAGAACCAGTTGATGTGGCTCTCCAGCACTGGGTTCAGCAAGCCGAGAATCGAGTACAGCAATCCCGACCAAAGCACAGGAGCGATCAGCCCGCCAAGAATAATCGGCCGCCGCGGAAACATCGGTAGCATCGCACCGTAAAGCAAGCCAACCAGCGTGGATACAAGTCCGTGCAGAATCAAAGCCACCACAAAAGGACCCGCGTGAAACGCATTCAGCTGCGCGGGCTCGAGGTTCGCCGACTGCGTGTAAATCCCGGCGGCAAGAAGATTGATCGGATACCAGATGCTTCCCGTCTTCACTAGGCCGTAAATGCACGCCAGCACGGCCATCGCCACGCTTCCCGCCCAGCCACCCTTCACGCCAGCCGAAATCGGATAAGTTTCCAGGGGCAGCCACGCGCGCACGATCGCTTCGTCGACGTGAATCCGCTCGACGCGCTGGCGCTCGGTGATGACTCCAGCCTCCTCGGGCAAAACTTCCACCAACTCTTCCCGCTCGTGCGGAAAAACTTCCCGGAACCAACCAACACAGCCCGCAATCGACAACACCGCGCCCAGAACGCTCACGGATACGTCCGTCAGAAGGCCCGCAAACAGCAGCGTGAATCCAAATGCCAGCACGATAGGCCACGCCGTCGGCGCCGGCAACTCAATGCCGGCGCGGTTCCGCGTCTCGTGCCCCAGTTTGTCCGCAGCCAACGGCGTTGACATCGCGCCTCCTCAGCGGCCGAGAATGTAGACCACCGTAAACACCACAACCCAGACCGCATCCACAAAATGCCAGTACATCGAAAGCACTTCCACACGCGCGGATTGCTCCGAACCAACGCGCCCGGCAAGGCCAAAGAGAAAAACAATACTCAACAGGATCAGGCCCACGGTGACGTGAAAGGCGTGCAGCCCGACCAACGAGTAATAGGTTGTCCCAAACAGATTCGTCGAAATCGTCAGCCCGTGCTCGTAAATCAAGCGGTGCCACTCTCGTCCGGTGCCAAACAGAAATAAACCACCCAGAAAAATCGTGAGGAACCAGAAAGTCAGGAAAGTGCCCCGCGCGCCACGCATCAGAAATCTTTCCGCAAAGTGGATCGTAAGGCTGCTGGACAACAGGCAAGTGGTGAAGAAAATCGGCGTCTCAAGTACCTCCCGCGGCGTGGGCCCGCTGAGACTTCTCCCCGCATAATAGAGATACGCCACCACGAAAATGGTGAAGATGGCTGATTCCGCGATAATCAGGCACGCCATCGCGACCTTGCCGCGGTAGGGCAGCTTCCAGGCATCCGGTGCCTGAGCGATCGGAAATGTCGCTTCGCTCATCGATCGCTCTCCTTATTCATAGCGGCTGTCCGGATCTTCGGGATGTTTGCGATCCCAAAGCGGCCGGCGGCTTTCGACCGTTGGAATCACGGCAAAGTTGTATGCCGGCGGAGGCGAACTCACCGACCACTCAAGCGTCCACGCATCCCAGGGATCATTCCCCGCCTTGGGTCCCTTGAAGTAAGAGAGGATAAGGTTCGCTACAAATATCAACGTTGCGATGCCCTGGATAAATGTGCCGATCGTAACGATCACGTTCCAGGTATCCCAGCCTCGGCCGGGCTCGTACGTGTAGATGCGACGCGGCATGCCGAGCAAGCCGGGAATGTGCATCGCGTCAAACGTCAAGTGAAATCCGACCACGAACAACCAGAAATGCAGCTTGCCTAATCTTTCATCCAGCATTCTTCCGGTGGCCTTGGGAAACCAATAATAAAACCCGCCGAAAACGCAAAACAGAATCGCCCCAACAATCACGTAGTGGAAATGTGCGACGACAAAGTACGAGCCGTTAAGCTGCCAATTGAACGGTGCCGAGCCCAGCATGATGCCGGTGAGGCCCGCGACCAGGAATTGGAACAGGAATGCGATGCAGAACAGCATCGGTGTTTTGAACTGGATCTTCCCGCCCCACATCGTGCCCAGCCAATTGAAAATCTTGATGCCAGTCGGAACGGAGATCGCCATTGTCGTCAGCACGAAAAAGGTGTTGGCGGTGGAACTCATCCCGATCGTGAACATGTGATGGGCCCAAACGCTCATGCTGATAAACCCGATGCAGACGGTTGCCGCCACCATGATCGGGTAGCCGAAAATCGGTTTGCGCGAAAATACCGGGATGATCTCCGACGCAATCGCAAAAGCAGGAATCACCAGGATGTACACTTCCGGATGCCCGAAGATCCAGAAAAAATGCATCCACAGCGCCGCGGAGCCTCCCGCCTGCGTATCGAAGAAATGCCCGCCCAAGTAGCGGTCCACGAGCAGCATGATCTGCGCCGCTGAAAGTGGGGTAATCGTAATCAGAACCAAGCCGGACATTACCAGAGACAGCCACGCCATCAACGGCATGCGGCCGAGCGTCATTCCTGGACACCGCATCGAGAGGATCGTCGCAATGATATTGGTGCCCGTGCCAATGCTTCCGAAGCCGGACACCAGCACCGCTACGGTCCAGTAGTCCGAGCTGTGACCAGGGGAAAACGCGCGTGAAGTCAGGGGAGCATACGCCCACCATCCCACGTCCGGAGCATTGCCGGCGCCATAGAGGCCGCTTCCGCCCACAAAACTGAAGTAGAGAAAAATTCCAGAGAAGGCAGTCAGCCAGAAACTGAAAGCGTTGAGGCGCGGAAATGCCATGTCCCGGGCGCCGACCATCAACGGCACCAGGTAGTTGGCAAAACCGAAAACGATGGGCATGGCCACGAAGAAAATCATGGTCGTCCCATGCATCGTGAACATGCGGTTGAAGACCTGCGGAGGCACAAAGTCGTTGTGCGGGCGCATCAACTGGATGCGCATGATGGTCGCTTCGATTCCTCCGATCACCAAAAAGACCAGAGAAAAGAGGATGTAAAGAATTCCCAGCCGCTTGTGATCGACGGTTGTGATCCAATCGTGCAGCGTCTCCACCCACGGCCGGCCCTCGATTTTCGCAGCTCGAATCGCCATTGCGTCGGATGACATGCCTGCTCCCCCCAAAATCTCCCGCTATCGCAGCGTCTCCAGGTAGCGCACCAGCGCGTCCAGATCGCTATCGCTCAATTTCATCGCCGGCATCAGCGAACCGGGTTTGATCATGTCCGGATCCTGGATCCACATGCCAAGGTTCTCCGGCGTATTTTCGGCCGCGCCGGCGGCGATGGTGCTCCGGCTCATCATGTGGGTGAGGTCGGGGCCGAAGCGGCCCGTCGCCACCGTGCCGGCCACTGAGTGGCAATTAATGCAAGCGGTGGTTTCAAACACCCTGCGGCCGGCGCTCACAGTTTCATCGTTTTTCGCCGGCTGCTTTTGTGCGTTCGCCCACGCCTCAAAATCGCCCCGGCTGTCCACCTTCACCTGCAGCAGCATCTTCGCGTGCTGCGTGCCGCAATATTGCGCGCACTGCCCGAGGAAAATGCCCGTGCGATGCGGGTCCATCCACATCGTGTTCACGCGATTTGGAATCAAATCCGTTTTGCCGGCCAGCTGCGGCACCCAAAAACTGTGATCCGTGTCGGCGGAAAGTAATTTCAAATAAGTGGGCGTGGGATTCGCCGGATCGCTCACGGGAATGTGCAGTTCGTTTGCGGTCACGATCCCAAGCGCCGGATACCGGAATTCCCACCAGAACTGGTGCCCGATAGCGATCACCTCCACCACGTTCGCCGGTTTCGGCGCATCCTGGATAGCGCGGATCACCCGCGTAGTGGCCAGGAATAGCACAACGACAATCAGGATCGGAATCACCGTCCAAGCCAGCTCAATCTGGGTGCTGCCATAAACTTGCGCCGGCTCGTGCGGAGAATCCGTCGTGCGGGCGCGAAATTTCACCAGCACATAAACCAGCAGGACGAACACCACCAGGAAGATCATCCCGGTGATGATCAGAACAAATCGCGAAAGATGAAAAATCGCATCCGCCGGAGTGGAGTGCGGCTCAAAAATATTGGGTACAGGATTCTCACCCGGCGCATTCGCCGTGCACAAACTCGCGGCAAGCAGCAGGCCAAAAACGAGCAGAAGGATTCCCGCGGCTCGCCGCGCCACACCTTTCCCTGCCATCCCGCGCAAGTTCATTCCCATGCTTCTCCGGCTTCCCCAGACTCGTGATTTAGAACGCACTGCTACCTGGAATTCGTTCTAGCCTGAATTTTGAGGCGCCTTGATAACCATGATGTGGGGCCAGCGTATCGGTTCTCGGATGAGATGCTCACCGGGTCTATTTGGCTAAGGAAATTATTCGGTGAATCCAAAAAATGGGGGAACTCCAGAAAGCCTGTGACACCCTGCCTGCCTTCATTTTCCCTTGAGGAAGGGCAGAGACTCTCGGACAACAGCCGCAAAGTGCGCAAGCCGCCTCGTGCGTGTTATCCCCAGTACAATCCGTCCGACAATAAGCAAGGCGAAGGTGCAGGCAACGTGCCAGAAATGCTAGTTGGCCGTTTTTTCGCTAAGGCTTTATTTTTGAATGATATCGCGCGGCAATCAGGCAACACGCCCACCGTCCAGACATGCCTATATTTGATGAAATTGCGAATTGGTCGACAGTGTTAGACTGGGTTAAACCTTGAGATTTTGGTGGGCCCGCCAGGATTTGAACCTGGGACCAACGGATTATGAGTCCGCTGCTCTAACCGCTGAGCTACGAGCCCGTGCTTTCACTTTATTCTAGTTCACAATCGCCGTCTCTGCAGCCTGCTTTTCTTTGAGCCGAAGCGGCACTTCTGAAGGGCGCTCAGGCTCGTTTCGTTTCCTGAAGAATGTTTCCGCCGTCCACCACAAGGATCTGCCCGGTGATATAGGACGCCTGGTTCGAAGCCAGAAACGCCACCGCCGCCGCCACTTCTTCCGGCCTGCCCGCGCGCCCTAGCGGCGTGTATGTGGCTGCCACCAGCTCTTCCGGCAGCGAAGATCCCGTCTGAATCCAACCCGGCGCCACGCCATTGATCGTGATGCCGTCCAGCCCATGCTCGATCGCCACGGCGCGCATCAATCCGTCCATCGCTCCTTTGGCCGCTCCGTACGCGCCCGAACCGGAGTTGCTCACCAATGGCCCCGTCACCGACGTGACATTCACAATCCGGCCGTACTTCTGCTTCTTCATGATCGGCAACACTGCCCGCGTCATCAGAAACGCGGTGTCCAGCGTCATCGCCAACTGCCGCTGCCAATCCGCGTAGCCGATTTTTTCAACCGTTGTGTTTCCTGGCTGCCTGCCGTTCTGCGCCATCCCGGCGTTGTTCACCAGGATATCGATTCGCCCGGTGCGCTTCGCAATTGTTTCCGCGACCTCATGCACGCGCGCTTCCTCCGTCAAATCCGCAACGAAGGGAAACACGCGCTTGCCGGTTGGATCGAGTTGCTTTGCAGCTTCGTGGATGCGTTCGGAAGTGGCGCCGATGGCCAAGAATGCGCCTTCGCGGAAAAGATGCCGCGCGATGGCGAAGCCGATGCCCGTGGCGCTGCCGGCGCCCGTGACGATTGCCGTTTGGCCCTGTAGGGAGAGATTCATCGTGCCGCGCAGCTACGCCTTCACGCCGCCGATACACAGGTACTTGATTTCGAGAAATTCCTCGATGCCGTATTTCGAGCCTTCGCGCCCGAGGCCCGACTCTTTCACACCGCCGAACGGCGCAACCTCCGTGGAAATGATCCCCGTGTTGATGCCGACGATCCCATATTCCAGCGCTTCAGCAACGCGCCACACGCGCGCTAGATCGCGCCCGTAAAAATACGCCGCCAGGCCAAATTCCGTGTCGTTCGCCAGCACAACCGCCTCCGCCTCCGTCTTGAAACGGAAGAGCGGCGCCACGGGGCCGAACGTCTCTTCTCGAGCCACCGCCATCTGCGGAGTCGCGTTCACCAGGATGGTCGGTTCGAAGAAACGCCCGCCCAACGCGTGGCGATGCCCTCCCGCGATGACCTTCGCCCCCTTTGAAACCGCATCCTGAATATGGCTTTCCACTTTCTCCACGGCTGCGTTGTCAATCAGCGGTCCCTGCGAAGACCCCGCCTCCAGCCCCGGCGCCGGCTTCAACTTCTTCACCGCCGCCACCAGTTTTTCCGCGAACGCATCGTAGACCGATTCTTGCACCAGCAGGCGATTCGTGCACACGCAAGTCTGTCCGGTATTGCGATACTTCGAGGCGATCGCGCCTTCGACGGCGGCGTCCAGATCCGCGTCCTCAAAAACGATGAACGGCGCGTTTCCGCCCAGCTCCAATGACAATTTTTTGATCGTGGCCGCACACTGCGCCATCAGCACTTTTCCAACTTCAGTTGAACCCGTAAACGAAAGCTTCCGCACGATCGGATTCGAAGTCAGCTCCGCACCAATCTCTTTCGCCGATCCGGTGATCACGTTCAGCACACCTTTGGGAACCCCCGCGCGTTCGGCAAGTTCCGCCAGTGCCAGCGCGGAAAAAGGTGTCTGCGTCGCAGGTTTGATCACCACCGTGCATCCCGCTGCGAGCGCCGGCCCCGCCTTGCGCGTAATCATCGCCAACGGAAAATTCCACGGCGTGATGCAAGCCACCACACCGATCGGCTGCTTCAGGACCACGATCCGCTTGTCCGCCTGATGGCCCGGAATCGTGTCGCCGTAAACGCGCTTTGCCTCTTCGCCAAACCACTCAAGAAACGCCGCCGCATACGCCACTTCTCCTCGGGATTCGGTCAGCGGCTTTCCCTGCTCCAGCGTCATCAGCCGTGCCAGGTCTTCCTGATTCTCCATCATCAGGTCGAACCACTTGCGCAGCACATTCGCACGTTCTTTCGCCGTCCGCGCGCTCCACGACTTAAAAGCCTCGTTCGCCACTTCAATTGCGTGCCGTGTTTCCGCCCCGCTCAACTTGGGCACCTTACCGATGATTTCGCCCGTGGCCGGATTGTCCACGCCAACCGTTCCGCCGCTCGCTGCCTGCACCCACTTTCCATCCACATAGCAGGCTTCGCGAAACAATCGCATGTCCTTCAAATCAACCGCGGCGACCGCCGCATTTGTGGCCGTGCTCGACATAAAACACCTCGTTCATTTTGTAAGTGCGTGGAAACCCTTGCGTGCCTTGAACAGCGCCGGGTTCCCCGCGAAAAGGTTTATGCGTGAGAAAGGGCAACCTGCTTTTGCTCGGAAACGAGCGCCAAGCCCGCCTCCAGCACATCGAGCCCCTCGTCCAACTGCTCGTCCGTGACCACCAGCGGCACCAGGATGCGCACCACGTTTCCATACGTACCCGCGGTGATGGTGATCAAGCCGTGCTCGTAAGCGTACTTCGAAAGCTCCTTCGTCTGCGCACCGGCCGGCTCACGCGTCTCACGATTGCTGACCAGTTCAATCGCGCACATGCCGCCGAGGCCGCGCACGTTGCCAACAATGGGCCACTTCTGCTGCCAGGCCTTGGCGCGCGCTTCAAACCGCTTTCCAATTGCCGTCGACCGCGCCAGCAGCCCATCCTTCTCGATCGTTTCGATGGCGGCAAGTCCGGCCACGCAAGAAGTGGGATTCCCGGCAAAGGTGCTGCCCAGCCCGCCGGGAATCGGCGAGTCCATAATCTCCGCGCGGCCGGTGACCGCCGCAATCGGCAGTCCTCCGCCCAGCGATTTCGCGGTGATCAACAGGTCCGGCTCAACGCCGTAATGCTCAATCGCAAACATTTTTCCGGTGCGCCCGATGCCACTCTGCACTTCGTCCGCAATGAAAAGGATTCCATGCTTGTCGCAGATCTCGCGGATCACCGGGAAAAATTCCTTCGGAGGAACGACGAAGCCGCCTTCACCCAGCACCGGCTCCGCAATAATCGCCGCCACCTGATCCGCCGCAACCACGCGCTTGAATGTGTCTTCCAGGTGATGCGCGCAAGTCATCTTGCACGAGGGATACGTCAAACCGTACGAGCAGTGATAGCAGTTGGCATACGGAATGCGATAAATTTCCGGCGCGAACGGACCGAAGCCAATCTTATAAGGGTTGGTTTTGCTGGTCAGCGACATCGTCAGCAGCGTGCGCCCGTGAAACGCGTCCTCGAAACAAATCACCGCCGGCCGCTTGGTGTGCGCGCGCGCGATCTTCACCGCGTTCTCCACCGCTTCCGCGCCCGTGTTCACGAAAAAGGTCTTCTTCGCACCGCGCATCGGCGCCAGCGCATTCAGCTTTTCCGCAAGCGCGATATACGATTCATACGGCGTCACGCCAAAGCAGGTGTGCAGGAATTTCTCCAGCTGTTCGCGCACGGCTTTTTCCACCCGCGGCGCACGGTGCCCGATGTTCAGGCACCCGATACCGCCCGCAAAGTCCAGATAGCGGTTTCCATCAACGTCCTCAATCCACACGCCCTCTGCCTTCGCGGTGAAAATAGGCGTCACGAGCTGCGGGCCGCGCGGGATTGCCGCTTCGCGGCGCGCCACAAGCGCTTTGGATTTTGGCCCGGGAACTTCAGTGCGCAATTGAATGGTCTTCATGACTCTCACTTCCCTCTTTTGAATTCAGAAGATTTTTCCTTCTCAGTACCAGCCAATCGGAGTCTCATCGAGATTGACGTACACCTGTTTGGTTTCCAGATATTCTTCCAATCCCCACGGCCCGAGTTCCCGCCCGAAGCCCGACTGCTTGTAACCGCCCCATGGCGCTTCCACGTACGTGGGCTGCATGTGATTCACCCAGATAATTCCCGCGCGCATCGACTTTACGATGCGAAACGCCTTGAAGATGTCACGCGTCCAGACCGCGCCCGCGAGCCCATACGGCGTGTCGTTGGCGATCTTGATCGCGTCGGCTTCGTTCTCAAACGGAATCACCGTGGCCACGGGGCCAAAAATCTCTTCGCGGGCAATCCGCGCGCTGTTGTTCACGTCGTAGAAAATCGTCGGCTCCACGTAAAATCCCTTGCCGAAGGCCTTCGCACGCCCGCCGCCGATCGCCGTCTTCGCTTCCTTCTTGCCGATCTCCATGTACGAGGTCACGCGGTCGTACTGCTCCTTGCTGACCAGCGGCCCCATCTTCGTGTCGCGGTCGAGCGGCGCGCCCAGCTTGATACGCTTGGCCTTTTCCGTCATGGCCTCGACAAACTTCGGGTAAATCTTTTTCTCCACGAGAATGCGGCTGCCCGCGGAGCAAACTTCGCCCTGATTGATGAACACGCCGAAGAGCGCTCCATCCACCGCGGCTTCCCAATCGGCATCCGCGAAAAATACGTTGGGAGATTTTCCACCGAGTTCCAGCGTCACGCGCTTTAGCGTGTCGGCCGCGCTCTTCACAATGATCTTGCCCACCACCGCGCTGCCGGTAAACGCGATCTTGTCCACTCCGGGATGTGCCACCAGCGCAGCTCCAGCAATTTCGCCAACTCCGTTCACCACATTCACCACGCCGGGCGGCAAGCCGACTTCTTCCAGCCAGTTAGCAAATTCAAGCGCCGTCAGCGGTGTTTGCTCGGCCGGCTTCAACACGCACGTGCAACCCGCCGCAAGCGCCGGTGCCAGCTTCCACGCCGCCATCAACAAGGGATAATTCCAGGGAATAATCTGTCCCGCCACCCCAACCGGCTCGCGAAGCGTAAAACTCAAAGCGTTGGCCGGAACCGGCATCACGCTGCCATTCACCTTGTTCGCCAGGCCGCCGTAGTATTCGAAACACGTCGCCACGTCGGCGATGTCGTATTCCGCCTCCACAATTGGCTTGCCCGTGTTACGCGATTCCAACTCCGCCAGCATCGGCTGGTTCTGCCGGATCTTTTCCGCGAGCTTGAAAAGAATGCGCCCGCGATCCTGCGCCGTCGTCGTCGGCCACGGCCCGGAATCAAACGCCGCCCGCGCCGCCTTCACCGCTTTGTCCACGTCGCTCGCGCTCGCCGCCGCAACATGCGCAATCACTTCTTCGGTCGAAGGATCGAAAACCGGAAACGTCTCGCCCGAAGAACTCGAGACCCACTGTCCGTTCACGTAGTTCTGGTAGGTTTTCACCGCGGTTTTCGCTGGACTGGACATAAATTTCCTCCCACTTCAAAACTCAGGCCGGCGTCGAGCCTTCGGCCAATTTCCGCGCCGCTTTCCGGCTGCCGTACACAAAAAAGAAAAACGCCGCGAGGCCGATAAACCCGAGCGTGCCGCCAAACATCCATATCTCGTACGAAAGGAGCGAAGTAATCTGCTGCGCCGGGAAAAACGCCAGCGCGATACCGAGGACCGTCGTCAGCATCCCACACACGCCGGCAAACACCAGCATTCCCCGGCCATAGTGGCCGCGCACAAATTTCTCGTCGAACGCAATCTTCAGCAGCGCCCCGAACATATAAAGAAATGGAATCAGTTGCAGAACAACGGCGAGCGAAAGCAATTTCTGAAAAGTCTCCTGGACGCCCGAACCCGTCAGCGTAAAGTTCAGAATCACCAGAATCAGCGACACGCCCGCATGGACAAGCAGCGCCGGATACGGAGTGGCGTACTTCGGGTGAATCTTGCCGAGCCAAGACGGCAGATACGAATCGAGCCCCGCGACAAACGGAATTCGCGCCGATCCCCCAAGCCACGCGGAACCAATGCCCGCGATCGACAAGCTCAACATGAACGCAAACGGCGCCACGATCCACGAAACGCCAACCTGCCCCGCCATGTGGCTTACCGCCTGCACAATTCCCTGCAGCACGCTGATGCTGTCCTTGCTGACCGCAATCAGCAGCGTCAAAGTCGCGCCGACATAGAGAAATCCCGAAAACAGGCCGCCCCAGGCCACAGCGCCCGGCAAGGTCTTCCGCGGATTTTCAATCTCGTCGCCCATGATGGACGCAAGCTCCAATCCCACCAGGCCAAAACAAATCACGCCAAACGAGTTCAGCACAAAGCGCGGATTCGCTGGTATCCGAAAGTCCGCCCAGTGAATCGAGGTCCCAAACCGCAAACACACCACCACGCCGAGCCCCATCAGCAAAAACGCCGCCGCGAACGTGCCGATCCCGCCGAGGTTATTGATCCACTTGCCCACGCCAAGTCCCATGATATTCAAAATCACCAGCACGCTCAGCAGCACCACGCTTGCCGCCAACGCAAACGGCTTGTTGTCCCCCAGCGACGCGTGGCTCGGCCCCAGCACAAAAACAGAAACGCCGACGAAATACAGCATGATCGTCGGCACGTACATCATGTTGTTGGTCCAATAACACCAACCGGAAAGAAAACCGTGGAAGTCGCCGAACACTTCCTTGGCCCAAAGATAAACGCCGCCTTCCCCGGGATACCGGTGCGCCAGCTCGATCACTGCGATCCCCTGCGGCCAGAAAAACAAAATCAAAGAGATGATCCACAACCAGATGGTAACGCCGCCATTCGCGGCAATCGAAGGCAGAACATTCAGGTTGAAAACAGCGACGACAAACAGGAGCACGAGGTCGCGCTTTCCGAGTACCCGCTTCAGGTGCGTGGTTCCGGTGGAAGAAGGCGAAACGTCAGCCTCCGCGAGCGCGGCCTCGTGACTCAAACTCTTCTCTCCTTAGTGTCCGGCCGCGCCAACGAACTGCGCGCCGCGTTCCTGCTGGGCCTTGGCCAGGCCGGGGGCGACCTCTTCAAAAACAGCCAGGTGCTTATCAATGTCGGCTTCCGTGTGCTGCACGGAAATTGTCCACTGCTCGTCCCACCAATACGGCATCGCCAGCACGCCGCGGTTGACCATGCCGAACCAGAATTGCCGCCAGATATCCACGTCAATCTTCAGCCAGTCGCGGTAATTGCGAATCTCCTGCGGATAGAACATCAGCGCGCCATTCACGCCAGCGCTGGCCACGTAAGCCTGCACGCCGTTTTTCTTGACGATGGCACGATACCCGTCGGTCAGCTTCTTGCTGAGCTTGCCCACGTGCGCGTAATTCTCGCGCGTAAGCACTTCGCGGAAGACCGCAATCCCCGCTGCCATCGCAAAGCGGTTCGTGTTGTACGTGCCGCCGTGGAAAACCTTGTGCTGAACAATCAGGTCCATCACTTCCCTGCTCGCGCCAAACGCCGCCAGCGGCACGCCACCGCCGATGGATTTCGCCAGCGTGATCATGTCCGGCTTCACGCCGAAATATTCGCTCGCGCCGCCCCAGCCGAGCTTTGCGCCGGTCTTCACTTCGTCGAAGATCAGCAACGCGCCGTTCTTGGTGCAGATCGCCCGCAGAGCTTCCAGGAAGCCGGGTTGCGGCATGCAAAGCCCGACGTTCATCAGGATGGGTTCCAGAATGATCGCCGCAATTTGTCCCGGAAACTGCTTGAAGCGGTTTTCGACGCTGCCGAGATCGTTAAAGGTGGCCACGGTGACGTTGTCGAGGACCGATTTAATGACGCCAAGTCCGCCCGGTACGGAATTCGGCGCGTGAATGTCGCCGGCATCTTCCAGCTTCGGCTTCACGCTGACAAGCGCCGTGTCATGCAGTCCGTGATACGCGCCCTCAAAGCGCAAAATCTTGTCGCGGCCCGTGGCAGCGCGCGCGATACGGCACGCATGCATTGTCGCCTCGGTGCCGCTGTTGCCGAACCGCACCATTTCCACCGGATACCGCGCGCAAATCTCTTCCGCCAGCTCCAGTTCCATGCCATGCGGCATGCCGAACGTGGTGCCGCTGTCGGCCATCAGTTTCACTGCTTTGGCCACCGCGGGATGTCCGTGCCCGGCCATCAACGTGCCAAAGCAAAGGTTGTGATCGATGTATTCGTTGCCGTCGATATCCTTTATTTTGCTGCCGTGTCCTTCCGCCACAAAAATCGGATAGGGATCATACGCGCGGTAATTGCTGGCAACACCGAGCGGAATACGTTTCTGCGCCTTCTTGTGCGCTTCCGCCGATTTCGGCGTGCGCTTCTCGTACAGGGCGATTTCCTTCTGAAGTATGTCGTGCATTTGCTGCTCCATCCAGGTAGGCCTTCCCAACTTGGTCACCTGCGGCAGGTCTATTCCCTGCGGTCAGTGTAGGGGCGACTCGACATCGCCTCTGTGTAAGGACGGCTTTATGCCGCCTCTTTCAGCGAGGTAAACAGCGCGGTTCTTGCGGCGAACTACGCTTACTAGTTTACGCCTCATTTGCAACTTCCTGCAGCCGCGCGGGCGGTCTCTGCGGCCCCGTTTCAATTCTTCGCGCGGAAACGCCCCGGCCTGGATCGGGCGCTTCCGCGCAGAAGTTCTCTCTTCCAGACCTTAGAAGAGAATCTTCAAGGCAAACTGCATCACGCGCGGATCGCGTAACTTCAGGACTTGTCCGAAGGTCGAGTCCGTGAAGTTTCCGTCTGGGTTTTCAAATTCCGTATGATTCCACGCGTTGTAAAACTCCGCGCGGAATTCGGTATTGATCTTCTCGGTGATCGGGGTCCTCTTCGCGATCACCAGGTCCGTGTTGCTTAGTGCCGGACCGCAGCAGAGGGCATGCGGTGTATTGCCGAACGTACCCAGTTGCTGAGGACAGGTAGACGGCGGAGCCCCAGTAGAAGGGAAGCCAACGACCGGGTCGCAGAAGGTCGAGGTATTGAACCAGAGTCCATTGTTGGTTCTCGGATTGACGAACTTAGTCGGCCCAGTCTGGTATGGCGTGTTGGTGTCCTCAAAGAAGAAGCTGCTCTGCAACTCCGCGTCATTCTGGTTCTGAACGCGGATGGGGAAGCCGCTCTGATAGGTGACAATGGCGGAAACCTGCCAGCCATTGGCGACCTTTCCGGCAAACCCTTGCTTCTTCGGAATGGGGAGTTCCCACACCGGGCTGAATACGAACCGGTGCTTGGCGCTCAAGAGAGAAACCCCTCGAGTGGCGCGGGGATCGATTGGGTTGAGCTCGTTTTCAAACGACGCGCCCTGGTCAATCGCTTTGCTAAAAGTGTAGGAACCCTGGAAGAGCAATCCGTGGGAATAATTTTTCTCGACGGAAACCTGCAGGCCGTTGTAGTTGGAGTTGGCGTTGGTATCTTCCGAAAAAATGTTGCTGAAGATGGATGTGCCATCCGCCGGGCAGCCGTTTCCGAGATTGGGGCCGATGGGAGTGCAGTTCGGCGAGGAATAAGGACGCAATCCGACCAGTTCCACCGGTGTGCCGCCGGCCGCGCCGACGATCGTGCAGCCCGCGGGGTTATGGGGATTGCCAAACGGACAGGGAATGTTGGGGCTGGTCGCAGTCGGGCCCGGCGCATAGGGCAAATGGAAGGTCATGCCTGCCGGCACGTTGAAAGAATAGAAGTTGTCCGAACCGAAAGTACCGCAGCCTACGGTGGACCCCGGATTAAAGTTGATGGCCGGATTGTTGAGATCCAGACAAGTCTGCGAGTTCCCGTAGTTCAGGTCGCGGGATGCCAGCAAACGGTGCCCTTGCGTCCCCACGTAGGCGACGCGGAGCAACATGCTGCTATTCAACTGGCGCTCGAAAGTTAAGTTGTACTGATCCGCGTACTGTGTCCGCAAATGCGGCTGGAATTCTCCGAACAGCAGGTCAGTCCGGAACAACGACCAATCCACGCAACCTTTTGGTCCAGCGGGATCGAAACAGGGAGTGCTTGGAGCCTGGTGGATGATGCCTGTGCTGTTGTTCGGAAGCTGCCCGCCATTTTGCAGTACGTAAGGCGTGTTGAATAGGGGGCTGGAAGCAAACGCACTGACGCCGAACGGGGGCTCGGCGCTGAACT
>Ga0210410_10000735_pt1 | contig 33713 bp, 19 predicted proteins | sample IncBWC4MmetaG_FD_161058 | JGI IMG/M metagenome (GOLD analysis project Ga0210410, IMG submission 161058) | Forest soil microbial communities from Barre Woods Harvard Forest LTER site, Petersham, Massachusetts, United States - Inc-BW-C-4-M | ecosystem: Environmental > Terrestrial > Soil >...
GCCTTTCCCGACCAGTCGCACCCTTTCATCGGCGGGCGAGTGGGGGTAAGGGCGAAGGGAGTTTGGCGATGCTCTCGCGGACCACACCGGTATCAAACTTGGTGCTCATGCTTAGCTGCTGGGCGATTCTTTCCCCTGGTTTTGGGCTTGGCCAGCAGCGCCCAGCTCCCGCCGCGTCGCCCGATGCGCGGGAGCTTCCTGTGACCATGCAGCAGAATGTGACCGCCGGCAAGACCGCCGTCGGGACCAAAGTTCAGGCCAAACTTCGAACCGCGACGTTGGTGGAGGGCACGGTGATTCCACGAAATGCGGTGCTGTCTGGAGAAGTCGTGGAGTCAGCCGCGAAGACTGAGAACGGCGATTCGAGGCTGGCCATTCGAATGGATTCCGCACACTGGAAAAACGGATCGGCTACGGTTTTGCTTTACTTGACGGCCTGGTATTACCCCACCCGCGACGCCATGGGTCAAGACCTGCAATACGGTCCGACGCAACCGGCGAATCGAACCTGGAATGGCGCAGGCGCCTATCCCGACCCGAATTCGAAAATCTACAAACCTTTTCCCGAGGGCGAGTCGGACAAGAGTGGATCGGTTCCGGACACGCCCTCGTCGACGATTTCGAACCACCGTTCGCCCATACCAGACATCCATGCAGAGTATGGAGACAACGGGGCCATAGCCCTGGTGTCGCACCGCACCAACATAAAGGTGGACAAGCTGACCACGTATGTACTGGCGAGCGGAGAGGTGGGCGCCGGACCAAAGAAATAGGATGCGTGGGCTCTTAGGAAACTTGGGAGCAACGGCAGAAGCGCGGGGCGGAATCAGCCGGCAACTCTCATCCTGTAGGTCTTGGCCGCTTTGAATCTCCGTCCCCAACCACAGGGTACGACTCGGGTGTTGTTCCTGACCGGTCTCATGGTTGGATCTTCGCGTTATTTGCCGGATGCATGTCGGTTGACTGCACCACGCGTGCTCGCAACTTCACCCAAGGTAAAGTAAAATGTTGCTCCATTATTGATTCCCGCCTCGGCCCAGACGCGTCCGTCGTGCTTGCGGACGATACGCTGCACCGTGGCGAGTCCTACACCCGTGCCTTCAAATTCCTGGTTGCTGTGCAGCCTCTGAAATGTTCCGAAAAGCTTGTCGGAATATTTCGGATCGAATCCTGCTCCGTTGTCCCGAACGAAAAGCACGAGTTGAGCGTCGATGGTCGTCTGGTCAATCTCAATGACCGCTCGCTCACGACGGCGGGTATATTTGACCGCATTGGACAGAAGGTTCGCAAACACCTGTTGGATCAGTCCAGGATCGCAGTTGATGGAAGGCAGCGAGCCTATACGCCAGTCAATCTTCCGGCTGGCGGTTTCGGGTTCGAGGTCGCGGAGAACGTTTTCCACCAATGAATTCAAAGAGGTCATTTGCAGTGCCATGCTATGACGGTCCAGCCGTGCCAAATTGAGTAGATCGTCTATCATCCGGGCCATTTTCTGCGCGCCTTCCTGAATCCGTTTCAACTGGTGTTGCGCATCGGGCTTCAGGTGTGGGCCGTGTTCCTCGATCAACGTGTGGGCAAATCCATTGATGTGCCGGAGAGGCGCTCGAAGATCGTGTGAGACTGAGTAGGAGAAGGCTTCCAATTCGCTGTTTGCCGTCGCAAGCTGTGCCGTACGTTCCGCCACTCGACGTTCCAGATCCTCGTTTAGCTTGTTGATCTGATCTTCTGCACGTTTCCGTTCTGCGAGCTCTAACCGCAGGCGTTCATTGGTACGTGCGAGTTCCACCGTGCGCTCTGCCACTCTCGCTTCCAGAGCTCCATTCGCCTGCTCAAGCTCCCGTTGTTTGATCTCAAGCTCTTCGTTGATCTGGACGGCGCCTTCATAGGTCGAGATCAGCAAATCCAATATCTGTTGTTTTTCTGCGGTGATGAAATGCGACTGGCCGCAAAAGTGGAGTTGCACTCCTATGTGCAATCGTTCGATCTTTCGCAATTCCACATTGGTCAGGATGTACTCGACTCGCGAAAACAGGTATTTGGCGTCATACGGCTTATTAATAAAACTGTCCGCACCGCATTCCAACCCTTTCACGATGTCCTGTGGTCTCGAAAGAGACGTCAACAGGACCACTGGAATGTCTTTGAGAGCCGGCAAGGACTTAATCTGCTTGCAAAGCGTGTAACCATCCATCTCCGGCATCACCACGTCGGTAATGACCATGTCAGGCTTGTTCTGAAGGGCTGCGGCAAGCGCCTGCTTACCGTCTCTCGCCACGGTTACGGTATACCCACGAGCGCTTAAGTAGTGGTGCAACTGTTCGGCCTGAGTTTGGCTGTCTTCTGCAATCAGTATCTCGGCTCGGTTCAAGAAATCCCCCTTGGTTCGGCCCAGAATTGGTTCGGCCCATAAGTCCCTGAAACTCTTCACTGGCTCCCGGAAAGATTGCGTCCCAGGAAAACACTGTCGATCTCTGAGGCGCCATCTCGTCTGCTCGCCATGGTCCGCTCGTTGTTGCCCACAGTCCTGGTAGCAAGGCTGGTCAACGCGGAGCGAATCTTTTCCGGCGGGAGCACATAGGTCGCCCCTCCCAGTCTTACCGCTTCACCCGGCATACCGAACACCACAGATGTATCCCGGTCCTGGGCGATAGTGACCGCGCCCTGTTCCTTCATCACCTTTAACTCCCGCGCACCGTCTTTTCCCATTCCGGTGAGCAGCACGCCGACCGCGCTCTGGCCATACACTTTCGCGACCGAGCGGAAAAGGTAAGACACGGAAGGCCGGAGCCCGTTCTCGGGCTCATCTGATCTGAGTTGTATCCGGCCGTCTGTGTCCACAGCCATGTGCGAACCGTCGGGCGCTACATATGCCTGGCCGGGAAGAACAGGTTGACCATGGTCGGACACATGAACCGGCAGACTCGACGATTGCGCCAGCCACTCTACAAAGCCTCGCGTGAAACCGGCTGCGATATGTTGAACAATCAGGACCGGGACCGGAAAGTTCCGTGGTAAACCCGCCAAAATCGACTGGAGTACCGGAGGCCCGCCTGTGGAAGCTCCGATCGCCACAAGCCTGATGTGCGTCTGAGCCGATTGGAATTCAAATTCCGTGGGGACTGATACCGCTTGCAGACTTTCGGCTTGCCGAAAACGCGCCCATCTTCTCACTACCTTCACTTCCGACATCAGCTTTACGGTGCGGACTAACTCCGAGGCACTCTGTTGGTGGTCCGGATGGCCTACTCCAGAAGGCTTTTGCAGCACTGCAAGGGCGCCAGACTCTATGGCATGAAAGGCCTTGGCGGTATCGGTAGCATCGGCCGCGCCACTCACGATGACAATTGGCGTGGGATAGGTTTCCATGATCCGCCGGGTGGCATCGAAGCCGTTCATCTTTGGCATGTGGATATCCATCGTGATGACGTCAGGTTTCGTATGGGCGACCGCTTTGAGTGCTTCTTCTCCGCTCTCCGCCGTCCCGACCACTTCGATCGCAGGGTCGGAGCAGAGAATTTGCAGCAGAAACTCCCGCACCGTTGGGGAGTCCTCTACGACTAGAACTCGAATCATCCATGACTCCTGACCGCGATTTAAATCAGCCTGCGGACAACTTCCAGCAAGTTGCCCTGATCAAAGCTGCTTTTCACGATGTATGCATTGGCCCCGACATCAATCCCGCGCTCCCGGTCTGCGCGAGAGTCCAGCCCCGTTACCAGCACCACGGGCAACTGGGCAAGCTTTCTGTCGGCCCGGATCTTTGCCGTAAGATCGAAGCCGCTCATCCGGGGCATCTCGACATCCGACACAACTAAATCGAAGCCTTCGGTCGCCAGCGTGGCCAAAGCCTCAGCGCCATCGATCGCTGTTTTAACCTTGTAGCCGGCCAACTCCAATATGTTCTTCAGCAGGGTCCGTGAGGTAATCGAATCTTCCGCGACCAGGATGGATTTTGGCGCTTCCTTAGTCTCATGCACGGTTGTAGCGGGCGACATTCCGATCGCCGACTGCATTAAGTCCGCGACATTGAGCACCGGCAATACCTTGCCGGTTCCGAGGACTGTAGCGCCGGAAATATTGCGCACGCGCGGCAATTGCTTTCCCAGGCTCTTCACCAGGACTTCTTGCTCGTCGAGAATCTCATCGACCATGAATCCGATTTGTTCGCCCGCCCAGACCAGAACCAGTACGGGTACTTTATTTTTTGGATTGCTCTCGGTGTTTCGCTGAGCAACTTCCAGGACATCGGCCAAGCGTACCGCCGAAGCGGCACGTCCATCGATCTGGATGGTTTCGCGATTTTCCGCGCTCTTGATTTCCTCCACTCCTACCCGGAGGACTCTTTGCACGTGCCGGGTGGGAACCACAAACAAGCTTTCGCCCACGCGAACCAGGATGCCGCGAAATCGGGCGAGCGTAAGGGGCAGAAGGAGTCGAAACGTCGTCCCGGCTCCGGCCTGCGTTTCAACCGAAACCGTCCCGCCCACCTTTTCGGCCTTTTCCCGCACAATGGCCAGCCCCAGCCCGCGGCCCGAGATCTCGGTGATGATTGGGCTAGTGGAGACCCCGGACTTGAAGATGAGTCCGGCGGTTTGTCGCGCATCCATTTTTTGGGCCTCTTCTTCAGAGACCAGGCCGAGTTTTACCGATGTCGCTCGCACTTTCTGGATGTCAATGCCTGCGCCATCGTCCGAAACCACGATCTCAACCTTGTCAGCGCTTTTGGGAGAGATGGCGATGCGGATGGTTGCCCGCGCCGGTTTTCCTTTTTCCTTCCGCTCCTTTGGCGTCTCGATCCCGTGATCGACGCAATTTCGCACCAGGTGAATCAGCGGGTCTTTCATTTCCTCCAGTATCCGCCGGTCGGTTTCGATCTCGCCTCCGACGATGGTTAGTTCCGCGTCTTTACCGCAGTCCCGGCACAGGTCGCGCACCAGCTTGGGGAAAAATTCGAGCAACGCGGAAAATGGAAGCATCGAAACCCGTTTCATGTCTTCCACGAGATCGTCCACCCTTCGGTCGAGGGCCCGTCGGTCGTATTCGAGCCCCTTGCCCAGGGCGGCTAACTTTTGCTTGACTGAATTCAGTGCGTTCTCATTCCGATCCAGAAAAGCCGAGACCTTCATCATCCGCGCCCGGTTAGCCGCGTGTCCGTTGGCGGAGTGACTGCTGCGTCCGTTTGAGCGGTGTTCGCCGCCCACCAACGACGGTAACGCATGCGCCTGAGGCCGTATCTTCTTCCATTCTGTTTCCCATGAAACCAGTGCATGGCTGATTTCATGCGCCTCCACTACGCGTTGGGCCGCCGTCGCCTTGGCTGGAATCAGTTCTTCGGCCTGGCGGAGAAGCGCGTCGAGCTTGGATGCCGGCACTCTCAAAGTCTCCGACAGCCCCTGTCTCTGTTCCCCAACGCGCGGTTCCAGAACATTCTCTGAAGATTGTCGAACTCGTGATGGAGGCAGGGCGTCATTTTCTATTGACGATCGCGATGAAGGTAGGATCGTCGGAGAGAATGGGACGTTTCCATGTTCCGGGGTTGTTGTTGTCTGGAGTGGGCGGAATTCGTCGCCCCGTACGGATTCCCCGCTATCCGCCAGGAACGCAGCCAGGGTATCGACCTTTTGATGAAGCTGATCAAAAACCTCCGGTGAAAGCGTGACCTCACCGGCCTTCAGTTGCGCAAAGAACCCCTCCAGGGATTGGCAAGTGCTTTCGACCTTTACCAGGTTGACGGCTCGCGCCGCCCCCTTGAGGCTGTGCGCTTCCCTGAACATACTCTCGATCGTTTGCGTTTGTTGTTCCGGCGAAGATGCAGCTTCCAGTTCAATCAAGCCTGAAGAAATGGCGTTGAGGTGTTCGTCCGCCTCGACCTTGAAGGTCGCGAGAAGTCTTTTTAGAAGTTCTTTATCTTTATCTCTGGGTCCCATTTCCACCTTAGGAGGCTCGGGCCGCCATACTCCGCTCTTTGACTTTGTACATGGCCACCAGTTCTGTAAGCTTTCGCCCCAGTTCCTCAATGTTCTTGGCCGCAACTTCGGTTTGTCTGGTGCTGGCCACATTTTGCGTGCTGGCTATCTTGATGCTTTCCATGGCCTGCACTACCTGGTCCATGCCTGCCATTTGCTGCTGGCTCGAAGCGGCAATCTGGGTTGCGGCCTGGGCGGCTTCCGCAATACTCTCTCCAAGTTTCTGCACCGACTCTCCCGCCTGGACAGATTGTTTCACTCCGGCCTCGACCGCTTTGCTGCCCTGCTCAGTCACCATCACGGCCGCGTTGGTGGCTTTTTGAATGTCGTTCAGGATGCCTCGGACCTGAATGGTCGCCTGCTTCGACTGTTCCGCAAGATTTCGCACCTCTTGTGCCACTACGGCAAATCCTTTGCCCTGTTCCCCTGCCTTCGCGGCTTCGATCGAGGCATTGACCGCAAGCAGGTTGGACTGTTCGGCCAGGTCGTTGACCGAGAGCATGATTTCCCCAATCGCCTGGCCCTGTTCGCTCAAGCGGACGATGCTTTCGGCGATCGATTCCATCTGCTCCCGAATCTGTTTCATGGCGTCGATGGAGTCGGCAGCCGACCTCTTCCCACTCTCGGAGACCTGGGTTGCCCTCTGCGCGCTCTCCGCCACGAACTTCGCCTTCTGGGTTGAGAGCTGCGCTGTTTGCTTTACTTCTTCCACGGTAGTTGTCGTCTCGGCGACGGCAGTGGCGGTCTCGGTGGCGGCCGCGGCCACTTGCGTGGTGGTGGCGACAATCTGCTGGGCTGAGGAGGAGAGGATGCCGATCGATTGCTGCATCTCTCCCGTAACCCGCCTGAGGTTTTCTACCATGAGGGCAAAGGCCTTCCCCAGAACGTCCTTGTCCGATTTCGGTTTCACCTCGACCGTGAGATCGCCCTCGGAGATTTGCTCCGCTACTCTGGCCATTTGTCCCAGGGAACTCGTCATCTCCGTAAAGGTCGCAGCCAGGACTCCGACCTCATCTCGCCGACCGCTGGAAATAAAGCTGATCGACAAGTCTCCCGAGGCGATCTTCTGCGCCGCCGCAGAAACTTGACGGAGCGGGACAGCGATATTTCGCGTGAGGAACACGCCCGCCAGGCTGAGCAGCACAAACGAGCACAGGCTGCCTACGATGATGGTCATTTCGGTGCGATGCGCGCGGTCTTTTTCCTCCGCAGACCGCTTGACCAGTAATCTCGATTCTTCTTCCTGCATCTCGCCGACCAGCTTCCGAATCGAATCCATCGCATTCTTGCCTTTGTCTGTGATGACCACCCGCTCCGCCGCCTCGAATCCCTTTGTCCTCCTCAGATCAATAGTTTCCTGCAGTTCGGTGAACTTGCTGCTAACTAAGGGTTCGATGGCCGTGAGCCGCTGCTGCTGGGTAGGGTTGTCGGCGGTCAATTCGCGTAAGTATTTCAGCTTCTGCTCGACCAACTCGCGTGCTCCCTGGTACGGCTCCAGATAGCGTGCCTCGCCAGTGATGACGTAGCCGCGTTGCCCGGTCTCCGCATCTTTCATTCCCGACACTACTTCGTCGAGTCCGCTGAGCACCTCATGCGTGTGCCGGACCCACTCGGCGGAGTCGATAAGCTTGGCGGTGCTGTTATAAGAGACGGCGCCGACAATCACGAGCACAACCAGGGCGAGTCCGAAACCGCTTCCAATCTTGCCGCCAATCGACCACTTCATCGCAGTTCTCCTTGTCTAACCGTCGCGCTCCAACCGTCACGCTCACATCGTGGCATTCACCACTTCGTTCACCAGGATCTTCTCGTCCGCCAGGATCTTTTCCACATCGAGGACCACCAGAGGATCTTTCGTGATCCCTTTCAGATACTCCGCTCGGATCCCGGTCAGGGTCGGAAGAGCCGGGTGAAGCTCTTCGAGCGCAATGCAGCGCACGCCAACAATGGCATCGGCGAGAATGCCGAGTTCCATACGATGGGCGTGCACGATAATGACCTTGTTCAGATCCGTCAGACCTTTTTCCGGCAGATCAAACAGTTTCTTAATGTTGATGATCGATAGAATCTGCCCCCGCACGTTAACCAAACCCAGGACAAACGCCGGAGTACACGGCAGTGGCGTGAATTCGCTGAGAGGATGAATTTCTCGAATATGACTCGATTCGATACCGTAGTGTTCAGACTCCAGCACAAACTCCACAACTTCCAAAAGCAGGTGCGGAGACGTTGCTTGAGCTTTGCCAGCCGCAGCCAGAGACCGCGCACGTGCGCGGAGAATCTTCTGTTTTTCTTCCGGGCTGGGAGCGAGTCTCCGCTTCAAAGCGGCCTGGCAAGCATGCATGCGGGCTCGAAGCTCGGCCCAGTTCAGCCCGGCTTCGCGTCTTGCATTGGGAGCAGAATTGGTCGGCAACTGCGGCGTTGTGACTTCTACCTTCATCGGCTTCCAACCTGCTCAGTGCGAGGCTTGCCGGCGCGACCGAACATGCGATCGCGCAGCTCGGTTCGCGGGGTGATCGGGACTATGCTACTGTGCGGTGAAGCGACCATTTCTCTCAGCCTGCCCGCCGAGAGGCCCTCGGACTCCGGCACGATATCTTCCGGCTTATACTGTGCCAACAGCAGGAGAACATTCTCGAAGTGTTTCTCGGATTCCCTCCGCTTTCCCCGCTTCAACGCCAAATTGCCCAGGGACAAATGACCCAGCACAAACTGAGGTTCCGCATAAACTGCCTGCTTGAGTGTGAGCAGGGCCTCCGGTATGGAATCTTGTTCCTGCAGAATCGTCGCCCGCAGATAGTAGGCGCGAGCAGCCATTTTGTCGGCCGCGATCGCCTTTTCACACCAGACGAGCGCAGCAGCCAGTTGGCCTCGGTTGGCGTAAGACCGCGCCAATAGAAGCGTGGCTGAAGCGTGATCTCCATCTTGTAGCAGAAGGGCAACGATGACCCGCTCCATGTCCTCAAAGCGTCCCTGTTCGTAAAGCTCCAAGGCTTGTTCATAGGAAGCCGGTGTTGCCACGCTCTCCAAACACGCCTGGTCTGGAGCTTCCTGGCTGGGCTCGCCCCCGGGGATACGCGCCAACTCCTGGGCCGGCATGGTCCACTCAGGCAGTTGAATACCCGGACTGTATTCGTCGAACACAGGCACGGCGATCGCTGTTGATGAGAGTGTGGCTGACTTCCTATAAAGCGTGACGCCGCCAAAAGTCACAGCGGCGAACTCAGAGAACAGTTCCTGGGATGTTTCGGTTGGACTCACGATCAACCATCCATCCGTTGCCAGCGAACGGTGGAGCTGACGGATGACTTTCCGCATCCCCTCAGGAGTGAAATACATGAGCACGTTCCGGCAGAAGATCAGGTCGAAACCGTTGGGATCGTTGGTGAGCGGAAGATAGGTGTCATCCATCAGGTTGAGTTGTGCGAAGCTCACCATCTTCTTGATTCCTCGTTTGATGGCCCAACTGTTCCGCTCAACCGCCTCGAAATATGCGCCCCGAATCCACGCCGGAATCCCACGGAAGGACCACTCCCCGTAGATTCCCTCGGATGCTTTCCGCAGAGACTTAGAATTCAGGTCAGTCGCCAGAATCTCAACGTTCCACTTCTTGAGGCCCATCAACCTGCTGAGCACGATCGCTAGGGAATACGGCTCTTCGCCTGTGGCACAACCTGCGCTCCAGATTCTGATTGCCCTGCTCGAACCCACACGTGCCCGAATCAATTCCGGCAGTATGTTCCCCTCGAGAACTTCCAGACTCTGCTTCTCTCGGAAGAAATAAGTTTCTCCGACCGTTAGATAGCTAGCCAAGGTTTCCAACCGTCCTGGAGACAGGGTTGGCAACAACAGCTCCTCGACATAGTGGCCCAAGCCCTGTTCACAACCGGACTCCTGGGCCGCTGCGCATACTCCACGCTGCAGATCGAGCCAGTGCTCGCTCGGAAAGTGCAGTCCGAGACGACGAGCGACAGAATCGCTGAGCCGCTGAAGTTGTGGATCTGAGATTCTCCTGGTCATTCCATTCCCGCGGCGGCTTGCGCCAGGAGGCCGTCCAGTTGCCGGTCTTCCTTCCTCGACAGAAAACGATCAAGGTCGTGAATGAACAAAAGGCCGCCTTCCAGTTTGGTAATACCTTCAACGTATTGCGCGCCATGTACGATCTTTTCTGTCTCCGTAACCTCTTCCGCCGTCCGTTCCACGACTCCAATGACCGAATTCACAACCAGAGCAACACTCCGCGCGCCCGCGTTGGCCACAATGAGTTGGTCACTCAAACTGGTTTCCGGTTCGACCATGCCAAAGCGTTTTCGCATGCTCATGACTGGAATGATGTTTCCTTGCAAGTCGATCACGCCGAGCACGACTTCTGGTGCGCTCGGTAGAGATGTGACCTGCACCATCCGCACGACCCGTTGGACAGTTGTCAAGGGGAGGGCATATTGCTGCTCACCGAGGGTGAAGGCCACTAGTTGATGCAACACGCAGAGTCTTCCGCTCCGTCCGCATTACTCCTGGCCGACCGCGCTGCTTAATCTGCGGTGTCGGTTGTGTCCCCGCTTCTCACAAGGTCGAAGGAGAATGCAGACTAGCGGCGAATTCTGGCTCGTCTTCTGGCCGCTAATGATGATTAAATCCGCAATTGCTTTGCGAATCCACCCACGAGCGTTCAAGACATGTCCATTCGTGTGGGGGTTGAATCCAAGAACGAACACGTCCCAAAACAGGAACTGAGGCTGGTGGGCCTCAAGCCCACTGGCTCATGGCACTGGCGCTGCATTCGCGCCGCTTGATCGGTTTTAATTCGGCAAAATACTGAACTCTCTCAGCAAATCTCTTCGCGAATGAATCCGAAAGCGTTTCCTTCGGGCTTCTGAATCGAACCCTCACGTGGAGAATTCTCGGGAATTTCTGAAAGACATGAAGTTGGAATTCTCAATGGGAATTTCGAGAGAATCCAAATAAACAGGCACCGTCTACAAAATAGCCAACATCGATGTAGACGGAAAACCAGAAGAAGACTTCTGGCGGGCCCGCGTCGATAGAACTCAAGCGGAAAATGCCCCGGCACACAAGTCGCCCAGCACTAACCTGCAGCCCAGGGGTGGCTGGCTTCCAGTCCCTCCCACGCTCCAAATTCCCCTTATTTCAGCTCGGCCGCAATGGCTTTTGTCAAAGAGCCGTTGTCATCGTCGTCATTCAGCGCCCACACGTAGGCGCCGCCGAGCTTGTTCTTCTTGATATACGCGGTCTTCGCTGCCACCACGGTAGGGTCGTCGTAGGAATAGAAGGTTCCGGTGGATGCGTTGTAGAGCGTTGCTCCGACTCTTGCTGAATCGTACCAGGCGGTATATCCGTTTTTCTTCGTAAGATTCTCAATCGTCGAGTAGGTCAAAAATCCCGCAGTCAGGACGGTGTCGCAACCCGGCGAAGCAGTGGCCTTGTCGGCGTTCGGGCATAGACCCGATCCGTCGGCCAACAAAACTGGAGAAGCGCCCGCTGCGTTCTGATACAAGCCATGGTTTACGTTGGAGACGCCCGTCCAGCCGACGCCATATAAAGGAAGGCCCATGGTGTACTTAGCCGCGGGCACGCCAGCCTTGCGATACGCTTTTACAGTCGCGTCGATGTAGCGGGCATCGGCATACACAGGGTCGGCGGCCGTGTCATACAGTGACGACGACTCATTCGTTTGCTTATCCGATGCTCCGGCATAGTCGTATCCGTCGATGGTGAGGAAATCCACCTGCGCGGCGGCAGCCTTAAGATCGATGTTGACATACTTCTTGGGGTTCGCGGGCGAATCGAACGTCAGGATGTATTTCTTGCCCGTGGTTTTCGTCAAGGCATTGAGTTGCGTGCGGAACTTCTTCAGCAGGGCCGTGAAGTTTCGCTTATCCGCCGCCGTCGGAAATTCCCAATCGATATTGAAGCCGTCAAATAAGCCGGGTGCGGAAACGCCTGGGGCGATGTTGCCCTTGACGAACACGTCAATGCACGAAGCGGCTAGCGCGGCACGTCCGGCCGCGATGGCCGCAGCACTTGAAAAACCCGCCACGTTGCCGGCTTGTCCTCCTAAGGAGATCAGCACTTTCAGGTTGGGATGGAGTTCCTTGAGTTGTTGGATCGCGCCAAAATTTCCATAAAGCGGCGCAGTGTAGGGCTTGCCGCTCACACTGGGAACGGTCGAATCCTGATACGCCGCGGACGGGTCGGCGATGGCGCATGCCGGCGTGGCAGTCGGAGTCACATTGCCAAAGGCATAGATGAGGTGCGTGAGTACATCGGCAACGCCATTCTTCTGCAAATCTGCAATGTTGTAACTGGCATAACGAATTCCCCACTCTTCGAAATAGCCCCCGAAAATCTTGCCCTGCTGGCGGCTCTGCGCAAGCGACTGCGAAACGCACGCAACCAGAATGAAGGGAACCGCTCGGAACAGGCACGGCCGGAAATGTCTCGACATAGTAGGTCCTCCAGGGTTCGTAGAACATAGAGTGGCGGAAGATACTAACCACATAGAGCTATATAGCATAATATCCAAGAAATTTCTGTGAATAACGGACGATATTGCTTGACAGCGCATTTAGACAGGACTAGATTCGTCGCATCGCCCTCGGCTCTTGAATCTGCTATAGCGCAGTAAATGGCTTCCTGGCGTGCAGCCAAATTTGGATGCACGGGTGCGCCGATCCCGCTCTATAGCTCACGGCTCGTGAGCCACGGCCCTAGCGCAAACGATACCCGAGTCCCCAAACCCCTAACCACGGGCGGACCGCTCTGGCACGTGTCCCCCGACTCAAGGACATCAAGGAGCATCCCGATGAGTGCAGTTTGCAGGCGAATTCTTACTCTGATTGCGGCCGCATTGCTGGCGCCATTGGCGCTCATGGCCCAAACCCTCACCCTCAGCCCGTCGAGCAACAACTTTGGGAGCACGCCGGTCGGCACAGGTACCGCGTGGTTTACCTTCACTCTTTCTAACAGCAGCAGCTCTGCCGTGAGCATCAGCAATGTCACCGTGAGCGGCCCATTTGTCGTATCCAGTAATTGCACATCCTCGGTGGCCGCCAACAGTTCGTGTCCCATCTATGTGTATTTCGCCCCAACTTCCTCAGGCGCGGCCAGCGGCACGCTGACAGTTACCGACAGCGCCTCCAACAGCCCGCAAACCGCTGCCCTCAGCGGAACCGGCGGAAGCGGTGGCAGTTGCACGACCACTCCCAGCGCGCCAACTGGATTGGCAGCGTCTGGCACAACCAGCTCGGGCACAAATCTGAGTTGGACGGCAGATACTCCTCCCGCAAACTGCACGATCAGCAGCTACACGGTATTAAAGAACGGAACTTCGATTGGAACTGCGACGGGCACAACGTTTGCAGTGACCGGACTCTCGGCTTCGACCTCATACAGCTTTACGGTTGAGGCGACGGATAGTAATGGCACATCCGGCCCAAGTTCAGCGGTGAATGTGACGACGTCGGCGAACAATTGCACGACCTCGCCCAGCGCGCCAACTGGAGTGGCAGCCTCTGGCACAACCAGCTCCGGCACGAACCTGAGTTGGACGGCGGATACTCCTCCCGCAAACTGCACGATCAGCAGCTACACCGTATTGCAGAATGGAACTTCAATTGCAACCGCGACAGGCACATCGTTCGCGGTGAGCGGCCTGGCAGCTTCGACCACTTATAGCTTTACAGTTGAGGCAACGGATGCTCACGGCACCTCGGCCGCGAGTTCTCCGTTGAGTGTGACAACGTCGGGCGGTGGCGGCTCATGCGCCACGGCCTGGAGTTCGACTGCGGTCTATACCGCGGGCATGACAGCGAGCGTGAGCGGAGAGAACTACGTCGCCAACTTCTGGACGCAGAATCAGAATCCGACAACCAACAACGGCGGAACTGGCACTGGCGAACCCTGGACTGCAACTGGTGCGTGTTCGTCCTGCTCTTCTGCACCAGCGGTGCCGACTGGATTGGCGGCCTCTGGGACGACGCAATCCAGCACGAACCTTAGTTGGACCGCGGTCAACCCACCGGCTGGATGCAGTGTGAGCTACAAGGTACTGCAGAGCTCAACTGTAATCGCAACCCCAACCACAAACTCCGACGCCGTAACTGGTCTCAACCCCTCAACCACCTACAGCTTCGCGGTAGAAGCGACGGACTCGGCCGGTACCTCCGCTGCAAGTGCAGCAGTCAACGTAACGACTTCAGCTAGCACCTGCACGACCAAGCCGAGCGCGCCAACGGGATTCGCAGCTTCCGGCACGACCGATTCCACCACAAACCTGAGTTGGAACGCGGTCAGTCCTCCCACTGGGTGCAGTATCAGCTACTCGATCACAGGAGGGCCTTCGACTCTAACCACCAGCTCAACATCTGATACCGAGGGCGGACTGTCGCCTTCGACCAGTTACACGTTCTCGCTGACAGCCACCGACTTTGCCGGTGCCTCGCCTGCGACCACGGTCACCGTAAAGACATCCGCCCCCAGTACTTTGATGATGGCCGGATGGTATGAAGAGTGGGGCACTTACTACGCTAATGCGAACGTTGCAGACCTGCAGAGTAATGGCGTAGCCGGCGTCCTCACGCATCTCATTTATGCCTTTGCCAAGCCGGTCGCGAACGGCAGCAACGTGAATTGCGCGCTCGCCGACTCCTATGCCGATTACCAGAAGAACGTGCCGCAGGTGCCTGGCGCTACTCAGGCTACGGCCCCGCTGCAAGGAAACTTTGGTGCGCTCGTGCAACTCAAGCAACTCCATCCCAACATGAAAGTGTTGATCTCTATTGGTGGATGGAATCCCCCCACCTACAACCAGCTCTTCGATCTCGCGGCCAGCACGACTGCTCAACGCCAGGCGTTTGTCGGTTCGTGCATCAACATGTTCATCCAGGGCAATATCGCCTCGGGTGTCTCCACCGGCACTCTCTTCGATGGTTTTGACATCGATTGGGAGTTCCCGAACGCAAACGATACGGCCAATTTCACGGCGTTGATGACGGAGTTCCGCAACGAGCTGACCACGTTGACCGGAACGACCGGCAAGACGTATCAGCTGTTGGCCGATCTAGCTGCCGGTCCGTCAACCCCGGGCGCGGGCTTGGACTCGGGCAACGACGGAGGTTATGACACAATCAACATCGCAGGTTTGAATGCAGTGTTGGACTACATGAATGTCGACGGCTATAACTACGCCGGAGACTGGTCGAATGCCACCAATGACGCGTCTGCGCTGTACGACGAGACCGCCAATCCGCAGTACGGAAAGGGTCTCACCATCGATGCGACAGTGCAGTACTATCTGGCGCACGGCGCAACACCGGCCAAGTACACCATGGGCTTCCCGCTCTATGGCGTGGGTTGGACGCAAGGTCTGACTTCGACTAACAGCGGCATGTACCAGAACGCAACCGGGACTACGGATCCGACCGGAGCTCAGACTCCAAATGGAACGGTTCCGGTTCCCAACATCAACGGTGTGGGAAATTGCCCGACGGGCAATAACCAGAGCAGTCCGGCAGCGGGATGCGATTTCCTGTTGACCGACGGCATGGCGACCTACCGCACAATCGTAAACCTGCTGAGCAACGGGTTCACCTCGACCTACGACGCCACTCGCTGCGCAACCCGTATGTTCAACTCAACCACCGACTCCGCATTTAGCTATGACGATGCTACGTCGGTGCAGTGCAAGGTGAACTACATCAAATCATTCGGCTTGGGCGGCGGCTACGTTTGGGCGGTGAAAGACGACGACCCGAATGGAGACCTGACCAAAGCCATTGCGGGCGATCTCAATCCGTAGAGACTTGGCTCAACCGCAGTAAAACAACACAACCGGAGTTCCAATCCTGATGCCGCTCCGCAGGTTTGGAACTCCGGTTTCTTCTGAGTCAGACAGCCGAATACTCCATAAGAAATAGGGGAAAGCGCAATCGCGGCCCGCACTCATGCTCGTCAGCCCGAAATGGGGGTCAGTTCAAAAACGACTTGATAGCTATAGAGCACGAGCGCAATTTTTCCTGCTAACAAGCCTATTTAGCCCAATTGTTGCAGGTTCTGCTATATAGGTCTATACTTCCGCGAGTTGGTACTTCTCATGTTCTGGAGGCAGTTCCCATGTCAAAGAATTTCCTGCCGCGCGCGTGCCGAGTGGCTTTCGCAAGTTTGCTGGCACTCGCTGCAAGTGTCTATCCATCATTCGCACAAAACCACCATCCAGACCACCAAGGCAAGATTTTAGGGGGATACTTCGAAGAGTGGAGTATCTATTACGCTGGTTACAACATTGCAAACTTGCAACAGAATGGGGTAGCCGATAAGTTGACGCACCTCATGTATGCCTTTGGAAATGTAACCACGACGCCGGCGCCCGCGTGTGCCATCGCCGATACGTGGGCCGACTACCTGAGCCCGTATCTTCCGAGTGTGAGCGGCGTCGCCTACACCGGGCCGTTATACGGAAACTTTGCGGCGATTCAGCAACTCAAGCAACTCCACCCCAATCTGAAAGTATTGATGTCCTTGGGAGGCGCCTCCGCTGCGAACACTGCTGCTTTCGTGAGCGCTGCCAGCACTCAGGCGGGCCGCCAGGCGCTCGCGGCTTCGTGCATCAGCATGTTTGTCAGCGGCAACATCGCTCCGGGCATCACAGCTCCCGGGTTGTTTGATGGCTTCAATATCGATTGGGAATTTCCCACCGCAAGCGACACCCAGAACTTCACCGCCTTGTTGCAAGAGTTCCGCAATCAACTCGACGCCCTGGGACAAACCACCGGCCAGCACTACGTAATGTCGTTCGATGGACCGGCCGGCGCGCAGAACTATGTGAACATCGATCTGCGAAACGCCGCCCAGCAGGTGGATTTCATCACGATCGATGGCTACAACTATGCTGGATCGTGGGATTCGCAAACCAATGACGCATCTCCGCTTTTCGATTCCAAACAGGATCCTCTGTACGGGCAAGGGCTCTATATTGATTCAACGGTAAACGCCTATCTCAAGGCCGGCGTGCCGCCATCCAAGTACACGATGGGAGTGCCTCTTTACGGTGCCGGCTGGACGGGCGTCCCCAACGTGAACAATGGCTTGTACCAGAATTCGACCGGACCTTCTCCCGTTCTCTGGGCCAACGGCACCGGCTTGTGTCCCGACCTCACCGGTAACACTCCGGGATGCGACACACTGTTAACACCGGGGCTCGCGACCTATTCGACACTCTCCACTCTCACGTCCAACGGGTATAGTCATTACTTCGATGCGCGAAGAGTCGCTGTATCGCTTTACGATCCCGCTACAGGAACCTTCTACACCTACGACGATCCCGGCTCGGCGTTTCTGAAAATGCTGTACATAGACCTGAAAGTTCCGGGAGGGCTGGGCGGAGCTTACGTGTGGGCAGTGAAGGACGATGATGCAAATGGAACCATGGTAAAGACGATGGCGACAGGACTGGGTCGCTAGTTACCAGCGACTTGATCCTTAGAGTAAACCAACAAGGCAGGCTGGCCGAAACAGGTCAGTCTGCCTAGTTGTCATGCTGAGAATTCATTTGGTGACGGAATTTATTTGTTAGGGGACTCTGGAACTGCGTTGATTAGATCGCGCAGCGGCTGGATGACGGTGAATCGAACCAACGCCTGCGGCTTCTCGGCGTCATCCAACACAGCGAGTTTCTCGGCCTTCCACCCTGCGCCGGCAGGCTGCCCTGACGAGAGATACGAGATTGCTTCGAGGCCCAAGGCACCGAGTTCGGTAAGTTGCTGGGCCCGCGTTTGAGCTTGGGCCAGTCGCGGCGAGCTGGCCATCACTCGCAGGACTCCGGGCTCGGCAGCGATCCATGTTTTGAAGGTGGCCGCTAATTTTGCTTCATCTTCCCTTCGTCCGGCGGGGTTCTGCAAGTAGGTGTGTGCCAGTAACTCAAAGTCGTGACGCGACGGCGGATCGGGCGAAAGGGCGTCTACGAGCTGATTGAGGGGCGTGAGTTGATTGGCGTGTTGCATGTGGGCGCGCTGGTTGAAAGTCACGGGTTCGAGTACGGAGGCGAGAATCTGCAGCGCATCAATCTGCTGGGTACCGCTCAGCTGGCGGAGGCTCGCTTCCTCATGAGTAATGTGCGTGAGGCCGAGAGTTTCAAGTCGCAACGATTCGGCGGCAAGGCGCCGGTACATGTCGTCCGCGTCGTTCACGTTGCGCGGCGACCAGAGGCGCTCGGCGATGGCTGCCGTGCGCGGCCAGATGCGCGAGTCGATGCTCTGAGAGCTGGTCTGCTCTTCCCACATACAGGCTTCTCCTCCAAGGATACGCGCCTGCTGCTCCGGGCTCAGGTCGCTGTCCTGGGGCAGCGGATCGATTGCATAGTGAGCCGCGGCCGTACTCATGAGATTTAAGTAGTAACCGGCGGAGAGGATACCGCGATATCCGTTTCTGGCTCCCGTGGCGAGAGAGTCGAAGCCGCGCCAACTCTGGACCATGATGTCCTTAGGCAGATCGGGGGTAAGAATTTCGTCCCAGCCAATCATGTGCTTGCCGTGCTTTTCGAGAAGTTTAAGCAGACGCTGGTTGAAATAGTTCTGGAGTGCAGCCGTATCCTTGAGATTGTGTTGGCGCATGAAATCCTGAATGCGCGGATTGACCTTCCACTCGACGCCGTTGTTTTCGTCGCCTCCGATGTGCATGAAATGGTCGGGAAAAATGGCCGCCATTTCTCCGATGAAAGTATCGAGAAATTTGTAAGTGCTTTCCCGCGTGGGATCCATCACCGGATCGAAGACGCCAAACTTGCGCTCGATGTGGAATGGTCCGGGTGCGCTGGCGAGGTCGGGATATCCGACGAACCATGCACTGGTATGCCCCGGCACGTCGAACTCGGGCACCACCCGGATGCCGCGGTCGCGGGCATAAGCCACGATCTCGCGGACTTGCTCCTGGGTATAGAAGAGTCCGTCCGAGCCCAGCTCAGTCAGCTTAGGAAAAACCTTGCTCTCGATGCGAAAGCCTTGATCCTCGCTGAGGTGCCAGTGGAAGACGTTGAGTTTCACCGCAGCCATTCCGTCGAGGGTGCGTTTGATGACTTCGACCGAAATGAAATGGCGCGCGCAGTCGATCATGAGGCCGCGCCAGCGGAAACGCGGCGTGTCCTGAATCGATACGGCAGGAACAAATGGACCAGTTGCCTCGGACTGAACCAGTTGCTCCAGGGTTTCGAGCCCGTGCATCGCCCCAACCACAGTCGCCGCGCGCAGATGCGCACCTGCAGAGGTCACTTCCAGAGAGTAGGACTCGTCTTCGTCGGACGATTGGATGGATTCGCCGGGGCCGTCAACGGTGACTACCAGTGCCGCGGCCGGATTATCGGTTGCGGGAGGTGCAGGAATCGGGATGATGGTCTGAGCTTTGATGCGATCGACACTGCGTCCTATGGCGGCGTCAAGACGCGCGTCCCGGAAGCGGTCCGCGATGGCAGCGAAGGATGGTGTGATGGCGACCCGGCCTGCCCGCATCAAAAGCTGCGACGGCTGCGGTATGAGGGTGTTGATGAATCCGGGACTCGAGTCTTGCGAAAATGCTGCCGGACTCGAAACAACGGACAACGCCGTAAGACTGGCGAGGATGATTGCAATGGCTGGTCGACGCATCACGGTGCCTCTTTGTTGTAGGCCGCTCGTTTGCCGGCCGATCGTCGCACCGACTTAGCGGAAGCGCCTAATAAACAGCGTGTGTCGCTCCGAGCGGTAGAAACCAACTCCGTAGATTGTAGCTATGCCCTTGGTGGAATAGATTATCTGACGAATGCGCAACACCGGAGCACCGCGAGGCACGTTAAGCAATTCCGCAATGTGGACGTCGGCTGCCGTGGCGTCGACTTCTTCGTCCGCGTACGCTAATTCCACTCCATAGTCATGCTGGAGAATCGCAAACAGGGAACTTCGTCCCAGTGGGGCCGACGCCAGATCGGAAAAGTCGGCAGCGGGGAGGTAACAGGCTTCCAGCGCAAAAGGTTCTTCACCCGTCAGCCGGAGACGCTGAATTTTCAGGACTCTGCTGGCTCCCGGCAGCCCGAGCCGGGCTGCGACTTCATGCTCGTCCTCAACCACTTTCGCCAGCAAAACCCGGGAACGCGGCGTCAAACCGCGGCTCGACATTTGCTCGGTATAGCTCATCAGCTTGTTGAAATGGATCTTCGGTGCGGCGACGAAGGTGCCCGCCCCGCGGCGGCGTTCGACAATGCCTTCGCGTTCCAGGCCGGCCAGAGCATGACGGGCAGTCATCAGGCTGACCTTGTGTGTCTTTGCGAGTTCGCGCTCCGAGGCCACCGAATCGCCGGGTCTTAGCTCCGAAGATTCAATCCGCTTGCGGATCGTGCTCTGGATTCGTTTATAAACCGGTGTTCCGTTGCGATGATTCCCAGACATATTTGGTTTTTCCAGGCCGCCTCTTGGCGAATTCGCCGGGAGGCGGCTCCCAACGCGTTTTATTCCGGATGCGGCCACCTTGGGCGCGCATATGCTATATAGCTCATTGAGAGCCTGATGTAAAGCTCCAAATCTCGCGAGGCATCCCTTTTGCGGTGCGTTCACGATGCACCCGCTAACGGGAACCAGGAAGCAATCCCTGTTCCGATAGCCCGCCGAGAAACGATGAAAGAATCGGCCAACTCAAACTGCCACAGGATTTGCTGACCAATTTCTCTTGCGGCCAGCCTGGAATTCCTCGCTCCCCTCGGTTGGGCGCTCCACAATCGGATAAGATTTGTGACAGAGCTTCCGAAACGCCACTATAGGATTTTCACAAGTCCGTTGCATTTTTTTCTTGACTACCGGACATCACGTGCTATATAGCATAGTCGGATTCAATTAGGGCGGTGTGTGACGCCCGGTGTGAAGGGTTTTAAGGAGGCGCGGCAATGACGACATCGACATACGCAAGGCGCAAAACCGGAGTGCACCCATTATTTTCATTTCTGATCGTCTGCGTGGTCAGCTTAAGCCTGTTGGGAGTGGGTCGGGCGCAAGAACTGGCGGCAACGCTCACCGGCACCGTAATGGACCCCAGCGGCGCCGTGGTACCCAATGCCACTGTGGTGGTTCACAACGACGATACGGGCGCGGACGTCCGCACCGTGCCTACCGGCAGCACCGGGAACTTCAACATCACGAATCTTCCCGCGGGCCGTTACAAGGTGACGGTCAACAGCGCCGGATTCCAGACTTACGTAGCCAAGGATGTCATCCTGAATGTCGCCGAGAAGCATACCCTAAATATCGCCCTGAAGACCGGGCAGACGACGGCAATCGTCGAAGTGACGGCAGAGAACACGCCGATTCAAACCACGACGGCGGAAGAATCCGGAACGGTTACCGGGGACCAAGTTCGAGAGCTAGCGCTAAACAACCGGAACTTCGAACAACTCGTGTTATTGCAACCCGGCGTGGCCAATCAGCTTCCAGATAAAGTTGGATTCGGTCTGGAGAACAACACGTCGATTTCGATCAATGGAGCGCGCACTGGAGCCAACAACTGGACGGTCGATGGCGGCGACATCAACGACAGCGGTTCCAACGGGACTCTGCTCAACACGCCGGGCATCGACGCCATCCAGGAGTTTACCCTGGAACGCAGTAACTACGACGCCGCATTCGGGCGCAGCGGCGGTGGCCAGGTAGCCGTCGCGATCAAATCTGGAACCAACCAGTTCCATGGCAGCGCTTTCGAATTCAATCGCAACAATTTTTACAACGCGAATACGTTTGGCGATCGCGAGAACATCGCCTTCGGCCAGACTCCGGCCCAGAACAAAACCCCGATTGAGCGCTACAACGACTACGGTTTTACCTTCGGTGGGCCGTTGTTTATTCCCAAGGTGTACCACCCCTCCAAGAACAAGACATTCTTTTTCTGGTCTGAGGAATGGCGGAAAGCAAGTCTTCCTGCGACCAACACCATCAATGTGCCAAGCGCGGCGCAACTGGGCGGCGTATTCACAACGCCCATCACGGTCGCGCCCCCTGGCTGCGTAACCGCTTCTGGTGGCGCCTACACGATTAGTCCGTCGTGCTATAGCAAGAATGCAGCGGCCTACCTGAACGCCTTCATGGTGAACAACCCTCCTAGTCAACCAGGGCTGTTGGTCACACCCTACAGCTCGCTGAGCAACTTCCGGCAGGACATTATCCGTCTCGACCAGAATGTCGGCGACAAGGTGCGAGTGTTTGCGCGTTACATGGAAGACGTCGTGCCTCAGAACGCGCCGTTCTCACTCTGGGGCGGAGGCAACTATCCGGGTGTGGAGACGACCTCGATTAACGCCCCCGGGCGCAATCTGGTTTTGAATGCGACTGTGAGCATCTCGCCGCGAGTGGTGAACGAAGTGGAGTTTGTGGATGCCTGGGGTGCGATCAATTCCGATCTTACCGGTGCGCTCGCCAATTCCACGGCGTTTACCAGCAAGTTAACCAACAACACCGCCACCCCAGATCCTTACGGACGCGCACCCAACGTCAGCATCAACGGATACACTGGCCTGGGCAACGGAAGCGCGCCCTACCACGAGCGCAACATCGATAAGACCATCTTCGACAATCTTTCCATTCAGCGCGGTAATCACACCATCCGGACAGGCTTCACCTCGATGTGGATGCAGAAGACCGAGAATGGCGACGGCGGTGCGGCAAACTTCAGTTTCAGCAGCGCCAATAATGGGAACGACCCTTTCGCGAATTTTCTGCTTGGTCAGGCCGACTCCTACAGTCAGGCGAACCATGACACTGTTCCCCATCTCAGGTATGTGAATTTCGAGACCTATGTCCAGGATGACTGGAAGGTGACGCACCGTCTGACCTTAAACCTCGGAGTGCGATATAGCTATTTCCCCTCGCCGACGGACAGCAACAACACCTTGGTGAACTTCAGTCCGCTTCTCTACAGTGCGTCCGCTGGGCAGGCGCTTCTGATCGACCCCAACAGCGGAAACATGACAGCCCCCAATGCCAATGCCGCTACCTATGCCAACGGTCTGATCCTGCCAAAAGGCGCTGCCTGTACGGCAGGCCAGGCAGTCGCCGCACTTGTGACTTGCTCTCCCTATGGGGGCCGCGTGAACCCCAGCGCCAACAATAATTGGGGGCCGCGCCTCGGCATCGCTTACGATCCTTTCGGGAACGGTAAGTGGGCTGTGCGCGCTGGTTTCGGCGTGTTCTATGACCGCAGCCTCAATGGCATCTGGGAGCAGAACGCATTCGGCGATCCGCCCTTGGTCCAGACCACGGTCAAAACCAACAACTCGACTTCGAGCGCGAACTTGTTCGACGCTCCGCTCACGGCTGGAACCAGCGGGGCTAACCCAACTTCGCCGGTCAGTTTGACCACGACCGGTACGCCAGCCTTCAAGGTTCCGAGCTACATGGACTACAACCTCTCCGTGCAGCATGAGATCATGCCCAATACTGTGCTCGAAGTCGGATACGTGGGCACCAAGGGCACGCACCTGCTGGGTGATATTGATCTCAACCAGCCAACGGTAGCGACACGTTTAGCAAATCCTCAGGTCTTTGAAAATGCGATAGCGCCGTTCTTAGGTTACGGCGGTATCACCTCCCGAGCCACCGACTACACCAGCAACTACAACTCGTTGCAGGTATCGTTGAATCGCCGCCTCAGCAAGGGGCTCACCCTCGGAGTGGCGTACACCTGGTCCAAGCTGCTCACCACCAACACCAACGACCGCGGTACGTCAGCTTATGACACCTATAACCTGAAGGGGAGTTACGGGCCCTCCGGGCTCAACACCCCGCAGATGTTCGTCATGAGCTACGTTTACGATTTTCCGTTCTACAAGGATCAGAAGGGCCTGGCCGGTCATTTGCTCGGCGGATGGGAACTGTCAGGCATTGTCACAATCCAGTCCGGTCAGTCCCAGACCATTACGCAAAGCAATGATCCGTGGTCAGTGGTGACTATCAACTCCACAACGCCGTATTGCTCGACGCCACCGTGTCCGCTGTACCCGGGTGGACTTGGCATGGGGAGCAGCACGATCACGATTCGCGCCGATCAGAATGGGAGTGCCAGTGGGTCGAAGTCGGTTACCAAGTTCTTTAACACGGCGGCATTTGCTAACGCCGTGGGACACTTTGGAAGTTCACGTCCTGGCGCTTTTCTGGGGCCCGGTTACCAGATCTGGGACACGTCGCTCATCAAGAACGTAAACTTCGGCGAACGCGCCAGCCTGCAACTTCGGCTGGAGACGTTCAACACCTTCAACCACGGCAGCCCCAGCTCGATTGACACCGGCGTCGACGACAGTGCTTTTGGCTCCGTCAATGGATGGCACGACCCCCGCAACGTACAACTAGGAGTAAAGATCAGGTTCTAACCGTTGTTGACGCAAGGTTGTGTCGGGCGCACGCCGTGATGGCGTGCGCCTTTTCTTGCCGACGGCAACACTCCGCTTGAGCTGGCTCAGACTAGAATGCAGCCTCATCGGCTCTCATTCTTCTTGATCGCTTCAGTCCGACCTTTTTCCTGGATGTCCACTGCTATTTTTTGTTCCTTCACCGCCTCGGTGGCTTGTCCCATCTGCCGCAACACTGCGCCGAGAACGTAGTGGGCCTGGAAGTAGTTGGGATCGATCTGGATGGCTTTGCGAAGAGCCGCAACCGCCGAGTCGGGATGTTTCAGCGCGAGTTCTGTCTTCCCCAAAAAAAATAGAGCTTCTGTGTACCGAGGATTCGCGGCGATAGCCGCCCGAAAATGAGGCTCCGCGTCTTCAGGCAGAGACTTCGCCAGAAGTATCTGGCCGAGGACACAGTTCGAAACAGGATCGCTCGGGAAGCGCTGCAGTTCTGCCCGGAATTCCTTCTCGGCCGGGTCTATCTCCCCCTGTCTCCAATAGAGGTAGCCCAAACCTGAATGCACGCCCATAAAATTGGGGTCCGCTTTCTCTGCAGCCTGATACTCCTGAATCGCGTCTGGGCGTTGCGACATTTCGTCATAAGCTGTGCCCATCATCATGTGAGCCGATGCCGAGTTCGGGTTCACCTGCATGATGCGCGCGAACACGCTCGTGAGTGCCTTGTAGTCCTTCATCCGAAGGTAGGCCTTGCCCAGCATGTCCAGAGTCTCCACATCGGATGGCTGGACCCGGTTGGCGCGTTCCAGATATCGGGCGGCTTCCGGGTAACGATCCAGAGCAAAGAGGGAGAGACCGGCCAAGTCGAGAATCTGAAAATCATTCGCATTCTCCGCCGCCATCGGGCGCAGCAATCGCCACGCTTGCGCATATCGTTGGGCTTTGAAATAGGCGATGGCAAGATTTCGCTTAGTCGCGGCATCGTTCGGACGGACCTTCAGAGCCTCTTCGTAGATAGGGATTGCCTCTGCGGGCTTCCCTTCACGCGATAGCACTATGCCCAGATTATTCAAGGCTGCAAGTGAATGCGGATCAATGGCCAAGGCCTGCTGCAGGGCCTCCGCGGCAGAAGCCAGGTCCCCTTTGTGCATCATTTCCGCAGCATGTTCGAGGCAGGAGTGTAGCCGTATTTGTGCGCTGCTGGGTTGGGTGGCGCTGGACGGCACGCCACCCTGGGCGGCAACAAAATGTGCTAGCAGAAGCCCCAATGCGTAGATTCCGGCTCCCCGGTGGGGTCCCATTTGCACTCTCATACCCTGGATTTTAGCTCACTGCTGTTGTAGACATGTGCATCAAACTCCGGTCGGAGAATCTCCACATCGGTAACGCCGGGCCGCCAGAGTGTCCGTAGAACGTCCCGACAAAGACCTGGTCAACGATGCGCTCACGTAGAGTCGAACGCGCAAAGTGACGATCTTCCCTCGCCATGATGCCTCCCGTTATCGTGAATGATAACGTCCACTCCAAGCTTTGATGGCGAATTCGCTGCGATCGGCAATCTGCCTTCCTACGGCGTCAGCTTAAACACCGTGCCAAAGCCGTAAGCGCCGCCAGAGAAGGTCGTGCCGTAGAGATTCCCCGACTTGTCAAAGGCCACGCCGCCCCAAGGAAAGGCTCCATCCGGATTCCCGCCAAAAACGTGGAGAATCGTCTCCGTCCCCGATGGCGCCATCTCAAACACCATGCCGGCGACACCCCCAATGCCGCCGCCATTGACGGTCGTCCCGTAGAGATTCCCGTTGTATAGGGTCAGACCGGCATAGGGATTGAACCCATCTATGTCATTGTTCGCGAAGCTGTGGAGAATCGTCTCTGTCCCCGAGAGCGTCACCTCAAACACCGTACCATCGCCGTAAACGCCGCCACTGGCGGTCGTGCCGTAGAGATTCCCCTTGTACAGGGCCAGGCGGGCGATGGGGTAGGCCCCGTCCGTTCCATTTCCGAAGCTCCAAAGAATTTTCTCCGTACCCGAGGGCGTCAACTCAAACACCATGCCGGAGCCGTAAGCCCCGCCATACTCGGTCGTGCCGTAGAGATTCCCCTTCGTATCCAGGACCACACCGGCGAGGGGATTGGCCCCATCCGTTCCCTGTCCGAAACTCCAGAGAGGTGTCTCCGTCCCCGACGGCGTCAGCTTAAATACCGTGCCATAGCTGTAAGCGCCGCCGACGTTGGTCGTGCCGTAAAGATTCCCCGCTGTGTCCAGGGTCAGAGCGCAGTAGGGCTGGGCCCCATCCCCGCTCGCGCCAAAGCTGTGGAGAATCTTCTCCGTCCAGCCCTTCGTTGTGTGGATTAGCTCAAACACGGTGCCGTCGATGTTATCAGTACCGCCTTCGACGGTCGTGCCGTAGAGATTTCCCTTGTACATGACCAGGCTGGCGACGGGATAGGCTCCGTCCGTCCCATTCACATCGAAACTGTGGAGAACCGTCTCCGTCCCCGAGCGCGTTAGCTTAAACACCGTGCCGAAGCCGTAAGCGCCGCCAAACTCCGTCGTGCCGTAGAGATTCCCCGTCGTGTCGACGACTGGCGTCACGTAACGCGGATTGGCCCCGTCGGGGCTGTTGGCAAAACTGTGGAGCACGGTTTCGGTCTGACCGTGCGCTGGCGGAAGCGCCGCCAGCAGCAGCGCGGAAAGCAGTGTCACGGCCAGCCGCATTCCAACGGGCTGCGCCGACAACAGTGGTGGCGAGATGAATTTCCGCCCGGCAGCACAATTGTTCAAACCGCACTTCCCCGTATCTTTCGTCTTTAGGAAATACATACTCCCCTCCAGAATTGATTGGAAAACCACACAAAGTCCTGACCTGAAAAATGGTTTCGTTGTTGGCCTCGCATATCCTTGAACTGAGGGCTTCGCGCACATGAAATCTCCTTTACGCGCTTTCCATTTCCGATTTCGAGGCAATTGCGTTTTGGGCAACGCGCCCGATCAATGTTTTTCTTCCGACTGCAAAGAAGCTGCTGCTCGCCGCTCTCCTGTCGCTATCCCGGGCGGGAGACCTCCAATCGCTAACTGGTCCGAAACTCCGAACAGTTCCGGATGGAGATACTTCCCCCGCTCCATAGGTGGCTTTTCTTCTTCGATAGGAATGCGGTGCGCATTGGCGTAAACGTCCTGGCGGATGCCAGTGACTTGCCATGAGACCTTGACGCCCGGCTTGCTGGTTTTGATCATGAAGCGGCCGTGGTTGATTTCCTGGGCTACGATGGCTTGGGCAAACTGACCGATCACGGTGAGTTGATAACGGAAGTCGCGGTTGAGAGCCTCAAAGTACTCAGGTAAAACTACTGTCGCGACGCCGCCCTTGTTAGTCGTGATGTTGCCGTTGTAGACATTCATCATGTCAGGCGACTCGACGAACGAGTGATAGAGATATTTGTTGGCGGGATCCAGTGGATGGTCGATCTGGAACGATCCCCCGCCTTTGGACACGGTGCCATCCACGTGCAGGTTTGCGTGGATGTAAACCGTGCTGTTGGGGTTGAAATTTGTGAAAACCAGATTCCCCGCGCCCTCGCTGTTGCCACCGGCAGCTGAGAGAATGTTCCAGGTTGCCCCGCCGGTGCTCGTGTTGGCCAGCGTCATCCACGTTCCAAATGTGCTGGGACTGCTGACGGCGACCGGGATATACGTGCTGTTGCCCACGACGGTCAGCGGGTAGGCCGGAGCGGTGGTGCCGATCCCTACGTTGGTATCGGCAGTGGCGGCATTTACGCCGTTGATGCTGCCCAGCACCATAGCGTTGTTGGCGGCAACCTCCGCGTCGGCGCCGATCGCGGTGGCGTTGTTGAGGGTACCGGTCGACATCTCGCTTGAGAAACCAATGAAAGTGTTGCCCGATCCGGTTATGTATGAGTGGTCGGCAACGAAACCGGCGTAGGCACCGCTGGCAGTGTTGTACAGCCCGGTGCTGTTGAGCTGGAGGGCGACGTACCCGCTAGCGGAGTTATAGGCCCCCTCAGTGTTGGAGTACAGCGCGCCAGCACCGATGCTGGTGTCGAAGTAGCCGGTGGTGTTGTTGGAAAACGCCCCGAAACCGCTGGCAGTGTTATCGTAGCCGGTCATTGTCGTATTCCCGGCGAAGCCCAGGAAAGCGTTCTGATAGTTATAGTTGCCGTAATCGAAAAGGTTACTTCCAATCTGGAAGCCGCTCCCTGTCACTACCCCTGTAGTGCTCAGGTTTCCGCTCACTGTCTGACTGCCGGTAAACGTGTTGGACCCGAGCGTAGCGAAAGGCGAACAGGTGAACGGAAGCGCGCTCAATGCAGTTCCGGCACTACACGCATTGCTGGCCAACCCAACCGTAACGCTGCCGCTTGTGCCGCCTCCCGTAAGACCCGCGCCAGCCGTCACTCCGGTTATCGAGCCAGTTCCAGGGAAAGTCTGGCCTGGAGCAAATGTAATTGGCCCGGTGAAGTTACCCGTGCCATGCACGTCCAAAGCATAAGCTGGCGCAGTCGTGCCGATACCGACGTTCACGTTGGAGGTCGCACTGTTAACTCCATTAATGCTGCCGAGCACGATTGCATTGTTCTCCGTGACTTCGGCGTAAGCTCCGATGGCCGTGGCGTTCGTGAGATTGGTTTGCGTGCCGGAACTGGTGAACGCTCCGACATAGGTATTTTGATTTCCGGTAGTCAGGGCACTGTTAGGGCTGGCGCCTCCGGCGACTGTGCCCACGGCGACGTTATTGCTTCCGGTGGTGTTGGCGGAGAGTGCAATGTCGCCGATGGCGGTGTTGGATGAACCCGTAGTATTGCTCCCCAGCGCGTTCGTACCAACCGCCGTGTTAAATCCGCCGGTGGTATTTGACAGCAAAGCGTAATAGCCGCTAGCCGTGCTATATTCGCCCGTTGTGTTCGAGGTCAAGGCGTCGTACCCGCCGGCGGTATTCCCCGTACCTGTTTTGTTTTGGAAAAGCGACCCATCCCCAATGGCAGTGTTGTAGGAACTTGTGGTTGTACCGGTCAGAGAGCTTGCGCCCACCGCCGTATTCCCATTCCCCGTCGAATTTGCAAGGAGTGCGTCGAATCCAAACGCGGTGTTTAGCGATCCCGTGGAATTCGACTGAAGTGAACTGACGCCAGTTGCCGTGTTTCCCGATCCGCTTGTGTTCTGAGCCAAAGCGAAAAAACCGGTGGCGGTATTTTCGTTGCCAATGTTCGTTGTGTTGTTCGTGGCGCCCAGGAATACACTGTCCGTCGTGACGGATTCGAAGGCGAGCGCGATTCCTCCCATCTCGACTCCGCTCGCCGTGTTTACCAGGCCCCCCGAAACGGTCCCCGAAGCCGTAACATTTCCCGTCACACTCTGGTTCCCGGTGAAACTATTCGTTGTGTTCAGTTGCGGCACTTTGGTCGTATCCACATTCAGCGTGACGTTCCCGCCAGTGCCGCCCCCGAGTAGTCCTGAACCTGCCGTCACCCCAGTGATCGTGCCCGTGCCGGTTCCAGGAAATGTCTGGCCTGAGGCAAACATGATCAGGCCATTGCTGGCAATGTTCAATCCCGTCTCGGTCGGCTTGTTGGTTCCCGACCCGAACAGGAGGTTCAGTGTCCCAGCGGGATTACCGGTATCGTTGTTGGCGGGTTCGGCTTGCCATTGGAACGTCTGATTTACGGCAGCGTTGCCGCTACTGTTGAATGCCGATGCTGTGAGATCCAGTGGCTGCGAATTCTTGCCGCCCGACGCCGTGGCCGTTCCCGTCGCCGGCAGTGATGCGGGTCCCAAAACCGACAGTGCCCCACGGATCGTCCCAGTGCCCTTTACGTCCAGAGTGGTCGCAGGCGTCGTCGTGTTGACACCAACCTTTGCTGTCGAGCCAGTCCCAGTTTGCGTCAGTGCGGAGCTTTGAATGTTCGTCGCCGTGGTCCACAAAGGCACGGCATTCACTGTCCCGCCGGTCGTAGTTACGTTCGAACTTGTAGATGGCGCGCTTGTCGTCGACGCTGGCGACGCGGTCCCGTTCGTTACTCCCGAGGTCGCGCCGACAGCGTTCGACGACGCCAGCGCAAAGGCGGAAACCGGCAGCCCCCCCAAAGTTTCCGCATCTCCGGCCTTAAGTGCATAAGGCACACTCAACAACATCACTCTGGGCTGTTCCGGTTGTCCTTGCGCCTGAACCGCCAGCCAACGCGCCTCGCCTGCCACGAAAATGTCATTCGGCAATCCCCTGTTGCTGGTCGAGCCCAGCATCACGGAGTACCGCCCTGCCTTGTCCGGCTGCACGTTTTGCGTTTCGAGCCAGAGCGGCGCACCCCCTTGCTGATCCTTATATAGAAGGAAGGTCACGCCCACCGTGCCCGAAAGCGGCTTTCCGTTCATATCACTTAGCACCCCGCTGAACTGTACAACTGTGGGCACGCTTGCACCCGGGGACTGGGTCCCCTCCTGGCCCGCCATGGTGGTCGGGTTCGCCGCCAACGTAATAACCGCAATCGCCAACACTGCAGCGAAATTGGATCCCGTGCTTGAGCGATGCGTCTTCATCATGTCCTCCATTTGTCCTGGTGCAGAGTTGCAGGGCGTTCGACCAAGCCGACTCAGCTTTCCGTTGCCGCGCTAGAGGCGCAAACCGCAACCGGATGGGCTTCTCTCCTACCTCTGTTGGTACAAACGCAAAACGCCACGCCAACTGGCTCATGCCCGGTAAACTTTTTCTTTCGTGTTCTTTTCTGGTGCTGTCCTGCCGGGGGCCAAGTCATCCTTTGCGACCTGTTACGGCGTAATTGACTTCCGGGCGAAAACGAGATTAAATTCCTTCGCATTCCGGGAGAGTCCGCCCCCACGCCCACCGGGAGGTCACTGTTGCATCCTGCCTCGCCTACCCAAGTAACCGAATTGTTGCGCCGATGGAGCGGCGGCGATGTTGCCGCCAGAGAGGCGCTGGTGCCTCTGGTGTATGACGAACTTCGCCGCCTGGCGCGCTACTATCTGGCCAGCCAGCGTTCCGACCACACGCTGCAAAGTACGGCAATTGTCCACGAAGCGTACCTGCGCCTTGCCGGACACGACAAGGTGCATTGGGAGAACCGAAGCCATTTCTTCGCGGTGGCAGCCCAATTGATGAGGCGCATCCTGGTGGATCATGCCCGCAAACGCAATGCAGCAAAGCGCGGCGGCCCGAACTTGACCCTCCTGGTCGAAGAAGCAGCCAAACCTTCTTCCCGGCGGGAGATGGATCTGGTCGCTCTCGACGATGCCCTGAAGGCGCTGGCTGAGCTGGATGAAAGACAATCCCGAATCGTCGAGTTGCGTTTCTTTGGCGGTCTTTCGATCGAAGACACATCCCGCGTACTCGAAATTTCGCCTGCAACTGTGAAGCGAGAATGGTCCACAGCCCGCGCCTGGTTGTATGAGGAAATTTCCGGGAGGGATCGGTGACCCCGGAGCGCTGGCAAAAGGTGAAGGAATTACTAGGTCCGGCGCTGGAGATGCAGCCAGCTGATCGGGCTGCGTATCTGGAAAAAGCTTGTGCCTCAGACGCTTCTCTTCGTGCCGACATCGACCGTTTGTTAATCGCGGCGCAAAAAGCCGGCCCAACATTTCTCTCAGGCCTGGCTGCCGACTCAGTCCTTGGAGACGAGGATGAATCGAAGGGCGTTTGGATTGGGAGACGAGTCGGTGCCTACGAAATCGTCGAGAAAATCGGCGTTGGCGGCATGGGGGAGGTGTTTCGCGCACTCCGCGCCGACGATCAATACAAAAGAGAGGTCGCGATCAAGCTTGTGCGTGTGGGAGCAGACGCTGACTCGGTTATTCGCCGCTTTAAGCACGAGCGCCAGATTCTCGCCAGCCTCGATCATCCCAATATTGCGCATTTGCTTGATGCCGGGACGACTCCGGAAGGAGTTCCCTATGTCGTGATGGACCTGATCGAGGGTGAAGAGATTGACGACTATTGCAATTCCCGCAAATTGTCGACCACCGCACGACTCGAGTTGTTTCTGCAGGTGTGTTCAGCAGTGCAATACGCTCATCAGCGGCTGATCATTCATCGCGATATTAAGCCGACGAATATTCTCGTCACGAAAGATGGCGTTGCGAAACTCCTCGACTTCGGCATCGCCAAAATCCTGCATCCCGATGCGGTCAACGACTCTTTCGATCCGACCATGACCATGTTTCGAGCGTTGACACCGGGATATGCCAGCCCTGAGCAAATCAAAGGCGAAGCCATCACTACGGCTGCGGATGTCTATTCGCTCGGCGTGGTGCTCTACGAGTTGCTCACCGGGCGCCACCCGTATCGAACGAAGGACGACACGGTGGAGAAAATCGCGCGCGCGGTTTGCGAGGTCGAACCGAGAAAACCCAGCAGCATGGTGCGTGCGATGGAACCCTCCTCGCGTAATCGGAATGCGGAATCGACTAACTCACCGCTCGCGCGTAATCAGCAAAAACTAAGTAAGCAGCTGACCGGCGACTTGGACAACATCATTCTCAAGGCCCTGCGCAAGGAACAGCAGCGCCGCTACTCGTCGGCCGAGCAGTTCGCGGGCGACATCCGGCGCCACCTTGAAAGCCTACCCGTAATTGCCCGCAAGGACACACTCAGCTATCGCACATCGAAGTTTATCGCGCGCCACCGGGCGGGAGTCGCGGCTGCGGTCGTGGTGGCTCTTGTTCTGCTAGCAGGTTTGATAGTCACGCGACGGGAAGCGCAAGTCGCTCGCACACAACAGGCCCGCGCCGAACGGCGCTTCAACGACGTTCGCCGGCTGGCGAATTCCCTGGTGTTTGAAATTCATGATTCGATCGAGGCTGTGCCGGGAACTACCACAGCTCGCAAGTTGATTACCCTGCGGTCTCTGGAATATCTGGATAATCTGGCGCAGGAGGCAGAGGGAGAGTGGTCGCTACAAAGTGAGCTGGCTACCGCTTATGTCAAAGTCGGTGATGTGCAAGGGCAGTCCTACAATGCCAATCTTGGCGACACCCAGGGCGCGCTTGCGAGTTATCGCAAAGCACTGGCCATCCGCCAGACCTTGGCTGTGGCTGATCCCGCCAATGCCGTCAATCGTTTTGAACTCGCCAGGTGCCACAGCAAAGTGGGAGACATGTTGGCTAAGATGGGAGACTTAGCTGACGCGTCCGCCAGCTACCGGGAGGCGCGCCTGCTCTTGGAGTCATTGGTCGCACAAGACCCCGCCAGCCTTGACAAAGGGCACGAGTTGATCTTGTCGCAAACGCGCATCGGTTATGTGCTGGAAGACACGGGCGACAAGGCTGCCAGCTTGGCCAGCCATCGTCAAGCACTAGCCGCAGCACAGAAACAGATAACAGCTCATCCGGCTGATCCTCTGGCGTGCCACGATTT